>Ga0307373_10001951_pt1 | contig 37897 bp, 27 predicted proteins | sample OX2MG_FD_202534 | JGI IMG/M metagenome (GOLD analysis project Ga0307373, IMG submission 202534) | Soil microbial communities from Risofladan, Vaasa, Finland - OX-2 | ecosystem: Environmental > Terrestrial > Soil > Coastal area > Acid sulfate soil | place: Finland: Risofladan, Vaasa | collected...
CCTGCTCACGGAGGCCGTGGCCGCCGACACGACGTTCGCCGAGGGGTGGCGCAAGTTGGCCATGGAGAAGGTCAATCTGGGACTCCCGCGGAGCCAGGTTGCTTCGGCGCTCGTGCGCGCGTTTCAATTCCGGAATGCCTTGCCACAACCCGAACGGCTGACGATCGAGGCGACCTACGACACGTACGGCCCCAGTCCGGATCGGCCGAAAGCCATTGCGGCCTACGAACAGTTGCTCCAGGTCACCGGACAGCCAGGCAATAACAATCTCGCCCTCCTTTTCGCTTCCGAGCGAGATTTCGCGAAGGCGGACTCGCAGTATCGACTGGTGCTTCGATCCAACCCGGGGTTCCTGCTCGCCTACGGCAACCTGGTGGCCACGTTACGGGATGAGGGCAGCACCAACGCCGCCGACAGCGTCGTTCGCGTGATGCTCCAACGCTTTCCGACCGCCACAACGCCGAAGCAGTTCGCGGTCCTCGGGCTCTATTTTGTGCAGAAGTGGGACGCGTACGGGCAAGCGCTTGACAGTGCGCGCAACGTGCGCGACCCCACCAACCCCGGCTGGTCGCTCTGGAGGTCCGCGGAGCTTGCGCTGCTCCGAGGGCACGTGGCGGACTGGCGGCGCCTGCGGACCGCCGCCGCCGCCGCCGCCGCCGATTCGACTGCGGGCTACGCCCCGCCAACGGCGGTGGGCGACGCGACGACCGTTGCCTGGGTCGATGCGGTCGTGCTGGAGCAGCCCGCCATCACGGCGGCGACGCTGGACAGCGCCCTGGCCCGCACGCCGCTGCGCCGATTCCGGGACGAAGACCGCCCCGACCTCGCGGTGGCGAGCGCGTACGCGCAGGCCGGTCGACCGGACCGCGCGGAGGCGGTGCTGGTGCAGTACCGCGCGCAGGTGCGGGACACGGCCGTCCATCGCGTACATGAGCCGGACGAACACGCGGCTCTGGCGGAGAGCGCGCTCGCGCGGCGCAAGTTCCCCGAGGCGGCCGCGCAGTTTCGGAAGGCGGACAGCCTCCCCGACGGGCCGGCCAACGACTGCACCATCTGCCTGCCGCTCAACCTGGCGCGCGTCTTCGACGCGGCGGGCATGCCGGACTCGGCGATCGCGGAGTTTGATTTGTACTTGAAGACCCCGTATCGGGCCCGCTACGTCGAGACCCTGGATGCCTCGGTGTTGCCGATGGTGCACGAACGGCTCGGCCAGCTCTACGAAGCCAAGGGCGATACGACCAAGGCCGCCGCGCAGTACCTGGCGTTCATCGATCTGTGGAAGAGCGCCGATCCGGAGCTGCAGCCTCGGGTCGCGGACGCGCGGCGCCGCCTGGCGCGCCTGTCGCAGCTCGAGAAGCGGCGATGAGCGTCGTCGATCGACTCAACGCGGAGGGTCGCCGGTCGGGAGCACCGCGGATCGCCCGCGACGCGGCCTGCCTAGAATATACTTAAGTACTCATGCCTCGATTGCCGACTGGCCCGTCCGAATAGCCACATGAGTGCCACAAGACCATTGCGCGACGGCAACGGTGACATCATGTAACCGTCTATCGGACAAAGGCTTAGCAGCAGCTTCCTGGGTGCGTTCTGCACCCGCTTTCAAGACCGGTGCAATAGCCGTTCTGCCAGCCCTCCCGGAGTCAAAGATCGCGGGGCGGGTGGCGGGGCGCAACGCATCATCCACAAGAGTGAAAATTCGCCCGGAGCACCGAGATACTGACGTTCAAATCGAGTACTACGTGCCCTTCCCCCCGATTTGAGGAACACCGATTATGGGTCCTGTAGCTCCTGGGGCCGCGCGCCGAGTCTCGGCGCCCCCGGGGCCCCGCGGATGACGTGCCCGTGCTCCGGACTGCGCCGAGATCTCTTTCAGGCGCTCCGCCAACGAGATGCGGCGGAACTCCGGCGGAATGGTGAACGCATCGGGCCCGGCCGTATCGGCACGAAAGTTGGAGAAATCGCTCACGGTAGTTTGGGATGCGTCAATCGAGAGGCCTCCAGCGGCCCCGAGCTTCACGTCCAGGCGGCTGACCTCGTGGAGTTCGCAGCCCGTGAGATGGGCGAGCAGCGCGCGCACGCGGGCGACCGCCTCGGGGGAGACCATTTGGCCGGCGTCCGTCGTCACGCCCCCGGGGGCGATGAGCACGACCGGGCGGGGGATGGTGCAAGCACCGAGGTAGTAGTCGGCGGACGCATCGAACGCACCGGCCAGCGACATGGCCGGCATCGTGGAGACCGCAGCGCCATGCTCGAGGAACTGGTAGTGCCGGCCGACATATCCATCGACGATGACCGTGTCTGCCAGCGTATCAAGCGTGAGGCTCTGGAGGGTCATGCCTCGCGATGGGGCGGACGAGGCCTTCCGGAGCGCGGCCACTTCAACGATGCCACCGTCGGTGTGCAGGTCGATGTACTCCTGCCGGTCGGGAAATACTGCGGTAACCCGCCCCGACGAATCGATAATCGTATAGTCACCGCTGACGATCGCCGGGCCCCCCAAGGTGCCGCGAACGACGTCGGTGCGAACCCGTCCCTGGGTGTCCTGCGTAACGTGCGCGACGAGCAGGAGCGTGTCGTGCTGCGGCATGGCGGTCAGGACGGTCGTCCGTTGCACGCTCACGTCGTACGTGTAGGCACTGGGCGATGGCGGCGATGCGGCGGGGACAGCCGCCAACAGGGCGGAGAAGGTGGCGACCAGGGCGCGCGGCGAGGTGGTCACGGTGGGGGCCTCGTTGAAAGGGGCGAGCCGGCATGATACCTCGGCCCGCCGCAAGGAGCGCGACGACTCGCGCGGTCCTCAGCGGCGCCAATGTAGGAGGCGGCGCGTCACGACACAAACACCGACTTTGCATATAGAAGCCGGGGATCATAAGTGAATCAGCTGTCGGGGGTCTGCGCTGTCCCCCAATTCGAGGCAGCACTCTGGTGACCTTCCCCCGGCGTTGAGAAATACCGATTGTGGGTCCTGCACGGCAGATTGACACGTGTCACGTGACGCGGTACATTTATCCGGTGATCAAGACATTCGCGGACAAGCGCACGCGGGATCTGTACGTCACGGGCGGCGCCAAACGGATTCCGCCGGATGTTGCGGCGCGGGCCGCGCGGAAGCTGGAATACGTCGACCTAGCCGTTGCGCTGCGCGACCTCCAAGTGCCGCCGGGTAATCGGCTGCACGCGTTGAAGGGCGATCGGGCGGGGCAGTACGCGATTGCCGTCAACGACCAATGGCGCATCTGCTTCCGCTTCGTGGACGGCGATGCGTACGAAGTGGAATTCTGCGACTATCACTAGGGAGAGGGACCGACCGATGACCGTTCCCAACAATCAGCGCATGAAGCGTCGGCCGACGCACCCGGGGCTGATGCTCGCCGAGGACTTCCTGCCGGATTACGGCCTCACGGTCGCCGGCCTCGCCGACGCCGTTGGGGTGTCGCGCCAGTCGATCAACGAGCTGCTGCGTGGCCGGCGGGGGGTCAGCCCCGAGATGGCCCTTCGGCTGGCCCGGCTGTTCGGCAACTCGCCCGAGTTCTGGCTGAATGCGCAGCGCGCCGTGGACCTCTGGGACGCGTCACAGGCGGTCAAGCAGGAAGTGGCGCGGATCAAGCCGCTGCGGGTGGCGTGATCCGATCGAACTGAGCCGAGCGGTCGGACGCATTGGCGGCGCACTGTCGGACCGCCCGCCGCCGGTCCTGGACGAGGCCGAATAGCCACAAGACTGCCACAAGGCCGCGATGGACCGACGGTACACTGATCATGTAGGTGACTTAGTGATACTTACTTATATCAAACTTCGCGGATCCACCGAGCACCCGTCTTCAAGACCGGTGCAATAGCCGTTCTGCCAGCCCTCCCGACGGATCCAATCTAATGACGGAGGTGGTGGCCGGTCAGCAACGGGGACCTGGCTTACCGCGGAGCACGCGGACTTCACGGCAACAGCAACTGCCTGGACGCGGATGAGGCGGATTGAACGGATCACGACGGATACTGCAATAGCTCTTGAGGGGGCGCGGGGGTGGGATCGCGATGCGGGGCCGGGCGTGGTCTCGGCGTCGAGACCGGGGCCGCGTTACTCCGACCGCAGCGTATCCACCGGATTGATCCGCGCCGCGCGGAGCGCGGGCGGAATCCCGGCCAGCACCGTGGCGGCGAACAACGCTACCACGGCGCCCGCCATGAAGAAGGGGGCCATGGTGTCGTAGCCGAACAGAAAGCCGTGCAGCAATGCCTCGGCCCAATTCGCCACGATGAGCCCGATGGCCAGCCCCAGCAGCGCTGTTGCGTTGCCCTGGCGCAATACCATCGTGATGATATCCCGCGTCTGTGCGCCGAGTGCGATGCGCACGCCGAACTCGCGAGCGCGCTGCTCCACCGCGTACGCCGTCATCCCGTACACGCCGATCAACGCCAGCAAGAGCCCGATGAACGCGAACGACCCGAATAGCGTAGTCACGAAATCGTACAAACTGCGCTCGGAGGCCGTGCCGGTCGCGTCGTCCCATGTCGCGACGTCGGGGATCGCGCCCGGGTAATCCGACGTGAGGGCGGCGCGCAGCGGGGTCAGGAACGCCGCTGGCGGTCCCTTCGATCGTACGATGAACGTGGTGGACGCGGTGGGCGCCGGATAGCCCGCGCCGTTCGCGATGAAGAACATGTGTTCGGGGCAGGGATCGATCCCGCACCGGCTCGTCACGATGGGGCCGGTGATCCCCACGACGCGCATCCACGGCACCTTGCCGTAGCCGGTGCCGGCGAACCGGATCAGGCGGCCCAGAATGTCGGACCCCGGCAGCAGCCAGTGCGCCGTACCCTCGTCGACAATCACACTCGGGATCGGATCGTCCTCGCTCTCGTGAAAGTTGCGCCCGCGCAGAATCGGAATGCGCAGCACGCGGAGATAGTCCGGGTCCACCTCGTTCAGGCGCGACATGCCAATCATCGTGAGCGGCGCCCCGCCGCCGGGGTCGTCCACACGCACCACCCCTTGCAGGAAGGGATTCCATGACGCCGTAGCGGCGGTCACTCCCGGCATATGTCTCAGGCGCTGCAGCTCCCCGTACCGCTGCGCGATCAGCGCGGCACTCGGCGTCGCCCCGAACCCCGAGCGGACGCCCAACGGCACCTCCCGCACGTCTGCCGCGATGAGGTTGCTGTCGTCGTAGCCGTAATCCATCAAATGGATGGTGCCCGCCACGGCACCGAGCAGCGATGCCGAGACGACCAGCGTCAGCGCGCCCGCCACCTCGGCCACGACCAGGAACTGGAAGCGCCCACGATTCCCCGTCGCGTGGCGGCCGCCCGCTCCCTTGAGCAGCCGGTTGATGTCCGTGCGCATCAGCGCGATCATCGGCGCGACGCCGAACACTACGGCGCTGGCCATCGTGAGCCCGACGCCCGCGGCCAGCACCCGCCACGAGAGCTGCGGTTGCACCAGCCCCAGAAATTGGAGCCCTGCGGGGAGCGTCGCGCGCACGAGATGGATGGCCCACAGTGAGAAGAAGAGCCCGAGCACGCCGCCGGCCAGCGCCACCAGCCCGCTCTCGGCGAACAACAGCCTGGCCACCTGCAGACGGCTGGCGCCGAACGCGAGTCGCGTGGCCAACTCGCGGCTCCGCGCCATGCCGCGCGCCAGGAGCAGGTTGGCGATGTTCGCGCAGGCAATGATCAACACGGCCAGCGTCGCTGCAGCCAGTGCCCAGACGACGCCGAACCGCTGACCCGGTGTCGCGGCCGCCGGCCGCAGCACGAAGTGCGCGAATCGCGAATGCGCGGGGTCGAGGTTGGGCGCCAGCACGTTCAGCTCGGTCAGCGCCTGTGCCTGGGTCACGCCGTGGCGCAGGCGGAGCAGGGCTTCGCTGCCGATGCTCCAATCCGTGGGGATGAAGAGATCCGTGCGAATCGGAATCGCGCCGTTGTCGGCCACGACGCCGATCACCGTCAGTGCATCGCCGCCGATCAAGGTTGTCTGCCGGTCGGGCAGCGAGATCGTGAATGGGGCGAACGGGCGATCGGGGGCGCCGAGCAGCCGCCAGAGGTGCTCGCTGATCACGGCCACCCGCGCCGCCTTGGCCGTGGAATCCATGAACAACGTGCCGAGCACGGGCCGGGCCCCGATCACGCGGAACAGGTTGCCCGGGACGAGCGCCATCGGAACCTGATACGTCTGGTTCCCCACGTTGATCGCGGTCGCGTACGCCAGATCGGTGGTCCATCCCGCCACGCCGGAATAGGTGCGCCCCGAGTCGCCCAGCACCTGCCGGATGTTCACGCGCGGGTAGAGCGGTGATTTCGGCGCCGTCCAGTGCGCCACCACGAGCTGCCTCGGCTCCGGGAACGCCATGTTGGGCCAGATCAGCCCGTCGATCAGGCTCGACATCGTCGTGTTGGCCGCGATGGCCAATGCCAGTGCCAGAATGCTGAATGCTGCGAACGCCTTGCTCCGGCGCAGCGTGCGCAACGCGATGCGGAGTTCCAGCCAGGTGGGCAGCATCTGCCAATGCTCTAGCCCGGGCGGGACGCGGTCAAGAGTGCGGCGCTTGGCGCATGACGGCGCGTCGCTGTTCAGACCTCCTGTCGCCCGACGTCGCGCTGCGCCACGCTGTGCCGAGTCCACCGCGTCGCCACCGCCACGCGCCCGTCCTCGAACAGCGAATAGATGATGGGCACGTACACCATGGTCAGGAACGTCGAGACCATCAGCCCTCCAATGGCGACCACGGCCAGCGGGCTCAGCCGCTCCAGACCGATGGCCCATTCGGCCGCGATGGGGATCATGCCCACCGACGTGCCCACGGCCGTCATGAGGATGGGTCGCGTCCGGATGCGTACGGAACCCACCAACGCATCGTGCACACTGGCGCCGCCGGCTCGCGCCGTAGTGATGAAGTCGATGAGCAGGATGGAGTTCTTCACCACGATGCCCGCCAGGAGGATCATCCCCATCATCGACGGCATGGAGCTGTGCTTGCCCATGAGCAGCATGCTCCACGCGGCGCCGATAATGGCGAGCGGAATCGCCGACATGATCGTGAGCGGATGGATCCATGACCGGAACGCCGGCACCAGCGAGAAGTAGAGCAGCACCAAGCCCAGGGCGAGCGCTTGGCCCAGGCGCCCGAACGATTCCTGCATCTGCTCGATCTCGCCGACCTGGCTGATCCGATAGCCCGGCGGCAGCTGGAGTCCGCGCAGGGCGGCGGTCACGTCTTCCTGCATGTGTGAGATGGGGCGGCGCGACCGATAGAGCTCGACGTCCAGCGTGCGCTCGAGCCCCTGGTGGGTGATCATGCTCGCGGTCGCTTGACGATCGAGCGTGCCGAGTTGGGCCAGAGGCACCGGGCCCTGCGCGGTCTGGATGGGGTACGTGCCCAGTTGCGCCGAGTGCGCGCGCTGATCCGCCGCGAGCTGGATCCAGATGCTCAACCCATCCTGGTTGGGTATCTGAAATACCGACCCGCTCATGCCCCGTACCGCGCCCTGCAACTGCATCGCCACCGCGGCCGGCGAGATGCGGTACAGCGCCAGCTTGTCGGGATCGGCGCGGAACCCGATCTCCTGATTGTCCATGGTCCACGAACGGGACACGGATGTGGCTCCGCGGACCGTCTTCCGCAGTCGCTGTTCCACGTCATTCCCGATCCGGTCCAGTTCGGCCAGGTCGGGTCCCGAGATCATGACGTCCACGGGACTGCGGATGGTCGACAGGGGCGTGGCGCCGAAGTCGAACACGTCCACGTTCTTGAGTCCCGGGATCTGGCGAAACGCGGATCTGAGGGTGTCTTCCACCTGCCAGATGGTCTCGGGCCGGTGAAACCGGTCTAGCAGATGAATCGTGAGAAGACCCTGCTGCGGCAACCGGCCCGCTCCGAACGAGATGACCGCGGGCTCGGAGCCGACGACCGACGAGACCGACGTGACGTCGTTCCGCTTGCGGATGATCCGTTCCATCTGGCTCAAGCGCGTCGTGGTGGCCGCCAGCGAACTGTTGGCGTCGGTCTCGAATGCCACCTTGATGATGCCGGTATCCATGGGAGGCATCAGGTCGCGCCCGATCAGGCCCATCTGTCGCAGGGACACGGCCAACAATAGGGCGGCCACCACCAGGAACACCGCCCGGTGCCGGAGCGCCGTTCCGGTGAGCCGCACGTAGAAGTCGCGGATGGGTTCCACCACGAACCGATCGAACTGGAAGACCACGCGCTCGAAGCGATTGCGTCCCTCGCCCGCGCGCCGACGCAAGATGTAGGGCGCGAGCAGCGGGATGACGGTCACCGAAACCACATACGACGCCACGAGCGCCACCGTCAACGAGACGGACAGCGGACGCAACACGGTCTGGACGAAGCCGCCGATGAAGATGATGGGCACGAGGACCATGATCGTGGCGTACGTACCGGAGAAGATGGCGAGCATCACCTCCTCCGTTCCGCCGACGACGGCATCGCGGATGTCGGCGCCTCGCTCGTGGTAGTGGCGCTCGATGTTCTCGATGACGACGATGGCGTCGTCCAGCAGCATGCCCACGGCGACGATGACCGCAGTCAGCGTGACCATGTCGAATTCGTATCCGATGAGCCACATCACCGCGAAGGTGAGCAGATAGGTGAACGGAATCGCGATTGCAGCCAGCGTCATGCCCCGCAGATCGGCGAGGAACAGGAAGATCACCAGCACGGTCATGATCAACGCGTCCCGCAGCGCCCCCAGCATGTTGCCCACGGATTGATTGATGAGATCGCCCTGGGTGTCGGGAATGCTGAAGGCGATGTCCGGATAGGCCTTCTCCAACTCCGGGAGCACCCGCGTCACATCGGCGATGCTCTGGAGCGCCACCCCGGACGCGGCGCGCTGGATGTTGACCGCGATGGCGGGTTCGCCGTCGCCGTGGTACGCGCTCTGTGGCTCGGCCACCGAGCGATACACCTTGGCCACGTCGGCCAGATGAACGTCCCCGCCCTCGCGGTGCGCGATCGGAATGCGGGCGACGTCGCTGATGCGCTGGAACTGTCCCATGCGCTTGAGCAGGAACTGGCTCTCGCCGGTGATCAACAGCCCCACGGGCTGGTTGGCATTGAACGCCACCATGGCGTCACGCACGTCGAGCGGGGTCAGGTGGTATCGCTCCAGCGCATCCCGGTCCAGGTCCACGCGAATCACGGGCTGGTGGGCGCCGAACACTTCGACGTTGGCCACGGCGGGGAGTTGGAGCAGCCGGTCCTTGATCGGGTTGTCGGCGATCTGCCGGACCATGGACAGATCCAATGGCGAGCCGGGTTTGGGCCGGAGCGCCAGCGTCATGACGGCGGGCGTGGCCGAGGAGACCTTGAAAATCATCGGAGGCCGCAGGGCCGCCGGGAGTTGCGCTTTGATCTTCTGGAGCGCGTTGGCGACGTCCGTGGCGGCGCTGCTGAGTCCTTCGCTGTATTCAAATTCGACGGTCACGGCGGAGACTTCGTCGTTGCTCGTCGACGTCACCAGCCGCACGCGTTCGATCGTGTTGAGTTCCCGCTCGATAGGACGCGTCACCTCGGCTTCGACGTCCTCGGCCGACGCGCCGGGGTATACGCTGACCACCGCGATCTTGGGCCGCTCGGAGTCGGGGAAGAGATTGACCGGCATGCGGCGATAGCCCACGAATCCGATGACCGCGGCCAGGAGCACCAGTGACATGACGAGGTGCGGCCGCTTCAGATAGGAATCGACGAGGTGCATGATTCATCGCCCCGGCGCAGCATCGACCGCGTGCACGGGCAGCCCCGCCGCGAGGTCCATGAGCCGCGAAGGCCGCGCCACCACCACACGGTCGCCCTCGCGGAGATCGCCTTCGACAATGGCCTGGTCCAGGGATCGGGTCGTGACGGTCAATGCCACCATGCGAAGTGTCTGCGCGCCGTCCTTGGTCTGGCCCACCACGAAGGCGTGGGTTCCCGCGCTTCCCTCCAGTAGCGCGTCCAACGGCACCAGCAGACCGGCTCCTCCTCGGAGGTGGAGGTCGATGCCCACCGTCGCGCCCGCCACGTACCCGGGCGTTGGATGCGCGATGTCGACCTCGAACGTGGCCAGATGGCTGCCCTGCATGGCGGGGAAGATCCGGGAGACCGTTGCGTGCACCGGCTCGTCACCGAGCGAGAGATCTACCGGAGTGCCCGGATGTATCTTCGTCATGAGTTCCGGCGGAACCGTGCCGCGTACGCGCACAGCGCTCTGCCGCACCATCCGGAGCAGTGGCCTTCCCGGGACGGCCAGATCGCCGGGGTCGGCCATCCGCGCGGACACGACACCCGTGAACGGGGCTCGCACCACCGCGTAGCCGAGCCGCGCATTCGCCTGGTCCAGACGTTGCCGGGCGACTTCGAACCGGCCCGTAGTGGCGGCCCGCATCGCCTGTGAACCCTGCCACTGTTCCAGCGAGATCGCCTTGTTCACGAACAGCACACTGTCTCGCGCGGTGGCGGCTCCCTGCGCCTCGGACGCCGCCCGTGCTGCCTCAACGTCGGCCTCGCCCGCGGCCGCGGCATCGCCGAGCTCCCGCGAATCCAATCGCGCCAGCACCGCGCCGCGGGCCACGGAGGCGCCCTCCCGCACCAGCACGGCCAACACCTGCCCGGACACTTGGGGCGTGATCTCGGCATCGTCGGCGCCGTAGACCTCTCCCAGGATGTGATCCACGCTCTCCAGCGGGCCTCGCCGTACCGCCACAACCTGTACCGCGGTGACGGGCGCCGCGAGCACCGGCGCGTTGTTCATTTGCACCACCCGCTTGTGCCGGACGATCAGTAGGCCGCCCACCACGAGCACGGCGACGAGAATCGCGACCATTCGATTGCGTGTCATCGGACAATCTCCCTTTCGACGAGGGCGTTGATTCGGGCGGCGGCCCCGAGCACGTCGCCCTTGCTCTTGGCCAGGAATGCTTCGGCGGCGGACGCCCGGGTGCGGGCCCTGAGCAGGTCCTCGATCGTGCCGGCTCCGTTGTCGTAGCGCACACCCTGGATCCGCGCGGCTTCGTCGGCGGCATCCACCCGCTTGGCCGCGGCATCCAGCGCGATCTCCGCGGCATGGAGATGAGCCAATGCCCCGCTGATCTCCGCCCGTTGCTGGAGCTGCGTCTGTCGCAGGGTGAGTGTGGCGGCCCGCTCGGCTGCGGCGGCGCCCTGATACGCGGCCACCGTGCGACCGCCCGAAAACACCGGGATGGAGACCTGCGCCGTCATCTCCCAGGTCTGGAACGTTCCTGCTACCCCGGAACCCGCGTGCTCCAGCAGATTGCCGCGCAAGCTCAAGGCTGGAAGGAAGTCGGCACGGGTGGCCTGTTTGCCGCTCCTCGCCTGTTCGACCCTGAGTTGGGCCGTTGCCACCGGCGTCGCGTGCTGCACCAGGGTGTTCCAGTCCACCCCGTCGGCTCGCAGCGTCGGAAAGTCATTGGGCAGCGGATCGAGTGCGAGGGGTTGATCCGGCGGGTAGTCGAGCAGCGCGAGCAGGAACGCGCGCATCTGCGTGCGGTCGGCGTCCGCAGCGGCCAGTTGAGCCCGGGCTTCCTCCAGCGCGTCGGTGATCTCCAGGAGGTCCACGTCCGGCCGCTTGCCCTGCTGCACCATAAGCGCCACCCGCGCGTGTGTTGTCTCGAGGGAGGCGACCTCGCTCGCGTACGCGGCCGTCGCCGCGGTCAACGCCTGGGCGGCGGCGTACATCGTGGTCACGTTGGCGCGGATCTGCCAGCCGCTGCCTTCTACCAGCGCGCTCGCCTCGTCGGCCTTCAGGCGGGCAACATGGCTGAGCGCCACCAGCTTTCCGCCTACGAACAGCGGCAGTTCGAAGGTCAATCCGTAATGGGCCTGGTCCTGGGCGAAGGGCAGACTTGCGAGCCCGCCCGCCATCAACTCCTGCGACATGGGACGCAGCAGTTGGGCGTCCCCGTACCGGGATGTCCACGCCACCGCCTGCACGTCACCGAAGTGTTGGCGGAAGGCGGCGGCCGCCGCGCGGTCGGCCGCGTGGGCCTGTTGGGCGACGGCCTGCAAGCCGGGGTTCTCGTCGAGCGCGCGACGGATGGCATCGGCCAGGCCGAGATGCACCGTGTCGCCCAGTGCCGGTACCGGCGCGGCCGCTGGCGCGCCCTGTGCGTGTGACGACGTCGGCCCGACGCCGACGAGGACGATCACGGCTCCGAGGCCAATCCCGAATCGAAGTGTGTATCCCCCCATTGCTCTCTCCGTGCTGTAGGCCATGCCGGAGCGGAAGATGACCGACGCCACGCGGCGTGGCATTGACCGCGATCAAGACGGGGCGATATCGGGCCCCAGCGATCGCACTTTGACGAGATCCGTGTCCGCACAGCACCCGGCCTCGAGTTGGAGCGTGGCGTGGTCGATGCCGAAGCTGGATGCCAGCACCGCTTCCACCGCAGCCCGCAGGCCATGGGTCTCACTGACGAGCATGTCCGTGATTTCGAGATGGGCGTCAAGATGCACATCGGACTCACCGACGCTCCAGACGTGCACGTGATGGATGTTCACCACGCCATGCACCGCATGGACGGCACGCTGCAGGGCAAGCAGATCGAGATCGGGTGGCGTCCCCTCCATCAACACGTGGACCGCCTGGCGAAGCACGCGAACGCTTCCCGCCACGGCGTATCCGGCAATGGCGATGGATAGCACGGGATCCACCCAGTCGGCTTGCCACCAGACGATGGCGATTCCGCCGCCAACCACGGCGACTGACGCGCCGACGTCGGCCACGAGGTGGAGGTAGGATGACCGGACGTTGAGGCTCGTGCGCGCGTCACGATGCAGGAGGAGCGTGCCGGCCACATTGGCGACCACCCCGAACAGGCCAACGCCGATCATCAATCCACCGTGTACGGCCACCGGGTGCATGAGTCTGGCGACCGCCGCCATGAAGAGCGCCACGGACAGACCGATCAAGGCCGCGGCGTTCACGACCGCCGCGAGGGTCTCGGCGCGCCTGAATCCGAACGTGTGCCGCGCGGAATTCCGCCGTCCGGCGAGGCGCTGTGCTACCAGCGTCAGGAGCAGCGAGCCGCTGTCGCCGGCGTTGTGCAGCGCGTCGGACACGAGCGACAACGCGCCCGAGAGCAGTCCGCCCACGGCCTCCACCGCCGCGATCCCGAAGTTGAGGGCGACGGCCAGCAGCAACCGCCGCTGCGATGCGCGCCTCGATGCGTCATGCGAATGTGTCATCGGCATTGATCGTCATGGTGAGAGGGCCCGCGCCCGGGGCGTCCATCGGCCCGACGCCTCACAGCACTTCCGCGACCAATTTGACGGCGATGGCGAGCAGCGTCAGCGCGTAGATCTTCTTGATGAGGCGCGGGGGCATGCGGGTGGACATCGCGATGGCGCCCGTCTGTGAGCCGATCAGGACGGCGATCACGACGATCACCGTCGGCACCAACGCGAAGTGTCCTTCGGCCACGTGTCCGAGGTAGCCGGAGAACGAGGAGAAGGTGACGACGAAGGCGGTCGTCGCAGCCGCTTCTTTCGTGCGGTAGCCCATCCACATCAGAATCGGCGCGATGATGAAACCGCCGCCCAGTCCCAGCATCCCCCCGATGAACCCGGCGAATCCGCCCACGAAGCCCCCGATCACCCACCGTCGGCGGAGCGACATCTGCTCCGTGGGCTCCGGCTGCCGTGCGACGATCAACGTGCGCAGCGCCGCCACGACGACGCCGCCGGCGAAGCATGCCAGGAGCAGGCGAACCGGCACGTATCGCGTCGAGAGCGCGCCGAGCGGCGCCATGACCAATGCGGCCGCCGCCATCGCCGACCCGCCTTTCCAGTCCACGAGCCGTTGCCGCGCGTATGGGATGAGCGCCAGCAGGGTGTTCAATCCGTTGAGCAGCAGGCCGAGCGGGATCGCGACTTCCCGAACGGGAAATCCCGCCCACTTGAGCACGGGCACGTACACCATCCCACCTCCCAGGCCGAGCATGGCGAAGAGGAAGGACGCAGCCAGCACGATGGCGAAGATGGTACCGTAGAGCATGAGGCCGATGTCGCGGAAGGCGCCGGTGGCCGATGGGGCCGCCGACGCGCCGGTTCACGTGCCTGCCAGCAGCGCGTCCTGGCACGGGATGCAGACCGTCTTCCCGTTCAAGACCCGGGCGTAGCGCTCCACCACCATCTCCCCACAGCGATCGCACACGACGGAGGCGAAGCTCTCCTCGCCTCCCGTGGCCGTGAATGGGAACACGTCACTCACCGAGAACAGGGCGTCTTCCGGCGCGCTCAACACCTTCTCGATCAGCGGCATGACGACGTCGTCCGGCACCTTGGAGGGCGGCACGCCCTTCAAGCGGTAGTCCTGGAAGAACGGCGTCTGCTTGGTCTGCATCTGGGCATCGGCGCGGGGCACGACGCGCACGGCGCGACCGGTCGTGCGATCCACGAGCGTCAGGCCGAACTTCCCGTATCCCAGCTGGCGAATGTTGCCCTTGCCGAACGTGCACCCCGTGACCACCTGAACCCCATCGCCGAAGCAGTGCGAGCAGTGATCCTCGCCGAGCTCGACCAGGGCGAGCAGCGTCTTGTCCGCCGACCGTGCCACCCCCAGTCGGTTCATGGCCAGCGCGCCTGCCCGCAAGCCCAGCGGCATGGCCGGGCACTTGTGGCCGTGCAGTTGGAGCCCGGCCGTCAGGAACTCTCGTGCGTCCACCATTGTGATCTCCCCTTTGCGTGTCGTCGCTGCACATCCGGAAGCGTCCGGAGACACCGGGACGATACGCGCAGCGCGGAGAGCGGCGCATTGACGGCGATCAAGAGCGTCGGGCGCGGCCGGAACGCGATCCGCGCTCCGCTGCTACGGTCAGCGCAACGGCGTGCGGGCGGCCCGTTCGAGCCCGGCCAGGTCGCACAACTCGAACTGCCCCGGTCGCACGCGGCGGATGAGTCCTTGCGCGGCCAGATCCGTGATGGCGCGCGAGAAGGTCTCGGGCGCCATGCCGAGCGCGTCCGCGAATTCGTGAGCGCTCATGGGCAGCGGGAGTTGCTGGCGGTCGCCCGCGGGCCCCTCGTCGGACAGCAACCCCAGCAGGGCCGCGGCCACACGGCTCTGCGCGCCCGGTGTGGAGACGGACTGGATCACGTCGAAGGCGTCGCGCAGTCGCTGCCCGAGCACGGTGACCAACTGCACCGCGAGCGCTGGCTCGGCCACCAGCACGCGCTGGAAGACGGCGCGCGGCATGACTTCCGCTTCCACGGGCTCCATGGCCTGCGCGTAGGCGGGGTAGGCGCCGCCATCGAGAAACGGAAGGAAGCCGAACACGTCGCCCGGTCCGAACAGGAACAACGTCACCGAGCGCCCATTGGGGAGGAGGCGGTAGATCTTCACGCGACCCACACGCAACGCCACCAGGAGGCCGGTGGTTTCTCCTTCGCGCCAGAGCAGTTCGCCGCGCACGAATCGCCGCGTGTGCATGTGCGCGGCGAGCAACTGGTGGAGTTGCGCCGCGAAATCCGGTTCCGATCGCTCGATCGGCCCGCGCGCCGCATCAGCGTCCATCGTGCGCTGCGGCGGCGCGAGGCGCACGTGGCCGGGGGGTTGGCATGGCGAGCGTCATAGCGGAAGACTCGGCAGGGGTTCGACGCGCAGGGCCTTCCCGCGGGCTTGGGCTTGAGCGCGCTCCTCTATAACCTGCTATTGCGAAAATGATGGGTCAACGCCCATTTCACTCTTTCACGGGGCATCGCAATATGACACGCGCACTCTCATCGGAGAGGTCGGCCACAGCTATTTCGGAAATCGTCCGTGCGGCGCGCACCGTGCTGGAACCGCGGATGGACGAATGCCCGGCGGTCGCCGGCGCGGAACGGACCGAATGACGAGCCCACGCCCTCCGCTCGAATACACCGTCACGGCCGAGCGAGTCGACGCGCACGGCAGCGTGGCGCGCTGCAAGTCCGCGGGCGTAACGCTCGACACCGACCTCGCAGGGCGCGCCGACGCGTTCAATCCGGCGGAGTTGCTGCTCGCGGCGCTCTCGGCCTGCATGATCAAGGGCATCGAGCGGGTCACGCCGATGCTCCGGTTTCAACTGCGGGGGGTGGCGGTGCGGGTGCACGCCGTACGCCGGGACGTGCCGCCGAAGCTGGAACGCATCGATTACGACATCCAGGTGGACACCGACGAGTCCGATGCGCGGTTGGCCCTGTTGCACGAGAACGTGAAGAAGTTCGGCACGGTGTTCAACACGGTCGCGCCGGGTACGGAACTGCGAGGCGTGCTTCGCCGCGCGCGTCCCCAAGGCGTGGACGGTGGCGGCGCGATCTGATTCGCGCGTATGACCATCGACATTGGCGCGTGTGATCTGTCGCGTCGCGTGGCGCGATGCAGGCGCATGTTTGGCGATTGAGACCAAATAGCCACATTTCCGCCACAACGTCCGCGCCGACAGACATCGGGCTTGGCACCCAACATGCGCATCAACAACGTGTTACCATGCCAATGCGCGACGACGACGGCACCCGCTTTCAAGCCCGGTGCAATAGCCGTTCTGCCAGCCCTCCCAACGGGCTCCGATCTGATGAGAGGGCCATCGAGCGGTCGAGCAGCGCTCACTTCCCGAGCGCCGAGCGCCGGCGGCGTCCTCAGGGCTGTTCCGCCCCCGTATCCACGACCACTGGCTCGAGGCTCCTGGCCACGGCGGCCGTGAGATCCTCCGGAGTGAACGGCTTGGAGAGAAAGCCCACGTTCGCCATCCGATCCAGTTGCGTCGCGACGTTGCCCATCTGGTATCCGCTCATGCAGAGCACCTTGAGGTCCGGGCGGACGTCGCGCAGGCGCTGCGCCAGATCGACGCCGCTCATCCCGTCCGGCATCATCAGATCGGTGACCAGAAGATCCACGTCGCCCGCGTGTGCCTCCCAGGCCACGAGCGCGCCGGCTCCCGCGCGCGCCTCGAGCACCCGGTACCCCGCGCGCTCGAGAACTCTCCGCGCCAGCGCGCGCACCGGCGCCTCGTCTTCCACGAGCAGGATCGTCGCCGTCCGCGGAAGTGTGCTCGTCGTCTCGGACGAGGAAGCCTCCGGTGCGACCGGCATCGTCACGCGCGGGAAGTAGAGCCGGAACGTCGTGCCGCGCCCAGGCTCCGATCGTACTTCCACCCACCCGTCGTGCAGCCGGACGATGTCTCGCACGTTGACGAGCCCGAGGCCGGTGCCATGGGCGGCGGTCTTGGTGGTGAAGAAAGGCTCGAAAATATGGGGAAAGTTCTCCGTCGAGATCCCGGTGCCGGTGTCGCTGACCGAGAGACAGACGAAGTCGCCGGCCCGCGCGTCCGGCGCGTGCGGGACCGAGTGATCGTCGATCGTGACCCCGGCGGTCTCTATCAGCAGGCGGCCGCCCTCGGGCATCGCATCGCGCGCGTTCGCGGCCAGGTTCAGGATGGCTTGTTCCAGAAGGCTGGTGTCGGCTGAGGCGAACGCCGCGCCTTGCTCCACGGCGAGCTGGACCAGGACGTCTTCCGCCGTGACGCGCTGCAACATCTCGGCCATGCTCCGCGCGATCACATTCAGGTCCACCGGCCGGCGGCGCGGCAGCTGGCGATCGCCGAACACCAGCAGCTGCCGGGCAAGGGTGCCCGCTCGGTCGGCGGCCTGACGGATGTGCTGCGCCGAGTCCGCGAACTCGCTCTCGGCGTGGATGGCGCTTCCCATCAACGACGCGTGGCCCTGAATGACGGTCAGGATGTTGTTGAGGTCGTGCGCGATGCCGCCGGCGAGCTGGGCCACCGCCTCCATCTTCTGTGCCTGCCGGAGCTGCCCTTCAAGCCGGCGACGGGCACTCACATCCTGGAGCGCCCCATAGATCCGCACGGGCTTCCCATCTTCGAGTTGGACCGTGCCCACCGTGCGCACCGCCACGCGTCGGCCGCCGGCGGTGTCGATCTCCAGATCCAAATCCCACCCGGTGCCGTCGCGTGTCGCCCGTGCGATCGCCGAAGTCATGCGAGGCCGGCATTCCTCGGTGCAGAAGGCCAGTGCCGTCTCCACCGTGGGCGTGTAGTCCGCGGGCGTGGTCTCGTGGAGCCGATAGATCGCGTCGGTCCAGAAGAGCGCGCCCGTCGTCAGATCCAATTCCCAGCCGCCGGTCTGCGCCGCAGCCTGTATGGCGTCGAGCAGGCGCGTGTTGCGGGCCAGCGCCGCCGCCTTGTTCCGCGCTTGCGTGTCGCGCGGATGCGGGATTGGCTTGACGTGGCGGGATCGGCTCATCGGCGTCTTGTCTGGTGTGGAGGGGCGGCCGCGGACCCGGAGGTGTGAGGCCGGCGCGTGGACGCGTGGCCTCGCGGTGGGGCCGACGGTGATCGGTAGCGACAACTGCGGCAGGGCGTCATCAGGAAATCCCTTACGGCGCGCTCGAACGCATGCGGGTGATTCATGTCGGCGCCGACGTCGGCGCGCTCCGAATCACGCGCTGAACCGCGTCGAGCAGCGTCTTCACCTGAATCGGCTTGGCCAGGAACGTGACCGCCAAACCGGGCGATCCCTGCCATTCGATCGCGCTCTGCACGTACCCCGACATATAGATGACTTTGATGTCGGCACTGATCTTGGCAATCTGGTCGATCATTCTCATGCCGCTCATTTCCGGCATGATCACGTCGGTCAGAATGATGTCGGGTCGTTCGGCATCGGCCACATCCGCGAACCGTCGTATGGCTTCGCGAGGATCGCCGGTGTCCCAGAGGTCGTGGCCGTCCCGGATGAGGATGCGCTTGACCACGCTGCGCACCGCGGCATCGTCATCCACGATCCAGATCCGGCCCACGATCGGCTGCTCGGGCGGGGGCTCCTCCGGCAGTGCACTGGCCGCAACGACGCCGCCAGGAATCTGGGCGATGAGGGGGTGCTCGTACCGGGGCGCCGTGCACACCATGTCACGGCCGCTTTCCTTGGCCTGATAGAGGGCCCGATCTGCTTCACCGAGGAGCAGTTCGTACGATCCCAGGCCCCTATAGTATTCCGCGACACCGGCGCTGACGGTCTGGGCGCCCCACGGGAGCGGCGACTCGCGCATCTGGTCGAGCACGCGCTGCGCAAACAGAACGGCGGAGTCGGCATCGGTGTCGCGCAGCAATGCGACGAACTCCTCGCCGCCGAAGCGCGCGGACAGATTTTCCAGACGGGTGTTCGTGCGAAGGACGTTGGCGAAGGCCTTGAGCGCCATGTCGCCCGCGGCGTGTCCGTGACGGTCGTTGACCTGCTTGAACCGGTCCAGGTCGAAGATCACGACCGCGAGGCCACGGCCGCGCTCAGCCGCCGCGAACTCGCGCTGCAGGGCATCCTCGAGGTGGCGCCGGTTGGGGAGTTCGGTGAGCTGGTCGATCCGCGCCAGGTCTTCCGCAGCGCGGCGTTCGCGCCGGAGTGCCTCGGCGAGCGTGGCGATGCCGAGCGACACGGCCAGATAGATCGCGACGATCGCCATGAGCAGCGTCCAGTTCGGGTCGGCGACTTGATACGCGACGACGACGATCTGGGTCGCCGTGATGACGGCCATGCCACCGGCCAGCGCGAGCGCCACGCCCTGCAGGCCGCGGTAGTACGAAAGAAGGAACGCTGGGATCAGCGCCGTCAACCAGATGAGCATCCCGAGCCCATTGCTCGTCCAGTCCGGGAGCCAGAAGACGGTGGCGACCGGAATGGCGAGCGCGGCAAGCGACATCGCGAGCGCCCGGGGCGGGACTTGCTGCTTCCGGGATGAGGCGGTCATCGCGCGCACCCGCGAGGATCGCCGGCGTGCGCGTGGCGGCGACGCCTGCGCTCGGTGCGACCTGCCGCGCTCGCGATCATTACCTTGGCCTTCGGTCATGGATCATGGTGCCGAGGCGGCACCACGCAGCCGCCAACCACGACGACGGCTGCGCCCAAACGAACACTCACACACCCGGCCACGGGCGGCAAGTGGGGACGAACATTGTGATTCCATAATGCGCCATCGGCGCTGGGCGCCGGCGTGCCCGGATGCCCGGCGGCGCCGGCGCGCGACGTGGGTCGATCGCTGATGGCGATTGATGCCCCATGCGTTTCGATGGAGCGGCAGGCCCACACCGCGCCGAATCCGTGTACGCTTCAGATACATCGACAGTGTTTGCCACAGTCGCCGGATGGTGATGCCAGGAACGCCGGGAACCCGATGAAAGAGGTGACGAAGACCAAAGCGCAGCTCGTCGCGGAAGTGACGCGCCTCGGGACGCATGCCGCGGAACACGAAACGGCCGCGAATCGAGAGCGTGGACTGCGCGAGTCCCTGCAGGCGTCCGAAACCAGATATCGGCGCCTGTTCGAAGCCGCTCAGGATGGGATCCTGATTCTCGATGCCGGGAGCGGGGAAATCGTCGCGGTCAATCCGTTCCTGGCCAACCTGCTCGGTTATCCGCCACAGGACCTGGTGGGCAGGAAGCTCTGGGATGTCGGTGCATTCCGGAATGTCCTTCCCAGCCCGATCGCGTTCAAGGACTGGCAGGAGAACGCGTGCGTCCGCTATGACGGGCTCCCGCTCGAAACCGCGGCCGGGCAGACGATCGCGGTCGAGTTCGTGCGCACCGCGTACCAGGTCGATCGGGAGAAGGTCATCCAGTGCAACGTCCGCGACATCTCCGACCGCAAGCGGGTCGAGGAGAAGGTACGCCTGCAGAACATGGCGCTGGAGGCCGCGGCCAACGCGATCGTCATCACGGACCGCGATGGCCTGATCGAGTGGGTCAACCCGGCGTTCTCCACACTCACCGGCTACAGCGCCGACGAAGCCCTGGGACGGAATCCGCGAGACCTGGTCAAGTCAGGGCGCCAGGATCCTGCCTTCTACCAGCGATTGTGGGAGACGATCGTGGCCGGACGGGTCTGGCGCGGCGAGCTCATCAATCGCCGCAAGGACGGTACCGTATACACCGAGGAGCAGGTCATCACGCCGGTGCGCGATGCGGCGGGAGAGATCAGGCATTTCATTGCCGTCAAGCAGGACATCACCGACCGCAAACGCGCCGATGCGGAAACCCGGGCCCGCGCCCAGTTGCTCATGCTGCGGGGCGCGGTCGAGGTCGCGCTGCGCTCGAACGAGTCGCTCGTCGCCGCGCTGCAGCAGTGCGCCGACGCGATCGTCGAGCATCTCTCCGCCGGCGCGGCCCGCATCTGGACTCTGGACGCCGCCGCCGGGGTGCTCGAACTCCAGGCCTGCGCGGGGCTCGCGAAGGAGGCGGATGGCGCGCGTTGCCGGGTCCCGGTCGGGCAGTCGGGAATCGGGCGCATCGTGGAGGAGCGTACCCCCTATGTGACCGACGCCGCCGTCGGCGATCCCCGAGTGGGCGACCAACCCTGGGTGGCGCGCCACGCGCTGGCGGCGTTCGCCGCCCAACCCCTGATCGCGGACGGTCGGGTGGTCGGCGTCCTGGCGCTGTTCAGCCAACAGCCGCTGTCCGCGCCCGTGGTGAACACGTTGGCATTTCTGGCCGATCGCATCGCCGGCGGCATCGACCGCCACCGGGAAGCCGACGCCCGGCGCATCGCCGAGGAGCGGATCCGCTTCGCCTTGCAAGTCGCCAACGTCGGCGTCTGGGAACTGAATCTGAGCACCGGCGCATTCCTCTGCTCCGACGAGATGTTCACGCAACTCGGGGTCGAACGGGAGGCGTTCGGCGGAACGTGGGAGGCGTTCGTCGAACTCGTCCACCCGGACGACCGCGCGATCGTGCTCGAGGCCCGGCAGCGCACCGATGCGGCTGGCGGCGAACTCTCCGTCGTTCACCGGATCGTGCGTCCCGACGGCACGGTGCGCTGGCTGCGCGGGATGGGCAGGATCATTCTTGACGGGCACGGCCATCCGGCGCGGGCCGTCGGGATCTCCCTCGATGTCACGGACCTCCATGTGCTGGAAATCCAATTCCAGCAGGCGCAGAAGATGGAAGCCGTGGGACGCCTGGCCGGGGGCGTGGCGCATGACTTCAACAATCTGCTGACCTCCATTCTCGGATACAGCGAGTTGCTGCTGGCCGATCTGGGGCCGGGCGATCCACACCGCTCGGACGTGGCCGAGATCCAGAAGGCCGGCGTGATGGCCGCGTCGCTCACCCGCCAGCTCCTCGCGTTCAGCCGCCAGGAACCCGTCGCGCGCAGCGTGCTCGATCTGAACGTCGTGGTTGGGGAGATGCAGTCGATGCTCGAACGCCTCATCGGCGAGGACATCGAGGTCGTCCTGCGCCTCAGCGACCGGCCGGTGCGCGTGAACGCTGATCGCGGACAGATGGAGCAGGTCGTCATGAACCTCGCCGTGAACGCGCGGGACGCGATGCCGGGCGGCGGCCGCTTGACGATCGCGACCGACCGGGTGGACCTCGACGACACGTATGCGGCGGCGCACGTCGCCCTGGCGCGTGGCACGTACGTGGCGCTCACCGTGATCGACAGCGGCACCGGGATGACGCCGGAAGTTCAAGCGCATCTGTTCGAGCCGTTCTTCACCACCAAGGCGGTCGGCAAGGGCACCGGACTCGGCCTCGCCACCGTCCATGGGATCGTGCAGCAGAATGGCGGGAGCATCGATGTCCACAGTGAGGTCGGTCTGGGTTCGTCGTTCACGGTGTTCCTCCCGCCGGCCGACGCCGACGCGCCCGTTGCCGAAGCCGCGCCGGGCGCTCCTCGGCGGCCGTCTGCCCCTTGCACCGCCCTCGTGGTGGACGACGCGGAAGGTCTCCGCACCCTGACGCGACGGATGCTCGAACACGCGGGGTACGTCGTGCTGACGGCCTCCAGCGCGGCCGAGGCGCTGCAAATCGCGGCGGCGCATCCGGAAATTGGCGTTCTCGTTACCGATGTCGTGATGCCGGGAGCCAGCGGCCCTGAGCTGGTCGTCGAATTGCTCAAACGAACGCCGGACATGCGGGTGGTCTACATGTCCGGATACACCGACGAGGCGCTCTCGCATCGTCGCGTGTTGGAGCCCGGGATCGTACTCCTGAACAAGCCGTTCACGGCTGCACAACTGCGACGCGCGCTGCGCGACGTGCTCGGCGCGTAGCGCCCGGGCGATGTGCGTCCGCTCCCTCCCGTTCTGGCATCGGCAGCGAAACGAGCGTTCGTGATTTCCCCGACACGGGCGGCAGTTTCCCTGACTTCGCATTCTGCCGCGAGGGTCCACACTTCATTAGAAGAAAGCATTCCGCCACCCTCCCCCCGGGGGCGTTCGGCGAGCATGTGGCGGGGGCTACTCAAAGCGACGAACGCACGTGTCTCGCAATGTGATTCCGTCCCGTGACAAGGCCGCGGCGACGAAGCCAGTGGTGTGTCGGGTGCCGTCAGCATGACGGACACTCTGGCCCAGGGCCCGATGGTGAATGAGCCACCGGATGCATTGCTCGCCCAGCCCGGCAGCGCGGTGCCGGACGCGGTTCACGATGCCGCCCCCGATGCGGTGATCGTCGTGGACCGCGCCAGCGCCGCGATCCTCGCCGTCACCGACGAAACCGTCGCCCTGTTCGGCTACTCGCGTGACGCGCTGCTCGGCCAGTCGATCACGTTGCTCGTGCCCTCCGGGATGCGATCGCCGGACGCCGCGCCGGAGCCCGGCGAGGACGCGGCCCGGTTCTGCGAAACGGCCGACCACCACGTCGATGCGCGCGCCAGGCGCCAAGATGGCACCGTGTTCCCGGCCGAGATCCGCTGCACGCCGGCGGTGATGGGCGGGACCGAAGTGCTCCTGGGTACGGTACGCGACCAGACGGAGCGAGCGCGGCGAGAGGCGCGGTACGAGGCGCTGTTCCGCGCGAGCCCCGTTGCCGCGTGGGTCTGCGACGCCGCCACGGGGCGCTTCCTGCGCACCAACGACGCCGCGTCACGCAAGTACGGGTACTCGGATGACGAGTTCCTGGCGATGTCGATCGACCAATTGCGACTCCCCGATGCGGCGGGAGTGTTCGCCCCCTCGGTGCGCGCTCATGGTTCGGCGCCGCCCGTTGGCGCCGGATACTGGCATCACCGGCGGAAGGACGGGAGCATCTTCCAGGTGCAGTTGAGCGTGGAAACGATCGCGCTCGGCGGTCGGATGGCGCTTCTGGTCCAGGCCCGTGAGCCGGAACGCGACGTGGCCGTGGCCGCGGGCAGCGATCGCGAACGCCAACTGGCCGAAGCGCAGGCCCTCGCCCACGCCGGGAGTTGGGAGTGGGTGATCCCGACCAACCACGTCACCTGGTCCGACGAGCTGTACAGGATCTCCGGGGTTCCGCTGAGATCGCCGGTCACGGTGCAGTCGTTCACGGACCTCGTGCATCCCGACGATCGGGCGCTGGTGAATCGCTCGATCCAGGATGGGATCGCAGCGAGGCGGACCTCCTTCGATTCCGAATTCCGCCTCGTCCGTGCCGATGGGAACGTGCGCTACGTGGTCAGCCGGTACAGCGTGGAATTCACGCCCGAGGGCCAGCCGCTGCGCATGGCGGGCACAACCCTCGACGTCACCGACCGGCACGACGCGGAGCAGGCACTGGCGGAGAGCGAACGCTGGCATCGCTCTCTGATCGAGAATTCGACGGACCTCGTGACCGTCGTCGATGCCGAAGGCGTGATCGCCTACATCAGCCCGTCCGCGCACCGGTTGCTGGGCTACGACCCGGGCGATCTGATCGGCAAGAATGCGTTCGACTTCGTTCATCCGGCCGACGTGGCCGTCGTGGCGAACGTCATGCGCGCGGGGCTCATGTCGCCCGGCACCATCCATGGGGCCGACTACCGCTTCCGCCACCGGGAGGGCCAGTGGCGGACGCTGGAGTCCATGGGGCAGGCGCTGATCGACGGGCATGGCACCGTGACGATCGTGGTCAATTCGCGCGACGTCACCGATCGCAAGGCCATCGAGGAGCGCCAGCAGGCGCTGATGATCGAGTTGAGCGCGGCCAGGCGGGTCGCGGAATCGGCGACCCAGGCCAAGAGCGACTTCCTGGCGAACATGAGTCACGAGATCCGCACGCCGATGAACGCGATTCTCGGGCTCACCGAACTGCTCCTCGACACCGACGTCACGACCGACCAGCGCCGGCACCTCCAGATGGTGAGCGACTCGGGTGAGGTGTTGCTTACGCTGCTCAACGACATTCTCGACCTGTCGAAGATCGAAGCGTCCCACATCGAACTCGAGGAGATCGTGTTCGATCTCCCGACGCTCGTGCACGCCACCGCCAGCCTGTTCGCGGTGTCCGCGCTCGAGCGACAGCTCGAGTTGCTGGTGGACGTCGCGCCGGACGTGCCCCGCTACCTGCGCGGCGATCCAACTCGGCTGCGCCAGGTGCTCACCAACCTGATCGGCAATGCCGTCAAGTTCACGCCCAAGGGCGAGGTCGAGGTGACGGCGCGCGTTTCGGGCATGAACGCCACGGGGGCCATGGTGCGGTTCGCGGTCCGCGACACGGGCATCGGCATTCCGGCGGACAAGCTCGACACCATCTTCAAGGAGTTCAGCCAGCTCGATGCGTCCACCACGCGCCGCTACGGCGGCACGGGGCTGGGGCTGACGATCGCCAAGCGCCTCGTGCGGCTCATGGGTGGCGACATCACGGTCACGAGCCACGTGGGTCGTGGCAGTGAATTCAGCTTCACCGTCCCATTGCCGGTCGAGACCGGGCCGGCGCCGTACACGGTGGCCGCGCCGGTCCGGTTGGCCGGCTCGCGCGTGCTCGTGGTGGACGACAACGACACCAACCGGCGCATCGTGCGCGAGATCCTGGCGCCGGCCGGAGCGACGATCGACGAGGCCGCCAACGCGGCGACCGCCCTGGTGGTGCTCGAACGCGCGCTGGCCGACGGGCGCCCCTTCCCGGTGGCGCTCCTCGATTCGCAGATGCCCGACCACGACGGATGGACCCTCGCCGCGGACATTCGCCGGCATCCGGGGTTGGCGCCCACGCATCTGCTGATGCTCACGTCGGCCGGCGACAAGGGCGACGCCGCAAGGTGTCGCGCGCTGGGCATCGAGGGCTATCTCGTCAAGCCGGTATCGCGCAGCGAACTGGTCGAGGCGGTGGGGATGATCCTCGCCGGCAACGGAACGGCGGGCGCGGTGGTGACGCGCCACGTCATGACCGAAGCCAGAGCACGTCTTCGTATCCTGCTGGCCGAGGACAACGTGGTCAATCAGGAAGTCGCCGCTGAGATGTTGCGCAAACGCGGCCACGACATCACGGTCGTGGACAACGGCCTCAACGCCGTGGCCGCGGTGGAGAGCGGCAAGTTCGACGTCGTGCTGATGGACATCCACATGCCGGAGATGGATGGGCTGGCCGCCACGGCCGCGATCCGTAAACTCCCGGGCTTCCACGACCTCCCCATCATCGCGCTCACCGCCGACGCGTTGGCCGGCGAGCGAGACCGATGCCTCGCGGCCGGCATGAGCGAGTACCTCGCCAAACCGTTCAAGTCGCACGACCTGTTCGCGGTCGTCGAACGATGGGGTCCACCACCCACGGCGCCAGGGCAGCCGCCCGAGCGCACCGGAGGAACCGTGACACACGTCGCAACATCCGTCGTCCCGACCGACAACCCGCCGCCCGTGGACGTGGAGCAGTTCCGGACCTCGATGCGGGAGGCGGGCGCCGAAGGCGCGGTCGAGAGGATTCTCGATACCTTCGCTGCCGACGCTCCCAAACGACAGGCGGCGCTTCTGGCGGCATTCGAGTCCCGCGATGCGGCGGAGATCCGGAATGCGGCGCATGCGTACAAGTCCGCGGCCGGCACCATCGGCGCACACGCCATCGCCGCCCTCATGCTCAGCATCGAGGCGGCCGGCAAGGAGGGGCGCATCGACGACGCACGGGCGCTGTCCGCGGAGTCGCAGCACCTGACCGATGCGGTGGTGTCGTACTTGCGCGGGCGCCGCGACGGAGAACCGTCGCATGCTTGAGGCCCCTCCCCGCGGCCATTGGCTGCTCGACGTCCTTCGCCCCGATCCGGTGGGCGGATTCCAGGACCCGGAGATCAAACCAAAGGCGTCGCTGGTGGATGCCTGGCGCCTCGCGGCCAAAGCCGCCGGCATCACGCAGGCCGAACTCGCCGCGCGCGTGGCGGCCCATTATCACCTCCGGGTAGCCAACTTCGCGACGGCGGAACAGCACGCCGTGGCGCTCGTTCCGGAGAAGCTGGCGCGGGCGCGGCTGATCTTTCCGCTGCGTGAGACCAATCGCGAACTCGTCGCGGCGGTGGCGAATCCCGGCGACATGGAGGCCGAGCAGCTGATCGACTTCGCGACCGGCCGCTCCACGGTGTTCGAGGTCGCGCCCCCGAGCCAGATCCTGGAGGCGCTCGATGCGCGGTACGCACCCGACCGCGCCGTGGAGCGGCTGCTCGATCGGGTCGGCGTCGAGATGGCGTCGGCGGTGAGTGTCGTGAACGAGGTCGAGCCGGAATCGGTGATCGCGCGCGAGGCCGAGGCGGCCCCCATCGTCAAGTTGACGAATATGATCCTCGGCGATGCCGTGCGCGCCCGGGCCAGCGACATACACCTCGAACCGGCCGGCGAGGGCGGACGCGTGCGGTTCCGCGTGGACGGCGTGCTGCAACCCTACACGCGCGTTGCCATGCCGATCCTGAACCGCGTGGTGTCGTGCCTCAAGATCATGGGCAAGATGGACATCGCCGACCGCCTCCGCCCCCAGGACGGCCGGGCCCGTATCCGCGTGGACGACCAGCCGATCGACCTGCGCCTCTCGACCGTCCCCACCCGGGAGTCCGAGAAAGCCGTGGTGCGGCTGCTGGACCCCCGCAACGCGCGGCGCATCGAGGACCTCTCGCTCTCCACCGCGGAAGTGGCGCCGCTGCGCGCGCTCATCGGACACCGCGACGGCATCGTGCTCGTCACCGGCCCCACCGGATCCGGCAAGACGACGCTGCTCTATGCCGCGCTGCGCGAGATGCCGGCCGGCGAACTTAACGTCATGACGGTCGAGGACCCCATCGAGTACGAACTCCCGGGGTTGACCCAGATCCAGGTGGCACCCAAGCAGGACGTGACGTTCGCCAACGCGCTGCGCTCCATTCTGCGCCAGGACCCGGATGTCATCTTCATCGGCGAGATCCGCGACGAGGAGACGGCGGCCATCGCCGTGCAGGCGAGCCTCACCGGACACCTCGTGCTGGCGTCGCTCCACACGAACGACGCCGTCGGCGCCATCAGCCGGTTCGCGGACCTCGGCGTGGAGCGCGGCGAGATCGCGAGCACCTTCCGCGGCGCCACGGCCCAGCGGCTCGTGCGCCGGGTCTGCCCCAAGTGCGTCCAGCCGATCGCCGGCCCGCTCACCGAGATCGAAGCCAGCCTGGCCGTGCGGTACGGCGCCGAGCCGGTGGTGCGGACCGTGGGCTGTGTCTGGTGCGCGCAGACGGGCTTCTATGGGCGGATCCCCCTCCTGGAGATTCTCCTCGCCAGCCCGGCTCTGGAATTGGGAATCCTCGAGGGGGCGACTGCGTCACAGTTGCAGCGAATCGCCGTGGCCTCGGGCATGCGCCCGCTCCACGACGCGGCGCTGGAACGGGTGCGCAATGGCGAGACCACGTTGGAGGAGATCGACCGCGAACTCGGGGAATCGGACGCCGCCCCCGTGGCGCCGGCCGGTCCTCCGCTGGTGCTCGTGGTCGAGGACGACGCCGTGGCGCGCGGCGTGGCCACGGCGCTGCTCGAGGGCAATGGGTTCCGCGTGATCGAAGCGGCCGACGGCATCGAAGCGCTCGAACAGATCCAGGCGCAGCACGACATCGCGTTGGTCGTGCTGGACCTCGCCATGCCGCGGATGTCGGGTGACGAGGTGTTGCGCAAGCTCCGCGCGTCGGTGCCGACCAGTGAGCTTCCGGTGCTGGTGCTCACCGGCGCCACCGAGAAGCAGACCGAGGTCGAGATGATGGAAGCGGGGGCCAACGACTACGTGCGCAAGCCGCTCGATCCCCGACTGTTCATCGCGCGAGTCAAAGCGGCATTGCGCCGGGCCGACCGCTAGCGCCGGCGCAGCGCGAGGCTGTGCCCCAGGCCCGCGGGCAGTATTCGCCAAGACTCATACCGAGGCCTGGCGCCGACAAGAGCGCTGGGCTGACCGCGCGACGAAGGGGAGGCCGCGCAACACGCGCTTCAGCAACTGCCTGGACGCGGATGAGGCGGAGTGAACGGATCACAACCGATACCGCAAGAGCCTTCGGGACTTCGGTGGCGAGTTCACGATGGCACGCCGGGCTCGTCTCGGCGTCTCCGCTGCCGAAGCCCCATGCATTTGCAGTTGCAGTATCCGCTTTCATCCGGTCGATCCGCCGAATCCGACTCCCGGCAGTTGCGGAGCTTCGCACCGATCTGGCGCCCGTGCGGCCCACCGCCGGACGGTTTGCGGGTAGCGCCGGCCAGCCGTATGTTCGTCAGGCTGTCCACCCACTCCGGAGGCGAATATGCGTTCCCTCACCTGCGCCGTTGCCGTAGTCCTTCTCGCAGGATGCGCCAAGGAAAAGCCCGCCACACAATCCGCTCCCCCGCCGCCTCCACCCGCGCCTGCCGCCATCAATCTCGCCGACGTTGCGGGCAACTGGACGTTCAAGGTCATGCCGGCCACCGGTGACAGCGTGCTGCTCACGTACACGCTGCACGCTACCGCCGCGGACACCGGGTGGACGATCACGTTCTCCGGCCGGAAGCCAATGGCGATCCAGGTGGCGACGATGGGCGACAGCATCACGATGACCGCGCCCGCGTACGAGAGCATGCTCCGGAAGGGCACCAAGGTCTCCACCCAGGGGGTGTTGCACCTTGAGAACGGCATGTTCATGGGAACCAACACGGCGCACTACGTCACCACCAAGGCCGATTCGGTGGTGCACCTCAGGATGGAAGGCACCAAGACGCCGTAATTCCGCGACCATTCGCGCGAAAGGATCAGCCCGGCTCCATGGTGGAGCCGGGCTGATCGCATTTCAGGACCGCCTCCGGTCAGAACCCGCTCGGCGCCTTGCCCACGAAGATCGGGGTCGGGAGTGCGTCGAAGTGCTGCCCGTGGAGGATGGCCTGGCCGGCCGGCGAGAGCAGAAAGCGGATGAACCGCTGCGCCGCCATGGCGTGCGGGGCGTGCGTGCCCGCGGATATGGCGAACAGGATCGGGGCCCCGCGGACGGTGATCGTATCGCCGGGATGCTTCCCCACCACGCGCGTGGACACCAGCGCGTAGTTGGCCGAATCGGCCGGGTTGCCCAGATCGATCGCGTCGGGGAGCTTCACGAAGCGCAATCCGTCATTCTCGGCGAGGTTCTCGTACGTCCAGATGTAGTCCAGCTGGTGCGTCTGCAGCAGCGCCACCTGTTCCGCCTCGCGCGGCCGAACGTTGCGCTCCGATGCCGCCTCGAGCAGCCGCCGCGCCAGGCCCGGCTCCTTATAGAAGCGCTCGGCAAGCTGGAAGGTGAGCAGCGTGCGATATCCCGAGGGATCGGTATTCGGGTCGGCGCGCCCGATCTCCACGCCGGGCCGCAGAATCACGCTACGCCAGTTCTCGGCCGTGATCTCCCGGGCGCCGGCGGAGCGATCGGTGTACGCGAGCACCATGCGGTTGCGGCCGAACAGCGCATACCACGCCGTGAATCGCGGCATGAGGAGCGTCGGGAACACCTCGGGATCGGCGAGCACGATCACGTCCGGGTGCTGGCCGAGTTCGGTCACGCGGCGCGCAATCTCGAGGCTCGCACCGGGTTCCAGCGCGTACTTGAGGCCGGTGTGGGCGGAGAAGCTGTCGAGCACCGCCCGCAGGGGCCGCGTGACCGACGCCGCGTTCATGACGAGCATCGGCCCCGCGCTGTCCTGCGCGGTGGACGCCGGCCGGATGGGCGCCGGGGTGGACGCGCGTGTGGACACCCCGATGACGAACGCGAAGCTGGCGAGCGCGAGCAGGCGGTGCATGGCGACTCCGAGCGTGATATCCTGGTGAATATATCGCTGGGCCAACGGGGCGCCGGCCGGACGTAGTCCTTCCGGGGCATGCGCGCTCCTTCATTCGCCGGATATACCGCGCGGAAGATTCAGTGTACACTCCCATTGAGCCCCGCCACCGCCGGCAACGAGTAATCCCGCCGGCGTGTCGAGCGTGAATACCGGGGCTACTCGAAGGAGGACGATATGGGCAAGATCGCCAAGAAGCTCACGCCGCGCGGCAAGTCCGCGGCCCGGAAGGCGTATGACAAGGTCGAGACCAACGTGATGGCCGCCGTGGGTCGGAGCGCGGTCAAGCGTCAGGCCAAGCGCGTGAAGACCGTGGCCACGGCCGCGGGCAAGTCGGCACTGATCGCCGGAGGCCTCGCGGCGGCAGGTGTCGTGGTGGCCGAGATCAGGAATCGGCGCAAGCCGGCCTGAACAATGGTGTACACATCGTGGGGGATATCCGTATGCGACCAGTAAGCATTGTCCTCGCCGCCATGGCCGTGACGGCCGTCGGCTGTTCGCGTCCGGCGGCCGGCGGGGCGGGCACGCCCTCAGGCGACGCGCGGTCGGGGCCCAGCGTGATGGAGAGCGGCATGGGTTCCAGTCCCGCGATGATGAGCGCCGCCACGGCGGCCACCGCCGACACCAGCGCCGCACCAATTGCCCAGGCTGCCACCGCCGATGCGGCCCCCGAGTGTCCGCCGGTTGACAAGGCGCTGGCCGATCGCGGGCGCGCCGTATTCAGCGGCACGGGCAACTGCTTTGCCTGCCACGCCCCGAATGCGCAGGGCACGGCGCTCGCACCCAACCTCACCGACGCGACGTGGCTCAACATCGATGGCTCGTATGCGTCGATTGCCGAGTTGGTGCGCACGGGAGTCCCGAAGCCCAAGCAGCACCCGGCGCCGATGCCTCCGCTGGGTGGCGCGTCGCTGAGCGCGCCGCAGGTCTGCGCCGTCGCGGCGTACGTCTACTCGATCAGCCACCGCTGAGCCAGGCTGGTACCGCTCGCCGCCATTTGCTTGCGGTCGTGCTCGGCGCTAGCATCGGGATCGCCGTGACTCGCGGGGGAGGCTGACCCGCGCATCATGGCGGTCTCTCGTAATCCCGGCCTGCATGCCTGACAAGCCGCTCGTCAACAAATGGGTAGTCGCCGCCACGGTCATGACCGGCACCATCATGGCCGTGCTCGATTCGAGCATCGTCAACGTCGCGCTCCCCGACATGCGCGGCACGCTCGGCGCCACGGTGGACGAGATCACCTGGGTCGTCACGGGCTACATCCTGGCCAACGTCATCATCATGCCGATCACCGGCATGTTGAGTTCGCGGTTCGGCCGCAAGAACTTCTACATGGCCAGCGTCGCCGCCTTCACGCTCGCCTCCATGGCCTGCGGCGTCTCCACCACGCTCGGCGCCATCGTCGTCTGGCGCGTCATCCAGGGCATCGGTGGCGGCGTGCTGGTCACGGTGTCACAGGCCATCCTTCGCGAGACGTTCCCCGCCGAGGAACAGGGGCTCGCCATGGGCATCTACGGCATGGGCGTCGTGCTCGCCCCCGCCTTCGGCCCCACCCTCGGCGGCTGGATCACCGACCAGTACTCCTGGCCCTGGGTGTTCTTCATCAACGTTCCCATCGGCGCGCTCAACCTGATCCTCGTGGCCCGCTTCATCGAGGATCCGTCATATCTCGTGCGCGCCAAAGGCCGCATCGACTGGACGGGACTCGGCCTGCTCATGGTGGGGCTGGGCGCGCTGCAACTGATGCTCGAGAACGGCGAGAAGGACAACTGGTTCGACTCCACCTTCATCACCCGGCTCGCCGTAACCGCGGCGATCGGCCTCGCATTCTTCGTCTGGCGCGAACTCACCACCGACGGCCCGGCCGTGGACCTCCGGCTGTTCAAGAACGGCGCCTTCACGTCGGCCACCGCCATCGGCGGCATCCTCGGGCTCGGCCTCTACGCCGCACTGTTCCTGCTCCCGATCTTCCTGCAGGGGCTGCTCGGCTACAGCGCCATGGACTCGGGACTCGTGCTCTTGCCACGCGGATTGGCCATGGGCGTATTGATGCCCTTGGCCGGTCGCGCGTACAACAAGGTCGGCCCGCGCATGCTGGTGGGCGCCGGACTCTTGGTGAGCGCGTACTCGTTCTACGCCCTCTCGCATCTCACCAGCGCAGTCGGGTTCTGGGACCTGTTCTGGCCGCAGCTCTGGCAGGGCATCGGGTTCGGTCTGATCTTCGTGGCCCTCAGCACCGCGGCGCTCGCCACCGTGGAGCGCGCCAACATGACCGCAGCCGCCGGACTGTACAACGTGGTGCGCCAGGTGTTCGGCAGCGTGGGCGTGGCCCTCGCGGCCACGCAGCTCACCAGCGGCACCTCGCGCTACCACGACATCCTGGTGCAGAAGCTCACCGTCACCAACCCCGTCACGCAGTCGTGGTTGCAGATGGTCATCGGCGGCATGCGCGCCAAGGGGTCCGACGCCTTCACGGCCACCAGACAGGCGCTGGCGCTGCTCGACGGCACGGTGATGCAGCAGGCGGCGGTGTTGGCCTACAACCACGTCTTCGTGCTGATCGCGGCGCTGTTCGTGATCTGCCTGCCGTTGGTGTACTTCCTGCGCGGGGTGGAGCATGCGGTCGGGATGGCGGAGTTTGTTGGCGAATGAGGGTAGGACGGTAGGACGGTAGGGCAGGAGACGGCGCTGCCGCCGATGAGCAAAACGCCCTACCGAGCACGCCGGAAAGTCCCTACCCGCATTGCTGTGATCCGCCAATGGGTGCCGTTCCGGATTCCTCCTACGTTCCCAATTCAGGGCAACGAAGCCGCGACGGCCGAGGGCCGTCCATCCAGGAGGAAACCATGGTAGGCATGCTGACGCGCAATTGGGGGTGGGTGGCACTGCGAGGCGTGGTGGCAATCCTGTTCGGCCTGCTTACCTTCTTCAATCCCGGGATCACGATCGCGGTACTCGTGTTCTGGTTCGGTGCTTACGCCTTCGTGGATGGCGTTTTCATGGTCGTCTCGGCCATCACCAACCGCCACGGCCAGCCGCGTTGGGGCGCGTTGCTCGCCGGCGGATTGGTGGCCATGGCCGCCGGCGTCCTCACCTTCGTGATGCCTGGGATCACCACGATGGCATTGCTCATGCTGATCGGCGCTTGGGCCATAGTCACCGGCTTCGCCGAGATGGTGGCGGCCATCCGGCTGCGCCAGGAGATCACGGGCGAGTGGATGTTCGTCCTCGCCGGCGCGCTCGCGGTGGCGTTCGGCGTGGTCATGTTCGTGGCGCCCGGCGCCGGCGCCCTCGCCGCGGTGCTGTGGCTTGGCGTCTACGCGTTGATCTCTGGAATCCTGCTGGTCTCGCTGAGTTTCCGGCTGCGCAGCTGGGGCCGCATGCACCCCGCCATGTAACCGCCAAATGCAGAGGACACCATGACAGCGTACATCGTGGACATCGAAGACCGGACCGAGGCGAATCGCGACTTCCGGCATGTGCTCTACACCGGCCGCCATCTGCAGCTGGTGCTCATGTCCCTCCAGCCCGGCGAGGAGCTGGGCGAAGAGGTCCATCCGATCACGGATCAGTTCTTCCGTGTGGAGGAGGGGCGGGGCATCGCGTGGATCGACGGACACGAGACGCTCATCAAGAGCGACTCGGCCATCGTGGTGCCCGCGGGCGCGCGGCACAATATCCGGAATACGGGGCCAAAGCCGCTCAAATTCTATACGCTCTACGCCCCACCGCAGCACCCCGAGGGCACCGTCCACCGCACCAAGGAGGAGGCGGAACGGGCCGAGGCGCACGCGGTAGAGTAGCGCCTACCGTCCTACACGTCATCAATACTTGATGACGGTCGGATCGACCTCATCCGACCACGCGAGAATCCCACCAACCAGATTCCTCGCCCGTGCGAATCCCTCCGCCTGCAGCGCCCGCACTGCCGCGCCGCTGCGGGCGCCCGACCGGCAGATCACCACGATCTCCCGCGCCGGGTTGAGCGTGGGAATCGCCGCTTCGAATGAGCCCAGCGGGATGAGTCGCGCCCCGGGAATCGCCGCGATGGCCAGTTCCTGCGCCTCGCGCACGTCGATGAGGTCGAAGTCGTCGCCGCGCTTGATCTTCTCGGCCAGTTCCGTGGGCGTGATGTCGCCAGTTGATGTAGACACTTCGGCGGTGGTGTGAGAGGTGGTTCCCGGAATGCCGCAGTACTCCTCGTACTCTTCCAGGTGCGTGATCGTGCGCGTGCCGCAGGCCGGGCAGGCCGGGTCCTTCTGCACCCGCACGGTGCGGAATTGCATGTCCAACGTATTGACCAGCAGCAGACGGCCGGCCAGCGTCTGGCCGATGCCGAGCAACAACTTGATGGTCTCGGTGGCCTGAATGGTTCCAATCAGGCCCGGCAGCACGCCCAGCACGCCCCCCTCGGCGCAGCTCGGCACCATGCCCGGCGGCGGCGGGGTGGGGAACAGGCAGCGGTAGCAGGGCCCGTTTTCGGTGGCGAACACGCTCGCCTGTCCCTCGAACCGGAAGATGCTCCCGTACACGTTGGGCTTGCCCAGCAACACCGAGACGTCGTTGGTCAGATAGCGCGTGCCGAAGTTGTCGGTGCCGTCCACGATCACGTCGTAGTCGCGCGCGATCTCCTCGGCGTTGGCGGCCTTGAAGGGTGTGTCGTACGTCTCCACGTGCACGTGCGGATTGAGATCGCGCAGCCGGTCACGCGCGCTATCAACCTTGCGATGGCCGATGGTGGACGTGCCGTGGACGATCTGGCGCTGCAGGTTGCTGGCGTCGACGACATCAAAATCCACCAGGCCCAGCGTGCCCACGCCGGCGGCGGCCAGGTATAATGAAGTGGGACTGCCCAGCCCTCCCGCTCCTATCAATAGAACGCGCGATCCCTTGAGCTTGCGCTGGCCGTCCAGCCCCACGTCGGGCAGCAGCAGGTGACGGGCGTAGCGCAGGATCTCGTCGGAACCCAGTTCCGGCAAGTCGCGCTGCGCGTCGTCCTGCTGTCCGATGCTCTGTGCCATGGTCATCCTCTCAGCCCCCGGCGATGGCAGGGACGATCGTCACCTCGTCGCCGTCGCGCACCGTGGCAGCGAACCCGCCGTTGAAGCGGATGTCGTCGTCGTTCAAATAAAACGTGACAAAGGGATAAGGTTCCCCCCGGTCGTCGCGCAAGCGGGGGCCCAGGGCGGGGTAGCGTTCGGCAAGCTGGGCCACCACGCCGCCCACCGTGACGCCGTCGGATTCCACGAGACGCGAGTTGCCGGCCAGGCGGGCCAGAATCGAGGGGAGATTGACGGTTATTGGCATGGCGAGATGCTCCGGGAAGGGGAAACGTAGGGTGGTAGGGGGGTAGGGCGGTTGGACAGAGAAACCACAGTCAGGCCGGCCAGTCCGACGCCGGTGGCGAAGGCGTCGGCGGGGACGCTCGCCGAGCGCCACGCCTCGGCCATGGCGCCGGCGACCAGCGGGGCCGTCTCGCGCGGGGCGATCGCGACGATCGAGGAGCCCGACCCGCTGAGCGTGGCGCCGTAGGCGCCGGCGGAGCGGGCAGCCCGCACCACGCGCTCGTAGTGCGGGATCAGCGGCTTGCGGTGTTCCACATGGAGCACGTCGTTCAGGCCCGCCGTCAACAGTTGGCGGCTGCCCGTCGTCAGCCCGTGCACCAGCGCCGCCGATCTCGCGGCCGCCGAGACCGCCGTGCGGAACGGCACCTCGCTCGGCAGCGAGGCCCGCGCCAGTTCCGTGTGCGTCTCGAAGTCCGGCACGGCGAACGCGAACCCCAGCGATTCGTGCACCGGCAGTTGCGTGAAGTACAGGCTCGGCCACTGCGGCGTGACCAGGATCGCGCCGCCCAGCGCCGCCGCGCCCGCGTTGTCGCCGTGGCGTTCGATGCGGGCGCAGATCTGCGCGAGCACGTTCGCGTCCAGCCCCAGGCCGAACGCCGCGTTGGCCACCGCGGCGCCGGCGAGGAGCGCCGCTGCTGACGAGCCGAGGCCCCTGGCCACGGGAATGTCCGAATCGGCGTCAAAGTGAATTGATCCCTTGAATCCGTCAGATCCGGAGCATGCGTCCAGAACCGCCCTGAACCCCGTGTAGAGAAGGTCGTCATGCACGTCCGAGGGGCCCGTGCGATCGAGCGCGCGCAGCGTGCCCGTGCGCGCGATGTGAACCTGGGCGCGACCGTCATCGCGAACCTCGGCCGATACGCGGAGCCATTTGTCTATCGCCATCCCCACGCAGTCGAACCCGGCCCCCAGGTTGGACGAACTGGCCGGCACGCGCACCGACACGAATGGCTTGATCGGCGCCGTCATGACAGTCTCGCCTGGACCAGCGCCCGCACCTCGCGCAGTCGGGGTTCGATGATCGGCGCCTCGGGCACCGGGCCGTATGCGGGATCGGTAATGGCTTCGATGGTTTTGAGCCCGTTGCCCGTGATGCACAGCACCAGCTCGTCGTCGGGCGTGAACGCCCCCTGCGCGGCCAGGGCCAGCGCGCCTGCCACCGTGACGCCGCCCGCCGTTTCCGTGAAGACGCCCGTGTTTTCGGCGAGCGTGCGGATGCCCGCCACGAGATCGGCGTCGGAGACCGCGATTGCCGAACCGCCGCTGTTCAGGATGGCTTGCCTGGCGAACACGCCGTCGGCCGGATTCCCGATCGCGATGGAGCGGGCGATCGTGTGCGGCACCACCGGCGTGATCTGCTCGTCGCTGGAGTGCACCAGGTTGACGATGGGTGAGCAGCCCTGGGCCTGCGTGCCGTAGATGCGGGGCCGTGGGCCGATGGCCAGCGCGGCGTCACTCACCTCGCGGAACCCTCGTTCCAATTTTGACACCAGCGAGCCCCCTGCCATCGGGACGACCACCGCGGTGGGAAAGCGCCAGCCCAACTGTTCGGCAATCTCGAACGCGATCGTCTTGCTGCCTTCGCCGTAGTAGGCGCG
>Ga0307373_10001952_pt1 | contig 37890 bp, 32 predicted proteins | sample OX2MG_FD_202534 | JGI IMG/M metagenome (GOLD analysis project Ga0307373, IMG submission 202534) | Soil microbial communities from Risofladan, Vaasa, Finland - OX-2 | ecosystem: Environmental > Terrestrial > Soil > Coastal area > Acid sulfate soil | place: Finland: Risofladan, Vaasa | collected...
GCGCCGCGCCGCCTGCCTCCCGGGCCTGCCCGGCCACCTGCTCCGCCGCGGCCTGGCTCACCGAGTAGTTGACGACCACGTCGTACCCGTGGCCCGCCAGGGCCAGCGCGGCGGCCCGGCCGATCCCGCGCGCCGCCCCGGTCACCAGCGCCACCGGCCGGCCGGTCACTGCTGCTCCCTCGTGGCCGGCACCGCCGCGGCCGTCAGGCCCAGCACGCGCTCGGCGTTCTCATGGAACACCTTGCGCATGACCTGTTCGCTGAACCCAAGCTCGTCCCATTCCCGCAGCACCCGGTCCAGCGGCAGGCTGGGATAGTCCGTGCCGAACATGATCTTGTCCTGGAGCCGGCCGCGGATGTCGGTCTTCAGGGCTGGCGGGAAGTGCTTGGGCGCCCACCCGGACAGCTCCCAGTAGACGTTGCCCTTGTGCAGCGCGACCGCGGTCATCTCCTCCACCCACGGCCAGCCCGGATGGGCGGCGATCACGGTCAGGTCGGGGAAGGCTGCCGCGAGCGCGTCGATCGCCTGCGGGTGCGCGTGCCGGATCACCGTCCCGCTGCCACCGGGCATGCCCGCGCCCATGCCGGTCGTGCCGACGTCGATCATGACCGGCACACCGAGCGCGTTGATGACCTCGAACAGCGGCGCGAGCTTGGGCTCGTCGACGGAGTAACGCCCCATGATCGGGTGGAAGTGGAAGCCGAGCACCCCGTACTCGTCGACCGCCCGCTGCGCCTCGCTGACCGCGTGCTCGCCGAGCAGCGGATCGACGGTCCCCCAGGCGCCGATGAAGGTGCCGGGGTGGCGGTCCCTCAGCCCGGCCACATACTCGTTCGTGCAGGCCGGGGCCCCGGTGACCGACTCGATGTCGAACGCGACCAGCATCGCCTCGATGCCGTGCGCCCGGAAGTCGGCCACCACGTCAGCCTCGGTCTTCGGCGTCCACTGCTTGCGCCAGTACCGCCCCAGCGCCTCTACGTAGGGCCCCTGCGAGGCGATCCACTCGGCCGTGCCCGGGTAGGCATGCAAGTCCACCCGTCTCATGTCATTGCCCCCCTCGCGGGCGCTTCGCCTGATTGTGCGGCGAGCTGGGCGGCCAGGTCCTTCTTGGAGACTTTGCCGACCGGGGACAGCGGGAACCGGTTCAGCAGGACCAGCCGTTCGGGCAGCTTATGCCGTGCGATCTCCTCCGCCGCCAGGAAGGCCACCAGATCCGCCAGGGTGAGCTGCCAGCCGGGGCGCAGGATCACGCAGGCGCACATCCGCTCCCCCAGCACCGGGTCGGGGACCGGCACGCAGGCCACGTTCAGCACTGCCGGGTGCCCGAGGATGAGGTTCTCCACCTCTTCCGCGGAGATCTTCTCCCCGCCCCGGTTGATCAGGTCCTTGCTCCGGCCCGCCACCACGTAGTTGCCGCTCGGGTGCCGCCACATCAGGTCGCCGGAGCGGTAGAAGCCGTCCGGGGAGAAGGCCCGCTGGTTGTGTTCCGGCGCGTTGTAGTAGCCGCGCAGGGTGTAGGGGCCGCGCGCCAGCAGCTCCCCGACCTTCCCGTCGGGCACGTCCAGCCCGTCCTCGCCGACCAGGCGCACCTCGTCGTCGGGGCAGATCGGCCGGCCGACGGTCTCCAGCCGGACCTCCGGCGGGTCGTCCAGCCGGACGAACATCAGCAGGCCCTCGGCCATGCCGAAGTTCTCCTGCACGGTCACGTTGCGGAACACCCGCTCGGCGCGCTGCCGGGTCTCCGGCTGCAGCCGCTGCCCGCCACTTTGGATCACCCGCACCGAGCCCAGGTCGTACTCCGCGGCCACCGGGTCGTTGATCCACCGGATGAGCAGCGCTGGCACCACGTGGATGTGGGTGACCCGGTGCCGGTCGATGGCCGCGAACACCGCGCCGGCCCGGGTGGACGGCAGCAGGCACACGGTCGCACCGGCCAGCAGGAACCCCTGCAGCCCGGGGCACGCGAGCGGCAGGTTGTGCGCGATCGGCAGCACGTCGAGCAGCACGTCGCCGTCACGCACGTCGCAGACCGACACGGCGAGCTGGGAGTTGAACGCGTAGTCGTTGTGGGTGCGCGGGATGAGCTTGGGTATGCCGGTGGTCCCGCCGGACAGCTGGAAGACCGCCGGGTCGTCCGGGTCGATCCGGCTGGCGATCCGCTCCAGGTCCGCGGCGGTGTGCCCGGTGGGCTGCCGCTCGTGCAGCGCTTCCAGGCTGAGGTAGCCGTCGGCCGGCCCGGCGGGGCCGCCGGCCAGGATGCTCAGCCGCAGGTGCGGGTGCTCCGCGCGCACCCGCCGGTGCAGCTCGCCGAAGTCCGCGCCGGGGGCCATGGCCGGGGCGGCCGCCGCGACCGCACCGGACAGCGCGACGAACTGGCGCAGCTCCCGGTAGCGGTGCGAGGGCAGGGCCATGATCGGGATCGCCCCGATCCGCTGCAGGGCGAAGTACAGCGACGCGAAACGGCGGACGTTCGGCAGCTGCACGACGACCCTGTCGGCAGGCTTGAGGCCGAGGTCGAGCAGGTTGAGCGCCACCCGCTCCGAGGCGGCGGCCAGTTCGGCGTAGGTGTAGGACCCCTCGTCGTCCACCACCGCGACCCGGTCCGCATACCGGCTGAACACGTCCAGGAAGTGCGCGATGAGCGGGCGGTCCTGCCAGTAGCCGCGGGCCCGGTAGCGGGCCGCGAGCTCGGGCGGGTACGGCGTCACACCGGGCAGGGGCATGCGGCTCACCTTCCTCCCAGCGGGGCGAGTGCCCGGGCGGCCGGCACCTGGGCCAGGTGGCGGCGGAACCAGGCGCTCGCGTTGCAGGCCGGCTGGCCGGCCCACCTGGTCACTGCGGCACCACCTTCTGCCGGGCGATCTTCGCGGCCGGGACGGTCTGCGCCGCGGTGGACAGCACCCCGCCGGAGACGAAGGTGCCGAGCAGGTTGCCGGCGGTCACCGGCACCAGCAGCGCGGACGGGTGCTCCTCGTCGTGGTGGATCGTGATGAGCGCCGCGTTCTGCCTGCTGACATGCCCCAGCGCGGTACCGAGCACCATGTCGGCGGGCGGCTCGTCGTCCGCCGCCTTGATCCGCAGCCGCAGCCGCTGGCCGGGGCGCAGCCGGGCGGCAGCGGGCACGACCGGGATGTCGTACTGGCGCACCTGGCCCGGCTGGAGCGGTTCCCGGCGGTCGTGCCGGTGGTAGGGCAGCCACGGGACGGACCGGTCCGGGTCGGTGGCTGCCTGCGACGCGCGCAGCCAGCCCCGGGTGAGCTCGTCAGCGGACCCGTCGGCTTCCTCGGCAGAGACGGTGACGAAGAACAAGGCGTCGGTGTCGGTGGTCGAGGCGAACAGGCGCAGCACCATCGGCCCGATCACCTCGGTCGTCTCCACCAGCGGCGGGGTGCGCCAGACCGCCTCGCCGTGCGCGAACGGCGAGTCCTGCAGCGTCGTCGCCCGGTCGGCCGGCCAGGTGTCGTGCTCGCTCAGCAGGCCGCCGGTGTGCAGGTAGAACTCGGTCCACCGGGTCTGCGGCAGCGGCCAGTCCGGTGCCTCGATCCACTCGCCGGTGCCGGGCACGAACAGCCGGACCGGCGCCTGCGCCAGGAACCCGGTGTCGTTGCCCGCCAGCCAGTGGTCGAACCAGCGCAGCGCCTCGTGGTGCAGCTGGTAGAAGGGCCGGTCCAGGTACAGCGGGGGGCCCACCACGAGCTTCTTCGGGCCCTGCCAGCGGCCGAAGCTGCGGAACGCCGCCGGCAGGTGCAGCCCGTGCAGCCCCCAGCAGGCGCCGAAGTAGCCGGGCACGCTGGTGTCGCCGTAACCCACCCGGCGCTCGGTGAACCATTGCGTCTCGGTGCGGGCGAGCACGATGTCGGTCACGAACGCGTTCGCGCCCCGCGGGTCCCGCAGGCAGGCGACGATCGGCGGGACGGCGGCGATCTCCTCGTCGGCGAGCGCGGCCTCGATGGCGTCGCGACAGGCCTGCTCGCCATGCCGCTGCGCGTACCAGCTCTCGTAGCGCAGCCCGTCGAACTTGTCCTTCCAGTGGGACAGGAACCGCCACGAGAAGATGCCGCCGTGGTACAGGAAGTCGCGGTAGAAGTCGGTGGCGCCGAACGGCGCGAAGATCGCCGCGAGCGACGGCGGGGTGAGCATCGCGATCTGGATCTGCAGCCAGGCGAAATAGGAGATGCCGAACAGGCCGACCCGGCCGGTGCACCAGGGCTGGGCCGCCAGCCACTGCACCGCGTCCGCGCCGTCGCGGGCCTCCTGCGGGCCCATCGCCTGGTACAGGCCGGTGGACTTGCCGGTGCCGCGGACGTTGAAGACCGCGTGCGCGTAGCCGCGCCGGGCGAAGAAATACGGGTCACCGGACTCCAGCCAGCCGCGCTGCACGCTGAACCCGGTGGGCATGATCGGCTCGGCCTGGAACTCATTGTTGTAAGGGTGGAAGCCGGCGATCACCGGCACCGGCTCATCGGTGCCCGGCCGGAAGACATCGCCGGCCAGCACGGTCCCGTCGGGCAGCGGGATGCGCACGTCACGGTCGACGACGACGCCGAACCGCCGCTGCGAGCAGGCCCAGTCGGGTCCGAACACCACACATCCTCTCCCGGCCGGTCAGGGCCGTACCTCGGCCACGGTGGCGGCGATCACCCGCACCCCACCGGCGGCGAACGCCTCCTTGACCGCGGCGGCGACCTCGCCCCGGCGGGTGACGTTCATCCCGGCCGCGCCGTACCCGGCTGCCACCCCCGCGTGGTCGATCGCGGGCAGCCGGGTGCCGGGGTGGATCCGCGGGTCCTGTGCCACCCCCAGGTAGCTCTCGACCGCCCGCTTGACGGCGAGGTAGCCGCCGTTGTCCAGCACCAGCACCACCAGCGAGACCTGCTGCTGGACCGCGGTCCAGATCGCCTGCACCGAGAAGTGGTAGCTGCCGTCGCCGACCACGGCCAGCACCGGCCGGCCCGGGCGGCCCAGGCACGCGCCGACCGCCGCTGGCACCCCCCAGCCGAGCGCCCCACCCGAGCTGCGCAGCAGCGACTGCCCGTCGCCGAGCTCGAGGTGACGCAGCAGCCGGGTGGAGGAACGCACGGCCTCGTCGACGACGATCACATCGTCGGGCAGCACCTGGTTGAGCTCGGCGGCGACCGCCGCGACCGGCAGCGGCATCGTGTCGGTGGCACGCTCGGCCTGGCGCTGCCGGTCCCGGTCGGCCCGCAGCGAGGCGAGCAGGCCGGCCCGGGCAGCCGCCGCCGGGCCGGCGGCGGCGAGGTGGGGTGCCAGCGCGCGCAGCGCCGCGGCGGGGTCCGCCACGATCCCCACCGCGGTCGGCACCCGGGCGCCGACCTGGGCGGGATCGGGGTGGATGTGCACCAGGCGGGCGCCGGGCGGCAGCCGGGGGTGGCGGGCCGCCGAGAACGGGAAGAACACCCGGGCGCCGACGGCGAGCACCAGGTCGCAGCCGTCGAGCACGGCCGGGTCCTCGCCGTAGAGGCCGAAGTAGCGTGGATCGCCGGTGGGGAACGGCAGGTCCGCCAGGTCGGTGAAGTCGGTGCAGACCAGCGGCGCCGCCAGCTGGTCCGCCAGCGCCCGCAGCTCGGCGACACAGCCGCGCGCCTCGCTGCCCATCACCACCACCGGCCAGCGGGCGGCGGCCAGTTCGGCCGCCGCGGCGGCACACACCGCCTCGCCGGGCACGGCCCCGCCGGCGGCGGTGCCGTCCGCCGGTGTCCCGGCCCAGCCCGCCCACAGCGCGCGGTTCACCAGTGGCGGCTCCGGGGCGGCGGCGGGCACCGGCCCGCGCAGGAAGTCTTCCGGTACTGCCAGATAGGCCGGGCCGTGCGGCGGGGTCATCGCGGCGTGCAGCGCCCGCCACAGGTCGCCGCCCAGGTCGGCGCTGCTGAGCGTCTGGTGTGCCCACTTGGTGAACGGCCGCACCGCCTCCGGCAGGTGCGGGTGCGCGCAGAAACCGTCCTCGCTCAGCACCGTGCGGTCCTTGTGCCCGGCGGTCACCACCACCGGCGAGCCGTCCCGGTAGGCGTTGTAGATCTGGCTGGCCCCGTTCAGCGTGCCGACGGTGGTGTGCAGGCACACCACGCCCGGGCGGCCGGTGACCCGGGCGTAGCCGTCAGCCATCGACACCACCGGGCCCTCGTGCAGGCCCAGGACGTAGCGCAGGCCCGGTGCCCCGCCGGGGTCGCTGTGGCCCCGCAGCGTCTCCAGCAGCGCCGCCTCGGTGGAACCGGGCAGCCCGAAGATGGTGTCCACCCCGGCCCGGGCCAGGACATCGGTGAAGACCTCCGCACCGCTGCGCGTGCTGCCTGTCACGGTTCCGCCACCTCCGTCCGCGGGACCTGGCCGGCCTCCCCGGCTGGTCCCGGCTCCCCTGCTGGCACGGGCTCGTTCGCCTGGGCGGCCTGCCCGCCCAGGAACACCTCCGCCATCTCCGGGCTCGCCAGCACCTGCGCCGCCGGTGCGGACATGGCTACCTGGCCCTGCACCAGCACCGACGCGGTATCGGCGAGCTTCAGCGCGGCCTGGGCCTTCTGCTCGACCAGCAGCACCGCGTGGCCGTGGTCGGCCAGGGCACGCACCTGCTCGGTCAGCACCGCTTCGGTGAGTGCCGCGGACAGCCCCGCGGTCGGCTCGTCGAGGATGAGCACCCGGGGGGAGAGCATGAGCGCGCGGGCGATCGCGGTCATCTTCCGCTCGCCGCCGCTCATCGTGCCAACGTAGCGGCCCAGGCGGCTGCGCAGGGCGGGGAAGATCGCCAGCACCTCGTCCATCCGGGCGGCCCGCTCGGCCTTGCCGAGCAGGTAACCGCCCATGTCCAGGTTCTCGCTGACCTTCAGCGGATCGAAGACGTCATCCACCTGCGGCACGTAGCCGATGCCGCGCCGCACCAGGTGGTCCAGGGACCGGCCGGTGATGTCCTCGCCGTCAGCCAGCACCTGGCCGCCCATCACCCGGGCCAGCCCGAGGATCGCCTTCAGCAGGGTGCTCTTGCCCGCGCCGTTCGGCCCGACCACCGCGACCAGCTCGCCGGCCCTGACCGCCAGGTCCACTCCCCGCACCACCGGGACGTCGCCGTAACCGGCGACCAGCTGCCGGGTGGCGAGCGCGGGAGGTGCGGTGCCGGCCGGAAGCACGGGGCTGGCCGGAAGCACGGGGCCGGCCGGAAGCACGGGGTCAGCCGACGACATAGGCGTCCTGCACCTCCTTGCGGGTGCGCAGCTCGGCCATCCGGCCTTCGGAGATGACCTTGCCCTGGGCCATCACGACCACCTGTTCGCACAGGCGCTCGACGGCGCGCAGCTCGTGCTCGACCAGGAGGATGGACAGCCCGTCGTCGGCCAGCTGGCGGCAGGCCGCCTCCAGCCGCTCGGCCAGCGCCGGGGCGAGCCCGGCCATCGGCTCGTCCAGCAGCAGCAGCCGCGGGCCCGCCATCAGCGCCCGCATCACCTCGAGCATCCGCTTCTGGCCGCCGCTCAGCCTGCCCGCCCGCTGATCGGCCTGCCCGGCCATGCCGAACAGCCCCAGCAGCTCCTGCGCCCGCGCGACCAGCTCCTCCTCGTCGCGCCGCCACAGCCAGCGCCCGGCGGCGAGGCCCGCCACGGACTCGCCACGCTGGCCGGGTGCGGCGACAAGCAGGTTCTCGATCGTCGTCAGCGCCCGGAACTCGCGCGGCAGCTGGAAGGTGCGCACGATCCCCAGCCGGGCGCGGCGGTGCGCGGGCAGGCGGCTGACGTCGCGGCCGTCGAAGACGACCCGCCCGGCGTCCAGCCGGGCGAAACCGCTGACCAGCCCGAGCACGGTGGACTTGCCCGCCCCGTTCGGCCCGATCAGCCCGGTGATCCGGCCCGCTGCCGCCGTGAAGCTCGCCCCGTCCACCGCGTGCACGCCCCCGTACCGCTTCACCACGCCTTCCACGGCCAGAACCGGCGCCCGGCTCCCCGGCGCCTGCTGAGCGTGGCCAGAAAGGGCTGCGGGAGCAGCCCTTTGCGACCACAGCCGGGCGACCGGGGCGAGGTCGGCGGTGGAGACCGGGAGAGGTGGTTCAGGCGCGCCGGGCTGGCGGTAGCGGGGGCGCCGTTCGGGGATCAGGCCCTGCGGCCGGCTGAACACGAACGCGATCGTGAGCAGCCCCAGGATGATCCAGCCGAGGTCGTCGGCCAGCTGCGGGGCGCTCTTGACCTGCGGCAGGAACTGCACCCCCTGCAAGATCAGCACCGGCACGACGGCCGTGCCGAGCAGCACCCCGGCGTCGTTGCCCAGGCCGCCCACGATGATCGCGGTCAGCAGGGCGAGCGTCTCCACGTACGCCCAGGAGGACGGCGACCAGCCACCGATGAACCCGGCCAGCAGCGCGCCGCTCAGCCCCGCGTAGACGCCGCCGACCGCCTGCACGGCCAGCCTGAGGCCCACCACGTTCTTGCCGACCGCGATCGCGGCGTCCTCGTCCTCGCGTACCGCGCGCAGTACCCGGCCGAACGGCCCGGTGGTGAACCGGCGCAGCGCCAGGTAGCCGAGCACGCAGACCGCCGCCACCGCCGCGACGTAGTACCAGCCCCGGCGGGAGGCGTCCACCGAGGCGAGCGGGTTCGGGATCAGGCTCAGCCCGGCGTTGCCGTTGAACAGGCCGGTGTCAGCGCCGACCACGGTGGTCGCCAGGATCGAGATGACCAGCATCACCATCGCCTGGTAGTCGGCCCGCAGCCGTTTCAGCCCGGTGACGCCGATCAGGCAGCCAAGTACCCCGCAGATCAGGGCGGCGAGCACCACCGCCAGCACCACCGGCAGCCGCAGCCCGATGATGTATTCCTGGAACCCGCCCATCGCCGCCGGGGGGCCGAGCGTGAACGCGGCGTAGAAGTACGCGCCAGCGGCGACCAGGACGATGTAGGCGAAGTTGACCACGCCCGCAACGCCGAACTCCAGGTTCAGCCCCCACGCCGCGAGCAGGTCAGTGCCCAGGTACACGAGCAGGACCACGGCGTAGTAGGCGATGGCGCTGATCGGTCGCTCTCCTTTCCTTCGCCCGGCTCTCAGCCGGCCAGCCGCCGGGCGCTGGCCGTCCCGGCCGCCAGCAGGCCCCGCGGCCGGATCAGCAGCATGGCGATGAGCAGGCCGAACGCGTACACGTCCTGGTAGGCAGGGCTGGAGTAGGCTGCGGCCACCTGCGTGCCCACTCCCACCACCAGCCCGCCGATCATGGCGCCGTAAGGCTGGCCGATCCCGCCCAGCACCGCGGCGGCGATCATGTAGATGAGGAACGTCGGCCCGATCGTGAAGTCGAACGAGACCGTTGTGATCGCCAGCGCCACCCCCGCCGCCCCGCACAGGGCGCCGGAGATCAGCCAGGTCAGGTCGATGATCCGTTCGGTGCGGATGCCGCAGCTGCGGGCCACCACCGGGTTCGCCGAGGTGGCGCGCATGGCCCGGCCCAGCTGGGTCCGGGTCAGCAGCAGATGCAGCGCGACCATCGCCACCACGGTCACGGCGATGATGATCAGCTGGGTGGTGGTGAAGACGAAGCCGGCCCCGCGGACAGTGCTGCCCGCCTGCTGGCCGTAGGAGACGGTGTCCGGCCCGGCGATCGCGACGATGCAGTACTGGATGATGATCCCGGCGGCCACGGTCACGATCACCACGCCGACGAAACCGGTGCCGCGCCGGACCAGCGGCGCGATCAGCAGCCGGTTGAAGGCCACCGACGCCAGCGCGATCGCGGCCGCCGCGACGGCCAGCGCCTCCCACACCCCCAGGCCCAGCCCGAGCAGGGCGTAGCCCAGGTAGGCGGCCAGGGTCATCAGCGCGCCGTAGGTGATGTTCAGCACGTTGCTGATCCCGAACTGCACGGTGAAGCCCACCGCGCCGAGCGCGACGACCACGCCGGCCGCGATGCCGAACCCCACCGCCTCGATGAAGACGTTCACGACAGCAGCTGCTGGACCTGCGTGCCGGGGATCACGCCGAGCTGCACCGGGTTCCCGCTGGCGTCGAAGCCGGAGGCGGAGAAGCTGCCGGGCGAGTTGTGGTAGGCGTTGAAGTGGATCGGCCCGCCGACCCCCACGTAGTGGATCTGCTTGCCGGCCTTCAGCGCGGCCAGGCCCGCGGCATAGGTATCGACGACGACCGCGCCCGGCGTGCCGGTGGCGATCTTCTCAATGTCGGCGTTGTAGGTGGGGCCGCTGGTGCTGTGCGCCATCTGCATCGCCAGCCCCATCAGGTTGATGCCGTCATAGATCGAGGCGATGACGCCCACGCCGAGGATGGTGGCCGGGTCCTTGATCTGCTTCGCGCTGTAGACGGCGCTCTTGTAGACGCTGAACGCATGGCTGGTCGGGCTCACGTAGCTGCCCACGAAGAACATGCTGTGCGTCATGTAAGCCGAGCCCATGACCTTCTTCACGGCGGAGAAGTAGGCCGGGGTGATCGAGTCGGTCGAGGTGATGACCGGCGGCACGGTCCCGCCGTTGAGGTTGCGGTACTGCGACAGGAAAGTCGCCGACGTCTGCGGGTCGCCGGCCAGGATCAGCGCCTGCGGCTTGCCGGCGATGACCCGGGCCACCACGCTCGAATACGACGACGCGTCGCCGGGGATCGTGATGTTGGTGGTCATGGTGCCGCCGATCTTCTTGACCGCGGCGACCACACCGGGCTCGTTGCCCTGGGCGCCGATGTTGTTCTGGAACACCACCGCGACCCGCTTGTAGCCCTTCTTCTGCGCCCAGGCCACGAAGGCGGCGCCGTTCTGGTCGTCGGAGGGGGTCATCCGCCAGAAATAGGTGTCGCGGGTCTTGTCATAGGCGACCAGCCCGTTGGTGGACACCATCGGGATGTGCGCGTTGTTCACCAGCGGGATGGTGGTGGCGGCGGTGTTCGACTCCAGCCCGACAGCCATGCTGAGGTTGCTGGTGGTCGCCAGTGCGCGGGTGACGTTCGGCACCGCGTCCGCCGGGTCGCCCGTGTCGTCTACCAGCGCGCAGCCGACCTTGCGGCCCATCACCCCGCCGGCATGGTTCACGTCCAGCACCGCGGCGTAGCAGGCGCCGGACATGAGGCTGCCGATCTCGGCCGCCGGGCCGGTCATCGGCCCGATGACGCCGACGTTGATCGTCCCGGAGCCGCTGCCGCCGCTGCCCGTGCCGGCGCTGCCGCAGGCGGCCAGTGCCAGCAAGAGGGCGGCAGCGGTGGCGGCCGCCAGGCCCCGGCGGGTGATGCGCGGGCGCACGGCAGCCGGCCGGGCCTTACGTTGCGCTGCTGTGGGGTTGAGGAGTTGTCCGGATCTCATGGTGAGCCCACCCCTTCGTGGTCGCCGCGGGGGGCGGCGGGCAGCCGGCCTGGCCGGCCAGGCCGGCCGGGTCGCGTGGTTAGAGCCGCATGATGCGGTGCAGGTTGGCTCCGAGCACGAGCTCTTGGTCGGCCGCGCTCAGGCCCAGGGAGCGGATCGTGTCCAGCACCTCGACGGGCCAGTCCTCGCCGTCATTGGGGCCCATCGGGAAGTCTGTGCCGTACATGACCCGCTTGGCGCCGAAGAACTCCAGGCCGCAGCGCATCGCGGCGCCGGAGCCGTTGACCATCGAATCGTTGAAGAACTTCCGGAAGTAGTCCGAGGGCCGGCCGGGCAGCGGCTCGGACGCCTCGGTAAGGGAGGCCGCCCGGTAACGGGCGATCTCCTGGCTCATCGCGTCGGCCCGGCTGGCGTAGAACGGGACCATGCCGCCGAGGTGGTGGGTGACGAACTTCAGGTCCGGGTACCGCTCCAGCACGCCGCCGAACACCAGCCGCGACATCGCCAGCGTCGTCTCGAACGGCCAGCCGAACAGCCGGTCAAGCAGGTCCTTCTTGAGCCAGTCGTAGGAGTGGCCGTGCTGGGGGTGAATCCAGATCGGGACGTCGGCGGCCGCGGCCTCGGCGTAGAGCGGCCACATCGAGGCGTCGTCCAGCGGCAGGCCCTCGATGTTGGAGAAGATCAGCACACCGCGCACGCCAAGCTCGGTGGTCAGCCGGGCGAACTCGGCCATCATCTCGTCGTCGACCACCGGCAGCACCCCGACCGGGATGAACCTGTCCGGCCACGCCGCGGCCATCTGCGCGATGGACTCGTTGGCGACCCGCGTCAGGTCGTGGACGACATGCCGGGGCATGCCCAGCCACATGGGCGGCCGGACCAGCACCAGGACCTGCTGCTCCACCCCGATCCGGTCCATGTACCGGAGCCGGCGCTCGCCATCGAACAGGTAGCTGTTCTTGCGGAGCGCGGCAACCTCAGCGCCGGGGTGGCGGTCGCTGATCGCGTCGAGCAGCCGCTCCGGGCAGACGTGCGAGTAAGCGTCGACGATCACGGAACCCCCAAGCTGGCCTGGGCTCTTGATACCACCGACTGCAGTAGGGAGCAATGTAACCCGCGGCCGGCGGGCGCGCAAGATCTCCCGGCTTGGCACCTTTGGGCGGCCTCACGGCCGGGGCCGGCCCGGGACGGCATCGGGGCCGTTGGTCCCTGGCCCGGTGGCGGCCGGCCGGAAAGACTCCGGGCAGCTGGCCTGTTCGGGGGTGGTCCGGGCCAGCCGCAGGCCAGGAAAGGGGGCGGCAGACTCATGTCCCGCCGCGTACTGATCATGGGAGCCGCGGGCCGCGACTTCCACAACTTCAACGTCTTCTACCGGGACAGCGCCGAGCACGAGGTCGTCGCCTTCACGGCGACCCAGATCCCGTTCATCTCCGGCCGGCTCTACCCGCCGGAGCTCGCGGGCCCGCGCTATCCCGCTGGCATCGCGATCCATCCCGAGGACGAGCTGGACCGGCTCATCCGCGAGCTGGCCGTGGACGAGGTCGTCTTCAGCTACAGCGACGTGTCCCACCAGCAGGTCATGCATGTGGCCAGCCGGGTGATGACCGCGGGCGCCTCCTTCGTCCTGCTCGGCCCCCGCGACACGATGCTCGCCGCACGCGTCCCGGTGGTGGCCGTGTGCGCGGTGCGGACCGGGTCGGGCAAGAGCCAGACCGCGCGGCGGGTCACCGAGGCGGCCCGGGCGGCCGGGCATACCCCGGTCGTCGTCCGCCACCCCATGCCGTATGGCGACCTGGCGGCCCAGCGGGTACAGCGTTTCGCCACCTACGCGGATCTGGCGGCCGCGGACGTCACGGTGGAGGAACGGGAGGAGTACGAGCCGCACCTGGCCGCCGGGACCGTGGTCTACGCCGGCGTCGACTACCAGGCGATCCTCGGCCAGGCGCAGGCCGAATGCGACCTGCTGGTGTGGGACGGCGGGAACAACGACTTCCCCTTCTACCGGCCCGACCTGTGGCTCACCGTCGCCGACCCGCTGCGGGCGGGCCACGAGAGCACCTACCATCCCGGGGAACTCAACTTCCGCGCCGCCGACGTGCTGGTCGTCAACAAGATCGACTCCGCGTCGGCGGAGCAGCTCGCGCAGATCGAGGCGGCGATCTCGCGGCTGAACCCGGGCGCGGTCGTCGTGCGCGCCCGCAGCGAGGTGCGGCTGGACGACCCGGGCCTGGTGGCCGGGCGCCGCGTGCTGGTGATCGAGGACGGGCCGACGCTCACCCACGGCGGGATGAAGTTCGGCGCCGGGGTGGTCGCCGCCCAGCGCGGCGGGGCGGCGGCGATCGTGGACCCGCGCGAGCTGGCCACCGGCACCATCGCCGACGTCTACCGGGCGTACGACATCGGGCCCGTGCTGCCCGCGATGGGCTACAGCGCCGGCCAGCTGCGCGAGCTGGAGCAGATGATCAACGCCGCCGACGCCGACACGGTGGTCATCGCGACCCCGGTGGACCTGGCCCGGCTGATCACGATCGCCAAGCCAGCCGTGCGCGCCCGCTACGACCTCGTGGAGGAGCCCGGGTCACCGACGGTGGCGGATGTGCTCAAGCCAGTCCTCGCCCTCGGCCTGCGCTGGCGAAACCGGAGCGTTTGACGGGGGACGCCCCCGCTGATACTAGCCGCCCAGCCCGCGGCCGGCCGTCACCGGCCCGGAGACAGGCTGTCCCGGCGTTCCCGCAGGAAGTCCCGCTCGGCGCGGTTGGCGGTGCGGGCGATGGCCGCGTCGTAGGCGGCCGCGGCCTCGCCGGGCCGGCCGAGCCTGCGCAGCAGGTCCGCCCGGGTGGCGTGGAACAGGTGATAGCTGTCGAGGCCGAGCTGGTCGGTGAGGCTGAGCGCGGCGGCAGGACCGTGTACCTCGGCGACCGCGACACAGCGGTTGAGGGCCACCACGGGAGTCGGCGCCACCGCCATCAGCTGGTCGTAGAGCGCGAGGATCTGCCCCCAGTCCGTGTCGGCGGCGGTGCGGGCGTCGCTGTGCACGGCGCCGATCGCGGCCTGCAGCTGGTAGGGCCCCGGCTGGTTGCGGCGCAGGCACGCCCGGACCAGATCCTGGCCCGCCGCGATCATCGCCTGGTCCCACCGGCTGCGGTCCTGGTCGGCGAGCAGGATCAGGGAGCCGCCGGGCCCGGTGCGTGCCCGCTGGCGGGCGTGCGTCAAGAGCAGCAGGGCCAGCAGGCCCGCCGCCTCGGGCTCGTCGGGCATCAGCCCGGCCAGCAGCCGCGCCAGCCGGATCGCCTCGGCGCACAGCTCGCCGCGCACCAGGTCGTCGCCGGCCGACGCGGTGTGGCCCTCGTTGAAGACCAGGTAGACCACCGCCAGCACGAGCGGGAGCCGGTCGGGCAGCTCAGCGTCGCGCGGAACCCGGTAGGGGATCCCGGCATCGCGGATCTTCCGCTTGGCCCGGACCAGGCGCTGGGCGATCGTGGCCTCCGGCACCAGGAAGGCGCGGGCGATCTCGGCGGTTTGCAGGCCGGCGATCAGCCGCAGTGTGAGCGCGAGCTGCGCCTCGGCCGCCAGGGCCGGATGGCAGCAGGTGAAGATCAGCCGCAGCTGGTCATCGGGCACCGGTCCCACCTCCGGTGGCTCGGCGTCGGCGTGCAGCAGGGTGGCCTGCGTCTCGCGGCTGAAGCGTGACGACTCCCGCCGCAGGCGGTCCAGTGCCTTGTTGCGGGCCGTGGTGACGATCCAGCCGCCTGGGTTGGGCGGTGCCCCGGCGGCCGGCCAGCGTTCGGCGGCCACCGTGAAGGCCTCCTGGACCGCCTCCTCGGCGATGTCGATGTCGCCGAAGAGGCGGACCAGGGTGGCGATCGCACGCCCGGCACTCTCCCGGTAGGCGCGCTCGAGGGCGGCGGCGTCCGTGCCCGGCACCCTTACTCCTCCGGAAGCTCCTGGAAGGGCCGGACCTCCACCGGGCCGCCGCAGGCGGCCGATCCCTTGGCCGCCCAGGCGAGCGCGGCGTCCAGGTCGGGGGCCGTGACGACCCAGAAGCCGCCCAGCTGCTCCTTGGTCTCCGCGAACGGCCCGTCGGTGGTGATCACCTTCCCGCCCTGCGCGCGGACCACGGAGGCCGTCGCGGGCGGGTGCAGGCCGCCAGCGAACACCCATGCCCCCGCCGACTTGAGCTCGTCGTTGAAGGCGTCCACCGCCTGGTACGCCTGCTGCATCTGCTCCTCAGACGGGACCGGCTCCCCTTCGACCATGTGCACGGCCAGCAGGTACTGCTTCATGACGGTCTCCCTTCCGCCGGGGCCGGCCGTGTGCCGGCCCTCTCATCACAGTTCACGAACGGCGGCCGCGGGAATCGACACCCGGCGCCGCGAAATCCCGGCCGCACGGCCCCGGGTGCCCGCCCGCCGGAGTAAGGGCGCCCTGGGTTGCTGACCCCCAAGCGGGGGTCGTGACGGCCGCAGGCCCACGGCCTAGGATTACCCCGATGTAAAAGGTCGAGGGCGGGTATCTCCCACGGCCCCCAACCGGGACGGGGGGGAGGTCCGCGGTCAGGGAAGAGGGGGGAGGTGCCCGTCCTCGACGGCTCGATAGTACAGGTCCAATTTGGTCGGTGCTGCCCGCCCGGAACGTGCGTACTTCTCGCGGACGCGGCAAACGTACTGCTTGACCGTTTCGTCACTGATCCCCATCCGGCGTGCGACGGACTTCATCGGCATCCCGGTGGCGTAAAGCCGCAGCGCGCGCGTCTCCTGATGGCTCAGTTCGGGCCGGCCGGGGGTGTCGTCGGTGGCGAGGATGTATGCCAGGCGCGGCGATACCCAGTCCATTCCGGCCGCGACCGTCTTGATGGCGGCCCCGACCTGGGCGGTCTCCTCGCTCTTCAGCACATAACCGAGCGCCCCGGCCCGGATCGCGGCCCGGACCGAGGCCGGGCGGTCGGAGGCGGCGAGTACCAGCACAGCCGCCCCGGCGGCGCGGATCGCGGCCACGTTCCGCTCGACCGTCGTCCCGTCGCCCAGGTCGAGATCGAGCAGGACCACGTGCGCACCGCGGCCCGGGCCGGTCAGCAGTGCGTCCACGGTCGCGGCGGTGGCCACCACCCTGATCCCGCTGCCAGCGGCCCCGACCCAGCTGGTGATGCCGTCCAACACGAGGGGATGGTCATCCACCGCCGCGACGTCGATGACGCCACTCACGCGGGCACGGCCTTGCGCCACCGGACCTCCAGGCAGCCGGCGCCGCTGTCGTCCATGTCGACGCGGGCGCTCCAGCCTGCCGCTGTGGGCACCTGCTGCCGCAGCCCGGTCACGTCGGGCGCGGTGACCGGCGGCTGGTCGAAGGTCATGTACAGCTCCACGTCGTCGGTGGACGCCAGGACGGTCAGTGTCACCGGATGCGGTGGAAGCACGCTGATGACACCGCCGACAGCCGCCAGGGTAGCGCCGGCCACCTCCTGCCCGGGACGCCCCGGGTCGCCGACCACCCGCACCTCGGTCGGCACCCCGCGGTCCTGCGCCGCCCGCAGGGCCGGTTCCAGCCCGGCCAGCAGCCCGCCCGTGTCGTGTGCCCGCTCCACCAGAGCCTGCCGCAAGGTGGCCGCGTGCCGGCCGCACCGTGCCCGCACCTCGCCGTCGGCCGGGTCGAGAGTGCCGTCGGCGATCCCCCGCAGCAGCGGGAGCGCGTCGGCCTCCAGCAGGGCCAGCTGGCGGCGCCGGTCCGCGTGCAGCGCGGCCACCGAGGCGCGCTCGGCCGCCGACCTGTTCTCCAGCGCGGCCAGCCGGCCGGCCATCCGGGCGTAGGTGCGCACGGCCGGGCGGAGGGCGGCGAACACGACCAGGATCACCACCAGTGTGTAGGCGGTGGCCGCCAGCCGAGCCATGCCCAGCGACGTCAGGCCGAGCACCGGGATCGCCAGCACGGCGTGCGCGGCGAACACCATGAGCGCGCCGCACACCCACACCCAGACCGGGCGGCTCATCGCGACCAGGGCGAGCAGCCAGCCGGTCCCCACGACCGACCAGTCCACCGAGCCCGATGCCCCCTGCAGCCGCCGGTCCCAGCCGACCAGGATCACCGCTGTCACCGCGACGGCGACCGCCGCACCGGCCTGCCTGGCCGTCAGGCCGCCCGCCCGCGCCCGCGGCACCAGCCAGCCAGCGGCGGCCAGCAGCCCGAGCCACACCGCGAGCGGCACCGCCGCCTCGCGGTAGCCGCGCAGGTAGGCCAGGACCTGGATGAGCAGGGTCAGCTGCCAGATCGCCGCTACCGTCCCGGCCACCCGCGGCAGCTCGGCGTCGTAGGCTGCCCGGACCACGCGGTCCCCGCCGGGGCCGGCGTCAGCGAGGTCTTCGGGCACTGGATCCGCCGGCGCGGTCCAGCGCAGAGTCACCACGGTGCCCTCGTTCTGCGCTGACTGGATCGTTACCCGTCCCCCGCAGTCAGATATCCGCTCAACGATGGACCGGCGCAGGCCAAGCCGGGCCGGATCGACCTGGGCGGGGTCGAACCCCACCCCGGCGTCCCGCACGGTCACGCCGAGCTCCCCCGGCGGCGCCAGGCTGACGGTGACCCACGCCTCGCCGGTCCGGGCGTGGCTGGCCACGTTCGCCAGCGCCTCGCGGACGGCGGCCACGAAGGCGGCCTCGACCTGCGCGGGGATCGCCGCCCCGGGGGACTCAGCGGCCGCCTCGACGTGCACGTCCAGGCCCCGGCCCCGCATCTGCGCGGCGGCTGCCTCGATGCCGGTGAGCAGGCCGCCGGCCGCGGCGGCGGGACCGGCCGGGCGGGCGTGATCACCGAGCACGTCCTCGACCAGCGTGACATCGTGCCGGCACCGGCTCACCACGTCGGCCACCGCGCCACGTGCCGGGCGGGTCAGCGCCGTGAGCGTGTTCAGCACCGTGTCGTGCAGCAGGCGCTCATGCTCGCGGCGCTCGATGTTCCTGGACAGGACGACATACTGGGCCCGGGCGCCGGCGTTTGCGCTGGCCAGCGCGGCATCGGCCGCCGCGGCGCGGCGGTGCAGCATCTGCCAGCCGCACCAGGCCACGGTGGCGGCGGCGAGCAGCATCGCGGCCGCGGCAGCCCGGGACGTGCCGCCGGGCAGGGCCGGGAACATCGCGGCACCGGCCAGGTAGGCGCCCGCGGACGCCAGCGCCAGCGGTGCGGTCAGCCGGGGCGCGAACCAGGCGGGGACGACCACCTGGCTCGCCATCGCGATGTACAGCCAGCTGGCGGTGTCGCCCCGGATGACCGGTGCCACGCAGGAGACCGCGAACAGGCCCAGTGCCACCTGGACGGCGGTGTCGGCGACGGCGAACCGCCAGCCCGGCCAGCGGCGCCGCAGGCAGGCGACCACCACGCCGGACCAGGCGACGGCGGCGGCAGGCCCCGCGAGCCGCCACGGGCCGGCGGCATAGAAGGAATGCCAGATCACCACCTGGACGGCGACGTAGCCGGTCGCGACACTGCGGATAGCGGACGCGGTCCTGGCGGCCACCGCCATCAGGGTCGTCTGCGCAGGACCGGCAGGGACGCCGCCGGTGATGCGAGCCGCCCGCCGCCGCCGCCCTGCGAAACCGGGCGGCCACATGGCCCGATAATAGGACCGGACGGGCCTCCGGGCCGGCGTGTTTGCCGCCCCGTGCCCAATGGCACCGCCATTGCCCGCCACTCTGGACGGCCCGCACGCCTGCGCCATAGTTGCTCCCACAACGACCCAGGGGGGCCATGGCGGTTGCTGCTGTAGTGGCGCGCGCTCCGGCGCGCTGGGAATTGGCGGGGACTCCTCCCGGGGGCCGGCGGGCCGGAAGCCTGGGCCGATCTCCCGATCCCCGGCGAAGGCGACGACCCCGCAGCCCTGGCCAGCTAGCTAGCCCAGGCTCGCGTACGCTCGGCCGACGCCGGGTGAGAGATGTCATCCACAGTTCTTCAACACATAACTGCCTCATGTCCTGATCCAGCATCTCGCGGGTTCACCTTGTGAGCGTGCGCGTAGCGATCGTGACCGAATCCTTCCCACCTGATGTGAACGGAGTCGCACATAGCGCCCTGCGGGTCGCGGAGCATCTGGTGTTGCGCGGGCACGAGCCGATGGTCATCGCCCCCGCGCCGGCCCGCCTGGCGCCCGGCGACGCGGGACCGTTCCCCTGCCCGGTGGTGCGGCTCCGGTCGCTGCCCATGCCCGGCTACCGCGGTTTCAGGATCGGCCTGCCGGGCCCCGACCTGCGGGCCGCGATGACAGATCACGGCACCGAACTGGTGCACCTGGCGAGCCCGTTCGTCCTGGGCCCGGCTGCCATCGCCGCCGCCAGCCGGGGTGACCTGGCCACGGTCGCGGTTTACCAGACAGACGTGCCCGCCTATGCCCGCGTCTACGGGATGGGACGGCTGGGCGAGTCGGCCGCGTGGTGGCGGCTGCGGGCGATCCACAATGCCGCCGGCCGCACCCTCGCCCCGTCCACTGCCAGCGCCCTGAAGCTGCGCGAACACGGCGTGCATCGGGTCTGGGTGTGGGGGCGGGGCGTGGACACCGAGCGCTTCGACCCGGCCCGGCGCAGTCCAGGGCTACGGCGGGAACTGGCGCCGGGTGGCGAGGTGCTGGTCGGCTACGTCGGGCGGCTGGCCGCGGAGAAGCGGGTCGACCTGCTGTGCCAGGTTGCCGCGCTGCCAGGAGTGCGGCTGGTCGTAGTCGGCGGCGGCCCAGCCGCGAGCGCGCTCCGCCAGGCACTGCCCGGCGCCGTCTTCCTCGGCCCGCGGCACGGCACCGACCTGGCCACTATCTACGCGAGCCTGGATGTGTTCGTGCACAGCGGGGCCTTCGAGACGTTCGGGCAGACGCTGCAGGAGGCCGCCGCCAGTGGGCTCCCGGTGGTCGCCCCGGCCGCGGGCGGCCCGCTGGACATCGTCGGCCATGGCAGCACCGGCTACCTGGTGACGCCGGGAGAGCCGGATGCCCTGGCCGACGCGGTGGCACGGCTGGTGGGCGACCCGCACCTGCGCGCAGCGATGGGGCGGGCAGGCCGGGCGCGGACGCTCGGCCGCAGCTGGCGCACGATCGGCGACCAGCTGATCGCCCACTACCAGGCGGTGGCGGGCAGCTCCCGGCGGCCTGCCCTGCCCGGCACCCCTGTGCTCATCCCCGTACCGCGCTCAGCGGCCAGGGCCGGAGCCCCGCGATGAGGATCGTCCGGGTGGCCAACTTCATCACTCCCCGCTCCGGTGGCCTGCGCACCGCCCTGCGCGAACTCGGCGCCGGGTACGCCGCCGCCGGGCACGAGCCGGTGCTGGTGATGCCCGGCGGCGCCGACCGGGACGAGCGCACAGCGCAGGGGCGGGTCATCACACTGCGCGGGCCGGTGGTCCCGCTGACCGGCGGCTACCGGATGCTGCTGTCCCGGCGGCGGGTCCGCGGCATTCTCGAATCGCTGCGGCCCGACCGGCTGGAGGTTTCCGACCGGACCACGCTGCGCTGGACCGGCCGGTGGGCGAGCAGGCACGGCGTGCCGGCCGTCATGGTCTCCCACGAGAGCGTGGCCGGCCTGCTGTCACTGCCGCTCACTGAAGGTCAGGGACTGGCGCGGCTGGTGACCGGCGGCCTGGCCCGGTTCCTCGCCGACACGCTCAACGCCCGCACCGCCCGTGACTACACCCAGGTGGTATGCACCACCCAGTGGGCGGCAGCCGAGTTCGAGCGCCTCGGGGTAGCCAATCTGCGGCGGGTCCCGCTGGGGGTCGACCTGGCGCTGTTCAGCCCGCTGCGCCACTGCCTGGCGCTGCGGCAGCGCTACGCGGGACCCGATGAGGTGCTCCTCGTCCACTGCGGACGGCTGTCCCCGGAGAAGCGGCCGCAGCGGTCCCTCGACGCGCTCGCCCGCCTGCGTGCGTTGGGCGTGCCAGCGGTGCTGGTGGTCGCCGGCGACGGGCCGCTGCGCACGCGGCTGGAGCGGCAGGCGGCGCGCGGCGGCCTGCCCGCGCACTTCACCGGATTCCTGCCAGCCCCAGAGGCAGTCGCAAGGCTGCTGGCCACAGCCGACGTCGTGATCGCGCCCGGGCCGGTGGAAACCTTCGGCCTGGCCGCACTGGAGGCGCTGGCCTGCGGCACACCGGTCGTGGTGAGCGGATCCAGCGCGCTGCCCGAAGTGGTCGGTGCGGCCGGGGTGGCGGTGGCCGGTGAGGACTTCGCCGCCGGGGTGCTCGGCGTGCTGCGGCAGCCAGCCGCCGGGCGGCGGGCGGCCGCCCGGGCTCGCGCCGAGCAGTTCGGCTGGCCCGCGGCGGTGCGCGGCTTCCTGGCCGCGCACGCGGCCGGCCCGGCAGGTACCGGCGCCGCGGGCACGGGGGATGCGGGCACGGCAGGTGCGGACACGGCTGGAAGGGCATCACGATGACGACGTTCACGGCGCTTGGCGATTCGATCACCCTCGGGATCGGCGATCCCGGTCCGGCGGGCGGGTGGCGAGGCTGGGCTGCCCTGCTGGCCGACGGCCTGCCCAGCGGCTGCCTGCACAACCTGGCCACCAGCGGCGCCCAGGCCGCCGACATTGAGCGCACCCAGCTGCCGCGTGCCCTGGAGCTGCGCCCCGACGTCGCCAGCGTGGTGGTGGGGATCAACGACACGCTGCGGCCGGCATTCGACCCGGCGCGCATCCACGGCGCGCTCGCGCACGTGGTCGGCTCGCTGACCGCGGCCGGTGCGGTGGTGCTCACCATGCGGCTGCCCGACCCGGGCCGGATGCTAGGCCTGCCCGGCTCCCTGGCCAGGCCGCTGGCCAGGCGGATCCACGAGATCAACGGGGCGGTGGACGAGGTGTCGCAGGAGTTCGGCGCCCTGCAGTTCGACGCCGCCGGCGACAGCCAGGTCTACGACCGCCAGATGTGGAGCGTGGACCGGCTGCACCCCAGCGAGCGCGGTCACCGCCACATCGCCTGCCATTTCCACGACGAGCTTGCCGCGCACGGCCTCCCGGTCGGGGCCCGCCCCGGCACCGAGCCACTCAGCCCGCCGCCGCGGCGCCGTGACGAGGTCCTGTGGATGGCCACCAAGGGCACCGCCTGGGTGCTGCGCCGCTGCACCGACCTGGTTCCCTACCTGCTGGCGATGGCGGCACGGGAGTGCTTGCGCGGCCCGCGGCCCGAGGTGGCCGGTCACGGCCCGCCGGCGCCCGCCCCCAGCTGTCCCCCGAGCCATTCCGCATAGGACCTGGACGTATCCGCGCTGGGTGCTATCCCACCGGGCAAGGGCTGCGCGAACACAAGCGCGGCGCTCGCCTCGAGTTCGCCGCGGAGCAGGTCCTCGGGGCCGGTCGCCTCGAACCCCAGGGTCCACCAGGGCTCGCCGCCCATGCGGACCCCGGTGATTTCCACCATGCAACCCGGCACCTCCCCACCCGGGGCGCGCACCGAGGGCAGCCCGCTGGCCAGCCAGACCCGGCTGATCCGCTTGCTGACCGGTGTCCACCCGGACGCCTCGGCGCCACCCGGGCTGGCCCGGCCACACGGGAACGACCATTTCTGCCAGGACTCCAGGCGCCCGTGGGCGCGCCCGGCCACCTCGAGGACCCCGGGACTGCCGCGGAACATCTTCACCTCAAGCGCCCGGCCGCCACGGACCTTCACGGACAGGCCAGGCAGCCGCGGATAGCGGAGGTAGGAGTCTTCACGCGTCTCCCTCTCCACCGGGAAGCGCGCGAACCACCCGGCCACCGTGGCCTCCAGCTGGCCGGGGAAGATCCAGCGCACCTCAAGGCTGCGGACTCCCTCGGTGACCGCCGCCCCCGGCTGTGCAGCCGTCATATGCCCTCTGCCTGTGTCCCGGCTCCGCTGGCCGCCCCGGTGGTTTCGTGCGGCAGGTTACTCCCGCCAGGTGAACCGCTGGCGAAGCCCGCGCCCCGCCCGCTGGCTGTGATGGACCAGGCACCTGCCTGCCGCGTCGATGCCTGGCGGTGCGGGTAGGCCAGGATCATCCGTAGAGGCGGGCCGCACAGCTGGCGGGAGATGCGGCGAGGCTGGGAAGCGGGCTGCGGTGATCACGGACTCACCTGGCGGGCGGTGGCGCCCCGCCATGCCAGGCCTCACCACCCTGCGCTCCTACCAGCGGGCCTGGCTGCGTGGGGACCTCATCGCCGGCCTGACCGTCGCGGCATACCTGGTGCCCCAGGTGATGGCCTACGCGGAAGTGGCCGGCCTGCCGCCGGTGGCCGGGCTGTGGGCGGCACTGCCGCCGCTGCTGCTGTATACCCTGCTCGGCTCCTCGCGCTCGCTGTCGATGGGACCCGAATCGACCACCGCCCTGATGACGGCGATCGCGATCGGCCCGCTTGCCGCCGGCAACCCCGGCCGGTACGCCCTGCTGGCCGCGGCCCTCGCGGTGGGGGTCGGGCTGCTCGCCCTGCTCGCCTGGCTGCTGCGGCTGGGGTTCGTGGCCGATCTGCTGTCGCGGCCGGTACTCATCGGCTACCTGGCCGGACTGTCGGTGATCATGATCACCGGGCAGCTCGCGCGGCTGACGGGGGTACCGGTGACGGGGCGGAGCTTCGCGGCCGAACTGGTGTCCTTCGCCCGCGGCATCGGCCAGGCGCAGCCAGCCACGATGCTGCTCGCCGTCCTGGTGCTGGCCTTCCTGTTCGTGGTCCGGGCCCGCTGGCCGCGGCTGCCCGGACCACTGCTCGCCGTCCTGCTGGCCGCCGCGGCCGTGCGGATCGGCGACCTGAGCCAGCACGGGGTGGCGGTGGTGGGCGCGATACCCGCCGGGCTGCCCACGCCCGCTCTGCCCAATCTGGCCGGGGTGGATCCCGGCAGCCTCGTCCTGCCCGCGCTGAGCGTGCTCGCGGTGGCCTTCACCGACGATGTGCTCACGGCGCGCTCTTTCGCGCAGCGCGACGAGCGGGTGGACGCCAACCAGGAACTGCTGGCCCTGGGCGCGTCCAACATCGGGACGGGCCTGCTGCACGGGTTCCCGGTCAGCAGCAGCGCCAGCAGGACGGCTATCGCCATTTCCGCGGGCAGCCGGACCCAGGTGTTCTCCCTCACTGCCCTGGTCACGGTGCTGGCGGTGCTGCTGGTCGGCCGCCCGTTGCTGGCCAGCTTTCCCGAGGCCGCGCTCGGCGCGATCGTCGTCTACGCGGCCACCCATCTGGTGGACGTAGCCGCCTTCCGCAAGCTCGCCGCCTTCCGCCGCAGCGAGTTCCTCATCGCTGCGGCCACCTGTGCGGGCGCGCTGGCCTTCAACATCCTCTACGGCGTCCTCATCGCGGTCGGGCTGTCAGTTGCCGAACTGCTCTTCCGGGTGGGCAGGCCACACGCCGCGATCCTCGGGCAGGTGCCCGGTGTGGCCGGCATGCACGACATCGGCGACTATCCAGACACCACCACCATCCCCGGCCTGGTCGTCTTCCGCTACGACGCACCGCTGTTCTTCGCCAACTCCGAGGACTTCCGGCGGCGGGCGCTGGCCGCCGTCAGCTCCTCCGCCGCCAGCGACGGGCCGGTCCGGTGGTTCCTGCTCAACGCGGAAGCCAACGTGGAAGCCGACTACACGGCGATGGAAGCCCTGGCCTCGCTCCGCGAGGAACTGACCAGGCAGGGCATTGTCTTCGCGCTCGCCCGCGTCAAGGCCGAACTGCGCGACCAGTTCCGGGCGTTCGGGCTCGCCGGGAAGATCGGCGAGGAATGGGTCTTCCCCACGCTGCCCACCGCGGTCCAGGCCTACCAGGACTGGGCGAGGGATCATGGGTAATACCGGCGGCATGCCCTTTTCCGGCCATGATCTCCCATTCCGGCCGGTGAGGGGGTGGATCAGTTCCTGGACCTCCTGCCGCAAGCCGGCCGGCCGAGGGCGAAGGGATTAAAGCCTGGCCGCCAGCATTCCGGCATGGTGATCAGGATGATTTCTCCTCCGTGCTGGAAAAGCTTTACGGTTACGGTCTGCGCGCTGGAGAAGCTTTACGGTAACGGCCGCTGGTGTTTACTTAGAGTAACATCGCGAGCGCCCTAAGTAGCCATACCATGACACCCATGGTGGCTTCGAACGACGACCCCCGGGTGTCACGGCGGCAGGTCCTGCTGTCAGGTGGGGTGGCCGGTGGTGCGGCCGTCCTGCTCGCCGCGCCGGCCGTGATCGGGGCATTGACCAGGAAGCACAGCGCACCGGTGCTTATCCGCCGGCCCGACGCGGCAGGCGCGCCGTCGCCGGAGCAGGTGCATGTCCAGTTCGGCGCCGACGCAGCTACCCAGATGGCGGTCTCCTGGGCTGCCCCGGCGCGGGTGGCCAGGCCCCGGCTGCGGGTCGGCCAGGCCGGCTCCGGGTACGGCCGGGAAGTGCCCGCCGAGGAGCGCGTCTACCGGGAGGTCATGACCGGCCAGACCGTGCACACCTACCACGCGCGGCTGGAGAGACTCGCCCCCGACAGCGCGTTCGTCTACGAGGTCCTGCACGACGGCGCGCGGCCGGTGACCGGCACCTTCCGCACCGGACCGCTCGGACGCTCGCAGGGGTTCCGGTTCACCAGCTTCGGCGACCAGTCCATCCCGGTCCGGGTCGGCCGCGGTCTCGGCTCGGCCAGCGTGAACGCCGGGTATGTGGTCGACGCTGTCGACAGGCTCGATCCCCTGTTCCACCTGATGAACGGTGACCTGTCGTACGCCAACGAGAGCGACGTGCCGGTCGAGACCTGGACCTCGTACTTCACCAACAACATGCGGTCGGCCCGGCACCGGCCGTGGATGCCCGCACTTGGGAACCACGAGAACGAGGTCGGCAACGGGCCGCAGGGCTTCCGGTCCTACCAGACCAGGTTCGCGCTGCCCGACAACGGGTCGGCCGAGTTCCGCGGCTGCTGGTACGCCTTCACCGTGGGGTCGATCCGGGTGCTGTCCATCAGCAACGACGACGTGTGCGTGGAGGACGGCGGGTTCAGCGGATGCCGCCGGGACTACGTGCCGGACTACCGGGCGAAGGGCTACAACCCCTACATCCGCGGCTACAGCCACGGCCAGCAGCGCGCCTGGCTGGAACGGGAACTGGCCGCGGCGCGGCGCGAACCCGGCATCGACTGGATCGTGATCTGCATGCACCAGGTGGTCATGTCCTCGGCCCACTTCAACGGTGCCGACATCGGGATCCGGCGGGAGTTCGTGCCGCTGTTCGACCGCTACGGGGTGGACCTCATCGTCGCCGGGCACGAGCACCACTTCGAGCGGACCTTCCCGGTCCGGGGCATACTGCCCGGCTCCAATCTGCTCACCCCGGCCCCCCAGCAGACCAACCCAAACGAGATCGACACCCGCCACGGGTTTGTCCACATGATCATCGGTGGCGGCGGCAACTCCCATCCCACCCAGCACAAGGCCTTCGACGCCCCGCACGACGGGGTGGTCACGGTCGGGCTCGGCCCGGGCGGGCCGATGAAGCAGCGCGTGCACATCCACGTCACCGAGCCGGCGCCGTGGTCGGCCTACCGCGACCTCGCCACCCCGTACGGGTTCGCCTCGTTCGATGTGGTTCCCATGGAGCAGGGCGGCACTACCTCGATCACGGTCACCCACTACGGCGCCGCGGCCGGGTCCCGCGTGTACTCGCCGGTCGATCACTTCGTCATGCGCAAGCCGGTCTCCACCGAGGGCATGCCCATACCGCACAAGCTCGTCATGTACTGACCGTTGTGCCCGGCCAGGAGGGCCGTGGCAGCTGGCCGGGTGACCTCACCCGGCCTGGATGGTGAGTACTGTTCCACGCGCCGACGCAGATCCGGTCCCCGTCGCCGAGCCGGACCCGCCCGCCGGCGGCGATTTCGCTGCCGTTGACCAGCGTGCCATTCTCGGATCCAGGATCGAGGATCGCCCAGCCGCCGTCCGTTTCCGTGATCAGGACGGCGTGCAGGTGGGAGATGCCGGGGTCGAGGGGCGGACCGGTCAGGTCGATCTCCGGCTCGAGCCCGCGCGAGGCGCTGCGGCGGCCGATGCGCATCTCCCGCCCCGCCAGCCGGAACCGGCGCTCCGGGCAGTAGGCCGGGAACTGAATCGCCGCGGCGTCCGGGCCGCCGCCCGCGACCACACTGTCGAAGTATGCGCGGTCCGCGGTCACCACGGCCGTCCACGCGGTCGCGGCGGTGCCCGGTCCCGCACCCCCGCCCCCGCTGATGACGGGCACTGTGCCCGCACCGCCGCCCGGCCCAGCGCCCGCGCCTGTCTCCGCGGCACCCGGTTCCGGACCTCCGCCCAGGCCGGTGGCAGCTGCCTCCGCCGCAGGCGGCCGTGGGGCCTTGCCCGAGACAAGGTCATACCCGCACACAGAAATCAGTGCCGGTGCTGTCGTGGCCGGCTGGACAGGTCGGCATGCGCGCGGATCACGACAGGTAAAGCGCCTGGCGCGGGCCGGCGACGGCGAGGGCCAGGCCCGCGAGCACGGTCCAGATGCTGGCGGACAGGGCTCCGAGCCCGACCAGGAAGGCAATGAAGGCGGCCCGTTCCCAGGTGGGTGCCGCAGTGGAGCGCAGCGACGCCAAGGCGGTGGCGGCGAACGCCAGCAGCCAGCGGGCCTGACCGCGAATCCGCTGAGCTCGTTACATCTGCGCGAGCAGCTTCGCCTTCTCCCGCTCGAACTCCTCCTCGGTGAGCGCGCCGCTGTCGCGCAGCTGCGCGAGCTTTGCGATCTTGTCGAGCGGATCCGACCCGGAACCGCCCGCGGCCTGCGCCTGTCCGGGAGTGGGCTGATCAGAAGGTGGCGTGGTCACCACCGGCGCACTGACCGGCACCACCGGGCTGGTATCCGGGCCGGTCATGCTCACCTGCGCGGTCTTCGGCCGCAAGCGCTTGCGCACGCTGAAGAAGACGGCGACCAGCGCCAGCGCGAAGAAGCAGATGCCGACGATCAGGCCGAAGGACTTGGCGCCCGAAGCGGCGCTTGGGTCAAAACGAAGCGAGATCAGGCCCGCGCCCAGGCTGGCGCACACCAGGGGCGCCAGCAGTCTCCAGACCTGAGAGATCCCCCAGCCGACCACGGCGAGCACGGGGCCGACGAAAAACACCGACAGTATGTACAGTGCCTCGCCCCCGCCGCATTTGGGGACCGGCCCGTAGGAGACATAGCCGGTGCTGGAGCAGTTGCCACTCTTGATCAGGTAGTGCGCCCCCCAGCCCATCAGCGCCACGCCGATCAGCATCACCGCCACCCCGAGGATGCGTCTCGCACCCGAGGGGCGTTACCCCTATGGCCTGGAGCGCGCCGAGGATCTGGCCGGGATCGGGATCGCGGTGGTCATCTGGGCCAGCGCGGCCTTCGCCGGTTATGAGAGCATCGCAAGCTCATCGGGCACGGCCACACCGCTCACATCGGCGCGGGCATCGCCGGGACCATCATCGGCATCCTCGGCAACCTGGTCGTGGCCCGCTACAAGCTGGTCATCGGCAGGCGCATCAACTCCGCTACGCTCATCGCCGATGCCCGGCACTCCTGGCTCGATGCGCTGTCCTCCGCCGGGGCGCTGGCCGGGCTGATCGCCGTCGCTGCCGGCCAGCCCTGGGGCGACCCGGTCGCCGGGCTGGCCATCACCGCGGTCATCTGCCACGTTGGCTACCAGGTCACCGCCGATGTCGTGCACCGCCTCGCCGACGGCGTCGCCCCTTCGGTCATCACCACGGCCGAGTCCGCCGCTGGATCGGTGCCCGGTGTGCTGCACGCCCACGCCAGAGCCCGGTGGACCGGGCGGACCCTGCGGGTCGAGGTCGAAGGCTGGGTGGATCCCGGCCGGCCCCGCGACGCCGACGCGATCGGCCGGCAAGTCGCGACCGCCCTTGCCCAGCAATTGCCCGAAGCAGGCAGCCTCACCTGGATAAGCCGCGCAGGCCCTAACTGACCACCAGCTCCAGCACCGAGCCGGTGCCCAGCACAGCATTGACCGGATCTTGCGCAATGCAGTCCGCGGCCCCATCGGCCGGGTTCTCACAAGGCCAGGCATTCCTGGCGCTCACCGGCGAGGACCTGCCACGGTTCTGGGCCGTGGCCAGCGAGGCGGTCCACCGCCCGCGCAGACCGCGCCGCTGGTCATCGTTCCGTTCTCGTCCAAGCCTGCCGACGGGTTCGATGCTGTGCCGCTCGAATACTCGATTGGGTAGTTGACGTGCGCTGTTGCCGACAGGCTGGACGCGGTGATGCATGGCTGGCCGGGTGCTGCTCAAGATCGTCTACGTGCTGACGCGCCGGACCCTCGGCCTGGTCGTCCTGCTTGCCGTGGCGACCGGGCGAGGGATGCCGAGCTGCCGGCGCTCCGGCACGAGAGCGCGGTGCTGCGCCACTACGCCGGACGGGTGCGATACGGGCCGGCCGGCCGGGTGTGGTTCGCCGCGCTGGCATGGCTCATACCCCGCAGGCGGAGAATCCGGCAGCAGGGCGCCGCGAGGTGGTTGCAGGTGCCTGGGTGCCGCTGTGGTCGAGGTGCTGCAACAAGGTTCCCCGGCCATGCTGGGGATCATGAGTGACCCGCAGTCTCATACCGGCGGACACGGCCACGGTCACGACCATGACGGTGGTCACGACCGCGGGCGTGAGCATGCTCACCATCCAGGGCCAGGGCTGGCGGCCCGGTTGCGGCGCCTGCTGCACCCGCATTCCCACGAGCCGGCCGACCAGGTTGACGCTGTCATGGAAGCCAGCGCAGAGGGCATGCGGACGCTATGGATCTCACTGGCGGTGCTGGGCGTCACCGCGCTGATCCAGGCCGCCGTCGTCGTGGTGTCCGGTTCGGTCGCGCTGCTGGGCGACACCTTGCACAACGCTGCTGACGCACTGACCGCCGTGCCGCTTGGCGTCGCGTTCGTTGCTGGCAGGCGCCCGCCGAACCGCCGCTACACCTACGGGTACGGCCGCGCGGAAGACCTCGCCGGGATCGTGATCGTCCTGGCCATCGCCGCGTCCTCGGCACTGGCCGCCTACGAGGCGATCAGCCGGCTGATGCACCCCCGGCACGTGTCTGACCTGGTCGCGGTGGCCGCCGCCGCGCTGATCGGGTTCGCTGGCAACGAGCTGGTCGCCGGGTACCGTATCCGGACCGGCCGCAAGATCGGCTCGGCGGCGCTGGTCGCCGATGGGCTGCACGCCCGCACCGACGGGCTGACCTCCCTGGCCGTGCTGGCCGGCGCAGGCGGAGTCGCCCTGGGCTGGGCCTGGGCCGACCCAGTCGCCGGGCTGCTCATCACGGCGGCGATCCTGGCCGTCCTGCGCCAGGCCGCCCGGGAGATCTACCGGCGGCTGATGGACGCCGTCGACCCCGCGCTCACCGGCCAGGCCGAGCAGACCCTGCGCGCCACCCCCGGGGTGCTCGATACCGGGCAGGTCCGCCTGCGCTGGATCGGCCATCAGATCCGCGCCGAATGCGAAGTGATCGTCGACCCGCACATCAGCGCCGTCCAGGCCCACCAGATCGCCGTCGCGGCGGAGCATGCCCTGCTGCATGCCATCCCGCGCCTGGCCGCGGCGCTCGTCCACGCCGACCCTCAGCCCCACGGCGGTGCCGACCCCCACCAGGTCCTTGCCCTCCACCGGCAGGCCTCCGCCCAAGCCCGCGCCCACGGCGACCGCGCCAACGACCCAGAAAGATGAGCAACGATCGTCCGATTACGACCCTCGGTTACCTGGCCTGGCGGTGGCTTCGCGAGGGATCTTCGTGGCCGGCCGTGGCGGTGATTTTCTTCAGCCCGCGCCATGCCCGGTCCCGGCGGTCACGGGCCAGGAACAAAGGCAGCGCTCATAGGTGCCGCCGCGGGGGGCCAGGACGGCGCCGGCGAGGTAGGCGCACAGCAGGTTCTGGGTGCCTTCTCCCGCGGTGGCGCCGGAGTTCAGGCGGGCGCCGAGCCGGTGCTTGGCGATTCCCAGGACAGGCATGATCGCCAGGGACAGGGCGGTGATGATGATGCCCAGGACGCTGGTCCCGGGGTGCTGGGCGGTGATCAGTTTGTGGATCGACTCGATCGCGACGTAGGGGCCAGGAGCACCCGCGCCCATCGCGCGCCCCGCAGCCACGCTTCATCCCGCGCGGCGGTCACCGGCGCCAGGGACAGCGCAGCAAGCATCGGCGGCCGGGGCCTGATCCGCGGCGGCCTGCTGGAGTTCTCGGCCTGGCTCACTCACTGGGGGCTTCCTTGCCGGCTGGCCGGTGGATGGGGCCGTGGGAGTCGCCGCAGTGCGGGCCGGCTGCGCCCCCGCTGGCGCCGTGGACGTCCATCAGCGGGCCGGGGATGTGGTCGACCTGCAGGGTCGTGTGGGTGATCTTGTAGTCGTGTTCCAGAACGTGTTCGAGGTCTTGGCGTACGGTGTGGCAGTCCTGGCCCTGGGCGACCAGGACGTGGGCGGATGCGGCGGGCATCCCGGAGGTGATCTGCCAGATGTGCAGGTCATGGATTTCACTGACGTGCGGGCGGGCGGCCAGGACCTGACCGATCTTTTCCGGCGCCAGGCCGGCGGGGGCGGCCTCCAGGAAGATCCGGCCGGATTCGCGGACCAGGCCCGAACCGGCCTTGAGCATGAGCGCCACGACCACCAGGGAGGCGAGGGCGTCCGCGCGGTCGAACCCGGTGACCACGATGACCAGGCCGGCGATGGCGGTGGCGATGAAGGCGTACAGGTCGGTGAGGATGTGCCGGTATGCGCCCTGGACGTTCAGGCTGGCCCGGTTGGCCTTGCTCATCAGCCACACTGTGGCCAGGTTGATGACCACGCCGGCCAGGGCGGTGCCCAGCACCAGGCCGCCGCTGACCGCAGGGGGCTCGATGAGACGGCGGATCGCCTCATACGCCAGCCATGCCGACAGCAGCAGCAGGGTCAGGCCGTTGGCCTGGGCAGAGAGGATCTCGGCGCGTTTGAGCCCGTAGGTGTAGCCGCCTTTGGGTGGTCTGGCGGCCAGCCGCATCGCCGCCAGCGCCAGCACGATCGAGGCGGCGTCGGTCAGCATGTGCGCCGCGTCGGAGATCAGCGCCAGCGAGTGCGCCACAACACCGGCGGCCACTTCTGCGGCCATGAACGCCACGATCAGCGCCAGCGCCCCGGTCAGGTACCGGCGGTCGGTGTCCGCACTCACCCCGTGCGAATGACCAGCGTGGCCGCCGCCACCTTCTCCGCGGCGACCGCCCGCCCCGTCGCCGGGGCCGTGATCGTGGCCGGGTGTGGTGTGCTGGGCGGTCATCTGCCGCTTTCAGGTGTCAGGTCGCGTTCGGGGTGGGCTGCGGCGGGTGCGTGGCCGAGATGGGTCAAAGCGAGGTCCAGCAGCATCCGCACGTGGGCGTCGGCGAGCCGGTAGTAGGCCATCCGCCCGGCCCGGCGTACATGCACCACCCGGTGGGCGCGCAGCAACCGCAGATGATGAGAGACCGCCGACTCACTCGCCTGCGCGACCGCAGCCAGATCGCACACGCACATCTCGCCCTCCAGCAGGGCCACCAGCACCCGCAGCCGGCCAGGATCGGCCAGCAGCCCGAACACATCCGCCACCTCGGCCACGTCACCATGAGCGGGCATCGACGCGGCCACCACCGCGACCCGGTCATGATCAACGACCCGGACCCTGCAGTCCTCCAAACCCACGACCATCTGCTCATCTGACTTACTGCTCATACATGACGACGTTAGCGGCGCACGGCACCTGACCTCAAGTCCCATACGCGCGGCGCGGCTCCCGCCGTTGCAGTACGGCGAGCTGGTGGCGCAGGATCCAGATCTCTGCGCTCTTCCATGTCTCCTCACGCCGGGACAGCCGCAGCCACGCGGCTAGCCGCGTGATCAGGAGAAACACGGACCGCAGGCACATGACCGGTGATCATCACGGGCGGAGCGCCGACACCGCGACTCTGCTGCTCACAGCCATGGACGAGATTCTCGGCACTCACAGGCCATAGGTCACCGTGATCGCTGAGATACCCGCAGCGCACGGCACCGGCTTTGTACGCTTGTGAGGTGACGGTCGCGGGAGATGGGGTTCGGCTGGCCGAGTTGGTGGCCGCCCTGTCGCTTGCGACGGATCTGGGGCTGGGTCAGCCGCAGCAGCACATCATCCGTCAGACGCTGATCGCGATGCGGGTGGCGGAGCTCGAAGGCTTGTCCGACGACGAGCGGGCCGCGATCTTCTACGTGTCGCTGCTCGCGTGGGTCGGGTGCGTGGCCGATGCGCACGAGATGGGTAAGTGGTTCGGCGACGACATGGCGGTGCGGGCCGACAGCTATCTGGTGGACCTGACCGGTCCGCCGATGATGCGCTTCATGATCGGCCACGTCGCCAGCGGCAGTTCCCCGATCCGGCGGCTGACGATGATCGGCCGGTTCCTGGCCGGCGGGTCCAAGGAGATTGAGCGCTCGATGGCCTCCCACTGTGAGGCTTCGGGCGACCTGTCGCTGCGCCTGGGACTCGGTCCTGAGGTGCGTGACCCGCTTCAGCAGGCGTTCGAGCGTTGGGACGGCAAGGGCTCACCCGCCAAGCTGGCGGGCGGCGAGATCGCCCGTATCATGCGGATCGTCCACGTGGCCAACGACGTCGAGGCGTTGCACCGCATCGGCGGGGTGGATGCGGCAGCCGAGATGCTGCGCTCCCGCCGGGGCACCGAGTTCGATCCTGAGCTCGTCGATGGCTTCTGCGCACACGCCGGCGAGCTGCTCGCCTCCCTCGACGAGCTCGACGGCTGGGACACCCTCATCGGCGGGCACGGCACGTTGGGGCGTGAGCTCACCGGCGAGGAGCTCGATCAGGCGCTGGAGGCCTTCGCCGACTACGCAGACGTCAAGTCGCCGTTCACCCTCGGGCACTCGCGGGGCGTCGCGCAGCTCGCCGCTGCGGCGGCCGGCACGGTCGGGCTGCCCAACGACGACGTCGTGCTGGTCCGTCGCGCTGGGCTGGTGCACGACGTCGGCACCATCGGCGTGTCCGCCGGAATCCTGGACAAGGCCGGGCGCCTGACCGGGGCCGAGCGTGAGCGGATCCGCACCCACCCCTACCTCACCGCCCGGACGTTCTCCAAACCCGCGGCGCTGGGCGTGATCGGGCAGCTCGCCGCGTTGCACCACGAGCGGATGGACGGCTCCGGCTACCCCTCGGGCCTCACCGCTGACAGCCTGCCGATGACCGCCCGGGTGATCGCGGCTGCCGACGTCTACCACGCGCTGCTCGAACCGCGGCCCCACCGCGCAGCCTTGCCGCGGGACGGGGCCCAGCAGGTGCTCGCCGCAGAGGTGACTGCCGGTCGCCTCGACGGCGACGCGGTCCGGGCCGTGCTGGACGCCGCCGGGCATCGCGTCCGCCGTCAGGCCGGCCACGCGGGCGGACTGACCGCCCGGGAGGTCGAGGTGCTGGTGCTGCTGGCTCGGGGAAGGACCAAGCAACAGATCGCTCAGGCGTTGAGCATCTCGGCGAAGACGGTCAACGCCCACGCCGAGCACATCTACGCCAAGATCGGCGTGACCTCCCGGGGAGCGGCCGCGCTGTTCGCGATGCGGCACGGATTGATGGCTGTGGGCGAGGTCTGAGATCCAGGAGATAGGGCGAACGCCCGACGCGGTGCCGCGCAGCCGCGACGTACAAAGGCTGCATGAGCGATTCCAGCACGGCGCCCTTCGAGCTCAACACCTCGGCGACGACGCGATGGTCAGTCGGCGGCCTTCTTCTTGAGGCGCTGGCCGCGCGCGACTTCGACCGGATGTCGGACTGCTTCGAGCCCGCAGCGACGATGCGGGCACTGCTCCCGCCCGGACTGGCCGAGTGCCAGGGCGCACCACAGATCGTCGAAAACCTGCGCAGCTGGTTCGGGGGTGCGGAGGAGTTCGAGGTCCTCGACGGCACGGTGGGCGAGGTGGGCGGTCGCATGCATATCGCGTGGCGGCTCCGCCTGCGCCCAGCCCCGTGGGGCGACGACACCTGGCACGTCATCGAGCAGCAGGCGTACCTGCGGGCGGGCGAGCGCATCGACGCCATCGACCTGCTCTGTTCCGGCTTTCAGCCCGATGCCCACAGGTGATCGCCAACCCCCCCGAACACGCCAAGACAGCACAGGGGAAACGCGACATGCCGAACCACACGATCGAGAGGGCAAAGCGATGAGCAACAAGGCAGCCGTCAGCCTCACCACCGGGCTCGAAGACGCCGAGCGCGTCACGGTGGCACTACTTGTTGCCGTCGGTGCGGCAGAGGGCGGCCGGCCCACCGTCATGTTCCTCACCAAGGAAGCCGTCCGTGTCGCGCTGAACGACGTCGCCGTCGGCACCGCCTGCGAGGGCTGCCCGGCCATTCCCGACCTCATGAAGCGCTATGACGCAGCGGGCGGCCGCCTGATGGTGTGCCCGATCTGCTTCAACTCCAAGAAGCTCGACGCCACCGCGCTCGTGCCGAACGCCGAACTCGGCGGCACGGTGCAGCTGTGGGAGTGGATCGGCGACGGCGCCACCACGTTCAGCTATTAGCCCGACGGGGACCGCGTTGCTTGATCTGGCGTCGCGGTCCTCGACGATGAAGACCTCGGTCTCGCGGTCCGCGTGAGCCCCAACCCGCAGATCGGACAGGTTCCAGAGGGTGACCATCTGCCGGCCGGCCGTCATCGCGGCCACTTGTGCGATTGAGCGGCCACGGAATTGATACCGGAAAAGGCTCGTGAATTTCCACAGGTAGCCCGGAGGATCAACGGGTAATGGTGGCGCACATCACGTGGCGCTGACCGGAGAGGGGACAGCAATGGCACGGGTAGATGTCGGAGAGCTGAGGGATAAGGTCAAGGTCATGTACAAGGCCGTCGCGCAGGAGCCGCACGGCACGTTCCACTTCGAGATGGGACGGGTACTGGCCGAGCGCCTGGGCTATCCCGCGGAGGAGCTTGACCAGGTGCCACCCGAAGCGATCGAGTCGTTCGCCGGTGTCGGCTATCACCTGGGGCTGGCCGCGATCGCGGCCAGCGAGCGGGTGGTCGATCTGGGGAGCGGTTCGGGTATGGACGCCTTCGTCGCGGCCCGCCATGCAGGAGCCGGCGGCGAGGTAACCGGGGTCGATATGACCGAAGAGCAACTCGCCAAGGCGCGGCGCCTGGCAGCCAGGGACGGCTACAGTGGCGTGCGGTTCGAGAAGGGCTATATCGAGGAGGCTCCGGTCACTGACGGATGGGCTGACGTCGTGATCAGCAACGGGGTCATCAACCTCTGCGACAACAAGGCGGTGGTCTTCCGGGAGATCGCACGAATCCTGAAGCCCGGCGGCAGAATGGCCATTTCCGACATCGTGACCGAGCGTCAGCTCACAGAGGCGATCGTTTGTGACGTCAACTTGTGGGCGTCGTGCATCGGTGGCGCGATGCAGGAAGACGAGTACCGACGTGCCATCGAGGATGCCGGGCTGGGGCTGGTCAAGGCGCAGGAGAATCCTGGGTACCACTTCATCTCGGACTCGGCCCAGGGAGCTACCAAGACCTTCGGCGTGAAGAGCATCTCGATCCTAGCTACCAAGCGGTAGTTAGCCCCAGCGTCCCGCGGCCCGGCGGTCACGCCACCGCTGCGGTCACCGGCATTGCGCCCCGGCCGCTGAGCATGCCGCCGGCTTAGTCGTGCTCTCCGTTGTGCTCCTGGTCGTGGTGCCAGCGGTGCAGCTGGGCGAGTTCGGCCTGCCGCTGCGCGAGCGTGGTACGGGCCAGGGCCCGGGCTTGCGGGCTGGCGCCCGAGCGCAGCTCAGCCCGGCACAGCGTGATCTCGGCGGTGTGGTTGGCGATCATGGCGTCCAGCCAGTGATCGTTGAAGTCGTGGCCGTACTGGTGGGCCATCTCGTCCCAGTCGTGGCTGCCCATCATGCCCGGCCCCATCCCGGCCACCGGGGTGGTACCGGGGGTGTCGGGGGCCGGGGTGGGCTGGTGCCACTCGCCCATCATCTCGCGCATGTGCTGGGTGCTGCTGTCGTGCTCGCGCAGGTGGGCGGCGAACTGGCGCAGCTGGGTCGTTGTGGTGTGCCCGGGCACCAGGGCGGCCATGGCCTGGGCCTGGTTTTCCAGCCGGAGCATGCCGGTGGTGAACGCGACATCGGCGGCGTTGAACGCCGCCGCGGGCGTGCTGGCCGGCGCCGCGGATGTGGTGGTGCCGGCCGGGGTGGCGCTGGATCCGCAGGCGGCCAGCGCCGCGGCGATCACGGCCGCGCCACCAGCGGCCAGCCAGCGCTGCTGTCGCTTCATGATGCACTCCTCATGGCCTGGCCGGGGATGGCTAGCCCCGGCCGGCGGTCAGTTGTGGTGGGTGTGGAAGGTGCCGGAGGCGACCAGGGTGCCGGACCTGGTGCGGACCCGGACCGGCTGCCCGGACCTGCAGGCGGGGACACCGCTGTGGTGGTCCATGTGCGCATACCCGGCCCCGGAGACGGTCATCGTCCCGGCACGGGCGCCGTGCAGGTAGACGACCAGCTTCCCCCCGGCGAGCCGGGCGATGTGGGAGAGGTGGACGTCCAGCTCGCGGCCGTGGTCCCCGGACTCATACGCGGCGCTGCCTGCCGCGCGCGGGTAGGCGTGGCTGCTGTGCAGCGCCGCCTGCAGTTCCATCCCGTGCATCGCCGCCTGGGCGGGCACCGTTCCGGCGGCCAGTAGGCCAGCGGTCACTGCTGCTGCCCCCAGCC
>Ga0307373_10001953_pt1 | contig 37881 bp, 33 predicted proteins | sample OX2MG_FD_202534 | JGI IMG/M metagenome (GOLD analysis project Ga0307373, IMG submission 202534) | Soil microbial communities from Risofladan, Vaasa, Finland - OX-2 | ecosystem: Environmental > Terrestrial > Soil > Coastal area > Acid sulfate soil | place: Finland: Risofladan, Vaasa | collected...
CCCACCCCGAGTGTGGCGCCGGCGAGCGAGACCGAGGACGCGCCAGCCGTGGCCGTGATGGTGCCGCCGCCACACGAGCCGGTCAGTCCATTGGGCGTCGACACCACGAGGCCGGCGGGCAGGGTGTCTGTGAAGGCGACCCCGGTGAGTGCCACGGCGTTCGTCCCCGGGTTGGTGATGGAGAAGCCGAGCGAGGTGAAGCCATTGAGGGGCATCGACGCGACCCCGAACGACTTGGTGATGGAGGGGGGGCTCACGCTCCCCACGGAGGTGAAGGTGAGCCCGCTGACCGGGATCCCCGGTTGCGGATCGGAGGTGGTGGTGACCTCGGTTTCGATAGCAGGGTAGTGCGCGGCCGGCGGATTCGTCACCGAGGAGACCCCGACCGTCACACCAGTCAGGTCACCGATGCCGGAGGGCACGGTCAGCGTCACGTTGTTCGTGGCCGACTGGTTCGGGGTGACCGTCACCGGCACCGAATTGACAGTGTAATCCGCGGCCACGGTTGGGAGCGTCGTCCCCGGGGGTGCCGTGAGCGTCACGGTGCCGGACCCTCCCGTCAAGGCCCCACGCGAGCTGGTGGTGAAATCGACGCTCCACGACGTGGCGTTCCCACCCACCAAGCTGGCCGGAGTGAAGACGGTGTCGGCCACTGAGGTCTCGACCCCAACCACTCGCACCCTCTGATTATTGGGATCGGCGATGTAGAGGTTTCCCCTGGGTGCGTCGTAGGTCATTCCGAAGGTGCCGTAAATGATGGTCGGGATGTACGGGTCAGAGCCCAAGCCGCAACTCAGGCCTGCTTGCGTCGGCAATCCACCGTCGCCGAGCGGCTGGAATTCTTGACCGTTGCCGGCGGCATAATTAATCGTCCCCGACGGGCTCACGCTACGGACATCGTTGGCCAGGCATTCTCCGATGTACAGCGTCCCGTCGGGAGCGACGGCCAGGTCGTCGGGCCAGTCAAGCTCGGCGGTGGTGGCAGGCGCATTGAAGACCACGGAGGACCCCGGGGTACCATCGCCGGCAATGGTGTAGATGTCACCCTTGGTGGTGGACGCCAGCCCGTAAGGGCACGACGCCGAGCAGGTGGAGGCCGCCACCAGGCGGACCTCGGCGTTGGCCTGGTCGGCGATGAGCAGGTCCCCGCGCGGATCGGCGGCTACCCGCTCCCCGGTGCCCAGTTCGGCCGAGGTGGCCGGACCGCCGTCCCCGGTGGCCCCTGTGGTGCCGTTGCCCGCCACGGTATAGATGTCGCCCTTGACGGTGGTGGCCAATCCCAAGGGGCAGGCCGATGAGCAATTGGCCGGCGCGATCATTCGGACCAGGGCGTCGTTGGCGTCGGCGATGAAAACAGCTCCCGTCGGATCGACCGCCACGCCTTCGGGACCGTTCAGCTCGGCAGCTATGGCGGCCGCACCGTCACCTGTCGTGCCTGCGGTGCCATCACCGGCGACGGTGTAGATGTCGCCTGCCGTCAACGATCCCAATCCGTAAGAGCAGGCGGCCGAGCAATTCGCCACGGCGATCAGGCGGACTTTGTTGTTTTCGCCATCGGTAAACAGCACGTTGCCCGCCGGGTCAACGGCCACATCGGCCGACTCGGCAGTCACGATGCCGGTTCCTACAGTCAGGCCGAGGGCGGCCGAGGTGGCCGGAATGCCGTCCCCGGAACTTCCTTGCATCCCGTCGCCGGCGATGGTGTAGATATCGCCCGCCGTGGTGGCCGCCAAACCGAACGGGCAACTCGATGCACAGTCGGCCGCCGCCTTGACGCGGATGCGGCTATTGCCCCCGTCGACGATGAACAGATCTCCGGAGTGGTCGACCGCCGTGCCCCCGGGTGTATTGAGCTGGGCCGAGGTGGCCGGTCCGCCATCGCCGGAGTAGCTCACGAGTTGGTTGCCGGTCACGATGTTGATGTCGAAGGATCTGGAATTACTGATCTTCCGCAATCCCAGCTCTTGGTTATCTTGGTCGACGACATACATGTCCCCGGCAACATCGAGGGCCATGGCCTGGACGGCACCAAAGCTGGCGGAAAGTGCCGGACCTCCATCGCCCGCGCTGCCCGGAGTGCCGTTCCCGGCCATGGTGTAGATGTCGCCCGCCGTCATGGACTGGCCCCACTGTGTCCCCGTGGTGCCCGCCACCTCTCGGATCTTGCCTTCCTCGAACAGATAGACGTCGCCGCCGGCATCGCTCATGATCCCGTCGACTCCTAAGATCTCGGCCGCGCTGGCAGGGCCAGTGTCGCCGGAATCACCCGTTCCGTTTCCGGCCACGGTATAGATGTCACCGCTGGCCATGGTTTGCCCGTACTGGAGCCCCCCGGTGGCCAACACCTCTCGGACCCGGGCGTTGCCCGTATCGGCGATGTACAAGTCCCCGTGACTGTCCACGCCCATTGCCACGCCCTCATCAGCCGCGCCGCTCAAGTTCAGTTGGGCCGTCGTAGCCGCACTCCCGTCGCCGCTGAATCCTGTCGACCCTGAGCCGGCGGCCGCGGTGACCGTGTGCGAACCGGAGACGCCGATCTCCCGCACTTGGTCGTTCGTCACGTCGGCTACGTACAAGTTGCCGGCCCCGTCGCCGCTCAGTGCCGTGGGGAAGTTGAACAGCGCCGATAAGGCGGGACCTCCATTGCCCGTGGACCCAGCCGTCCCCAACGTGCTGCCGGCATAGGTGCTGATGGTGCCGGCAGGAGTGACCTTGCGCACCACGTTGTTGTTGGTGTCGCCAATGAACAGGTTGCCCGAGCCGTCCACGGCGATTCCCTGCGGGCCGGCGAGCGTGGCCGACGTGGCCGGACCACTGTCGCCCGTGTAACCCCCGGACCCGTCACCGGCGATGGTGAAGATGTACCCGGTCTTCGTGCCCACGAGTCCGTACGGGCAACTGGCCGAGCAGTCGGCTGTCGCCACCAACTGGACGATGTCGTTGAATGAGTCCACCAGCAGGAGGTCGCCCTGATTGTCGAATGTGAGTTGGTTAATCGATCCCAGAGCGGCCAAGGGAGCCGGACCCCCGCTGCCCCCATTACCGCTTTGGCCGTCCCCGACGACGGTGTAGATATAGCCCTGAGTGAAGTCATACCCGTCCAGGGTCCGGGTTGCGCCGGGAACCACCCGGATGACCTCACCAGTGGGGACATTCTGGACAAAGAAGACATCGCCCATTGAGTCGACGGCCATTCCTTCACCGAATCCGAACCCCAATTCGGCCTGCGTGGCCAGGACGCCCGTCGGTGAGAGTTGGGTGGGATCGCTGTCCCCCGTGTAACCCTGCTCACCTACCCCGGCCACCAGGGTCTCGACCCCGGTCGACGGGTCGATCTTGCGGATGTCCATGTGCGACGTGTCCTCCACATACAAGGACCCGTCGGCGAACACCACCGGACCCGGGGACTGGCCGATGCCGGTGGCCAAGCCGGTCCCCTGGCTGCCGGTGAAGGTCGAGATCACCCCCGCCGTATTCACCTCGCGGACCCGGTTCTCGTTGCTGTCGGCGATGAAGATGTCGCCGGCGCTATTCACCGCCACCTTCCCCGGGGCCCAGAGCGAGGCGGCCGTGGCCTGTTCACCGTCGCCCTGCTGGGTGGTGCTGCTGTAGTCCTCCGTTCCGTCCCCGGCCACCTGGTAGATGTCGCCGTCGGTGAATCCGGCCAGCCCGTAGATGCACGACGAGACGCACGTGGTCGTCGGGACGTACAGGACCTGGTCGTTGGCCGTGTCGGCGATGAAGAGGTCGCCGGCGGCGTCCACCGCGATCCCACCCGCGTTGATCTGCGCGGCAGGGGCCGGGCCTGTAAGCCCGCTACTCCCGGGTGCATCGGTCCCGGCCACGGTGTAGATGTGACCTGCCGTCATGGCCTGCCCGAATTGGGAACCCGTCGCGGCTGGTACCTCGTACACCACGGCACCGTCCCCGCTATTGATCTCCAAGATCGTGCTGGAAAGGAAGAAGACGTCACCGGCGGCGTCAGTGGCCACGGCGAAGGGATAGCCCACGCCGGCTTGCCCCGCCGGTCCCCCGGTCCCGCTGAAGCTTCCTTCTCCGTTCCCGGTCAGGACGGACATGGTGTCGCTCGACGTGTTGTAGTCACGCACGACGCCCATGGTGGTGTCGGCGATGTAGACGTCGACCCCATGGACAGCCACCCCCGACGGGCCCTCGGACACGGCGGTGGGATTCGAACCCAGTCCCGGGCCGCCGGCTGTGGTGTCGATCTGATTCAGCGTTTCGGTCGGCGGAATGGAGGCGGCGGGAAGGTCCAGCAGCATCGTCCCGGCGATCAGCGAAACGATGGCACTGGCTCGGGCCGATTGGCGGGACAGTGACCGGAGTGGTCGGCGGTGCCTGGCCATCTCATGGTGACGGTGCACGCCGACCCGGTTCATGTCGAAAAACCCAATATCTGACCGGAGCGCAGGACTGGCGTACTTCCATAGCCGTTCATATTGTCCCCCCGATTCCGCACTCTCGAAGTAGTTACTCCTATTGGTGTGTCCAGAAGCAAATCGACTCCGTGATCTCCGACCGCACGCTATCTGAAAGGGGACATGACCGCTCCCCTTCACCGCGCTACTTCAGGCCCCGGGCCAGCGGCAGGGTGCAGGTGTAGGCGAGAGCCTGGTCGCCGTACAGGCGCCGGAGTGTCAACCGGGACTGGCTGGCCGCGTGCTGGACCGCCTCGCAGGCGGGCACCAATTCCTCGTGGCTGGGAGCCGAGACGGTGATGAATCCCGCGTAGCGGAACGACGCGTGCCCCTCCGCCAGCTCGGCCTCCCGGCGGGCCAGGACCTCGGACTGGCGGGCGTGCCGGGCCGTCGAGACGAAGCCGCCCCGGCGCCGTAGCTCGGCATCGGCCAGGTCGGCCGTGCGCGAGGCCTCGACCTTGCGCACCGCGACGTCGGGGCCGAGGGGCTCCATCACCAGAGCCAGGGTGGCTCGAGCCGACCCGAGCAGGAGCGGGGCCAGGAAGTCGCTGCGCACCTCCATGCGCGGCCATTCGGACACCCAGAACGTGGCGTGGACCATGCCGTCGACCCGCACGCTGCTCCACCCGTCCTCCATGGCCATCGGCCACGGGTCGGCGACGGGACCCGGCCGGTACCCCGGGGCGAGGTGCGGCTCGTAGGTACGCAAGAGTTGGTGGGCCAGGTCGTCCGCCGTCAGCACCGAGTCCACCAGGACGTCGGCGTCAGCCAGGAGACGGGTGAGCGAGGCCACCTCGCGTTGCAGCGTGGCGCAGCCGGCCTCCACCGACTTGGACAGGCGAACCTGCACGGCCAGGACGACGTCGTGGGCGCAGGCATTGCCGTCCATGTCGCCCAGGAGGGCGTCGTAAGAGGCCACGCAGGCCGACGCCGCGTCTGGCACCACTTCGGCGTCGCGGAAGTCCCGGACACCGTGTCCCTCGTCGGGGAACGAAGCGGCCACCCACTGCACCCGGTGGACGGGAGAGCCCTCGCGGGCCAGGGAGGCCAGGACGGAGGACCACCCACCCACGCGGCGGTCCTGCTCCTCGGGTCCGAGCAGGGCGAAGCTCTGGCCGCGTAGGGACAACACCGCGGTCAGGGTGCGCGTCCGCCGATCGTGCACGACTCCCATGTCGCGCCACGCGGTGCGCAGGAGGCGCAGGCCTCCCAGCGCGTCCATCCGGCGCGCGCCGCGGGGACCGATCCGCCGCGCTCCCCAGCAGACGACCACCGGGAGCCACTGCTCACCGGTGCGACCGTCGACCGGCCAGGTGGCCAGGGCGACGTAGAGCACCAGGATCATCAGGGCCCCGGCCACACCGGCGGCGTTGGGCTGCAGGCGCAGCACCAGGACGCCGAAGACCAGGCCCAAGGCGACGGTGATGATCTGGCCCGACCGCCAGCCGGCCAGCGCGCCGCCCCGCTCGCGGGGACCGAACCGGTAGCGCGCCCCGGATGTGCTCATTCCCCGCTCACCCAGGCCGCCCAGTCCACGCCGCCCGTGGATTCGGGCGAATCCGCCCGCCAGCGGTCGGGCCGGGGCTCGCTCGGCGGTAGGTACTTGAGCACGGGCCCCATCTCGTCCTGGCCGAAGTAGTACCGCATGTGTCCCGGGTCGGCCCGCCCGATGATCTGCACCCCCTCGGGGAGACCGTCGTCGGCCGTCCCGCCCCCTGTCCCCGCCGCAGCCAGGACCGGCTTGGGGCCGCGGTCCCGGGGCTCCACATCCCCCCTGGCCATGACCGCGTCGTAGGTGGCCGGGGAGGCCGGATTGCCCACCATGCGCCCCTGGGAATCGGGGAGCAGCCCCCCGTTGTCATTGTCGACCTGCGCCACCAGCGCCGCGTCGGCCGCCTCGGTCGCACCGGCCGCGTCCGGACCACCACCCCCGCCCCCGCCTCCCCCCACCCCGGCCAGCGCGCCCGGCGTCCCGGGCGGCCCGGTCTCGGCGATCAGGCGGGCGTCCCCGGCGGCCGCCATCCCCTGGGTCAGGGCGAAGGAGGCCGCGGTGCGCGGCAGGCGCGTCATGGACGCGGTGCCCCGCTGGCGCAGTCCGTCCAGATGCCCGATGGCGCCCGCCTCAATGGCCGGGATCAGACGCAGGATGGCGAAGGGGACGAAGGTCGAGAGCACCAGCAACGCGCCACCGGCCAGCACCGGGGCGAAGCCGGACCCGGCATCGCCTGCGCCGGCGGTGCCGGCGGAGATGGCGCCCGCCGCCAGGCTGAGGGTGGCCACAATGACGAATTTGGACAGGATGAGCGCAGCCAGGGTCTCGACCAGACGGCGGCACCAGTGCGACACCGAGGGCCAGACCAGGGTGGCCAGGGCCAGGGGCAGGAAGAGCACGGCGACGTAGACGGCGGCGGCCCTGATGAGGAGCTCCAGCCAGAGCACGAACGCCGCCACGGCCACCAGCAGCCCGACCATCAACAGGACGAAGGTGGCCACCCCCGGCGCACCCACGGCCGCGATCAGACCCTTCGTGAGACCCTCAAGGAGCGCGGTCACGGCCGAGCCCGACCCGCCGGCCACGGCGGAGCACATGGCGTCGGTGGCCGACAGGCTCAGAATGACGATCTGGATGGCCGCCGCGCCGAGCAGCAATGCCAGGGGCAGCTGCACCACGAAGGCCCGGAGTAGTTGCCCGGGGTTCTGCCGGTAGACAGCCTGCAGCGTCGATACGAGGAGCAGCGGCAGGATCACCACTCCCGCCAGCGCCGCCATGTCCCCGTAGTGGGTCCGGAACCAGCTGGCCCCGATGTCAATGGTGGTGGTGCGCAACAGCACATCGCCGATCTGGCCCAGGAGGTACTCGGCCCCGCTGGCCACCCAGTGGCTGAGGCCACTGAGGACGGCGTCGATGCCCGAGGTGGCCAGGGTCCCCCCGAGGCTCCCCGCCGCCGCCGCGCCCTGGCAGATGGGATTGAGCGCTTCGAATCCGGTGCACCCGGCCGCGAGCATGGGCGTTCCTCCTGCCGAGCCGGCGGTCCGGGCTCAGTGCAGGTTGGTGCCGGCGTGGAAGAAGAAGTTGACGATGGGGGGCGCGGCGCCGATGAGCAACGCCGCCAGACCTGACACCAGCACGGCGCGCCGGCCGACCATCGACTGCTGGTAGTTCTGGGCGTGCACGCCGAGCGCCCAGGCGGCGGCACCGACCAGCAGGCCGGCCAGGGCGGCCACCAGGGCCCAGGCCCCCAGGCCGTTGGTCAACTCCTGCAAGGTGCCACCCCCGGGGAGGGCGTTCATGCTCGGGCTCAAGGTGACATCGGCCAGGTGCAGCACAACCATCGGTGCCCTCCATCGGTTCTCGGTGTTTCCCGGCGCCGGTCCCTCCGCCGCCACGATGCTCGGAGGAGAACGGTTCCGTGACGTTTCAATGTTTCTCATCAAAATGGGCCGGTCCGGGGCCCACCCCCGGCGGCCGATGCCCACGCCCACCGCCCAGCCCTGTCATATTGGGGGAGTGCACGGAATTGGGGAACTTGTTGCACTGAGCGGTGCGGTCAAGGCGGGCCTGGCCGGTGGCATTGCCGTGGCCTTCGTGATCGGGGTCACCGTGGCGGCTCTCCTCGGCCGGCGCTCGGGACGGCGGGCCATCTCCCAGCGCCTCACCGCACTGGGCTCCCGCCTCGGCCTCGACCCCCCCGAGGACGAGAGCAACATTGAGACGGCCCTGGCCTACCTTGAGCAGGTGACCGGTGGCGCCGCGCAGGCGGTGACCGAGTCCAGCTCGGACGCCATCCGCCTCAGGCGCTCCCTCGATACGTTGACCCAAGGGGTCGTGCTCTGCGACGAGAACGGCACCGTGATCTACCGCAACGGGCGAGCCAACGCGCTGATGGTCAGCCGTCACGGTGACGCCCTGGCTGCGCAGGCGGTGACCGAGTTGTTGGAGGACGCCTGGCACGAGGGATCGGCCGAGCGCACCCTCGACCTGTACGGCCCGCCGCGGCGCACCCTGCAGGTGCGGGCTCGCCAGATCGACGACGGCCGCCGCCCGCTCGGCGTGATCGCCCTGATAGAGGACGTCTCGGAGCGGCGCCGGCTGGAGGAGATCCGCCGTGACTTCGTGGCCAACGTGAGCCACGAGCTGAAGACGCCGATGGGCGCGCTGGGCCTGCTGGCCGAGACGCTGGTCTCCGAGCCCGACCCCGACGTGGCCCAGCGCCTGGCCGGCCGCATCCACAACGAGGCGTTCCGCGTGAGCCGGATCATCGATGACCTGCTCGACCTCTCCCGCATTGAGTCCGAAGAGGCACCCCCGCGTGAGCCCGTGCTGGTCAACCTGGTCATGGCCGACGCCATTGAGCGGGTCCGGTCCACGGCCGACCAGCGGGGCATTGAGATCGTGCTGCACGAGCCCTCTCCCCCGGTGGCCGTGCTGGGTGAGCGGCGCCAGCTCGTCTCGGCCATGCACGCCCTGCTGGAGAACGCCATCACCTACTCGTACGACAACTCCAAGGTCGTCGTCTCGGGCACCGTCCGCCGCGCCACTGCCGCGCCGGCCTACGCCGCGCCCCTGCACGCGACGACGGCTCACGCCGCGCCGGCTGGCACCGCCCCGGCTCCCCCCGAGCCGGTGGAGGCGGCCTTCACCCCGGAGGCCTTCGCCGAGGACCACACGCCTCCCGCCGGCTCGCCGGCGGTGGAGACATCGTGGACCGGGCCGGCTTCCAGCTCCACCGCGCCCAGCACGGCCGAGGCCGACACGACGCTGGCGGGCGCGCCGGACGGTGCCCTGGCCACCCCGAATTGGCTGTCCGAGGACCGCGACAACGTGCGCCTCTCCGTGCAGGACCACGGCATCGGCATCCCGGCCCGCGACCTGGACCGGATCTTCGAGCGCTTTTACCGGGTGGACCACGGCCGCAGCCGTGACACCGGCGGCACCGGGCTCGGCCTGTCCATCGTCCGCCACGTGGCCAACAACCACCAGGGCTGGGTCGACGTCGAGTCACGCGAGGGCGAGGGCTCGACCTTCAGCCTGGTGCTGCCGCTCCAGTCCGAGCTGGTGGCATGAGCAAGGGGGCGACCAAGGGCACCGGCAAGAAAGGAGCCCGCACCGCCGGCAGCGACGGGCCCGTAAAGGTACTCCTGGCCGAGGACGAGGAGTCCTTCATTGACGCCCTGGTGATCGGGCTGAACAATGAGGGCTTCCGGGTGACCGTGGCCCGCGACGGGGTCGAGGCGGTCCGGCTGTTCGACGAGAGCGATCCCGACATCGTCCTGCTGGACCTGATGCTGCCCAAGATGTCCGGGGTCGACGTCTGCCGCAACATCCGCAGCCGCTCCCAGGTCCCCATCATCATGGTGACCGCCAAGGGCACCGAAATAGACACCGTGGTCGCCCTTGAGGTGGGCGCGGACGACTACGTGACCAAGCCTTACCGCCTGCGCGAGCTGGTGGCCCGCATGCGTGCCGTGCTCCGGCGCGCCCCTGGCGGCTTCGACTCGGCCAACCGGTCCGAAAGCCTCGATGTGGGGAGCGAGGGCATCTGGGAGTCCAACCAGGTGAGGGTCGACTTCGACCAGCGGCGCGTCTTCGTGCGCGGCGAGGAGGTCCATCTCCGGCGCAAGGAGTTCGAGCTGTTGCGGCTCCTGGTCGAGAACTCGGGGCGTGTCCTCACCCGGGACGTGCTGATCGACCGGGTGTGGGGCACGGACTACATCGGGGACACCAAGACGCTCGATGTGCACATTAAGCGCCTCCGCTCGCGCATTGAGGCCGACCCTTCCGTGCCCGTCCTGATCACCACCGTGCGCGGCGTCGGCTACCGCTTCGCGTCGCTCTCCGACTGAGCGCGGCTCCCGACCCGCCCTCGGTCACACGGTCAGGCGGTCGAAGTCCTCTGGGACCACCACCCCCTCCATCCCCGACGCGTCCACGTTGCCTCCCAGGTGCGTGAGCACCAGCGGGAGGTCGGGGTGGCGGGAGCGCAGGGCCCGCACGGCCGCCTCGTCCATGTGCGTCACCGGGACGAGCCCCTCGGGGTGGCTCCCGTTGCACTCCAGCACCAGCACGTCGGAGTGGTGCGCCAGCTCGGACAGGCCGGAGCACGGGGTGGTGTCGCCCGAGTACCCGATCACCTGACTGCCCCACTGCAGGAGATAGCCGAAGCAGCGCAGGTGGGGAACGTGCACCACCTCGACCGCCCTGAAACGCAGCGGGCCGGCGTCCTGCCAGGTGCCGTCCACCTCCACGAAACGGAGATCAAGCTCGGACCGGGCCAGTTCCCCCACGACCTGCACGGCGCCCAGCTCAATCATCTCTTGCAGGTGGCGCTCCACCCCGGGCGGGCCCACGACATGGAGCGTGCGGCCGTGCCCGGAGTGCGCGGCGTCGAGCAGGAAGAAGGGCCAGCCGAACACGTGGTCGGCGTGGAAGTGCGAGATCACCACCACCTCAATGCCGGCGACGGGGAGCCCGCAACGTCGTAGATGGGGCAGCACGGTCGGTGCCGGCTCGACCATTACCGTGCCGTCGAGGACGAAGCTGTTCCAGTAGCGCCCCTCCGCCTGGAAGTTCCCGGTCCCGAGAAAGGTGAGCTCGGTCATGGGGCCTTGAGCAACAGTTCCCCGCCCATGTACGGCGCCAGGCACTCGGGCAGCCGCACCGTGCCGTCCTGTTGCCGCCCGTTCTCCACCACGGCCGCCCAGATACGGGGCCAGGCCAGGGCCGAGCCGTTCACCGTGTGGACGAGTTGCGGCGACCCGCCACCTTGGGGGCGGAAGCGCACCTGCGCCCGGCGGGCCTGGTAGTCCCGGAACCAGCTGACCGAGCTGACTTCCAGCCACTGGTCGACCCCCGGGGCGTAGGCCTCAAGGTCGAAGGTGCGCGCCGACGATCCACTGAGGTCGCCGGCGCACAGGTCGAGGACCCGGTAGCGCAGTTCCAGCTCCTGCAACAGGGACTCGGCCCGCTCAAGGATGTCGGCCTGCGCCCCGAGCGCCTGCGCCGGGGTCGTGTAGGCGAAGAGCTCCACCTTGTCGAACTCGTGCACCCGCAGCAGGCCCCGGGTGTCACGCCCGGCGGAGCCCGCCTCGCGCCGGTAGCACGCGGTGGACGCGGTGAAGCGCAGCGGCAGCACGGCCTCTTCCAGGATGTCGCCCCGGTGCATTGAGGTCAACGGCACCTCGGCCGTGGGGATGAGCCACAGGTCGTCGCGTTCGAGATGGTACGCGTCGTCGGCGAACTTGGGGAGATGGCCGGTGGAGGTCATCGTCTCGGTCAGCACCACCGTCGGGGGCCGGATCTCCTCATAGGCCGGTGAGTGCCGGTCGATGGCGAAGGCGGTCAGTGCCCGCAGCAGACGCGCTCCGGGGCCGCGGTAGAGGGGGAACATGGAGCCGGAGAGCCGGGCGCCGCGTTCGAGGCTGAGCAATTGCAGATCCTCTCCGATCTCCCAGTGCGGCACCTGCTGGTGCGGGGCCCGTCCCGGTTCGGCGGCACCACGCTCCCGGCCCGGCCACCAGCGCCGGATCTCGACGTTGTCGTTCTCGCTGGCGCCATCGGGTGCGTCCTCGGCCGGGATGTTGGGCAGGTAGAGGAGGGCGTGGCGAACCTTCTCCCCCTCCGCATCCGCCTCGGCCGCCGCGGCGCGCTCGCGGCCACCCAGACGGCGGCTCTCGGTGCTGAGCTCCTCGGCCCGGGCGCCGTCACCCGCCTTGCGGGCTTCACCGACGCGGCGTGAGAGCGCCTTCACGTCGGCCCGCAGCGCTTCGGCACGGGCCAGCAGGGCCCGGTGGGCCGCGTCGGCCAGGATGACGGCGTCCACCTCGGCGGCCTCCACCCCACGCCGGGCCAGCGCGGCCCGGACCCCGTCAGGGTCGTCACGCAGCGTGCGGATATCGATCATCCCTGCTCAAAGTAGCCTGCGACGCCATGCCGGCCGTTCAGGTGACCGACCTCACGGTGCGCTACGGAGCGGGCGGCGAGGTGGTGGCGGTGGACCGGCTGAGCCTGTCGGCGGAGCCGGGTGAGGTCCTGGTCGTGCTCGGCCCCAACGGAGCGGGCAAGACCTCCACCATTGAGTCCCTCGAGGGCTACCGCCGTCCCAGCGGCGGCCACATGAGGGTGCTCGACCTCGACCCGGTGACCGAACACCGCGCCCTGACCGGCCGCATCGGCGTCATGCTGCAGCGTGGTGGCGTCTACCCGATGCTCGGGCCCCGCCGGGTCCTCGACCTCTTCGCCAGCTACTACCCCGATCCGTTGGGCACCGACACGCTGCTCGACCTGGTGTCACTGCGCCCCGTGGCCGCCACGCCGTGGCGGCACCTCTCCGGCGGTGAGCAGCAACGGCTGTCGCTGGCCCTGGCACTGGTCGGCCGACCCCAGGTCACCTTCCTCGACGAGCCCACGGCCGGCGTCGACCCCGAGGGCCGCCGGGCCATCCGGGCCGTGGTGGCCGATCTGCGGGACAGGGGGGTCTGCGTGCTGATCACCACCCATGAGCTGCCCGAGGCCGAAAAGATGGCCGATCGCATCGTCATCGTCTCGGGGGGACGGGTCGTTCTGGAGGGGACGCCGCAGGGTCTCACCGGTGGCGCCGCCAGCGGGCTCTCCTTCGGCGCGCCCCCCGGGTTGGACACCGAGGCGCTGGCCGGCGCCCTCGGGCCGGGCGCCGTGGTCACCGAGACGTCGCCCGGCCGCTACCGCATTGAGGGGGTGTCCGGTTCGGCCGCCACCGCGGTGGTGGCCAACTGGCTGGCCGAGCGCCGGGCCGACCTCACCGACCTGGCCACCGGCCGGACGCTGGAGGACGTCTACTTCGACGCCGTCGGCGCCGCTCCCGCCGGGGACCCGGAGGCCGGCGCCGGATCCGGGCGTGGGAGGGGGGGCCACGGCCGGCGGCGGGGCGCGGGCCGATGAGGGTGCTGGCGGCGCAGACGGCGGCCGAGGTCTCCATGACCCTGCGGCGGGGCGAGACGCTCCTCCTGACCGTCGGCATACCCGTCCTCTTCCTCGCCTTCTTCTCCACCGTGCACGTGGTCACGACGCCGACCGCCAAGGGGGTGAACTTCTTCGTGCCCGGGATCCTGTCCCTGGCGGTCATGTCCACGGCCATGGTCTCCCTCGGCATCGCCACGGGATTCGAGCGCGGGTACGGGGTGCTGAAGCGGCTGGGCTCCACCCCGCTCGGCCGCCCCCGGCTCCTGGGCGCCAAAATCGCCACCATTGTCGTCGTCGAGACCTTGCAGGCTGCGATCCTGGTGTCGGTGGGACTGATCCTCGGTTGGAGACCCGGCGGCCACGGGTCCGCTGCGACCGTGGCCGGCGCCGCGGCGGCGGTCCTCCTGGCCTCGGTCGCCTTCTCCGGGATCGGGCTCCTCCTGGCCGGCGTGCTCAGAGCGGAGGTGAACCTGGCGGCGGCGAACGGGTTGTACCTCGTCCTCTTGCTCTCGGGCGGGATGGTGGTCCCCGTGACCCGCCTGCCCGGAGGGCTGGCCTCCGTGGCCGAGCTGCTGCCGGCCGACGCCCTCTCGGCCGCGCTGCACGCCACCTTGGGCAGCGGCTCGGCGGTGCCGATGCTGTCCTGGGTCGTCCTGGCGGCCTGGGCCCTGGTGGCTCCGCTGGCGGCGGCCCTCACCTTCCACTGGGAATGAGCGCCCTCTCGTCGGCCGTCATGGCGGCCGGGGTGAGCGTGGCGCCGCGCACGATCCGGTTGATGGTGCCGTCACCGTTGACGAACACCGCGTAGGGATCGCCCTCGAAGTAGAAGGCACCGCTGGTGATGGTGACGTTGGGGTCGTAGGCGACCGGGAAGGTGACGCCGCTGCTCTTCAGGAACGAGCGGGCGTCGCTGAGCGAATCCAGGCTGTCGATCCCGAGGACACGGATACCGGACAGGGCGCCTCCGGTTGCCTCCTGTTGGCGGACGACCGCAGCCAGCTGGGGCAGTTCCTGGTGGCACTCCGGACACCAGTTGCCGAAGAAGAGGAGGACGGCCGGCGTGGCGTTCCCGCCCCCGTCGGCGGGCACGCCCACCCGCCCGGAACCGTCGACCGCGAGGGCGGAGAACGGGGGCACGGGCCCACCTACGTGGGGCGCTCCTTGGGACTTCCCCGAGGTGCCCAGGTTGGTGAAGAGGCCGACGCCCAGCGCGGCGGCCAGCACCACACCGACAAGCAGGAAGATCTTGCGCGCCGGGCGCCGGGTTGGGGGAAGCGGCGGGCCGTCGGGCGCAGCGTCGGTCATCGGGGTGGGAACTTAATGAAGGTGATTGGTGATCAGTACGTCACCCGCCATGGCCACGAACAGCACGGTCAGGTAGGTGATGGAGTAGCTGAAGACGCGCATCGCCTCACGGCCCGTCGCCTCGTCGGTGCGGGCCAAGATCCAGAGTCGGCCGGTGACGAAGAGGAATCCACCACCCAGCACGGCGGCGGTGACCAGGTAGATCGGTCCGAGATGGGCCACCGGGCCGAAGAGAAGTGAGGTGGCGACCAGCGCCAGCGTGTACAGCACGATCTCGCGTGTCGTGCGCCGCATGGTGGCCACGACCGGGAGCATCGGCACCTCGGCCGCCGCGTAGTCCTCCTTGTAGCGAACCGCCAGCGACCAGAAATGCGGTGGGGTCCAGATGAAGATGATGGCGAACAACACCACCGGGGCCCAGGAGAGGGTTCCCGTCACGGCCGCCCAGCCGACCAGCACCGGCACCGCTCCGGCTGCGCCGCCGATGACGATGTTCTGGGACGAGCGGCGCTTGAGCCACAAGGTGTAGACGAAGACGTAGAAGAGGGTGGCCGAGACGGCGAGGGTGGCGGCGAGGAGGTTGACGGCCAGCCAGAGCTCCACGAAGGCGGCCGCCTCAAGGACGAGGGCGAAGACGAGGGCGGCGGGCGGTGTCATGGCCCCGGTGACCAGCGGCCGGTTCCTGGTGCGGTTCATCATCTTGTCGATGTCCCGATCGACCACCATGTTGATGGCGTTGGCCCCGCCGGCGGCCAAGGCACCACCGACGAGGGTGGCCGCCATCAGCCAGAGTGACGGCAGCCCACGCCGGGCCACCACCATGGTGGGCAGCGTGGTGATCAGGAGCAGCTCAATGATGCGCGGTTTGGTCAGGGCGACATAGGCAGTGACGGTCGCCCGCACCGTCCGCTGAGCCTGAAGGGCGGGCGCCAGGGAGGACATTGCGACCGCAGCCTACGACCTGATGCTCGCTCCTGACCAGGTGGGAAGCACCGGTACGCTTGTCCGGAGTGCCGCGACGCCGACCTGTGACCGTGTCACCGTCCCTCAGCCACCGGTTGAACCTCCTGGCCCTGGCCCTGATCGCCCTCATTGTGGTCAGCGGCGGTGCCGTCCGGCTGACCGGTTCGGGCCTGGGTTGCAGTGACTGGCCCGAATGCTCGGTCGGGCACCTCACCCCGGCCCTGCAGTTCCACGGCCTGGTGGAATTCGGCAACCGCCTGGTCACCGTGGTGGTCACCATCGCCGTGGCGGCGGCCTTGCTGGGGGCCGTGTTCCGGAGGCCGCACCGGCGGGACCTGGTGTGGCTGAGCGGCGGGCTGGTGGCGGGGGTGCTGGCCCAGGCCGTGCTGGGCGGGATCGTGGTGTACACCAAGCTCAATCCCTACGTGGTCATGGTGCACTTCGCCGCCACCATGCTCCTCCTGGCCGGTGCCGTCGTCCTGGTCCATCGCTCCACCCGTGACTACGGCCCGGGCTCGGGACACCTCCTGGTTCCCCGGCCCCTCATCCGCCTGCATTACGGGGTGGTGGCGCTGCTCGCCGTCGTCATCGCGGCCGGGACCGCCGTCACGGGAGCCGGCCCCCACGCCGGCGACACATCCGGGCACCTGGTGGCCAAGCGCATCCCCATCCCTCTGCGGGACATGGCCGAGCTCCATTCGAGCCTGGTCCTCCTCCTTCTCGGCCTCACCGTGGGGCTGGTCGTCGGATTGCACCTGGCCGACGTGCCCGAGCGGGTGCGCAAGTCCGGGCGCCTGCTGCTCGGCGTGATGGTGGCGCAGGCCGCGGTGGGCTACACCCAGTACTTCACCCACCTGCCGGCGCTCGTGGTGGAGGTCCACCTCCTGGGGGCCACCCTCCTCGTGGTCGGGACCGTCCAGACCTTCTTGGCCTGCACCTTCCACCCACCCGAGTCGGTGCCGGCGCCGGCCGCGGAGGGGACGGTGCCAGCAAGCGTCCCGATCGGCGCCCGGTAGGCTTGCCGCTTCGTTCGGTCGTCGCCGGCAGGGAGCCGGCGCAGGGCCGACAGGCCCCCATCGTCTAGCGGCCTAGGACACCGCCCTTTCACGGCGGCAGCACGGGTTCGAATCCCGTTGGGGGTGCTTCAGGGGCGGCGGCCCATGGGCATGATGTCGCTCTGCCCCCACTGGTCAAGAGAGTTCAACTGCACGCCACCATCGGTTGACTCCACGATCTGACCTCCGCCGACGTACATGGCGGTGTGGTACACGCTCGTCCAGTCGGATTGATTGGATCCCCAGAACACCAGATCCCCTGCGGCCAGTGAACCGAGAGCCACCGGCTGGCCCGCGGTGTTGTACTGGTTGTTGGACACACGGGCGAAGGTGACTCCGGCCCCGTTCTGCCACGAGGCCAGAGCGAGCCCTGAACAGTCGTAGCCGACCGGGCCATTTCCGCCGTAGATGTACGGCTTGCCCAGCTGGGCAAACGCGAACATGACTGCCTTGTCGCCCTGGGTGACCGGTTGGAACATGAGCCCTTGGGGGGGCGGAGTTCCTTGGGCGCCACCGAAGGAACCAGACGTGCCGTTCTGATCCATCACCCAATAGCCCGGACCGGCGAGGTCGGCGACAAGCTTCTGCGCCGGATCGGGACTGACGTCGGTGGCCGAACCATCGAAGGGAGCATCGCCGAAGGCAAAGACGCCTCCATCACCGGACAGGAGCCAGTAGCCACCTCCATCCGGAGCGGGGGTCATGCTGATGATGGGTTGGTTCAGGTGGATCGCACCGGTGGAACCTTCGAATTGGGCATCGCCGAAGGCAAAGACGCCGCCATCGGAGGCGACGAGCCAGTAACCGCCCCCATCCGGAGTGGCGGCCATGCCGACGATGGGCTTGTTGAGCTGAATGGCCCCGGTCGACCCGAAGAAGGGGGCATCGCCGAATGCGAAGATCCCACCGTCGGAGGCGACGAGCCAGTAACCGCGCCCATCCGGAGTGGCGGCCATGCCAACGATGGGCTTGTTGAGCTGAATGGCCCCGGTCGATCCGAAGAAGGGGGCATCGCCGAACGCGAAGATCCCACCGTCGGTGGCGACGAGCCAGTAGCCGCCCGCATCGTTGGTCGGGGTGATCCCCGCGATCGGGTATGCCAGTGGCACGTTCGCAGCCGAACCATAGGATCCGGCACCTCCGAAGTTCCACACGTTGCCCTGGGCACTGGCCAGCCAGAAGCCACTGGGCGCGTTCGGGTCGTTGCCGGCACCGGTGTCGGTCCAGGGAGGTAACACAGGGTCAGCGGACGACGGAGTCGCAGGGGCGATCAAAGCCACCGACACCAGCGTCGTCAGAGCCAGGAACGCGATCATCGCCTTCCGGCCAAGCAAGTGGAGTGGTGCGGGGACGCCACGGGGCGCAGGTGCCCTCAGCCCTGCCATCTCTTCCCCTCCCTCTACGGCCCCACGACACGATCCATCAGCCCGGTGGTCGCCTCCTCACCACCAAGAGCAGTGAAGGTTCAGACCCGACATCGGCTGTCCAACATGAAGGGTACCCATCCCACCTCGCACTCAGGGTGCACTTCGGGTGCAGTGAGGTTTGTATGGCGGCCAATACGACGGGACCTGTGGGAAACCTGGCGCGCCCGGGAAATGGCACCGAAGGTTCGTCACGTCTCCTTCACGGTGACGCGAGTTCCAGGGACACGATCTGGCTTGAACCGGGACGCCTTCTGGCTCCCCTACAGCTCCGTGAGGAGCGCCGTGGTGACGTCTCGCGACCGCGGGGAAAGCGATGTCAGGACATTGTGGACACCCTCGCTCTCCGCGGAGCGGAACTCTTGCGAGACGGGTACCATCACCGCAACAGCCATCGAAGTGAGGAGCGTCATGGACGCGGAAAGGGTAGGTGCATCATGGCACTGGGGTTCTATTTCGTTCACGAAGGATTCTCGAAGGAGAAGTACGAGAGCGCGATCAAACAACTGGAAGCGGCCGGGGCGGGGTCGCCCAAAGGGCGCACGTTCCACGTAGCCCTCGAATCGAACGGCGCCATTCAGGTCTTCGACATCTGGGAATCGCAGGAGGAGTTCGAGGCGTTCGGGCAGACTCTCATGCCGATTCTCGGTGCACTGGGTGTCGAGTTGAACGAGCCGATGGTGGCAAACGTGCTCAACGTGATCACTGGCTGAGGCTCGCAGAGCCGCTCCTGGCTCGCCCGGCGGTCGCTCCGCCATTGGTTCAGTAACTTCAGACGCATGAAGCGGACTGTGGCGCTCGTGCACGGAGCCTGGCACGGCGCATGGTGCTGGGAATGGGTCGTCCCGCTCCTCGCGGCCCGCGGGATTGAGGCCGTGGCCATTGACCTTCCTGGCCACGGCCGGGACCCGGGCGTGCTCGGTGACCTCAACCAGGACGCAGCGCGGGTCCATGAGATGCTCGATCGCCTTGGAGGCGGCGTCGTCCTTGTGGGGCATTCCTACGGCGGCGCGGTCATCACCCAGGCCGGGAACCATGGGGCAGTCGCGCACCTCGTCTACCTGGCCGCGTTCCCGCTCCAGATGGATGAGAGCTGTGCATCCACCGCGGCACATGAACCCGAAGCCCGGCACATCACCTATGAGGGTCGACCGAACGTGGGCTCGGGTTTCGTGGTAGGCCCGAACGGCACGATCACGCTCGATCCGGTGGTCGCGGCCGAGTGCCTTTACAACCGATGTGATCCGGACCTGGTCAGGTGGGCGGTGGCCCAACTGGGTCCACAGCCCTTGATCACGTTCCAACAATCCCCGACCACAGAGGCCTGGAGGAGCAAGGCATCAACTTACGCAGTGTGCGCTGACGACATGGTCGTGCACCCAGATCTGCAGAGGATCCTGGCCCGACGGTGCGGGTCCGTGGTGGAGTGGCCGACCGATCATTCACCGTTTCTCAGCCGTCCTGAGTTGGTGGCAGATCTCCTGACCGCATTGGCTACGGACCCCGGTTGACCCCCGGCATGGTCGGGACCTGCTGGCGCATCATCTGCTCCTTCCAAGCGTTGAATGATCCCTGAAGAACCATCTCCTCGGCCAACGGTCTCTTGTGGTCCAAGAACCATTCGACGCCACCGCTCTGGAGGATGAAGCCGCACACGTACGCGCCGGCGCGGAGGTGGCGCCAAGGTGTGTTGATGCTCAATGCCGCGGCCCAGGCGTCCCAGATGCAGTCCACCACGACCGATCCGTTGCCGACGCCCTGCTCGCAAGCGGCTCGGCTCACGTACAGCCCGACCGTCTGCTCGCGTGTCGCATCAATGCCCTGCGAACCAGGGTCCAGGAGATTCAGGGCCGAGTCGTAGTCGATGCGACCGAGAGCGATATCTCCATCATTGTTCCGACCGAAGCGGTGCATGGCCCGACCTTGGAGGGCGACGAACTGCGCCTGCGGCTCCCCGGCCGAGAGCCTCACCGCCTCATCCCAATACTCTCCCGCTCTCTTCATGTGCCACACCTGTTCAAAGGTGTTCGCCAGCACGTAAGCGCTGTACCAGCCGAGCTCCGGACAGGAGTCCGACGGGTCCGTGGGGTGCAGGAGCTGGTGGGCTTGGGATCCCACCACCTGCAGTTCGGCCATGGTCCCCTGCACGGACACGTTGACCGCCGGACTCCCAGGTGACACCGGCGGAATGTTCTGTGCGAAAGCCTTTCCCAGAAGGTTGGTCAGGGTGCTGATGAGGCCGTCCAGCTGCCCCTGGGCATCACCCTCGGCGCTGGTCTTTTGCAGCCGGTAGGAGCGGTACCCGAGCGCAAAGGCCAGCATGGCGATCAGGGCACTCGACACGGCGATCCAGTCACTGGAGGTCATCGGCCACCACCTTTCCGCTCGACTGACTACCTCAGCTCATCGGAAAAAGCCAGCACCCGGCCCGTATTCCATCTCCTCACCGTCGTCCATGACGCGGACCGTCCACGAGAGCCTCAGGGCTGTCGGGCAACTCACCCGCCCCGACGTGCACTGCGCAGAGCACACATCTCCCGCCACGCGCCGGTGCCCGCAGGTCAGGGAGTCGGCAGCGGCCCCAGGGCAGCCTCGAACACTGACGCCACATCGCCGGAGTAAACGAGCGTCGCCTGGCTGCCGAGCTGGACCACCGACATGAGCATCGACAAGATCAAAGCGACAACGCCATTGCCCATGGAGACGGGATCGATGTCGGGACGGACCGTTCCTGCCGCCTGTTCGGTCCGCAACCGCTCGGTGCAGACCTTGCGGAGCTCGTTCAGGGCGGGGATCTCCAACACGCGGGCCGTCACCTCTGGCTCGAGCCCGGCCAGCAACCTTCGAGCCAGTGGATGGTGTTCGACCGCGCCGATCAAGGTGAAGATCAGGGTGTCGCGCCAAATGCGGACTTCCGGTTCATCCTGCACCGTGGTCAGGCCTTCGTGGATCACCCCGGCGGCGTCTTCGTCCACCGCGGCGAGAAACAGGGCCTCCTTGCTCGGGAAGTAGGCGTAGGCGACGGTCCCGCCGACGGGGGCGTCCCGCGCGATGTCCGCCACCGAGGTGGACCGGTACCCGTCCCGCCCGAAGCGGGCAATGGCCGCTTCCAGGATGGCCCGCCGGGTGTGGGCCCCCTTGCTATCGGCTGATTGGTCCTGATCGTCTTCCATGGACATGGGCCTCCAGGCTAACAGAAAGGAGTGTTTGAGAGTTATACTCATATATTCTAGAATGGCGACCGGCCGACCACCAGAAGGCGGAGCACATGACGCAGACCAGCAACCCGGAGCGCAAGGTCCCGACTCGCCGCATGTCGTTTGAGGAGGCCATGAAGGACCTGCCCAAGCATTTCGCAGCGGACGGTGACCTCATTTCGTGCCACCTCACCGCGGCCCTCTCGTCGGTCTTCCCCGACGGGGAGGACTACTTCGTCCGATCGGTACGCCATTACCGCGACCAGGTCACCGACCCCGCCCTGAAGCGCCAGGTCGCTGGCTTCATCGGCCAGGAATCGGTGCACGGTCGCGAGCATCGCGTCTTCAACGACCGTCTCGACGAGCTGGGCTACCCCACCAAGAAGTACGAGCGCATGACGAAATTCGGATTGAAGATACGGGAGCGCATCCTGCCGCCGAAGTCGAATCTGGCCGCCACCGCCGCCCTCGAACACTTCACCGCCACCCTGGCCGAACTGGTGCTCTCCGACGAGGAGGTCCGGCGGCTCTTCGGTGCCGAAGTGGTCCGTGACCTCTTCGTGTGGCACGCGCTGGAGGAGTCCGAGCACAAGGCCGTGGCCTTCGATGTCTACAAGGCGGTGGGTGGCACCGAGCGCATGCGGGTGTGGACCATGAACTTCTTCCGCTTCGGCTTCGTCGTGGGAATGGCCCTCGCGGTCACCGTGTCGCTGTTGGGTGACCGGGCGACCTATTCCCGGGGCACTCTCGGTCAGAGCTGGCGCCACTTCAAGAAGTCGCCCATCATGCAGAAGAAGACCTGGGACCAGCTGCGCGACTACAACCGGCCGGATTTCCACCCCGACGACAGCAATACCGACGACCTCGTCAATCGCTGGCGCACGGAGCTGTTCGGTGAGCACGGCACGCTCAACGACAAGCTCGTAAGCTCGGCGGTCTGATGGAACCGACCACTTCCGACCAACACGTTGACGTTCTGATCGTCGGCGCCGGCCTCTCTGGCATCGGCGCGGCTCACTACCTGCAGACCGACTGCCCTTGGGCCAGTTACGCGATCTTCGAGGCGCGTGACGCCATCGGGGGAACCTGGGATCTCTTCCGGTACCCGGGCATCCGCTCCGATTCGGACATGTTCACCCTCGGGTACTCATTCCGGCCCTGGGAGGGTGAAAAGGCGATCGCCGATGGCGATTCCATCCTGCAGTACATCCGCGACACCGCATTAGAGGCCGGGATCGACAAGAAGATACGTTTCAACCACCGCATTGTCGGCGCTAACTGGTCGACTGCAGACTCCCGCTGGGACATCACCGCCGAGCGGACCGACACCGGGGAGACGGTCCGCTTGACCGCATCGTTCGTGTTCTCCTGCACCGGGTACTACCGGTATGACCACGGCTACCTGCCTGAGTTCCCCGGCATGGACCGCTTCAAGGGCACCATCGTCCACCCCCAGAAGTGGCCCGACGATCTCAACTTCGCCGGTCAGAAGGTCGTGGTGATCGGGAGCGGGGCCACCGCGGTGACGCTGATTCCCTCCCTGGCCCAGTCCGCCGCACACGTGACGATGCTGCAGCGGTCCCCTTCGTACATTGCCTCCATGCCGGCCAAGAGCCCCGTGGCGGCCGTGTTCCGCCGCATCCTGCCGGAGCGCCTCGCGGGACCGACCATCCGGTGGTTCAACGCCCTGATGACCCAGGCCTTCTACCAGGTGAGCCGGCGGCGACCGGACTTCATCAAGCGGTTCCTGATCAAGAGCGTGGGGCGTCAGCTCCCCGCCGGTTATGACGTGGAAAGGCACTTCACCCCCAGCTACAACCCCTGGGACCAACGTGTCTGCCTCGTTCCCGACGGTGATCTGTTCAAGGCGATCAAGGCCGGTACTGCCTCGGTGGCCACCGATCACATCGAATCCTTCACCGAGGACTGCCTGCTTCTGAAATCAGGGGATGAGCTGCCGGCCGACATCATCATTACCGCCACCGGCCTCGAACTCCTCTTTCTCGGCGGCATCGTGCTGACCGTCGACGGTGAGGAGGTCGACCCGGCGAGCAGGCTCACCTACAAGGGGATGATGCTCGAGGGTGTACCCAACCTGGCACTCGCCATCGGCTACACGAATGCCTCGTGGACGTTGAAGTGCGACCTGACCTGTAACTACGTGTGCCGCTTGCTGAACCACATGCACGCCACCGGGCAGCGCCAGTGCACTCCCCGGAACCGGGACGCCTCAATCGCCACCTCACCGATCCTGGGCCTGTCGTCGGGCTACATCCAACGATCGGTGCATCTGCTCCCGAAACAGGGATCGCATTTCCCATGGCAGGTCCACCAGAGCTATCTGCGCGACTACCGCGCACTCAAGATGAGCGACATTGAAGATGAGGTCATGGAGTTCCGCGGTCCCGAAGTCGAGGCGGAGACTGCGGTCGCCGTCGCATCCTGAAGGAGCGCACAGAATGAAGGAATTCAGCGGTCGCATCGCCGCCATCACGGGCTCCGGATCGGGAATCGGTCGGGCATTGGCCAACGACTTGGCCCGGCGCGGTGCCCATCTTGCGTTATCCGATATTGACGAGGTCGGCCTCGCCGAGACGGTGGCGCAATGCGAGGGCCACGGGGTGAAGATCACCTCCCAGCGCCTCGACGTCGCCGACCGCGATGCCGTGTATGCCTGGGCCGACAAGGTAGTGGAGGACCACGGCAGAGTGAACCTTGTGATCAACAACGCCGGCGTGGCCCTCGGCGCCAACGTTGAGTCGATGACCTACGAGGACTTCGTGTGGCTCATGAACATCAACTTCTGGGGTGTGGTCTACGGCACAAAGGCATTCCTGCCCCACCTGAAGGCGGCCGAGGAAGGTCACATCGTGAACCTTTCCAGCGTGTTCGGACTCATCAGTGTCCCGTCACAGTCGGCTTACAACGCGGCCAAATTCGCAGTCCGGGGGTTCACCGATGCCCTGCGAATGGAACTCCAGATCGAAGAATCAACTGTTTCTTGCACGACTATCCACCCAGGTGGGATCAAGACCAACATCGCGCGGAACGCGCGCATGGACCCGAGCGTCCTTGACCTGGCCGGCGGTGCGGAGAAGGCACACAGCGATTTCGACAAGGTCGCCCTCACCAGCCCCAAGAAGGCGGCCCGCCAGATACTCGCTGCCGTCGAGAGGAACAGGCGTCGGGCCCTCATCGGACCGGATGCCAAAGTCTTCGACCTCATCTCCCGACTTCCCGGGACGCTCTATCAGAACCTGCTGATCAAGGGTGCCCGCCGGCGGTAGGTGGGGCCTTCCACTGCCACTCCAACAGACCAATGACATCCACCCCTTCGAACCCAGGAGGGCCACAGCTGACAGATGCGCTGCATTCCCTGGGTGCCGATCCGGCGCTCATCGCCCAGCTCATCGCCGGGGAGGCCGCCGCCGCGGGGTCGGTGATCGGCCGGGTGTCACGCGTGGACCGGGGCCGCTTCCAGGCTTTGACCTCCACGGGAACGGCGGTGGTCGCCACCTCTGGAGTGTCACCGGTATGTGTCGGGGACTGGTGCCTGCTCAAGAGAGCGGGACCGCCAGGCTCCTTCGAGCTCGGTGAAGTGCACCCGCGGCATACGGCTTTGGTGCGACAATCCTCTGGTTCTCGTACCGAGGTGCAGGCGCTGGCGGCGAATGTCGACGTGGTGGTGATCTTCGTGCCACTGGACCGACCGATCTCGCGGCGTCAGATTGAACGATTCCTGGCCCTGGCCTGGGACAGCGGGGCCCAACCCATGATCATCCTCACCAAGGCCGACCTGGTCGACGAGAACACGGTGGAAGAGGCGACCGCTGAAGTGGGCTCCGTGAGTGGCGACATACCTCTGTTCCCCGCTTCAGTCGTGACGGGACTCGGCATGGAAACGGTCCGCTCCTATTGCACGGGTGGGAGGACCCTGGCCCTCCTGGGCACTTCGGGCTCGGGCAAGTCCTCATTGATCAATGCGCTTATGGGCTCAGACGTGGTGCAGACCGGAACGGTCCGCGATGTGGATGCCAAGGGACGCCACACCACCACATGGAGAGAGCTCCTTGTCCTCCCGACCGGCGGCGTCCTGATCGACACCCCGGGACTGAGGGAGCTCGGAATGTGGATCGCCGAAGAGGGGATTGAGGCCGTGTTCACCGACATCACTGATCTGGCGGAGCAATGCCGGTTCAATGACTGTGCCCACGTCAGTGAGCCGGATTGCGCCGTGCTCGACGCCATTGCGACCGGCGCACTCGACCCCGAACGATTGGCCAGCTACCGCAAGCTCCTGGCCGAAGCTGCTTACGCGGCCGGGATCAACGACCATCGACTGGCCCGGGAGAACCAGAAGGTGTGGAGGCAACGGGCAGCCGAGGGACGGCGTAAGGCAAGGCCGTGACTTCCCCGCCCTCCGTGACGGAAGTGTCTTCCAGCCGGCTCACCGACGTCGGCGGCCTGACAGTTCACCGTGCGCTCCCCACCCGGGGGCGACGCACGGTCGGGGCATGGTGCTTCCTCGATCGTTTCGGGCCGGTGGCGGTGGACCCCGAACGCACCGCGACCATCGGTCCGCATCCCCACATCGGCCTCCACACCGTCACCTGGCTGCTGGAAGGTGAGATGCTGCACACCGACAGCCTCGGAAGCGAGCAGCTGATCCGACCTGGACAGCTCAACCTCATGACGGCGGGAAACGGCATCGCCCACGCCGAAGATGCCCGCCACCTGCGGAGCGGAAGAATGAACGGGGTCCAATTCTGGGTGGCCCAACCGGAAGCGACCAGACACGGTGCCCCGTCATTCGCTCATCACGGGGACCTTCCCCACGTGGACCTCCGAAACGGGCATGCCACCGTGCTTCTCGGCTCCTTCGACGGAGTCCAGTCGCCCGCTCAGTTGGATTCGAACCTGGTCGGAATCGATGTCACAGCCCATGGACCGCTGGACCTGCCGCTCAATCCCCAGTTCGAATATGCGATCGCTGCACTTCACGGATCGCTCCGATGTGAGGGTGCCACGCTCTCGACTGACGAGTTCATGTACCTCGGAGCCGAGCGCGAGCAGATCCACCTCGATCTCACGCAGGAAGCCCGCATTCTCGTGCTGGGGGGCGTGCCCTTCGAGGCCGACATCGTCATGTGGTGGAATTTCGTGGCTCGCGATCGCAAGGAGATGGAAACGGCCAAGGCCGACTGGGATGCCGGCTCTGAGCGCTTCGGTCCGGTGGCCACCACCCTGCCCCGGATAGAGGCCCCGCACCCGTTCTGGCTGATCTGATCCCCAGACACAGGAGATCGCACAGCTGAGGTACTGGACATCGGGGCACATCCGACCCATGATCAGTTGATGGAACCACCTTCGCTCATTGAGTCCGTGATCCGTTTGCCAGGAGCATTGCTCCGGCTTCCGGCCACGGCACTCACCGCGCTTGACGCCATGAACGAGCTCGCTGATCGGTTGGAGAAGCTCATGACCTTGATGGAACGGTTGGAGGCGGGCCTCTCTCGTGCCGGCAGCGGCATCGACGTGGCCGCCGGAGGAATCTCCATGGCCGTGACAGGACTTGAGCGGGCGGTCGGCACGCTCGACGGCTCTCTGCCCAACCTCTCCGACTCTGCCTCCGCCCTCCGCTCGTTGACCGAACGCCTCAGCGGGGTAGCCATCGACCTGGCTTCGGAGCTCCCCAAGGCGACCAAGTCATTGCAGGATATTTCGCCCGAATTGACCAGCATGGTCGGGACGCTCGATGAGAGATTCGTCCACCTGGACGGTGTCGTGACAGAATTGGCGCGGCTGATGGAAGCCGTGGTCGGAACCATACCCGGGATGCGGCGCGTCCTGCGGCCAACAACCGCTTAGGAGGCGTCGTGACTTCCAAAGATCAAGCCGCTGCACTCGCCGTAATCCGATCGACATCGGTGCCGATCCACGATGTCGGAACAGCGATCTATCTCAGTCCGGATGTCTTCGGATGGGCCGCCGAGTGGGGGTGGTCGAATCCCTTCTCCTTCTACTTCGCTGGTCGAGGAGCGATGCTCGGTGACGTCAGTGCCGACATCGTCCATTCCGCATTCGGTTGGTTCGAGCCGAATGCCGTCAGGAGCATGTACGCCGAAGGCGTCGCCGTCGCCGGAACGGCGGCCGCAGCGGCGCGTATGGCCGAAGTCCATGGCCTGTGGGGCCGTAAGTACCTGAGCGACGTCACGGGTCTGGAGGGCATCGTTGCGCTGACCGAGCAGCTCGTCGACGGCCTCGAAGGGGCCGCCATCCCGCTCTTCGCGGGTTGGCGGGCTGCACCCCGGGACGAATCCGTCGCCGGCCGGGCGGCCCAACTCATGCAGATCCTCCGGGAATGGCGCGGGGGCCTTCACCTGGTCGCCACCACGGCGGTCGGCCTGTCACCGCTTGAAGCCATCCTCACCAACGAGGGAGCGGGCCAGGCCAAGTTCTTCGGCTGGTCCGAGCCCTTCCCCAGGTGCGAGGCGATCAAGATCAGGCACGATGAGGCCGAAGAGATGACGGACCAGCTGTCCGCAGCAGCGCTGAGCCGGGCCCTGAGTCCCGACAAGTTCCCTGAATTTGAAGCAGGCGTGTTGACCCTGCGTGCCGCCATCCCCTGACCCCCGGTCCAGGTCGCATCCCCCGTGGGGTCTCAGGTGGGCTTCGGCTACAGTGAAGGGCTGCTCAATGGGGAGATGGACGTCATCGATCCGGCGAACAACACGGCAGATGCCGTCACGGACCTGTGGTGCAGCTCGGAGTGCACGCCGCCCTGTCAAGGCGGAGGTCGCGGGTTCAAATCCCGTCAGGTCCGCCACCAGATCCGATCGGTCTCCACGACGGTCGTGCCTGGTTACCCGGTCGGGTAGCTCAGTTGGTAGAGCGCGCGCCTGAAAAGCGTGAGGTCCGCGGATCGATCCCGCGCCCGACCACCGGAGAGGACCAGTTCAAAGGCTATTTCGATTCATGGTTGGTTGTCACGCCGGAATCTCGTGCCCACAACGTGCTGCACACGGAACGAGAACGAGTTCCAATCCTGGAGTCGGGGACGGCCCAAGGTGGCGCATCCTCAGTCCTCCTGAAGAACGCGCGGTCACCAGGGGCGCTGGCCGTAAGCCGAGCGAGGACACGAAGCGAAGCGGCGTCCCGTAGCGACCCTTGACGCATCGAGTCATCGAAGAGAGCGGCTCCGTGTCTCTGACAACTGAGACCAGGGTATTTGCCACAGATGACCGGGCGCTTCGCTCCTTTCGTCCGTATTGGTTCCCTGTCCGGGCGATAGGCGGTCTCATGCGTCGGGAGATGCTCGCAGCGATTGCCAGGGCGTCATTGCAGCCTGCGGATGCCTGAACCGGGAATAGCGCAAATTGCCCGATGTCGATCGGGAACTGGTCGGACACGGCCGACTAAGCTTGCGATTAAATCCCCGGCTTATGCCGTAGCGGCCTGTTTGATCTTCAGTTCGCTGGCCTTCGCCGCCACCTGACGCATCTGGGCGATGAGACGGCGCATCCTGCGGTCGTTGGCGATCCACTCTTGGTAGAGCTTCGCTTCGGACGCGCTGAGCCGACGGGTGACCGTCTTGCCGTTCTCTTTGGCGGTCCACTGGTAGTAGGGGCCGTGACGCTGAGGGGGGTCGGCGTGGCACCGACAGCCCGGTGTCCCGCACACGGTGTAGCGGTGGGTGATGCTGCCCGATGAGATGAGGCCGATCTCGGCCAGCTGGGACGCCAACTCGCGGTAGCGCTGCTCGTAGTCCGCCAGTCTCTCTGCACGTGTTGCTCGGGCCACCTTGGCCTCCTCTCGGGTCCAGTATCCCAGCTTCGGGGCCAGACAGTAGACATACTGTCTGGTATGACCATACCGGCCACGGATCAGGGGAAACGCCACGAGATAGAGCGCTTTCGAAGGGAGCTCTACCGGACATTCTCCAGCTGGGGCGACGCCCTCTTCGAACTGGCCGATGCCGTCCTGTGCTCTCCGTCACCGGTGGCTTCGGTGCCCGCCCTCAGCCTCGAGCCGGTGTTCCGCCGATCCCACGGCAGCCTCTACAAAGCACTGGAGCGTGGCCGCATCGACGAAGATCGACTCCGCCGCCTGCTCGTTGAGCACCGGCCGGCGGGCTGGCCACTCGTCTTTGCCGTCGACGCGTCGACCTGGGACCGCTGCGACGCCGAGTGCAGTCCCGAGCGGGGCCACTACTACTCGGCCTCGAAACACTCGGCCGGGCAGCCGATCGTGGCGGGCTGGAACTATCAGTGGATCTGCCAGTTGAACTGGGCTCCCGACTCATGGACGGCTCCGCTCGATGTGCTGCGCATCACACCCTTCCTCGACCCGGTGAGCGCCACCGTCGAGCAGATCCGCCACCTGGTCGGACTCCTCCCCGACGACGAGGAGGTCCCGCTGTTCGTCTTCGATGCCGGCTATGACCCGATCGCCATCGGACATGACTTGGCCGACGTGCGCTGCGAAGTGCTCACCCGCATTCGCGACGATCGCGTCTTTTGTGGAGATCCTCCCCTTCGACCCAACCGACCGTCCGAGACCGGCGGGCGTCCCCCTCGTCATGGGAAGCGGTTCAAGTGTTCGGATCGGAGAACTTGGAGAAAGCCCGACGACAGCCTTGTCGCCACTGACCCCCGCTATGGCACCGTCAGGGTGCAGGCCTGGCACGGGCTGCACCCGCGGCTGGGGCGTCGTGCCCATTGGGCGGGCTTCGACGCGCCACCGATCGTCAAGGGCAGCGTGATCCGCGTCGACGTCGCGCACCTCCCAAAGCCGACCTCACGCTCGAAGAAGACGCTGTGGCTGTTCTGGTCGGGACCGGGCGAACCTGATCTCGACCGGTGTTGGCGCGCGTATCTGCGCCGCTTTGACATCGAGCACACCTTCCGGTTCATGAAGGGAACGCTCGGCTGGACCACGCCGTCATTGTGCAAGCCTGATCAGGCCGATCGCTGGAGTTGGCTGATCGCCGCCATTTACACCCAGCTCCGCATTGCTCGTGGTCTCGTTGATGACCTCCGCCTCCCATGGGAACGACCTCGAGATCCTGCACAGCTCACTCCCACGCGGGTGCGCAGAGGGTTTCGGCGACTTCGTGCAACTATCGGCACGCCGGCCAGTCCACCGAAATCGACGACACCGGGACCAGGACAGCCGAAAGGAACCCGAAAACCGCCCAGAAAACGCTATCCGGCGGTCAAACGGGCTGCGTGAGCAGCAGCCGGGGGTTTAATCGCAAGCTAAGAACTTCAGCGAATAGGGGCTGAAGCTAAGTGATCCGTCTCAGCGAATCTCCCTGGTTAAGTGCCTTGGACAAACTCAATGTCCTCCACGTTGGCAGAGGGGACTCTCACGTAGCTGACATCGACATGACCGAGCGAATCGAGGATAACGGTCTGGAAGTCGCCAAGTTCACGGTCGGCAGTGCAATTGGTGCCACCCGTGCAGACGGGACCGGTCTTGGCTGATGTCGGGTCGGCGGTCGTGAGCGACGACCAGGATGACCCTCTATCGGTGCTCTTCAGGGCCGACGCGAACCATTCCGCGTTGGAGGGTGCCGCGTCGGGTGTGGCCGAGACAGACGGTGTGTTGTATAGGGACACGGCCACCGTGCTCGCGTTGGCCGTGATCCACGGGTACACGGAAGTCCCTGAAGACACGATGGTTGTGGGAGCAGACCAGGTGCTGCCCCAGTCGGACGAGGTGCTGAACGCGATGACGCTGGCGGAGCCAGTCTCGTTCAACCACGCGGCGTAAAGGTGGCTGCCGCCGCCGTTTGCCACCACGGGAAACGCCGAGTTGGTGGTGCTGCTGCTGGCCGTCTGGATCGAAGTGTTGGTCCAGCTGGTCCCGCCGTTTGATGAGTGGGCGAAGTTGATCCCGCCGGTTGAGGTGGAATAGATCACTCCGACCTTGTCGGAGGTGCCGAGGAGGGCGCCGCCACCTTGGGCGATGACATTGCCGGGGGGGCACACGCATCCGGTCTGGTCCGCGGTCGTCGCTGCCACTACGCCGGGTCCGTAAGCCAGACCGTTGTCGGTGGACTTGGCGACGACGATACCTGCAGGGAGAGCGTGGGTCGCCTCGTAGTCGATTCCACCTCCGGCCGCCGCGATCCACGGTCGGTCCTGAATGAGTTGACCACCGATCGGCTGGGCCGTCCAGGTTCGGGCGTCGTCGGACGAGACCGACGCCGTGGCGCTACCGAGCCACAGGTCGATCATGGAGAGCGTTCCGGTGGAGGGGTCCACGGCGATCTGTGCGTCACCTCCCCCAGGGTTGTTGCTTCTCGCCCCGGGGGAAGTGAGGGCCCATGAAAGGCCCGCTGCGTTCGAGCGGAATACCAGACTCGGCGACGTGCCGTTCGACAGGAGGCCGTCCGGTGCGTTTATGAAGAGGTTGCCGTCAGGTGATTGGACGATGCCGGGCTCGCTCCCGCCGGTACCGACCTTGACCGGTCCCGCGAAGCTCAGCGTGGGCACCGCTGCCGCAGACGACATCGTAACGAAGGGGATCACACTCCCCGCTGCCACAGCAGTTGAACCGGCGACCAGGCTGGCTATCAGCGCCCGCTTTCTTGCGAGGTACACCATGGAAGTCCTCCCAGCTCGTGGTCGCGTTCCTAGCCGGGAGAACAGATTCCGATCCCTACCCCGCACCGCGTCCGCCAAATGACTTCCTAATTGTCTACCCAGAACGGGAGGATCGGTCAACTTCGTCCCGAATGGTCACCGAAGTTCCGTGGCCCTAGTGGCAATGGAACGGCCGGCTCAACCCGCATGTGACGTGGGTTGACCACGGTCACGTGGTCCGAGCCTCCATCAAACCCAGTGGGGGACAATACCGATTTCTCCGCCGCGGAAGAATTCGATCGCCAGCGACGTGCAACTTCGGCACTGAGACCCAGGTAGCGCCGGAGCCTGGGCTATTCGGGTTCGCCCCGCACATGCAGCAGGCACCACTGCGCATACTCCCGGTCGAGAGGTGCCGCTTCAAGCATGGCCTCAATGTCGCCCCAGAAGACAACCTCGGAAGCCATCGAACACGGGGCACCGATAGGGCAACTTGGCCATCACCAGACCGAGTAGTGCGAGGTCACCTGATTCACGCCAGTCCCGACCGCCCGAAGCGGCTGCGCACGGGATTTGAGAACTCCGGCTGATCGAACTGCCCATCGGGACCGACGGTCAACCACGAGGAGAGCGCCGAGTGCCAAAACGGGTGGTACAGCACGATGCCGTTCCTGTTGAGGATTCCCCCAGATAGCTCAACGATGATCGGCTCATCACCAGGATGTCAGCAGTGGCCAGCCCACGCAGGCAATCGACCGCCCTGCCATTGATGCAATGCACGAGATTGGGGAGAACGCTGAAGTCGTCCATGCGATTCATTTCCGGATGGACGACGACGGGGGCACTGATCCGGTGGGAGATTCCATGATGCTCGGGCTGAACGACGAATTCCTCGTAGGGAACCTCGGTGTAGAGCTCCAATTGGAAGTCAACCTTGAGCACACTGAGGGTACTTGCCACGTTCTGCGCGACCTGTATGTAGTACGCATTGGGCAGCATCCGGTCCGAATCCACCACGAGGAGGTCTCCACGCCGCACATGGATGGCAACCCGCAGCGCGTGACCTTCCCGCGCTGTCAGCGTGAAGGGGGATAACCCCTTGCACACCTCGTAGCAGTCGGGGAAACGATCGGCGATGCCGTAGGGAAGAACAAGCTGCACGAGGTACGGCCTTCCGCCCTGCGCATTCTGGTCGAATTTGGCGACAAGCCGATTGACCGTATCGATTGAGATATCCTGCAGATTCAATTCGTAAAACTCGTCCGATGGCATGAGGTCAGACCTGAACTGAAACAGATCATTGAACTCACTGTGGAATTGAGGGTCGATGAAGTTCTTCTTCAACGCAGTCAATCCTTGGTAGTCGACACGACTGAGTGGCGAGTGAAGATAAATTACACCGAGAAGTCGCGCTATCGCATAAGTCCCATAGTTTCTCTGCAGCTGCGCACCGACTCCATCGTGCATCACGCCGCTGTCGTACGTCAGTACGAGTTTCTTCTCCAGGTCCGGCAAAGCCACTGGGTACAATTCGGTGGCATTCTCGGACACCCCAACATCACTCTTTCCTCTGGTGTCATTCGCTGGGCAGGTATCCCGCGAACATCCTGCTGCTTCACCGGTGAAACCCGGTATGGTTCGCCGGTGAGGCGCGACCTCGCCAAGTTATCGGGCTTGGATACAGGGGTCCAAGCCTTGGCCTCGTCCTAGCCTTGAAGGCTTCTTGAGCCGCCATGAGCACTTGACCCTGATGACACGGAGCGATTGGCATGCGGAGGCAGGTCCGGCAGGAAGATGAGGCGAGGACGGTTCGTTGGGCACCTTCCCATCACCGCTTGATCAGCTTCAGCCTCGTTTCGATCCTCGCCATCGCCGGCTGCGCGCTCGCAGGTTGCACCCGCACCTCCAATGCGACTCTTCCGAGCATTGCCTCGCCGATCCATTATCCAGCGAATACCACCGGGTCGGCAGCCCTCGGGGGGCCGATCCGCTCGCCGGGCGGACCCTACCTCTACGACCAGGAGGGTCGGGTGGTCTTCTTCCATGGAGTGAACGCTGTGTACAAGCTCCCTCCCTACGAGCTCTACCCAGCTCCCGGCAAGCGCTGGGACTTCACCGCCGCTGATGCATCGCTCATGGCCAGCCTCGGATTCAACGTCGTCCGGCTGGGAATCACGTGGAAGGGTCTGGAGCCGGGAACCGCCCAGGCGAATGACCCCGCCATCTGCACGCCAGGCACTCCCCGCGACCCCGGGCAATTCAATCAGGCGGTGCTCGACCGCTACCTGGGCAACGTCAGCCGCACTGTGGAGCTGCTGGCCCGGTTTCACATCTACACCCTCCTTGACATGCACCAGGACGTCTACAACGAGGCTTTCGACGGAGAGGGAGCCCCGAACTGGGCCGTCTGCACAAATGGGGTACCCAGCAAGGATCCACCTGGCAGGTGGTCACGGAACTACGCGACCACGGCGGCCGGCATCGCCTACCGTCATTTCTGGAAGAACGACGTCGTCGGTGATCTCCAAGGCGAGTACGATCGCGTGTGGACCGCTGTCGCCACCTACTTCCGGTCCAACTCATGGGTGCTCGGTTACGACCCCTTCAACGAGCCCTTCTCGACTTCGCTGGTGGACATCAGGGACGAAGTCTTCGACGGCCAGTTGCAGTGCTTCTACACGGGCACCGCCTTCATCGGCTCACCGAATCACGGCGCACCCGCCATCAGCTGCCCGCCTTCGGATCCCGCTTCGGGTCTCATCCCGCGCATCCTCAGCGCCGATTCCAACCACCTGATCTTCTACGAGCCGGACATCTATGCCCGCCACGGGGCAGCCAACTTCGTGGGACCTATGAACTTTCGGAATCTCGTGTTCAACGTGCACATCTATTGCAGTTATCGAAGCGGCAAGACAGGCAACCCGACCGACATCGCAGCGTGCGTCTCCCAAGAAGTGCGGGCGCTCAAGACCCGTTCGGAGGACCGGAGCGAGCTCGCCACGCCAGCCCAAACCGGGGGATCGGCATGGTTCGTGAGTGAATTCGGAGCCACCTCAAATCCTCAGCTGCTCAATGAGATCACCAAGCAGGAGGACCTGTTCCTCGTCAGTTGGACCTATTGGTCGTGGAAGTACTACGACGACCCCACCGGCAGCGCGGACGAGGCGCTGGTGACCTACCAGGGAAAGCTCCGGTCCACGGCCTTGGCCCTGGCTCGCACGTACCCGGAGGCGGTCGCCGGAAAGCCGACCTCGCTGTTGTTCGATCCGACCAACGGCGCATTTCATCTTGTCTATACACCCGACCACGCAATCCACGCACCGACCGTGGTCTTCGTCCCGACCCAGATCCACTACCCGGACGGGTACTGCGCCCGGGTCACCGGTGGGACCGTGGTCTCCCGTCCCGGCAGCGAATTCCTCGAAGTGAAGAACGCAGCCTCCGGAGGCCCGGTCAGCGTCACGGTTATCCCGGGACGCTGCAACGCGGGAGGATAGGGGGTGGTGCCGCATCGACCGGGTGCCGTGCGCCTTCTGGTTCCGCCAAGCAGATGCCCGGAACCTTCGTTGATTCGTGCGTAGGGGGAGACGGTAGATTCTCCGTGTATGAACCAGGCTGCCGACGCCAGCAATAACGCCATTCATGTGAAAGGCCTGGTCCGGTACTTCGGTGGGTCGTGTGCGGTCGACCATGTGGACCTCCGGATCCCCCATGGTGAGATCTATGGCTTCCTCGGACCCAACGGCGCGGGAAAGTCGACCACCGTCCTCATGCTGTGCACCCTGCTGGCCCCATCGGACGGCCGTGCGGTCGTGGCCGGCTACGACGTGGCGACCCACCCCGGCCAGGTGCGCCTCCACATCGGGGTCGCCCTGCAGGAAGCCGCGCTCGACCCGAACCAGACGGGGATCGAGCTCCTCCGGCTCCAAGGACTCCTTTACGGCCTCTCCAAGCGGGCCGTGCGGCAACGGATCAGTGAGTTGGCGGACCTCATCGATCTGGGTGATGCCCTCGGTCGGCGGATCGGCACCTATTCGGGCGGCATGAAGCGCCGACTCGACCTGGCGGCTGCACTGGTTCACAACCCTGACATCCTCTTCCTCGATGAACCGACCACCGGTCTCGACCCGGTGAGCCGGGTCAGTGTCTGGGCCGAGGTGAGGCGTCTCAATCAGGAACTCGGTATGACCATCTTCCTGACCACCCAGTACCTCGAAGAGGCCGATGAGCTGGCTCACCGCGTCGGCATCATCGACCGCGGTCGGATTGTGGCCGAGGGAACTCCAGATGATCTGAAGCGCTCCATCGGTACCGATGTGATCATCGCCCGGGTCGACGGTGAGGCATCAAGCGTCCTGGAGCTTGTTGAAGGCGTCCCGGGGCTTCTCAGCGTGGAGGCCCACGGTAACGAGCTGGTCATCGCCACCGAGAACGGACCCGCCGCCATCAGCCCGCTCGCCGTGGCCCTGGCGGGCGGAGCGGTTCATGTGCGTGATCTCACCCTGCGGACCCCGACGCTCGATGACGTGTTCCTTGAGCTGACGGGCACCCACATTGAGCAGAGCGATCCTGAGGAGGTTCCGGCATGACTGCCGTCACCGGGGATGCGGTCGCACGGCTCCCTGCCGAAGTGATCCGAGCCCGACCGGCCGGCTTCCTGCACGACCTGTCTGCCATTGCCGGGCGGGCCCTGCGCGCCGTCCCGCGCGACCTCGAAGTCGTGATGCCACCCGTGTTCATTTCGCTGTTCTTCTTCATCGTCAACATCGCCACCCTGAAGAAGGTGGTCGACCACATCCCCGGATTGAATTACACGGCGTTCCAGATGGGCACGGCCATCCTGCTCGGCGTGACCGGTGTCTCGCGGGCGCCCGCTCTCGTCCTTGACATCCAGAACAGGTATTTCGACCGCTTGCTCCTCACCCCGGTGAGGAGGACCGCCATACTGATCGGGCACATGGCGGCAGACGTCGCTGTAGCCGCAGTCCTGACCGTTCCCATTCTGGTGCTCGGACTCATTCTCGGAGTGCACTTCCAGGACGGCCCGCTCGGCATTGTGGTGTTCATCCTCCTGGCAGCACTGTGGAGCCTGGCCTTTGCAGGATTCGGCTACGCCATCGCTCTCAAGACGGGTAATCCGGCCGCCGTGAACTCCACCTTTCTGCTCTTCTTCCCGTTCCTGTTCCTCACGTCTGCCTATGTGCCCCGCAGCCAACTCACGGGCTGGCTCAACATTGTGGCCGGCTTTAATCCGGTCACCTACCTTCTTGGTGGACTTCGTTCCATGGTGCTGCAGTCCGGGTGGCAGTGGGTGCAACTCGGCCAGGCCCTACTGGCCATCGGCCTGGTCGGAGTGCTCAGCATGTCGCTGTGTTTCGCCGCCCTGAGGGGACGGATCAGGAGCGGCGGAGCCTGAGCACGAACCCGGCCCCCGCCCGGATCTGAAAATGGCAACCTGCCGAGCTATCCGGGGTGAGAAGAGCCGGGCGAGGAGGTGCTCACCATCCGCGCCGTGAGTCCCCTCTCAGCGAGCCGGTCGACGGTCTCCCGGGCGGCCCGATCCAAGGCCTGGTCCTCCGCGCTGCCGGCAGTCAGCCGGTGGACGAGCCGAGGCGCTCCGCCCCTCACCTCGAAGACCTCGGAGCCCCGGTTGCAGCACAAGAAGAGGTGCCCGCGGCCCCGTGGCCTCGCTCCGAGTTGTCCGTCCACATTGCCGACATGGGTGCCGCTCACCACGAAGACGTGGACGCCCGCGGCGCAGAGAGCCTCTATGTAATGGCGTGCCAACGTGGCGTCGGCTCGGCGATCCGGCACCACGGTACCGTCCCAGTCGAAGATGAGAGCTTCGAAGGTCTCCTCTGGCACGCTTCCCGGAAGCTCCATTTAGAGCGCGCGCCATTAGGCGACGGCCATGGACTCCCATCTTTTGGCCCACTTGACCAGCTTGACGGTGATGATCAGGGCAACGGCC
>Ga0307373_10001954_pt1 | contig 37843 bp, 42 predicted proteins | sample OX2MG_FD_202534 | JGI IMG/M metagenome (GOLD analysis project Ga0307373, IMG submission 202534) | Soil microbial communities from Risofladan, Vaasa, Finland - OX-2 | ecosystem: Environmental > Terrestrial > Soil > Coastal area > Acid sulfate soil | place: Finland: Risofladan, Vaasa | collected...
CCTGGCCGACCATCGGCAGCATCGTCGAGAAGCCCAGCACCTCGGCGTCGGCGGGGACGATCGCCATCCGCTCGAGGGCGGCGGCCGCGACGACGACCGCGACGGAGGGGCCGGCCCGCTCGAGGCGGCGCCCGATGTTCCCGCGCAGCTCGCCGAAGAGCAGGTCGGGCCGTCGGTGGGCGAGCTGCGCGCGCCGCCGCACGGAGCCGGTGAGGACGAGGGCGCCGGGGGTGAGGTCCTCGAGGCGGCCGCCGACGAGCACGTCGCGCGGGTCGGCACGCTCGGGGACGGCGGCGAGCACGAGGCTCCCGTCGTCGGTCGCCGCCGGCAAGTCCTTCGCGCTGTGCACCGCGATTTCGGCGCGCCCGGCGAGCACGGCGCGCTCGATCGCGTTGGTGAAGGCCCCCCAGGTGCCGAGCTCGGCGATCGGCACCTCCTGACGCTGATCTCCCTCGGACTCGACCGTAACGACCTCGGCACCCTCCACCCCGGCCGCGGCGAGGAGGGCCTGGACCCGCCGGGCCTGCACGAGGGCGAGCGGGCTCGACCGGGTCGCGAGCCGGAGGGTCACCGCCGCTACAGGTCGAACAACGAGCGCAGCGCCTCCGCGAGGCGCTCGCCGCGCGCGGAGCCCGCGGCGGCCTTCAGCTGCGCGGTCGGTTCGTGGAGGAGCTTGGCGACGAGGGAGCGCGTCAACCGCTCGACGAGCGCGCGCTCCTCCTCGCCGAGGGCCCCCGCGAGCCGCTCCACCTCCGCGGCGCGTAGCCGCTCTGCTTGCTCGCGCAGCGCGGTCACGAGGGGCGCCGCGGCGCGGCCACGGGCGTCCGCTCGGTGACGCTCGAGCTCCTCGTCGAGGATCTCGTCGACCTTCCCGAGCTCCGAGCGGCGCGTCGTCATCGCCGCCTCGGCGAGCAGCCGCAGGTCGTCGATGTCGCGCAGCCGCACCCCGGCGAGCTCGCCGACACGCGGGTCGATGTCGCGCGGCACCGCGGTGTCGATGAGCACGAGCGGCCGCTCGGGGCGGTTGGCGAGCGCGACGTTGACGTCGGTGACCGACAGCAGCACCTCGTCGCCGGCCGTCGCGCTGATCACCACGTCCGCCGCCCCCACCTCCTCGGCGAGCGCCCCGAGGCCGACGGCACGGCCGCGCCCGGCGACGAGTGCCTCGGCGCGCGCCGGACGGCGGTTGGCGACCACGAGCTCGGGGGCACCGGCGAGCTCGCCGAGGGCGGCGACGATCCCCTGCGCCATCTCCCCGGCGCCGACGACGAGGACCCGTCGTCCGCTCAGGTCGTCGCCGAGCTGCTCCTGCGCCGCGGCCACGGCGACGTGGGCGAGCGAGGTGATGCCGCGCGCGATGCCCGTCTCGTGGCGGGCGCGCTTTCCCGCCTCGAGGGCGTGGCGGAAGAGCGGGTCGAGCACCGGGCCGAGGCTGCGCTCCTCGCGGGCGCGCGCGGCCGCGTGGCGCACCTGGCGGAGGATCTCCCCCTCCCCGAGCACGGCGGAGTCGACCCCGGCGGCGACCGCGAAGAGGTGGCGTGCCGCGGCGTCGTCGTAGGCCACCGTGAGGCGCTCCTCGAGCTCGGCGAGCGAGGTCCCCGTTCCGCTGAGGCGCGCCGCGAAGAATGCGTGGATATCGGCCAGGCCGTCGTGGAAGCGCTCGACGACGGCGTAGACCTCGGTGCGCAGGCAGGTGGACACGATCACCGCCTCGGCGAGGTGCGGGCTGTCGCCGAGGGCGGCGAGGGCCTTCGGGAGCTCCTCATCGGCGATCGCGAGCCGGTCGAGCAGCTCGAGCGGGGTGTCGCGCTCATGCAGTCCGACGACCACCACCGACACGACGAGGACCTCCCTCTCGGCTCAGATTGCCGGCGTCACCGGCCCCAACAGACTACGAAGTCGCGCCGGGCGACCGCGCGGGCGGCCGGCGAAGAGGAAGTGTGCTCAACCGCGAGGAGGGCCGCCAATCTCGCGCCGCCGCCGGGGCGCGACGCGCGCGGGTACGCGCCGTTGCTCGGGTCCGCGCCGTCACGCGGTGGTGGCGTCGCTCGGCGACGCTCGGCTCAACCTGCTTCGGTGAAGCGCTCCGCGAGGTAGCGGTCGACGTCCTCTTCGCGCAGGCGATAGGACTTGCCGACCCGCACCGCTTGGAGCTGGCCGGAGCTGATCAGTCGGTACACCGTCATGTTCGAGATGCGCAGCACGCGCGCGACCTCGGCGACCGTGAGGAACTGCGATTTCGTGTAATGGATGGTCAGTGGAATCACCTCTCTCCGCGGTCGCGACTGTAGGCGCGCGTGGCGCAAGTGCAAAGTGGGAGCGCTGAGACGAGCGTGGCGTCAGTGGCGTAGAGGGGCGCTTTCGGCGCGATCTCGGCGCTTCCTCGACGCGCTCAGTGCGGCCGTGAGAGCTCCCGCGAGCGCGCTGTCGCGGCGACGACCGCGTCGAGGAAGGCGGCGCGCAGGCCGGCGCGCTCGAAGACCTGCAGTGCCGCGGCGGTCGTCCCTCCCGGCGAGGTCACCTCGGCGCGCAGCTGCTCGGCGCTCTGCCCGCTCTCCGAGAGCAGGCGCGCCGCCCCGAGGAGGGTCTGGTTGGCGAGCAGCCGGGCGGCCTCGCGGCCGAGGCCGGCGAGGACCCCCGCCTCGACGAGCGCCTCCGCGACGAGGAAGACGTAGGCGGGGCCAGACCCCGAGAGGCCGGTGACCGCGTCGAGCTGGTGCTCGGGGAGGCGGACGACGATGCCCACCGCCTGCAGCACCTCCTCGGCCCAGTCGAGGTCGGCCTCGGCCGCCGAGGCGCCGGCCGCGATCGCCGTCGCCCCGGCGCCGATGCGCGCCGGAGTGTTCGGCATCGCCCGCACCACCGCGACCGAGGAGCCGAGGTAACCCTCGAGGGTCTCCGTCGTCACGCCGGCAGCGATCGAGAGGAGGCGTCGAGGCGGGGCGGCGGCGAGCGCCCGGCAGGCGACCTCCACGTCGCCCGGCTTCACCGCGACGACGACGGCCTCGCTAGGGACCGGTGACGAGACCACGCCGACGCCGGGGAAGCGCTCCCGGAGCGCCTCGTGGGCCTCGGCGCGCACCTCACAGATCGTGCACTCGCCGGCCGCGACCTTGCCCTGCGCGAGCAGGCCGCCGAGGAGGGCGCCCCCCATCTGCCCGCCACCGAGGAGCTGCAGCTTGCTCATGGCGACGAGACGTTAACGGCGCTCACCGGCACTCGACGAGGCTCTTGGCGGTGATCTCGTCGTAGAGGCGGTGCAGCGAGGAGGCCGCCGCCGGCCAGGTGTAGGCCAGGGCGCGCTCGGCGCCGGCGCCGCCCATCGCCGTGGCCGCGAGGTCGTCGCCGACGAGCAGGTCGAGGCGCTGCGCGAAGCCGTCGACGTCGCGGGGCTCGACCAGGTAGCCGCTCACCCCCTCCTCGACGAGGCTCGTGAGACCCCCGACCGCGGAGGCGACGACCGGGGTCCCGCATGCCGCAGCCTCGAGGGCGACGAGACCGAACGACTCCGACATCGAGGGGACCACGCAAACGTCGGCGGCGCGGTAGAAGGTGGAGAGTGCCTCGTGGCGCTGCGGCGGCATGAACAGCACCCGCCCCCCGAGGCCGAGACGCTCGACGAGGCGGTGGACGACGCGCACCTCCTCCTCGCCGTGCGGTCCGCTCGGACCGCCGATCACGAGCAGGCGGCAACTGCGGTCAGCGACCTGCGCGAGCGCCTGCACCGCGATCTCGACGCCCTTCAGCGGCTGGATCCGCCCGACGAACACGAGGAGCGGCCCCTCGGCCTCCGCGCCGATCGCGCGCCGCGCCTGGGCCTTGTCGCCGGGTGAGAAAAAGGCGTGGTCCACGCCGGGGGCGATGATCTCGATGCGGGCGCGGTCGGCGCCGTAGAGCTCGACGAGCTGGGAGGCCTCGGCCTCGCACGAGGCGAGGACGGCGTCCGAACAACCGATCACCTCGGACTCCGAGCGGGCGCGTAGCTCGGGGTCGTCGGGGTCGATCTCCTCGGGGCTCGCCTCCGCCTTCACCCGCTCGAGGGTGTGGAAGGTCGAGACGAGCGGCAGGCCGAGTCGGTGCTTCAGCGCGTGACCGGCGACGCCGGAGAGCCAGTAGTTGGCGTGGATCGCCTCAGGCGCGTCGGGCTCGTCGTCGGCGTAGGCCGACAGCCGCGCCTCGACGGCGTCGGTGAACGAGCCGACGAAGGCGTGCAGCGCCCCCTTGGGGAGCGGAGCCTGCGGCCCGGCGACCACGTGGTGGAGGCGGAAGCCCGGCTCCACCTCGACGACGTCGGGCTGCGCAGGGTCGTCCGAGCGGGTGAAGACGTCACAGACCACCCCGGCGTGGGCGAGGGCCGCGGAGAGCTCGCGCACGTAGACGTTCATCCCCCCGCCGTCGCCCGTCCCGGGCTGGGCAAGGGGCGAGGTGTGCAGGGAGAGCACGACCAGTCGGCGCATCGCGAACGGCATCGTAACGGTGGCCAGGCGTCCGGCTGCCTCAGCGGGGGCCGCGGGGCACGCGGCCGGGGGCCGGCGCGTAGCGGTAGAAGGCGACACCCAGCACCTCGCCCCGCGCGAGCGCCCCGAAGTGACGGGAGTCGGTGCTCACCTGCGCGTTGTCGCCGCGCACGTGCACGCCTTCGTCGTCGAGGTGGGCGACGCGCTTCACGACGAGCCCTCCCGGCCCGCCCGGGACACGACACACGACGAGGTCCCCGGCCCGCAACGAGCGGACGCGGCGGACGAGCAACCGCTCACCCTCGTCGAGGGTGGGGAGCATGCTCGGGCCGCTCACGACCACCCGCCGGAGCCCCGATAGGCGCACTGCGGCGCCAGCGAGGAAGAAGGCCCCTACCAGGGAAGCGACCCGGCGACGGGGCGGCGGCGGGAGGACGTGATCGGAAGGGAGGTGGTTAGAGTGAGCGTTATCGCCTGCGCGGGCGACCTCCACGCGCCCCGAGCGGGCGGAGAACTTCGAGCGAAGGAGTCCTGGCATGCCCCTCATCTCCCGTCTGTGCAGCCTGCTCGACCTGGTCGCGGCGCCCACCGTGGCACACGCGCACTGCGACCTGCCCTGCGGCATCTACGACCCCGCCCAGGCACGTATCGAAGCCGAGTCGGTGAAGGCCTGCATGGAGAAGTTCAACGCCTCGGACGACGCGGTCTTCCGGGAGCGGGCAGTGACGATCAAAGAGCAGCGCGCCGACCTCGTGAAGCACCACCTGTGGGTGCTGTGGACGGACTACTTCAAGCCCGAGCACCTCGACCGTTTTCCCGAGCTGCACGAGGTCTTCTGGAAGACCACCAAGGCCGCCGGCGAGACGAAGAAGACCAACGACGTCGCCGTGGCGAGCGGCCTCCTCGACGGGATCGCCGAGATCGACCGCATCTTCTGGGAGACCAAGAAGGTCTGAGCTCGAGAGGGACGCCAGCGAGGGCCGGGCGGCGCGGGCAGCTGAACGCGCCGCCCGGCCCTCGTCGCGTGCGCGACTTCTTCAGAACAGGCGCGGCTCGGCGAGGGGGGCGCGGTCGTGCGCCGCGCAGCGCCGCTCGGAGAGCCGCGCCGCGAGGCGCGGCGCCTCGACGGGGTTGCCACAGATCTCGCAGCGGCCGTAGCTGCCGTCGTCGACCGCGGCGATCGCCGCCTCGATCGCGGCGAGACGGGCGTCGGCCTCGGCGATGAAGGCGTCGGTCTCGCGGGCGAAGCTGCCCGTCACCTCCCCGGCCGCGTCCGCCGGTTCCACCGCGTGCTCCGGCTCCGGCGCCGCCCCGTGCTCCATCGCGCCAGTCTAGTTCTCGACCCTTAGCCGACGGGCGTCGTTGCGCTGTGGTGACTGGTTCCGCTATGACCTCCGCCATGCGGGTAGGCATTCCCTCCGAACGCGCCGCGGGCGAGCGGCGGGTGGCGATCGTCCCCGAGGTCGTCCCCCGCCTCCTCGACGCCGGCCACGAGGTACTCGTCGAACGGGGCGCGGGTGCGGGCGCGTTTCTCCCCGACGTGGCCTTCGCCGAGCGGGGGGCCGAGCTCGTCGATGGCGACGCGCTCTTCGGCGGCGCCGAGATCCTCTGCAAGGTGCAGCCTCCGAGCAGCGACGAGGTCGCGAGGATGCGGCCCAACAGCGCGCTCGTGAGCTTCCTCCAGCCCCAGGCGGACCTCGCCCTCGTCGAGCAGCTTCGCGCCCAGCGGGTGAGCGCCTTCAGCCTCGACCTGCTGCCGCGCATCTCCCGAGCCCAGTCGATGGACGCCCTCTCCTCCCAGGCCCTCGTCGGCGGTTACGCCGCGGTGCTGCTCGGGGCCTCGCGCCTGTCGAAGTTCTTCCCGATGTTCATGACCGCGGCCGGCACCGTGCCGCCCGCCAAGGTCCTCGTGATCGGGGCGGGGGTCGCCGGGCTGCAGGCGATCGCCACCGCCCGCCGCCTCGGGGCCCTCGTGCGCGGCCACGACGTGCGCCCCGCGGCGCGCGAGGAGGTCGAGAGCCTCGGCGCGACCTTCGTCGCCCTCCCGCTCGAGTCCCTCGCGGGCGAGGGCGGCTACGCGCGGGTCGCCTCCGACGAGTTCCTCGACCGCCAGCGCGAGCTCATCGCCCGCGAGGTCGCCGCCTCGGACGTGGTGATCACGACGGCGGCGGTGCCCGGGCGGCCCGCTCCCTTGATCGTCACCACCGCGATGGTCGAGGCGATGACCGCCGGCAGCGTGATCGTCGACCTCGCCGCCGAGAGCGGCGGGAACTGCGAGGTGTCGCGCGCCGGCGAAGAGGTGCTGCACGGCCAGGTACGCGTCATCGGGGTCCAGAACCTGCCGAGCTCGGTCGCCCTCCACGCGAGCTTCCTCTACGCGCGCAACGTCGCCGCCTTCCTCGCGCTCTTGGCGCCGGACGCCATCTTCGCCCCCGACTTCGCCGACGAGCTCGTGAGCGGGACCTGCGTCACGCACCGCGGCGAGATCGTGCACGCCCCCACCCGAGAGCTGGTCGTGCGGTGAGCACCGACATCGTCGGGCTGTTCACCGTCTTCGCGCTCGCGGTCTTCGTCGGCTTCGAGGTGATCTCCAAGGTCCCGAGCATCCTCCACACCCCGCTCATGTCGGGGACGAACGCGATCCACGGGGTGATCCTCGTCGGGGCGATGGTCGTGCTCGGCGAGGCGCACGGCACCGGCCAGGTGGCGATCGGCTTCGTCGCCGTGGTGCTCGCCACGGTGAACGCCGTCGGCGGCTTCGTCGTCACGGACCGGATGCTCGAGATGTTCAAGGGGCGCGCCGCCCGTCCCGGGGAGAAGCCCCCCGCCGGGGGCGAGCAGACGTGAGCCTCGGCACGGGCATCAACACCGTCGACCTCGTCGCGGCGATCTGCTTCATCCTCGCCCTGATGGGGCTCTCGAGCCCCCGCTGGGCGCGCCTCGGCACCCTCGTCGGCGCGCTCGGGATGGTGCTCGCCGTCTCGTTCACCTTCGCCACGCCCGGCCTCTCGCGCTTCGGGCTGATGATCGGCGCGATGGCGGTCGGCGTCGTCATCGGCGTGCCCGCGGCGCGCCTCGTGAAGATGACCGCGATGCCGCAGATGGTGGCAGCCTTCAACGGTGTCGGCGGCGGAGCCGCCGCCCTCGTCGCGCTGAGCGAGTTCCTGCACGCCCCCGCCGGCAGCTTCGCCACCTATCAGGTGATCGAGGCGCTCCTCGGCGTGATCGTCGGCGCGGTCTCCTTCGCTGGCAGCGTCGTCGCCTTCGCCAAGCTGCAGGAGCTGATGACCGGGCGACCAATCACCTACCCCGGCCAGCAGGCGGCGAACGGCATCGTCGCACTGGCGATCCTCGGCCTCTCGGTGGCGACCTGTGTCACCCCGCACACCGCCCTGCTCGCGATCGTCGGCGCCGTCGCCCTGCTCCTCGGGGTGGCGATCGTGCTCCCGATCGGCGGCGCCGACGTCCCGGTCCTCATCTCGCTCCTCAACTCCTTCACCGGCCTCGCCGTCGCGGCGAGCGGCTTCGTCCTGCACTCGGTGCTACTCGTCGTCGCCGGCACCCTCGTCGGCGCCTCGGGCACGATCCTCACGCGGATGATGAGCCAGGCGATGGGGCGCTCGCTGCCGAACATCCTGTTCAGCGCGTTCGGCTCCGTCGTCGAGGCCACCGGTGGCGGGGGCGGGGAGGCCCGCAGCGTGCGCTCGGCGAGCGCGGAGGACATCGGGGTGCTCCTCGCCTACTCCCGCAAGGTGGCGATCGTCCCCGGCTACGGCCTCGCCGTCGCGCAGGCCCAGCACGTCGCCCGCGAGCTCGTCGACCTCCTCGAGTCGCGCGGCGTCGAGGTCCTCTACGCGATCCACCCCGTCGCGGGGCGCATGCCCGGTCACATGAACGTCCTCCTCGCCGAGGCCAACGTTCCCTACGAGCAGCTGAAGGAGATGGACGAGGCGAACCCGGAGTTCTCGACGACCGACGTGGTGCTCGTGATCGGGGCGAACGACGTCGTGAACCCGGCGGCCAAGAACTCCCCCGGCAGCCCGATCTACGGGATGCCGATCCTCGACGTCGACGAGGCGACGCACGTGATCTTCATGAAGCGCTCGATGCGCCCCGGCTTCGCGGGGATCGACAACGAGTTGCTCTACAACCCGAAGACGACCCTGCTCTTCGGCGACGCCAAGGACTCCCTCACCGCCCTCGTCGGCGCCGTGAAGCGCTCCTGAACCCTCAGTGACCCCGCGCCGCCCGCGCGTGGCAGGCGGCGCAGCGCCCGAGCACGGCGAAGTGGTGGGGGTCGATGTGGAAGTCGTGCTCGGCGAGGACCACCGCGGCGAGCCCGGCGAAGACCTCGTCGGGTGCCTCGAAGTGGGTGCCGCAGTCCTCGCAGACGAAGTGGCCGTGGAGCTCGCTCGCGAGGTGGTAGGTGGCGGGGCCGTGGCCGAGGTGCGCGTGCTCGACGACGCCGAGGCGCTCGAGCTCGTCGAGGTTGCGGTAGATGGTGGAGAGATGGACGTCGGGCGCCAGCGCGTGCACCGTCTCGGCGAGCTCCTCCGCCGTGCGGTGGCCGCCGGCCTCGATGAGGCTCGAGATGAGTAGGCGCCGCGGCGTCGTCACCCGTCCGCCGTCGGCGCGAAAGGCGGCGAGCACCCCTTCGACGGTCTCGGCGGGGGCGCGCCGTGGCCCGACCCCGCCCGACCCCGCCTGCCCTCTGGCCATCTCCCCAGCCTACGGCCGCGCCCTCTCGGGGTCTCCAGGCTGGCTACGGTCCCCGACCGTGACCGTGAAGTACCTCTCCGCGCGGGCGCTCCGTCTCCACCTCACCCTCGCCGTCCTCCTCCCCGCCTTTGGCACCCTCTTCTGGTGGCAGCTCCACCGCGCGCTCGCCGGCAACGGCCTCAGCTGGGCCTACACCGTCGAGTGGCCGCTGTTCGCGGGCTACGCCGTCTTCTTGTGGTGGCGCCTGCTCCACGACGACCTGCCGCCGCGGGCGCGGCCGGGGCGCCGCGCAGCGAAGGGCGCGAACGAGGGCGAGCTCGCCGCCTACAACGCTTACCTCGCCTCGCTGCACGAGGCCGACGGCCGCGGCGACGGGCGTCCCCCCGACGAGCCGCCCGGCGAGGGCCCCGGCGAGCGAGGGCCCCTTCCGTAGCGGCTCGGCGCCGCTCGGCTCAGCCGGTCAGCGCGGCGATCAGCGCCGCCGGGTCCGCGGCGCTCACCCGCAGCTTCTTCAGGCGCACCGGGAAGCCCATCACAAAGGCGCGCGCCGCAGGGTCGATCTCGATCATCACGAGGCCGTTCGCCGCGCCGTTCACGAGCCAGGTACCGCGCACCCCGTGCACGCCGATGCCCCCGACGAAGTCGTAGTCGTAGTCCACCCGGTGGATCGCGCTGCGGGGGATGCGCGTCGCGAAGGCCCAGGAGAAGCGGACCTTCAGGTACTCCTCGCCGACGACCATGCCGGTGAAGGCGGGCCCGAGGCCGAGCACCTTCAGCGGGAAGCTGAGGCGTCCGTAGCGGAAGCGGTAGACGCGGTCCATCGCTAAAGCATCGCAGAGCCGTCGGGAGGCCAAGCGATCCGCTGTGGTTGACTCTGGCTCCATGGCCGAGCTCACCCGCAACGACTTCGTCGACCCAGCGATCGTCACCTACGCCGAGGGTCGCCTCACTCCTCCCGATCCTGTCCAGGAGGCGCTGCGGACCGCCACCCGCGAGCGCGTGGCGGGTCACGCGGGGATGCAGATCGGCCACGACCAGGCGGTGCTGATGGAGATCCTCGCCCGCGCCATGGGCGCCCGGCGGGCGATCGAGATCGGCACCTTCACCGGCTACTCGGCGCTCGCGGTGGTGCGCGGCATGGGGCCCGCGGGGCGCCTCATCTGCCTCGACGTGAGCGAGGAGTGGACGGCGATCGCGCGGGAGTTCTGGGCGCGCGCCGGCGTCGCCGAGCAGGTCGACCTGCGCATCGGCCCGGCCCTCGAGTCGCTCGCCGCGATGGCCGACGAGGAGCCCTTCGACCTCGCCTTCGTCGACGCCGACAAGGAGGCCTACGGCGAGTACTTCGACCTACTCATCGAGCGCCTGCGCCCGGGCGGCCTCCTCCTCGCCGACAACACCCTGCAGAGCGGGCGGGTGATCGACCCGACGAGCGACCGTCCGGCGACCTTCGCGATGCGCGCCTTCAACGACAAGGTCGCCGCCGACCCGCGCGTCACGACGGTGCTGCTCCCGATCGGCGACGGGGTCACCGTGGCGCAGCGCCGCTAACAGCCGCCGCCGTGCGCCTCGACGTGGCGCCGACCACTCGCAAGCGGGTGGTCCTCGTCATCTGCTGCCTGAGCCTGTTCATGACCTGGCTCGACAACGCGATCGTGAACGTCGCGCTGCCGGCAATCGGCACGAGCCTGCACGCTTCGGTGGCGGGACTGCAGTGGACGGTCGACGCCTACCTCGTCGCCCTCGGGAGCCTGCTGCTCGCGGCGGGGGCGGTGAGCGACCGCATTGGCCGACGGCGCGCCTTTCTCATCGGCCTGCGGCTGTTCCTCGCCGCCTCCCTCGCCTGCAGCCTCGCTCCCGACCTCGGCCTCCTCATCGTCTTCCGCGCGCTGCAGGCGGTCGGCGGCTCGCTGCTCGTGCCGAGCACGCTCGGGATCATCACCAACACCTTCCTCGACCCGAAGGAGCGGGCCAAGGCGATCGGCGTCTGGAGCGCGACCTTCGGGGTCGCGCTCGCCTCCGGGCCGATCCTCGGCGGTCTTCTCGTCGATGCCTTCGGCTGGCGGGCGGTCTTCCTCGCCAACATCCCCGTCGGGGCCGCCGCCTACCTGCTCGCGCGGGCGCACGTCCCCGAGTCCCGCGCTGAGCACCCCCGGCGCGTCGACGGCGCCGGCCAGCTCCTCACCGTCGTGACGATCGCCGCCGCGACCTTCGGGATCATCGAGGGGCCGAGCGAGGGGTGGACCTCGCCGGTCACCCTCGGTGTCTTCGCGCTCGCGGCGGTCTGCCTCGCGACCTTCGTGGTCGTCGAGCAGCGGCAACCCGAGCCCCTCCTCGACCTGCACTTCTTCTCCCGCGCCTCCTTCTCCGCGGCCTTTGTGATCGCGACCGCGATCTTCTTCGTCTTCACCGGCTTCCTCTTCGTGAACACGCTCCTGCTGCAGGAGGTGCGCGGCGACTCGCCGCTCGGTGCGGGGCTGCGCACGCTGCCGGCGACGGCGGTGATCGCCGGGATGGCCCTCGTCGGCGGCCACCTCGTGGCGCGGCGCGGCCCCCGCCTCGCGCTCGTCGGCGGCAGCGCCTGTCTCCTCGCGGCGTGCCTCGGCCTCGCGGCGACCCATCGCGACACCGGCTACCTCGTCTTCGCCTGCTGCTACGCCGTGCTCGGCTTCGGGACCGGCCTCGCGACCCCGGCGATCACCAACACCGCCGTCTCGGGGATGCCCCGCGCTCAGGCGGGGGTGGCTGCGGCGGCGATCTCGGTCGCCCGCCAGCTCGGCAACCTTCTCGGCGTGGCGGTCCTCGGCTCGGTGCTCACCACCGTCTTCCACGGCGCGCTGCCCGCCGCGCTCGCGCACCGCTCGATCAGTCTCGGGGCCTTCTCGCCCGCGCTGTCGCCGAGCACCCTCGCCGCGACGGGACACGCCTTCGACGAGGCGAGCCGAGTCGCCTGGCTCGTCGCCGCCGCCGTCGCGGCCTTCTCGACGGCCGTCGCGGGGCTGCTGATCACTCCCCACCGACGGGCCCGTGCGGACTGAAATGGGGATTCGTCACACGGCACCTCCCGAGCCGTAGGAAACTGTGATGGTGTACAAGGAATCGCGGGAGCGAACAACGGGGGGCGGCGGCGCCCCGGGGCACACCCCTGCACTGTTTCGACGCGGCCTCGTCCCCGCGGCGATCGCCCTCCTCGGCACCGCCCTCGCCGTCGTCCCCGCCTCGGTCGCACAGGCCGGGACGGTGCGGGTCGGGCGGGCCCCCTCGGTCGACCCGGCCTTCTCCGCCCTCGGTGCGCTCGACCCGGCGAGCACCCTGCAGGCCGAGGTCGCCCTCACCCCGCAGGACCCCGCCGCGCTGCAGGCCTACGCCAGCGCGGTCGCGACGCCCGGCTCGCCTGACTACCACCAGTACCTCACGACCGCGCAGTTCGCCGCTCGCTTCGGCGCTCCCGCGGGCGCGGCCGCTGCCGTCCAGCAGGCCCTCGACGCGGTCGGCCTCACCGCCGGGACCCCCGCCCCTGACGGACTCTTCGTCCCCGTCTCGGGACAGGTGTCGACCTTCGAACGGGCGCTGAGCCTCTCGTTCGACCGGTACCGAGGGCCGAAGGGGCGCACCTTCTTCGCCAACACCGCTGCGCCGGCGGTGCCGAGGGCGATCGCCTCGGCGGTGCGCGGGATCGTCGGCCTCGACAACCTGAGCGTGCCGGTCTCCTCGGCGTCGAGCGCCGCGGTCCAGCCGCAGACCGGCGGCCCGGTCCCCTGCTCGAGCGCCTCGAGCGGCTTCTCGAACATGATGACCTCGACCAAGCTCTCCCAGGCCTACGGCCTGAACAGCGTGTACGGCACCGGTGACCTCGGCCAGGGCGTGACGATCGCCCTCTACGAGCTCGAGCCCTACTCCTCCTCGGCGTCGGACACCGCGACCTTCAAGAGCTGCTACGGCGTCTCCACGAGCGTCAACTACGAGCAGGTGGACGGCGGCCCGATCGGCAGCCAGGGGGGCCTCGAGACCCAGCTCGACATCGACAACGTGGTCGAGCTCGCCCCCGACGCGAACGTCGTCGTCTACCAGGGGCCGAACAACTTCACCGACGCCACCGCCAACGGCCCCTTCGACACCTACAAGCAGATCATCGACGACAACACCGCCCAGGTGATCTCGACCTCCTGGGGCGCCTGCGAGTACGACATGGGCTACTCCGGGAGCACCGGCGCCCAAGCCGAGAACACCCTCTTCGCGCAGGCTGCGACCCAGGGGCAGACGATCCTCGCCGCGGCTGGAGACCAGGGCTCGGAGGGCTGCGACTACTCCGGGACGAACGACCCCAACCCGACGACCGACCTGCAGGTCCTCGACCCCGCCGCCCAGCCGAACGTCACCGGCGTGGGTGGCACGACGCTCACCAACGTCGCCACCAGTCCGCCGACGGAGAGCGCGTGGAACGACGGTGGCGGCGGGATCTCCACTTTCTGGGCGATGCCCTCGTACCAGTCCTCGGCCCCCGCCGGACTGAACGTCGAGAACAGCCATTCCTCCGGGTCACCTTGCGGTGCCTCGAGCGGGTACTGCAGGGAGGTCCCCGACGTCTCGGCCGACGCCGACCCGAGCACGGGCTACGTCGTCTACGAGTCGGCAGACTTCGGCTGGGAGAGCGTCGGGGGGACGAGCGGCGCGGCGCCGCTGTGGGCCGCGATCGTCGCTCTCGCCGACGCGCACACGACTTGTTCGCCGGCAGCGGTCGGCTTTGCCAATCCCGACCTCTACGCGATCGCCGCGACGAGCAGCTACTCCTCTGCGTTCAATGACGTGACGACCGGCAACAACGACGCCACGAGTCAGAACGTCGGCCTCTACCCCGCGGGCAGCAAGTACGACATGGTCACCGGCCTCGGGACCCCCGAGGCCGCGGCGCTCGTCCCCCTCCTCGGCAGCCCCTGCATCGCCTCGGTGAGCCCCGATGCGGCGATTGCTGGGAGCACGGTGACCGTGACCGGCGAGCATCTCACTGGCGTTACTTCGATGTCGTTCGGCAGTGCGCCCGTGAACATGGCCTCCGTGGTCGTCAACAGCTCCGGGACCTCGATGACCCTCCAGGTGCCCCCAGCAAGTCCTGGCCAGACGGTCGATATCACCGCCACCACGGCCCGCGGCACCTCGGCCGTGGTCACCGGCGACCGCTTCGCCTATGGCGTCCCCACCCTCACGGCGGTGGCGCCCGAGGGTGGATCTTCCGGTACGTCGGTGACACTGAGCGGGTCGGGTCTCTACACCGTGACGGCCATTCATTTCGGTGCCGCGTCCGCCGCTCTTTCGGTGGCCTCTGACAGCACGATCACTGCCACGGTGCCGGTGGGGACGCCCGGAAGCACGGTGGCAATCACGGCCACCAATGTCTACGGGACGTCGGTAGCTTCGGGAGGAGCCAACTTCACCTATGCGCCGACGGTCAGCTCAGTCTCTCCCGGGTCAGGCGCCAACGGGACAGGGGTGACGATTACCGGCAGCGGCTTTGCTGGAGCTTCGAGCGTCGCGTTCGGCTCAGCATCCACGAGCTTCACGAGGCTTTCGGACACGCAGATCTCTGCCTCTGCTCCAACGGGTCCGGCAGGAACAGTCGATGTCACGGTCTCCAACCCTCTTGGGACGTCCGCGACGAGCAGCCTCGACCAGTTCACCTATCCGGCGGTGATCTCCAGCCTTTCGACACAGAACGGGCCGACGAGCGGCGGGACCACCGTCATCATCTCTGGCTCGGGCTTCTCGAGCGTCCCCGCGACCGGAGCAATCTCCTTCGGTGGCACGGCCGCGACGAGCTACATGATTCTCTCCGACACGACGATCTCGGCAGTCGCGCCGAGCGCAGCCGCGGGGACCGTGACCGTCACCGTCGCGAATGCGGCGGGGAACTCGGCGGACGGTGGCGGGGCGCAGTTCACCTTCCAGGCGCCAGTCGTGACGACCCCCTCGAGTGTCGTCACGACCCCCTCGAGTGTCGTCATTGCCACCCCACCCGTGACAGCGCCGGTGACCCTCCCAAGGGTCGTTCGCATCGGCCCGGTCTCCGCGCGGCGGTCAACGCTCGCGGTCAACGCTCGGTCCGTGGCCGCCAACGGCCACGCGCACGCTGCCGTCAAGGTCACCCTTTTTGACGCCGCTGGCAACGAGGTGAGCGGGAAGCGGGTGGTGCTCACCGCGCTCGGAGGAAAGTCAGTCATCGCTCCGGCCGCCTCGACCACGAGCCGCTCGGGCGTCGCGACCTTCTCGGTGAGCGACCGCCACGCCGAGAGCGTCACCTACCGCGCCACCGACACCAAGAAGCACCTCACCCTCACCGCCCGGGTGACCGTCACCTTCGGCGCGATGCCCTCGGCGAGCCGTTCCGGCGTGGCGCTCTCCGCGGCGGTGAAGACGAGCTGTCCGACCGGGGCCGGCAGCGGCCGGCTCACGGTGACGGTGCGCAGCGCCGCGGGGCAGAACCTCCCCGGGCGCCTCGTCGTGCTCTCGGCGAGCGCCGGCTCGAAGGCGACCGTGAAGCCGGCGAGCGGCGTGAGCAACGGCCGCGGTGGCGTGGCCTTCGTGGTGAGCGACCGCAGCCGTCGGGCGGTGAGCTTCACCGCCCGCGACCCGGCCGACGGCACGGCTCTCGGGAAGGCCCTCGCAGTCAGCTTCCCCGCGCCCCGCCGCTGCTGAGCGCCTCCCCTTCGGGGAAGAGCTCGCCCGCGAGGACGACGACGGCCTCCCCCCGGAGCAGCACCCGCTCGCCGCGCACCGCGACGCGCACCGTCCCGCCGCGCGCCGAGAGCTGACGGCCGACGAGCTCCTCGCGGCCGAGGCGCGCCGCCCAGTAGGGGCCGAGAGTGCAGTGCGCCGAGCCGGTCACCGGGTCCTCGTCGACCCCGACCGCCGGCGCGAAGTAGCGGGAGACGAAGTCACAGCCATCCGGTCCGCCCGCCGAAGTGACAAGGACGCCGCGCGTCGGGAGGGCGCGCAGCGCGGCGAGGTCGGGCGCGAGCGCCGCGACCTGTGCCGGCGAGCCGAGCTCCACCAGCCAGTTGTCGGCGGACTCGTGGACCACGACGGGCTCGGCGCCGAGCGCGTCGGTGAGGGCGGGCGGGGTGGCGAGGGGGGCCGTGGGGCGGGCCGGGAAGTCGAGCTCCGCGCCGCCTCCGTGCGGGGTGGCGCCGAGGAGGCCGGAGCGGGTCGAGAAGCCGAGCGGCCCCTTCGCGAGGCCGCTCCTCCAGAGCACGACCGCGGCCGAGAGGGTGGCGTGGCCACAGAGATCGACCTCGACCACGGGAGTGAACCAGCGGAGCGCCATCACTCCCGCGGCGGGGAGGAGGAAGGCCGTCTCGGAGCAGCCCATCTCCGCGGCGATCGCCTGCAACAGCGTGTCGTCCTCTCCCCCCTCGAGGAGGCAGACGCCCGCCGGGTTGCCGGAGAAGGCGTGGTCGGTGAAGGCGTCGACCTGGAAGATCCGCAACGGGCGCTCAGTCGTAGTAGCGGAGCTCGACCCGGTTGCCGTCGGGATCCCGGACGTAGAGCGAGTCGCCCCGCCCGCGCGCGCCGTAACGGTTGCCGGGCGGCCCGGCGACGTCGAAGCTCCCCGAGGCGGCGAGCGCCTCTAGGTCGGTCGGCTCGATGATGAGGCAGAAGTGGTCGATGTTCTCGCCCGGCCGCTCGCCGGGGGCGAGGTCGAGGATCGTATCGGGGCCCACCCTCACCGAGGGGAAGCGGCACTCCCCCGCCCGCCACTCCTCGAGGCGCACAGGCTCCATGCCGAGGAGGTCGCAGTAGAAGGCGAGCGAGGCCTCGGGGTCGGCGACGTTGATCACGATGTGGTCGAAGCCGACGACGCGCGCCGTGCTTGGCATGGTCCTCCCTCTCCGCGCCCTAGGAGGGCGGCACGCCCTCGACGAGGACCATCTGGAGTTCGGCGGCACCGGCACGTGCCGCGCGCGCCGCCCGGTAGCTCTCGGACTCGTACCAGCGGCGGGCGGTGTCGACGTCCGCGAACTCCAGCACGACGACGCGCGGGGGCGCCCAGTCGCCTTCGAGGGTCTCCGTCGCGCCACCGCGCGCGAGGTAGCGGCCTCCGGCCTCGGCGATCGACTGCTCGGCGAGGGCGGCGTAGGCCTTGTAGCGCTCGGGGTCGCTCACCCGCGACTCGACGACCACGTAGGCGGCCATCAGCTGGCGCGGGTCACGCCGCGGGGCGCCTGGCGTTCGAGTAGGCCCAGCCGCCGACCGCGAGCAGGACGATCGCCACCACCACGGCCGCGATGCCCCGCCGGTTGCGGTGGCCGTTGATGTGGGCCACCCGTCCCGGAAGGAAGGAGGGAAGTGAGTGGGCGGGGAGCGCGAAGTAAAGGATCGCGACGATGATGGCGATGGCGCCGAGCACGAAGAGCACTGCTGCGGCGATACGCAACTGGTTCTGAGGCATCTCCCACCATAACCCCGCGCCCCCCGGCGAGCCGGGTTGGACGCGCGGGGGCCGTCAGTACAGCAGGCCTCCCCCGTCACAGACCATCGACTGGCCGGTGATCAGGCGGGCGTCGTCGGAGGCGAGGAAGGCGACGATCGGGGCGAAGTCCGCAGGGCGCACGAACTCCTTCAGGATCTGCAGGCGCATCGTCGACTCGAACATCTCCGGCCCGGAATGGGCCTCGGTGCCCGGGGTGGCGACCTGTGAGGGCATCACCGCGTTCACGGTGATGCCGTGCTCGCCGAGCTCGCGGGCGAGCACCCGCGTGAGGCCGAAGACGCCGCCCTTGCTCGCCACGTAGGCGAGCTGGCCGGGGCTTCCGGTGAAGAAGGTGCGCGAGGCGACGTTCACGATGCGGCCGCGGTGCTCGCTCTCTTTCAGATAGGGGAAGCAGGCCTGCGCGAGGTGGAGGTAGCCGACCACGTTGGTCTCGTAGTAGCGGAGCATCTCCTCCTTGTCGACCTCGAGGAAGGGGCGCCGCCCCGAGAGCAGGCCGGCGTTGTTCACGAGGATGTCCACGCCACCGAAGGACGACGCCACCTCGTCCACCACGCTGCCGACGCCGGCGCGGTCGGTGACGTCGCAGTGCCAGGCACGCGCCCCGCCGCCGATCTTCTCGGCCGCGGGAGCGGCGTCCTTCACGTCGAGGAGCGCGACGGTGGCGCCCTCCGCAGCGAGGCGCTCTGCGATCGCCTCACCGAGGCCTCCGGCCGCCCCCGTCACGATCGCCTTCCGCCCCACGAGCCGCGTTGGGACCTCCACGTACATCCTCCTTGTCCGGGCGCTGCGAGCTTGTCCGGGCGCTGCGAGCGCCGGGACACACTAACGGTGGCGCGCGCGGGGGCCGGGCCCGCGCCGCGGACGGCACGGCGCGGCGCGGTACCCTCCGGCGGTGACGAGCGATGCGACCTTCATCACCCGCCTCGAGAGCGAAGGGACCGGCCCGACGCTCGCCGTGAAGGACCTGATCGACGTGGCCGGCGTGCCCACGACGGCGGGCTCGTACGCCGTGGCCGAGCGGGCGCGTCCCGCCGAGAGCGACGCGCCCCTGTTGGCCGGGGCGCGCGCCGCGGGGGCCCGCATCGTCGGCAAGGCCAACCTCCACGAGCTCGCCTTCGGCGCCGCCGGGGTGAATGAGCACTACGGGACGCCGGTGAACCCCTTCGACGCGACACGCGTCCCGGGCGGCTCCTCCTCCGGTTCGGCGGTCGCCGTGACGAGCGGCGAGGCGAGGATCGCCCTCGGTTCGGACACCGGCGGCTCGATCCGCGTCCCCGCCGCCTTTTGTGGGATCGCCGGGCTGAAGACGACCTGGGGGAGGGTGCCGCTGACGGGCGTCTGGCCGCTCGCGCCGAGCCTCGACACCGTCGGCCCGATGGCAGCCGACGTGGGCGCGGTGAGCGAGGGGATGACCCTCCTCGAGCCCTCCTTCCGCCCCGCGCCCCACCCGGCGCGCCGCCTCGGCAGGGTCCGCCCCGACGGCGTACCCGTCGACCCGCTGATCGACGGCGCGCTCGACGAGCTCCTCGCCCGCTGCGGCCTCGAGGTGGTGGAGATCGCCATCCCGACCTGGTCCGACGCCTACCGCGCGGGGGTGGACCTGCTCGTGACCGAGGCGGTGGTGGCCAATGCCGCCCTCCTCGAGGACCCCGAGCGGGCCGCCAAGCTCTCGGCCGCCGTGCGCGACCGCCTCGCTTCGGCGGCGCGCGTCGACGAGGGCCGCCGACAAGCGGCGAGGGTCGGCCGCGAGCGCTTCCTCGCCGAGCTCGCGCCCCTCTTCGCGGAGGTGGAGCTGCTCGCCCTCCCCTCGGTGGGATTCTTCCCCCCGCCCCTCGACGAGGCCTACCAGCACAACTACACGTTGCTCACGATGCCGGTGAACCTGGCCGGCCTCCCGGCGCTCTCGCTCCCCGTCGCGACGCCGGGGCCCTTCCCGGCGAGCCTGCAGCTCGTCGGCCCGGCGGGCGGCGAGGAGCTGCTCGTCGCCACCGGCCTCCAGATCGAAGCGGCCGCAGCGCGCTGACCGGCGGGCGCGCGGACGGTGCGCAAGGGCAAAAGGGCCGCTCACCTATGCTGCGCGGGTGGCCACCGCACTCGTCGTCGAGGACGACGGCGACCTCCTCGCGCTCCTCGGCAAGCACCTCGAGCGCCTCGGCTGCGTGCCGACGCTCGTGAAGACCGGGCGTGCCGGTCTCGACGCGATCGCGAAGGCTCCGCCCGACCTCGCGATCGTCGACATCCTCCTCCCCGACATGGACGGCCACGAGGTCATCCAGGCGCTGCGCGCCCTCGAGGACCACCACTGCAAGATCGTGACGACGTCGGTCCTCGACCCCCAGGACATCGGCGAGGACAGTGACGCCGTCCTCCCCAAGCCCTTCGGCCGCACCGACGTCGACCGCGTCCTCCTCCCCCTGCTCGCGGAGCTGCGGACGAGCGGACCGTGACCCGCATCCTCGTCGCCGACGACGACCGCGACATCCGCGAGCTCGTCGTCGCGAAGCTCGAGCTCTCCGGCTATGAGGTCGTCGCCTTTGCGAACGGCGAGGCGGTGCTCGACGCGCTGCGCGGCGGGGGGATCGACCTCGTCCTACTCGACGCCTCGATGCCCGGCCGCGGCGGTGTCGAGGTGTGCGCCGCGGTGCGGCACGACCCGCAATTCGCCTCCCTGCCGGTCATCCTGCTCTCGGCACGCGCCGAGGAGAGCGACGTCGAGGTCGGCCTCGCCGCAGGAGCGACCGACTACGTCGTGAAGCCCTTCAGTCCGCGCGGCCTCCTGGAACGCGTCGAGGAGGCGCTGCAGGGCGCAGCACGGTGAACGGCGCGGACGGTGCCGACGGCGCGACGGGGGGCATCCGCAGCTACGTCCGCCGGGGCATCGTCGCCGCGCTTGTCGCGGCCGCGCTCAGCGGCGGCACAGGTCTGTTCGCGGTGGCGGGGATCAGCGGCGCCGTCGACCGCATCGTCCACTCCCTCGACCCGCTGCAGAACGACAACGCCGCGATCCTGCAGACCATCGCCGGCGCGGAGAGCTCGATCCGCGCCTACGAGCTCAGCTCGGGGGCGGGCGGCGCGCAGTTCCTCGCCGAGTACCGCAGCGGCGTCCGGAGTTACGAGAAGGAGATGACCTCGGCGCTGCTCGCCGCGGGGAATGATCCCGCCGCCGAGTCGGCGCTCCTCGCCGTCCAGGCACAGGCCGACGGCTGGCTCGCGGTTGCCTCGCCGCTCGCCCGCCAACCGGCGATGCCCGCCGCCGCGGCCTTGGACGCGGCCACTTTGCGGAGCGCCTTCAGCACGATCCAGGCCGCGAGCGCCGACGCCGCCAAGGTGGTCGACAACGAGATCCGCGCCGCGCGCACGAATGCCGACTCGACAGAGTCGATCGCCTTGTTCGTCGTTTCCGCCGCCGCCCTCCTCACCGTCGCCATCGCGGCCGTCATCGGCCTGCGGGCGCGGCGCACGCTTGTCCTCCCCCTCGAGTCGCTCGTCGCGGCGATCTCCCGCCTGCACGGCGGCGACAGCAGCGCCCGCGTCGACCCCGACGGCCCCGCCGAGGTGCAGGCCGCCGGGCACGCGTTGAACGCCCTCGCGGAGCGCCTCGGCGGCGACGAGCGGCGACGGGCGCGCATCCGCGCCCTCTCGGACCTCGTCACCCACGACGTGCGCGAGCACATCGACCTGGCCGACCTGCTCGGCGAGGCGGTGGCCGCGGTCGGGGTCGCCTTCGACGTCGACCGGGTCTTCGTCCGGCTGGCGAACGACGACGTGGTCGATGCGATCGCCGCCGAGTGGCATCGCGAGGGCCTCGACGATCTCGGCCCTTCGATTGCGCGCCCGCCGGGGGTGGCGAAGCTGATCGCCGAGGCCACCCGGGACGGCCGCAGCCTGGTCATCGAGGACGCCCGCACCGACGCCCGTCTCACGGCGCCGGACATCACGACCCACTTCAGCCGCGTCGACCTGCGCGCCTCGGTGATCAGCCCGATCGTCGCCGCCGGCGAGCTCCTCGGCAGCCTCGTGATCCTCGACAACAGCCCCCGCTACTGGCAGGAGGACGAGGTGGGGCTGATCGAGGTGGCCGGCGAGGAGCTCGGCCGCGCCATGCAGCACGCGCAGCTCTTCACCGCGCAGCGCGAGCTCGTCGCCCAGCTCCAGGAGCTCGACCGCTCCAAGAGCGAGTTCCTCTCCACCGTCTCGCACGAGCTGCGCACGCCGCTCACCTCGATCGCCGGCTACGTCGAGATGCTCGAGGAGGAGGATGCCGGCCCGGTCACCGAGCAGCAGATGAAGATGCTCGAGATCGTGGACCGCAACGCCCGACGGCTGCGAGGGCTGATCGAGGACCTCCTCACCCTCTCGCGCATCGAGGTCGGCGCCTTCCGGGTCAGCCTCGAGCCCGTCGACGTGGCCGCGATCATCGACGACGTGCTGCAGGTCATCGAGCCGACCGTGCGCGACAAGGGCCTTACCTTGCACACCGAGTTCGCCGAGGACCTCGGCCTCGTGATGGCGGACCGCAGCCAGCTCGAGCGGGCGCTGCTCAATCTGCTCGCCAACGCCGCGAAGTTCACCCCGGAAGGGGGCGCGGTGACCGTGCTCGCGACGCGCGATCGAGCCGAGCTGCGCCTCGCGGTGAACGACACCGGGATCGGCATCCCCCCCGACGAGCTCGAGCAGCTGTCGACCCGCTTCTTCCGGGCGTCGAACGCGACCGAGCGGGCGATCCCCGGCACCGGCCTCGGGCTCACCATCGTCCGCAACATCGTGGAGCACCACGGCGGGACGCTCGAGATCCACTCCGAGCTCGGCGTGGGGACCTCGTTCGTGATCCGCATCCCGGCTGACCGCCGCACCGAATCCCGCGGCACCGCGATGCGCGGGCGGTCGGATCGGCGCGCCGCCGCCCGATCGGCGACGATGAACGAGGGAGAGGGAGTGGTGCCGAAGTGACCGAGAGCCGCAGCGCCGTCGTCGTCGAGGACGATCCGGACATCCGCCAGCTGCTCGTCACCGTCCTCGAGCAGGCCGGCTTCACGGTCAGCGAGACGGCCTCGGGCGCGGCGGGGATCGCGAAGGCGCGGGAGATGCAGCCCGACCTCGTCACGCTCGACCTCTCCCTCCCGGACATCGACGGGATCGAGGTCTGCCGGGAGCTGCGCGCCTTCACCGACGCCTACGTCGTGATCATCACGGCCCGCGGGGAGGAGGTCGACCGCCTGATCGGCCTCGAGGTCGGCGCGGACGACTACCTCACCAAGCCCTTCTCGCCACGCGAGCTGCGGGCGCGGGTGGCAGCGATGTTCCGCCGCCCCCGCGCCAAGAAGGCGAACCCGGCCGCCGAGGGCGCGGAGGCGGCGATGCGCTTCGGCGAGCTCGAGGTCGACACCGAGTCCCGCGAGGTGCACGTCGCCGGCGAGCCGCTCGAGCTCACCAAGCTCGAGTTCGACCTCCTCGCCACGCTCCTCAGCAACCCACGGCGAGTCTGGCCCCGCGACGTGCTGCTCGAGCAGGTCTGGCAGACCGACTGGCTCGGCGACGGCCACGTGGTCGACGTGCACATGGCCAACCTGCGGCGCAAGCTCGGCGACTCGGCGCAGAACGGCCGCTACATCCGCACCGTGCGCGGCGTCGGCTACCGCCTCGGCCCCGGCTGACTCCGCCGATGACGGGGGTGCGGGGGCCGGGCTACGAGGCGGCCTCGAGCGCCTCCAGGTAGTAGCCGAGCTCGGCGCGGGTGGCCGAGGCCTCGCGGTGCAGCGCCCGCACCTCGGTGGCCTCCGGCAGCCTGCCCGCACGTGCCGCGTCGACGATCTCCGCGACGCACTGCGCGAGGCGGTGGGCGCCGGCCATCGAAGCGGCCGCGGCGATGCTCTCGGTCTGGTCGACGAGCGCCCCCGGCTCTCCGAAGGCGCCGATCGCGGCCACCCGGCCGGGGAGGAGCTCGACGAAGCTGCGGAGGAAACGGGCCACCGCCGAGCGGTCGCCAAGCTCCTCGGCGAGCTGGTCGATCACGCCGACGTCGAGGAGGGGTAGTGGCGCAGGGACGACAGCCCGGGAGCAGAGGGTGTCCGTGTCCGGGGGCCCCGTCGTGCGGCCCCCGGACACGGCAGCGTGACCTTCCTGTCCTCGCACCCTTGCAGTGTGCACGGGGCACCTCAACGCCGCGGGGGCGCTGGCCTCAGGTCTCCCTCAAGATCGCGTCAAGCTGTCGCGGCCGCGGCGCGCGAAGATGCCCCGTCGGCCGCTCGGCGGCCGGAGGGGAGCGAGGCGATGGCCATCACGACGACGGACATCCGCTACCCGGCGATCAGCCCGAAGGCCTACGAGCACCCGGCGGACCGCGCCGCGACCGCGGCGCTCGGCTCGATCCCCCTCCTCGACCGGGTGCTGAAGCGCCTCTCCGAGCTGCGCATCGAGCGCGCCTTCCAGCAGCTGCTCCTCGCCGACGCCGTCGAGCTCTCCGAGCGGCAGCTCCCCGCCGTCTACGCCGCGCACGTCGGTGTCGCGCGCGCCCTCGACCTCCCCGCGGTGCCGGGGCTCTACCTCGCGGCGGCACCCGGCGTCACGAACGCGGCGACCGTCGGCTCCTCGAAGCCGGTGGTGATCATCACCTCGGGCATAGCCAACCTGCCCGACGACGCCCGGCGGACCGTCCTCGCGCACGAGGCGGGGCACGTCCTCTCGGACCACGTCCACTACGGGACGGTGCTGCAGATCCTGCAGCGGCTGTTGGCGAGCGGCCTCGCGCCCGTCGCCCGGCTGCCGCTCCAGGCCGTCGCGCTCGTCCTCCTCGAGTGGTACCGCTGCGCCGAGCTCTCCGGCGACCGCGCCGCGACCCTGGTGAACGAGGACCCGATGGTCAGCTGCCGGCTGCTGATGAACCTCGCCGGCGGCTCGGTCGAGGGCCTCGACGTGAACGCTTTCATTGCCCAGGCGGAGGCCTTCGCTGAGACCGAGGACCTCTTCGCCCGCCCCGGGCGGTGGCTCACCGAGCTCACCCGCACCCACCCGTTCACGGTACGGCGCGTCGCCGAGCTCACCCGCTGGGTCCGCGAGGGCGACTACGACCGCATCCGCGACGGGAGCTACCTCCGCCGCGGCGAGGAGCCGCCACCCTCCGAGCAGATGAAGGCGGCGACCGAGCACTACCGCCAGCGCTTCACCGAGATCGTCGACCGCGTCGCCGGCGGCGTGCAACGCCTCGCCGGCCAGGTCTCGCAGTGGTTGCGCGGTGAGGGTGGCGACGGCGATCTCGGCTGAAGGAACCTCATCTGCCGGGCCGCCGTCGGCCCCGGCGGCAGTAGCCTCCCCTGGGTGACCAAGACCTACGCCCCCCGCCGGCAGCGCCCGAATGGGCCGACCGCCCGGGCGGCGGCACCGGTGCAGCGGGAGGACGACCTCGCCAACTTGGTCGGCCGCACCGAGCACCACGGTGGCCCACGGGAGGTCCTCGCGCTCCAGCAGACCGCCGGCAACGGCGCGGTGCAGCGGCTGCTCGCCTCGAGCACGACGGTGCAGCGAGACGACCTCGAGGAGCGCCTGGCGCGGCGTGCGGCGGGGGTCTTCTCCGGCAAGTCGGCGGTGGTCGCCGGAGTCGGTGGCGCAGGAGCGGCGATCGCCGCGCCGGGCGCGGCGATCGGTGGCGCACAGGGACTCGGCGACGTGATGTCGGGCGGTGCGAGCACGAGCCTCGGCTCGACGACTGCGGTCAGCGAAGCGGGCGGCGCCTTCGGCGCGGCGACCGGGGGCCTCGGCACGATCGCCGGTGCCGGCCTCATCGGCTACGGCCTCTACAAGCGCCACAAGGCCGGGAAAGACAAGGCGATGCGCCGACTCGGCGCGCGCACCGCCCGCGGTGGCGGCTGGCTGCTCGCCGGCGGGGCGGCGGGAACGGCGCTCGGGGGCCTCGAGATCGCGGCGAAGACCGGCGCGGCGGGGGCGGCGCTCGCGCCCGCGGCCTTCGGCCTCATGGTCGCGGGCGGGGCGATCACCGCCGGCAAGGGGCTGTGGAAGCTCGGGAAGTCGCTGAAGCGGCTGAGCGACCTCGGCGACGTCTCCCCGACGACCGAAGAGGGCCGCATGTGGCTCGCCAAGGCGAAGGACCGCGCGAAGACCAAGGCGGGGGTCGCCGGCTTCAAGACCGTCCTTGGCGGCCTTGGCATCGCCGCCGGCGCGCTGCTGCTCGCGAGCAACCCGATCGGCTGGGCGATCGGAATCGGCGCCGCCCTCATCGGCGGCATCGCCGCCCTCGCGAGCATGCGCAACAAGGCCAAGCAGGTCGGCCAGGACGCCGAGAACAAGAAGGGCATCTCCGACGCGCAGAAGAAGGAGATCGCCGAGGCGAGGAAGAAGCCCGAGGCGAAGCTGCAGGCGGCGAAGAACCCGGCCGAGAAGAAGAAGGCCCAGGAGGAGCTGGCCAAGGCGACGGCCGCAGCGCACAGCAACCTGCAGGTCGGGATGGCGATGCGCTCTGCGGCGCTCGCGAGCGAGAACGCCGAGGCCGCCGGAGAAGCGGCGAGGCTCGGCCGCAGGCAGGGTGAGACCGAGGCCCCCTTCCGCAGGGGCACCAACGCCTTCCGGCTCAGCAACCGCGACACGAGCGTCCCGACGATGAAGGACTTCCAGGCCTTCGACGCCCTGCAGGTCGCGTCGGGAATGAACATCAGCGCCGAGGAGCTGCGCTCGGCGAGCGGTGCCAAGCTCGTCCAGGAGAAGCTCGCGGCCGCCGACGCCTCCTGAGGTGGGCGGGCCGCACGACTTCCTCCTCCACTCGCTGCGGGACGCGCTCGACGAGCTCGACGCCGCAGTCACGCTCCGCCTCGGCGAAGGGGGCCTGCCCGACCAGCTCTACGTCGAGCTCGAGCCGGACGCGAAGGGGAGGGTGCTCCACGCGCAGGCGATGTTCCTCCCCGGGCCGCTCGAGGTCCCGATCCTCCAGACCTACGTCGGCCTTCCCTACCCCGTCGCCCTCGACTCGCTCGGGGCGCTGCTTCGCTTCCTCAACCTCGCCAACGCCAACAGCCCGATCGGCGAGTTCGGCTACCTCGAAACGGCCAACCTCCTCTACTACCGCTACAACGCGGCGGTGCGCGTCGACCCCTTCGACGTCGATCTCGCCGAGACCGCGATCGCGATGGCGAGCTACCTCGCGGCGGTGATCGGCCCGATCATCGAGGAGGTCGCCACCCGCGGCGCCTACGACGAGGCGGCCGAGGCCCTCTCGGCGGTGATCGCCCAGGCCGGCGAGGACCTCGCCGGCTGACCGGCCGGCCACCCCGCCACCCCGCCACCCGGCCACTCGGCCACTCGGCCACCTCGCCGGTACCGATGGCATCGAAACCCCCGGCTGCGGACGACGCAATTTCCGACGTGGGTGCGGAAAGCCGAGCTTTCGTCGCCCACTCTCGGCGCGGCACCGAGGCGCAGTATCGGACGGCGCGCGGCTGCCCGCGGGGAGCGGTTTCGTGCCCGGAGAAATGCCGATGATTGCGAGCACGCGGCCCGAAGTTGCTCGGCCCGGCGAGCCCATCGGCTCCCTTTCCCGTGCGCCGTTGCGCGCAATGGGAGGTCGCAACTCGCACCGTCCTGCGTTGCGACAGCGGGGCGGCGACGAAACCGCCGTCCGCCGCTTCCGCCGTCCCCAACCTCCGCGGTCCGTTCCTCGCGAGAGCGATTGTGCGCCGCCGATTTCCCCCGCCCGAACTGCGCTCTTATCACTCTGACCCCGGCACTGCGGCGGTCGCCGTCGTGAAGTCGCAGCCGTGCTCGGAAGGAAATCGGGCGCCCGTGATAGCGAGAAATTGTCCCCGCCGCGGTCGGTCTCGAAGTGGGTGAATCGCCGCTCCGACTGCGTTCCGCTACGGAGCGTGGCCGCACGGCTTCCGGGGGTCACCAGGAGGGTGAACTTTCGCACAATTGACCACCGCGACGGATGCGAGCGGTTAGAGTCCCTTGCCCGATCGGGCGCGCCTGCGCCTCGAGACGGCAAGCGCAAGCAATTGGCGGACCGCCGGCCCGCCTCTGTCGGAGGAGATACCAGGGTGCGCATCGCGCACCGACGAAAGGGAAACGGTGATACACGAGATCAAGTCGTCAGTCGACGTCGGCAGCGACACCGAAGCACCCGCACCGCTCAGCATCTTCGAGGAACGTGAGTCCAATGTCCGTTCCTACTCCCGGTCCTTCCCGACCACCTTCTCCTCCGCGCGCGGTGCGCTCCTGTATGACGTGCGGGGTGCGTGTTTCCTCGACTTCCTGTCGGGCGCCGGGGCGCTGAACTACGGCCACAACCACCCGACGATCAAGGCGGCGATCCTCAACTACCTCGCCGACGACGGCATCACCCACGGCCTCGACCTCGAGACGGCGGCCAAAGGTACCTTCCTGCACGAGTTCACCGAGCGGATCCTCGAGCCCCGCGGCCTCCCCCACCGCATCCAGTTCCCCGGCCCGACCGGCACGAACGCCGTCGAGGCGGCGTTCAAGATCGCCCGCAAGGCGACCGGGCGGCGCGGCGTCTTCTCCTTCATGGGCGGCTTCCACGGCCACTCCCTCGGGAGCCTCGCAGCGACCTCCAACCGCCAGCACCGCGAGGCGGCGGGCATCTCGCTCGACGGCGTGACCTTCCTGCCCTTCCCCTTCGGCGCGATGGCCCAGATCGACACGCTCGCCTACCTGCGCGCGGTGCTCAACGACACCCACTCCGGGATCGACCTCCCGGCCGCGGTGATCGTCGAGACAGTGCAGGCCGAGGGCGGCGTCGCGATCGCCCCCGTCGACTGGCTGCAGGGGCTGCGCGAGATCTGCGACGACTACGGGATCGTCCTCATCGTCGACGAGATCCAGACCGGCTGCGGCCGCACCGGGCCCTTCTTCTCCTTCGAGCGGGCCGGGATCGTCCCCGACATCATCACCGTCTCGAAGTCGATCAGTGGCTACGGGCTGCCGATGGCCATCACGATGATGCGCCCCGAGCTCGACGTGCTGCAGCCCGGCGACCACACCGGGACCTTCCGCGGCTACCAGCTCGCCTTCGTCGCCGCTGTCGCCGCCCTCGGAGTGTTCGAGAAGGAGGAGATCGAGGCGACGACCGCCGCGAACTCCGCCCTCACCGCCCAGCTCCTCGAGCTTGAGGTGCTGGCGCTCGACCCGCGGATCGAGGCCCGCGGCCTCGGCATGATCTGGGGTGTCGAGACCGCGGCGATCGACCCGACGGGCAAGCTCGCCGCAGCGATCGCGCGCAAGAGCTTCGACAACGGGCTGATCATCGAGCGCGTCGGACGCAACGACACCGCGCTCAAGATCCTGCCGCCACTCAACATCGAGGCCGAGCAGCTGGCCGAGGGGATCCACATCCTCGCCGACGCGACGAGGTCGTCGCTCGAGCGTTGAGCTCTCCCCCCGCCGGCGAGCCACCGCTCGCCCGGCACCTCCGGGAGGTCCGAGAAGGAGAGCGGGCCTCGTTCCACATGCCCGGGCACAAAGGCGCGAAGGGCGCGCCCCCCGCCGGCCGGGCGCTCCTCGGCGACGTCGCCTACGACGCCGACGTCAGCGAGATGGGGGGCTTCGACTACCTCCACCACCCCGAGGGCGCCCTCCTCGAGTCGACGGCGCGCGCCGCCCGCCTCTTCGGCGCGGCGCGCAGCTGGTTCCTCGTCAACGGTGCGACCGTCGGCAACCTGGCGGCGATCTGCGCGACGGTGGGCGAGGGCGACACCCTCCTGCTGGCGCGGGGCTCGCACCGCTCGGCGTACGCGGCGCTCGCCCTCTCCGGGGCCCGCCCGCTCTACCTGCCGCCCGTCGCCCACCCCGCGATCGACGGTCTCTTCGGTGTCGACCCGGCGGCCGTCGGGCGCGCCCTCGACGCGCACCCCGAGATCCGAGCCGTGCACGTCACGAGCCCGAGCTACCACGGACTGTGCGTCGACCTCGCCGCCGTCGCGCGCCTCGCGCACGACGCCGGGGTGCCGCTCATCGTTGACGAGGCGCACGGCAGCCACTTCGTCGCCCACCCCGGGCTCCCCGCTCCCGCGCTCTCCCTCGGCGCCGACCTCGTGGTGCACAGCCCGCACAAGACCCTCGGCTCGCTCACCCAGTCCTCGCTCCTGCACCATCAGGGCGAGCTCGTCGACGCCGAACGGGTCGACGGCCTGCTGCAGATGCTGCAGTCCTCCTCCCCGTCTGCGCTGCTCCTCGTCTCGCTCGACGTCGCGGTCGCCGAGCTCGCGGCGACGGGCACCGCCCGCTGGGCGCGCGCCCTCTCCCTCGCCGGCACGGTGCGCGCCGCCGCCGGGCGCTATGCGCCTCTCTGCTGCTACGGCGAGGAGCTGCGCGGCGTCGGCGGGATCGCCGACTACGACCCCAGCAAGCTGGTGATCGACGTCGTCGGCCTCGGCTGGTCGGCTCCCGAGGCGGCGGCCTACCTCGCCGGCGAATGGCGGATCCGCCCCGAGTTCAGCGACCTGCGGCGGATGGTCTTCTCGCTCACCGCCGCCGACGACGACGAGAGCGCGGCGCTGCTCGTCGACGCGCTCGCCGACCTCGCCGCGGCCGGCGGGGTCGCAGTGCCAGGCGAGGGCCCCGTCTCGCGCTGGCCCGGCGAGGTGCCCGAGATGCGGCGCACCCCGCGCGAGGCCTCGATGGCTCCCGCCGCCGGCTCGCTCTCCCTCCCCCGCGACGAGGCGCTCGGCCGGGTGGCCGCGGAGATGGTCGTCCCGTACCCGCCCGGCATCCCCCTCCTCGTGCCGGGCGAGGTGGTGTCCGCGGCGGTGCTGGAGAGTATCGAGCAGCTCCTCGCCGCGGGCTGCCGGATCGTCGGGATGGCCGACGCCGAGGGGGCGATGCTGCGCTGCCTCGCGGACTGAGGGTCCCTCAGTCCCGTGTCGGCAACACCGGTCGCGTCGCGACCTTGTCGAGGAAGCGCTCGAGGAGCTCGGCACAGCGGGCGCTTGCGGCGGCCTCGACGGCCGCCGTCTCGGCGAGGAGCGCCTCGACATCGACGCCGAGGGCGGCGAGCTTGGCCCGGTCGAGGTGCACCCATTCGCTGACGATCTCCGCGTCGACCTCGGGGTGGAACTGCACCGCGAGCGTGCGGCCGTGCACGAAGGCCTGCGGCGCCGCCTCGCTGCGGGCGACGAGCGGCACGCCCGGTGGCGCGCTGAAGCGGTCGTAGTGGAGCTCGAACCAGGGGCCGGGGGCGACGAGCGACGGCTCGTCGCTCTCGATCCGTTGCCAGCCGATCTCCGCGACGGGGGCAGGGGTGACCCGTCCTCCGAGCATCCCCGCGACGAGTTGCGCTCCGTAACAGACGGCGAGCAGCGGAAGGCCGCGCCGCTCGGCGCTCGCGACGAGTCCCTGCTCGCGCGCGACCACGGCGCGGTGTGCCGGGTCGTGCACCGCGCGCTCCGAGCCGAGGAGGACGAGGAGGTCGGCGGCGGCGAGAGGGTCTCCTCCCGCGGCGAGCTCGTCGCGGAAGAACATCGTGAGCTCAGCGCCGCGAGCCCGCAGGTGCTCGCCGACGAAGCCCGTCTTGGAGTCACCCTCGTCGGCGACGACGCTCACCCGCACCGTGACCTCCCGCCCTGTCGGGAACGAGAGCGTACCGGTGCCCGCCCGGCGCGCTCATCCGGGGCTGAAGCGCAGCTCGCTCGCGAACTGGATGACCTGTGCGAGGGCGACCTTCTTCCCCGTCACCTGGACGAAGTAGCCGTCCGCCTCGAACATCGCCTCGGTGACCGCCCCCTGGGCGTGCGGAGAGTAGAGGATCACCCGGCCACCTCACCGGTGGTGCGAGAAGTTCGGCGAGGACAAGAAGGAGGGCCAGTAGGCCGGGGGGTAGCCGGAGGTCCGGGCGCTGAGGAGGGTGATCGCCGCGCCGTTGGCGCTCCGCCACGCGATGAGGAACGACTCGTCGACCACGTCCGCTGCTTCGTCGTTGTTCGCCGTGCGCCGCAGCGCGTAGCCCACGAGCCGGCGGTAGTTCTCCCGGTAGAGAAGGCGGAAGCGCTCGACCTCAGCCTCGCTGCGCACCTCGCCCGGCTCCGGCGGTGCCCCGCGGGGCGGGCTCACGCCTCCCGGCTCATCGGCGGGGAGGGCCGTGGCGAGCCGCGGCGCCAATGACTGCACATCCACACATGTCCGTCGGCGTCCCTCGCGTTACGGCCACGGGCACTCATACGCGGCTGGCGAGCGGAGAGCGCGGACCCCCGCCGCACCGCCGGGGAAGTCAGCTCGCCTTCTCCACCTCGGAGCTCGTCGCCACCTGGACCTGGTCCCGGCCCGAGTTCTTCGCCCGGTACAGGGCGCGGTCGGCCGCCTGCAGCAGCCCCTCGGAGTAGGTGGCGACGGTCGGGTAGCAGGCGACCCCGGCCGAGGCGGTCTGCTTCCACTCCGGAGGAAGCGCGTCGGCACACGCCGCGGGGGTGGAGTCGATGATCCGCTGGGCGAGCGCCTCGCCGGCCCGCTGGTCGAGACCGGGGCAGACGATGAGGAACTCCTCGCCGCCGATTCGGTTGACGGTGTCGTAGGCGCGCACCATCTGCTGCAGGTGGGCGGCGAAGCGGGTAAGGACCTTGTCGCCCACGTCGTGGCCGTGGGTGTCGTTCACCTTCTTGAAGTGGTCGAGGTCGAGATAGACGACGCCCACGCGGTCGTCGGTCTGCTCGGCCAGGCCGATCGCCGCCGCGAGGGAGCGCAGCGCCCGCCGGCGGTTGCCGATCCCGGTGAGCGGGTCGGTCTCCGCCTGGTCGCGCAGCTGCTGACGCTCCTCGGCCTTGCCGAGGGCGACCGAGATGAGGTGGACGATCTCGCCGAGAGTGTCGTTGTCGCCCGGCTGGTTCGTGGTCGCCCAGCGGATCGCCACGCCGACGGAGCCGCCCGGCACGCCGATGTGCTCGGGGGGCTCGAGCGGAGAGGCGCCCGCGGTCAGCGAGACCGCGCCGCCAATCGCCAGGTGGGCGATCTCGAGGCGGGCGCCGAGCGCGTTCGGCAACGAGGCGAGGGCACTCACCAGCTGGGTCAGGTCCTCGGTCGTCGGTTGGTCCGACAGCAGTTCGACGAGGTGGATCGTCTGCGCGATGGCCGCCTGGCGGCGGAGGCGCTCCGCCTCGACGAGCGCTCCGAGGCTGGAGGAGACCTGCTCCGCGATCTGGCGGATGAACTCCGGCGGGGAGAGGTGCTCGACCTCCGGCACGACGACGAGCTCGCCCGCCGGCTCGTCGTCGAAGAGGAGCTGCTGACGGCAACCCTCGGGGACCTCCGCGAGCTCCTGGCCGTAATAGGTGGAGATCGGCGGGACGTCGCTCACGGTGATCGCCACCCAGCACGCGCGGCTCGGGACGAACTGGGTGATGATCCCGACGACGAGCCCCGCGTAGGAAGCGAGGTCGATGCGCAGCCCCGGAAGCTTCGCGAGGTCGAGGAGACACTCGGTCTGGGCGAGGCGCGCGAGGAGGCGAGACTCCTCGGAGCTGCGGAACTCCTGGAGCTGACGGGCCTGGCCGCGCCCGATCGTGCGGATGTCGCTCATCACCTGGCCTCGAGGAAGGTGCGGATGCCCTGGATCTCCGAGCGCGTCCGGCTGAGCAGCGTCGGTCGCAGCGCCGGCGAGAGTCCGAGGTCGCGGAGCACGTCCTCGAGACGCAGGACGTTCTCGCCACGCCGCACCGGCTCGACCCGCTCGGCGAGCGCCTCACCGAGGATCACCGCCTGTGCGAGCGGGCTCGCGCCGGAGACCGAGCAATGGTGCGTGGCGACGGCGTCGACGAAGCTCGTCGGGAAGTGCCAGAGGCCGAGGGCGTCGGCACCCGCTTCGGCGTGGCTCACCCCGAAGGCCTCCCGCTCGGCATCGCCGAGGGTGCGGGTGCCGCGGTTCGCACTGATGTCGACGTAACGCGCCGGGTCGGCGCGGTGCAGCAGGGCGCTCCCGATGTCGTGCAGCAACCCGGCGCTGAAGGACTCGTTCTGGGCGACCCCGAGTACCTCGGCGGCGACCGAGGCGGCCGCGCCGACGGTAACCGAGTGCGCCCAGTAGTCCACGGGGCCGAGGTCGACCTCCTCTGAGAGCAGGCACGACGCTGCGGCGGCGGCGATCGCCCGCACCGCTGAGAAGCCGAGCAGGATCACGGCGCGCGCCGCCGAGTTCACACCGCTGCGCACGCCGGTGGCAGGAGAGTTGGCGAGCCTCATCACCCGCGCCGCGAGCACGGGGTCCATCTCGACCAGCCGCGCGAGTTGCGCGGGAGAGGCGTCCGGGTCGTCGACGAGGCGGAGGATGAGCATCGCCGCGAACGGCTGTGCCGGCATGTTCGTGAGCTGGGCCGCGACGTCAATACGTGCCATCGGGACCTCCCTCCGGCGGGAGGGTGAGCGCGGCCCGTCGGTCGAGCCGTCGGCTCGACTCGACCTGCAGCGCAGCGCTCTCCAACCGGCCTTCCTTATGTCTTTGGTGCTGTTGCACCCGAGGTACCTATCGGCACGATCCGGCAAATGGTTGAGCCTGCTGGGCCCCTCGAGTCCGCCGCTTTCGCCCGATCCTTCGATGGCCTAAGCTCTTTCGGGGCGGTGCCCGTCGGGGGCCTCAGGGGGGATCGGCGCGATGGCGACTCTGGTCGGAGTACTGCACACCTCGCACGGCGGCTTCACGACGATCCCTCCCGACCGCTGGAACGGGCGCCGCGAGCAGCGCACCTACCGCGCCGACGTCCCGGTCGAGAGCCAGGAGGAGATGGACGAGAAGTGGGCGCGCAGCGAGCGCGCCAAGGGCGTCCTTCGCGACAAGCTCGCCGAGCTCCGTCCCGACGTGCTCGTCATCTTCGGCGACGACCAGGCCGAGTGCTTCGACTTCAACAACTTCCCCGGCCTCGCGGTCTACCTCGGCTCGACGATGCACGGGCGTGGCACGACCGCTCCCGGCCACCCGTCGCTCGCGCAGGCCGTGCTCACCGGCCTACTCGGACGGGGATTCGACCCCGCCTTCATGATGGACCTGCCGAAGGACCCGCCGGGGATGGCGCACGCGATCATGACGCCGGTCAAGTTCTTCACCGACGGCGAGATCCCGACGGTCCCCGTCCTCGTGAACGCCTACTTCGCCCCCCAGCTGACAGGCGAGCGCTGCCTCGCGGTCGGGCGAGCAGTGCGCGAGATCGTCGAGGAGTACCCCGAGGACCTGCGCGTCGTGGCGATCGGCTCGGGGGGGCTCTGGCACACCCCCGGCCAGGCGAACTCGTGGCTCAACGAAGATTTCGACCGGACCGGCCTCGCCTACCTCGAGAAGGGCGACATCGGGTCGTGGGTCACGCACTTCGACTCGTACCTCGCCCCCGGAGATGACACCAGCCAGGACTGGGTGCACGTCCGCCGTGGCGTGACCGGCCTGCCGACCCCCGGCGGCCCGCAGGGCGGCTCACGAGAGACCCTCTGCTGGATCTCGGCGGCGGCGATGGCCGAAGGGCGGCCCACGACCGTCGTCGACTACATCCCGATCTACGCCTCCCCGGTGGGCAGCGCCTTCGCCTACTGCGACGACCTCTAGCACTCACTACGCCCGCGGGCGACAGAGCACCCGAACGAACGAGCACCCGAACGAGGAGGAACCATGGCCAAGCGACAGTCCATCCACATCGAGGGGATGTCCCACAGCGTCCCGATCCCGAACGCGGCGCGGGTCGGCAACCTCCTCATGACGGGCACGATCTCGGGGCGCAACCTCACAACCGGGGAGGTTCCCGAGGATCCGGGCGAGGCGATCAGGGAGCTGTTCGCGAACGCGGAGCGGATCCTCGACGCCGCCGGCGGCTCCTTCGGCGACGTCGTGAAGATGACTTTCTACGTGAAGGACCGCGCGATCCGCGGCGCCCTCGACGCGGTCTGGATCTCGGTCTTTCCCGACGAGCGCGACCGCCCCGCGCGCCACGTGATCGGCGACCCCGACGGCCCCAACCTCCAGGCCGAGCTCACCGCCTTCATCGACTAAAGGCACCGCCGCGCCGAGGAGCTACGAGCCGTAGGTCGCCTTCGGCGCGCCGCCTGCGGGCGGCTCGCCGCTCCCCGGCGTGACGGTGGTCGCGTCCTCGTCGGGAGCAGGGTTGGCGGCGATGTGGTCGGTGATCTCGCCGACGAGGCGGGTGACCTCGGCGCCCGCTGCGGCGTCGCCGTTGCGCTCGGCGTACACGGCCGCCCCGAGATCGCGGTAGAGGGCGTCGAGCTGGCGCTTGGACTGCACCTGGTCGAGCTTGGCCTGCCCCGCCTTGCCGGCGTCCTGGGCCATCTGCGCCACCTGGGCGGCCTGCGCCTTGATCTTGTCGAACAGCGGCATCTCGGCTCCTCTCGCGTGTTCGCGCCGAGCCTACGGCTGATCGGTGGCGGTCGCGATCGCCGTCGCGAGGGCCGCTGCCTCGAGGTCGAGGCGGGTGCTGAAGCCCCCGAGGATCAGCCGCTCGGCGCGCGGCCCGACGAGCGGGACGCCGACGACGAGGTCGCCCTCCAGGCGACGGAGCGCCCCATCGGCGGTCTCCTCCAGGCGGAACCCGCCCTCTGCGTGCAGGCGCTCCGGCTGTCGCTCGAGGCTGACCTGCAGGCTGGCGCGGCCCCGCGGCCGGTCGACGGTCACTTCCTGCAGCCAGAGCAGCTCGCCACCACCGAGGAGGGCCGCCGCGATCGGGTCGAGGTGGCCGGTGAAGGTGTAACGGAGCGCGAGCGAACCCCGCTCGCCGTCGTCGCGCGCGGAGACGACCTCGGGGAGTGACAGGTCGGGGAGCGCGAGGGTCCGATAGAAGTCCGGGTCGATCATCGCCCCGAGGACCTGCGTGGGGCCGGCGGGGAAGCGGTGCTCGAAAGCGAAGCGCACAAGACGATGCTCGCGCGTCGATTGCCGAGAGGGACTCTCCACGAGGCGGTCGATAGGCTTCGGGCGCGTCATGCTGTCCCGGAGGCGAGCCCTCGGGTATGCGCGCCACGGGACCTCACGGGGAAGGCGAAGAAACAGATGACACGGATCGATGCCGATGCGCACGTCGACGAGACCGAGGACACCTGGACATTCTTGGAGGGGGCTGACGAGCGCTTCCGGCCGGTCACGCTGCCTGCCGACAACGGGAGGGACCAGCAGTGGGTGGCCGACGGCATGTCGCTGCGGCGCCCAGTGCGCAATTACGACCGCACCGGCGTCAGCCGCGAGACGAGCCAGCTCCTCGACGTCCCGGCGCGCCTCCGCCACCTCGACGAACTGCGCATCGACACCCAGGTGCTCTTCCCTACCGCGTGGATCCGGAGCCGCTTCGAAGGCCACGAAGATCTGGAAGTGGCCCTCACCCGCTCCTACAACCGCTGGCTCGCCACCCGCACCGAGGAGTCCGGGGGCCGCCTTCGCTGGGCGGCCCTCCTGCCCCTCCGCTCGATGGGCGAAGCCGTGAAGGAGCTGCACTGGGCGAAGGAGCACGGCGCGGTCGGCGTCTTCAAGAAGGGCTTCGAGTGCGGCAAGCGCGCGAGCGACGACTACTTCCTGCCGCTCTACGACGCGGCCGACGAGCTCGACGTCCCGATCTGCATCCACACCGGCTCGGACGGCTCCGAGGAGTCCTCGTCGCCGACGGCGATGGACGCAGTCCAGGCCTTCAACCCGCTCGTCACCTCCGGCCTGCTTGAGCGCTACTCGACGCTGCGCTTCGGCATCATCGAGGCCGGAGCCTCCTGGATCCCTTTCCTCTTGTCGGTGCTCGCGGGGAGCGGGCGGCGCGACCACATGCAGGGGGTGACCCTTGACCACACGCTCCTTGTGGACACCGAGCTGTTCAAGCGCAACCGGATCTACGTCGCCTGCCAGAGCCACGACGACCTCCCCTACATCCTCCGCTACGGCATGGAGGACAACCTCATCGTCGGCACCGACTACACCCACGCGGACCAGTCGGCCGAACTGAAGGCGCTCGACCACATCGAGGCACGCGGCGCGGCGGGGGAGATCTCCGCCGAGGTCGCCCGCAAGATCTTGGACGACAACCCTCGGCGCTTTTACGGGCTGTAGGGAGGGCCGCGACCCGGCGCGGCACGTCCCACGCGAACACCCGCACCCCGTGCGGGGCCTTGAAAACGGAGAGGAGGTGTGACAAATGGCTGAAGAGGAAGAGGGTTCTGAGAGCGAAGACGAAGAGAGCGAGTCGAAGTGACCCGCCCCTAGTGAAGCGGG
>Ga0307373_10001955_pt1 | contig 37837 bp, 39 predicted proteins | sample OX2MG_FD_202534 | JGI IMG/M metagenome (GOLD analysis project Ga0307373, IMG submission 202534) | Soil microbial communities from Risofladan, Vaasa, Finland - OX-2 | ecosystem: Environmental > Terrestrial > Soil > Coastal area > Acid sulfate soil | place: Finland: Risofladan, Vaasa | collected...
CGTCATCGTCCAGCAGTGCATCGACGTGAAGGATGCGTCCTGCGTCGAGGTCTGTCCAGTGGACTGCATCCACACCGACGACGCGGCGAACATGTACTACATCGACCCTGACGAATGCATCGACTGCGGTGCCTGCGTAGACCCGTGTCCGGTTGACGCCATCTTTCCCGAGGACGAAGTTCCGGAGCAGTGGCGCAACTTCATCCAGATCAACGCCGACTATTTCAAGAACCGGCAGTAGGGACTAGTTGCGACACTCGGTAACCCTGATTCCAGGGGACGGCGTCGGACCCGAGATCTGTGACGCCACCGTGCGCGTGCTCGAAGCGACAGGGGTCGAGTTCGACTGGGACGTCCACCAGGCCGGCGAGGCGTCGATCGCCGAGTTCGGGACCCCGCTTCCGGACCACGTGCTCGAGTCGATCCGAAAGACCAAGGTCGCGCTCAAAGGACCCATCACGACTCCGATCGGAAGCGGCTTCCGCAGCGTCAACGTGGCGCTCCGCCAGGCCCTGGACCTCTACGCGCTGGTTCGCCCGGTCAAGGCTTACAAGGGCGCCCGGAACCTGCGCGACGACCTCGACTTCGTGATCGTGCGCGAGAACACGGAGGACATCTACGCGGGCCTCGAGTTCGAGCAGGGCAGCCCGGATGCCGCCCACCTGATAGAAGAGATATCAGGCCTTCTCAAAAGGCAGATCCGCAAGGACAGCGGGCTTTCGATCAAGCCCGTCTCCATCACCGGGTCCAGGCGCATCGTGGAGTTCGCGTTCGATTACGCGCGCAAGAACAAGCGCCGCAAGATCACCGCCGTGCACAAGGCGAACATCATGAAACACACCGACGGTCTGTTCCTCGCGGTGGCGCGCCAGGTGGCGGAGAAGAACCCCGACATCGAGTTCGAGGACCGCATCGTCGACAACATGTGCATGCAGCTCGTGCTCCGCCCGAAGGAATACGACGTCCTGTGCTGCCTGAACCTTTACGGCGACATCATCTCCGACCTCGGCGCGGGCATGATCGGCGGCCTCGGCCTGGCGCCGGGGGCCAACATCGGCACCAACGGGGCCGTGTTCGAGGCCACCCACGGGAGCGCGCCCAAGTACGCCGGCCAGAACAAGGTGAACCCCATGGCCGTGATGCTCTCGGGCGTTCTCATGTTGCGTCACCTGGAGGAGGTCGAGGCGGCCGACGCCATGGAGGGCGCCATCGCCCGGGTGATCGCGATCGGCAAGGACGTGACCTATGACCTCAAGGAAAAGCGCGGCGATCCCACCGCGGTCGGCACGAGCCAGGTCGCGGACGCCGTGGTGGAGCAGCTCAAAGCCGGCGGTTGAGAGGCGCCTCGGATCAGGTCGTTCGGCTGCGCCGTCTGTGGGATGAGCACACGCACCAACCGTTTCCCCCTACGACCTCCGACCCGCGCGTCCAGGAGGTCATGCTCTACGCGTCGTGGGTAGGCAGCATGGTCGAGGTGGCGCTGCGGCGCGGAACGCTCGACTCCAATCTCGCCGTGATGCTCAAGACCCGCAGGGCGGAGGGCAACCAGGGGTTGTTCCGGGCGGCGGGGGACCTCGGCGATCCGGTGCGCTCATTCGTGGCGCGGCTGATCACGATCGAGGATTTGCTGGCAGAATTGCCCGTCAAATGAGGGGCCTCAGGCGCGGCACCCGCCCGTCCGGCCTGGCTTTGGCCCTGCTCATGCTGGTCGCCTGCAACAGTGGCAGCCCGCCCGCGATCAGCGCCATCGTCGCCTCGTCCGCGCGTGCACTCGTCGCCGCGCCCGACTTGAGCGACCAGCCCTCCTTCGTCGACCGCAGCGGGCGGCTGCCGGCTCTGACTCTCCAGAACCTGTTTCACCCGACGTACGTGGCGCCCAACGACCCGAGCCAGGTCCGCACGCTGCTAGTGACCGGCGACATCATCCCCGCTCGTGGAGTGAACTACTTCGCCACGATCAAGCACGACTTCCTCTGGCCGTTTCGCCCGACCGCCGACTACACCAAGAACGCCGACATCACCTACGTCAATCTCGAGGCGCCGCTTTTCGCCGGCTGCCCGGTGAACCCCGCGGAAAGCTTCACGTTCTGCGGTGACCCTCGCTTCGCCGGCAGCCTCTCGTACATGGGCGCCGACGTGGTGAACCTGGCCAACAACCACACCTCCAACTACGGCGCGCAGGGGATCAACGAAACGGAGCAGCTGCTCCAGCAGCAGAACATCCTCACGTCGGGACTGGGTCCCGTCGCCGTGATCAACGTGCGGGGGCTGAAGTTCGGGTTCATCGGCTTCAACGGGGTCGGAAGGGCGATCGACAAGACCGCGCTCAAGGAGGGCATCGCACGTGCTCGGCAGCTCGCCGACATCGTGGTGGTGCAGTTCCACTGGGGTAAGGAATACGAGCGCCAGCCCATGGCCGCTCCCAGCGTGCCGACCCCCGACGACCCGGTGGTGATCGGCCACGACGCCATCGACTGGGGCGCGGACATCGTGATCGGCAACCACCCGCACTGGTACCAGGGCGTGGAGATCTACCACGGCAAGCTCATCACCTACGCGCACGGCAACTTCGTGTTCGACCAGATGTGGTCGGAAGAGACCCGCGAGGGGGTGATCGGCACCTACACCTTCTATGGCACGCAGCTGGTTTCGGCGACCTGGAAGGCGGTCCGCAGCTACGACTACGGCCAGCCCGTGTTCATGAACCCCAAAGACAACGCGACGGCGCTGCAGACCATGGAGGCCGCGAGCGACCAGCTCGCAACGAGACTGCACGAACCGACCACGAGCCCCGTGCCCGCGATGCCGCCGTCACCCGCATACGCACCCGAGCACGCGCCCGCTTAGGTACACTGCTCGGCAACTTACCCAGGGGGTTTCCGCCGTCGCAGCTTACGTCCCAGAAACAGGAAGCTCATACACACGTGGCCGGGAGCGCCGCCGGCGCGACCGTTTCGTGTTCTTTCTGGCCCTGGTCCTCGTCCTGGCTGGGGCAGTCACCACCGCGTTCGTAGCGGTCGGCCACCGCGCGCCGATCCAGCTCAAGACCGATCACGCCACGGCTCCGGCCGCGAAACCGTATGACCACTTCGACTTTTCGAACTACTGGCTCTTGACCCACGGCCAGCCCAACCTGGCGATCCACGGGCAGGCTGCCTACCTGGTCGACCTCGACACGCGCCAGGTGCTGTGGGAGCGTGACCCGGAGACCCCCCGCGCTCCGGCCAGCCTGACCAAGCTGATCACCGCGATGGTCGCGGTGGACGACGCCGGCTCGCTCGACCGCACGGTGACCGTCCCGGTCCAGGCCACGCAGGTGGTCCCCAGCCTGATGGGCCTTTCGGCTGGTGAGCAGTTGACCGTCAAGGAGCTGCTCGAGGGCCTGTTCCTGGACTCGGGCAACGACGCAGCCGAGGCGCTTGCCGGCGGGATCGTGCCGCGAGACCGCTTCATCAGGCAGATGAACCAGAAGGCGAAGAGCATCGGGCTCACCGAGAGCCACTTTGTCAACCCGAGCGGGCTTGACGCCGACGGCCACGCGATGTCCGCCCACGACCTGGTCCACACCGCCGCGTACCTGGACGAGTACTACCCGCAGCTGGCCGCCATCGCGGCGACCAAGGACATCGCAATCCCGGCCACCGCCACGCACAAGGCCTACTACCCGCACAACGTGAACCAGTTTCTGTTCACTTACCCGGGCGCCACGGGCTTGAAGACCGGCCTCACCGACAACGCCGGAGGCTGTGAGCTCGGCACCGCGACCCGCAACGGAAGGCATCTGATCGTGGTCGTGCTGAACGCCACGCTGCATTCCACGGCCGACGCCACCGTGCTGCTCAACTACGGTTTCAGCGTCGACCCCCAGCCCGCCTTCGGGCCCTTCACGACGACCGCACACTAGACTTCGGGAGTGTCGCGACCAGTCGTGGCTCGACTCACCGGGTTGACCGCTCTCGAGGTGCTGGATTCGCGGGGAAATCCGACCATCGCGGTGACCGCGCACACGGACCGCGGCACGGGAAGGGCGATCGTCCCCTCCGGCGCGTCGACCGGTGTGCACGAGGCGGTCGAGCTGCGCGACGGCGACCCCAAGCGTTTCGGCGGAAAGGGCGTGACCAAGGCCGTGGCCAACGTCAACGGGGAGATCGCGGAGCGCCTGCGGGGCTTCGACATCCGCGACCAGAAGGGATTGGACGCGGCGCTCATCGAGCTCGACGGCACGCCGAACAAAGGGCGGCTCGGGGCCAACGCCATCCTCGGCGTCTCCCTGGCCGCCGCCCACGCGTCCGCCCAGGTCGAGGGCGTGCCGCTCTACCGCCACCTCGGCGGAGAAAAGGCCTGCCTCCTACCGCTGCCGATGGCGAACATCCTCAACGGCGGCGTGCATGCGGACACCTCGGTCGACCTGCAGGAGTTCATGGTGTGCCCGGTCGGCGCCTCGCGGTTCGCCGAGGCGATGCGCGCCGTGGCCGAGGTCTACCACGCGCTGAAGGGCGTGCTGAAGGCGCAGGGGTTTGCCACCGGAGTGGGGGACGAGGGAGGCTTCGCGCCGAGCCTTCGTTCCAACGAAGACGCGCTCAAGCTCATTGTCGAGGCGATCGAGAAGGCCGGCTACAGGCCCGGACCGGATGTCGCGATCGCGCTCGACCCCGCCGCCAGCGAGTTCTACAAGGACGGCAAATACACGCTGAGGGGCGAGGGGCGCTCCCTGGACGCAGCAGGCATGGTCAAGCTGTACGAGGACTGGATCGGCCGCTACCCGATCGTCTCGATCGAGGACGGCATGGCCGAGGACGACTGGGATGGCTGGCGCCTGCTGACCGCAACGGTCGGCGAGCGCGTGCAGCTAGTCGGAGACGACCTGTTCGTCACCAACGTCAAGCGCTTGCAGGAAGGGATCGACCGCAAGGTGGCGAACTCGATCCTGATCAAGGTCAACCAGATCGGCACCCTGACCGAGACGCTGGAGGCGATCGAGCTCGCGCGCAAGGCCGGCTACAGCTCGGTCATCTCGCATCGCTCGGGTGAGACGGAGGACACGACCATCGCCGACCTCGCCGTCGCGACCGGCGCCGGGATGATCAAGACCGGCGCCCCGGCTCGCTCGGAGCGCGTGGCCAAGTACAACCGGCTGCTCTTCATCGAGGCCGAGCTCGGTGATGCGGCCGTCTATGCCGGCCGCTCCCGGCTGAGGTGAGACTTTCGACCCGCGCCGTCCACTCGGGCCGTGAGCTCGTCGCGCGCAGCCCTCTCGCACCTGATCTCAGCCCGGCCGCCGTCCACGTCTTCACGGACCTCGACGATTACGACGCCGTCGCGCGTGGGGAACGTCCAGGTCACTACTACGGAAGAAATTCCAACAGCAACCGCGACATGCTCGAGCGCGCCGTCGCCCTGCTGGAGGGTGCCGAGGCCGGCGTGGCCACCGGGTCGGGCATGTCCGCCCTGTACACGGCGATCCTCGCCCTCGCGCCCCGACCGGCCACGATCGTGGCGACCCGCGAGCTCTATGGTGGGACCGCCGCGCTCCTGCGCCAGGACCTCGAGCCGGCGGGGTACGAGGTGCATTTCCTCGACTTCGGCGATCTCGAGGCCGTGACGAACTCGATGGAAGGAGCCGGCCTGGTGCTGGCCGAGACCATCACCAACCCGCTTTGCCACGTGCCTGACCTCGAGGCCATCGGCGCGATGGCTCGCGAGAGGCAGATCCCGTTCCTGGTCGACAACACGTTCGCCAGCCCGATCCTCTGCCGCCCGCTCGAGCTCGGAGCGACTGTCGTGATGCACAGCGCCACCAAGTACCTGGGCGGCCATTCGGACCTCGTGGCGGGAGTCATCGTCGGCGGCACTGAGGTGATGGGTGCCGCGCGCGCGCGCTCGGTGCGGACAGGGACACCCCTGGGGCCGTTCGAAGCGTGGCTTGCCCTGCGCGGCTTGCGCACCCTCGATTTGCGGATGCGCCGCCACAGCGACAGCTCGCTTGCCCTGGCGCGCGCCATGCAGACCATGCCCGGCGTCGAGCGTGTGCATCATCCACTGCTCGAGGGCTCGCCCTCCCGCGCGGTGGCGCTCCGCTTGCTGCCTGAGGGCGCCGGGGGGATGATGGCCTTCGACCTCGAGGGAGGGCGGGCGGCCGTGCAGCGCATGATGGACCGCCTCCAGCTGGTCACGTTTGCCGCGAGCCTTGGAGGGGTCGAGACCACGATCTCGTACCCGGAGATCACATCGCACCGATCGATGACGGCGGAGGAGCGGGCGGAGCTCGGCGTCGGGCCGGGCACCGTGCGCGTCTCGGTCGGCATCGAAGATGCCGACGACGTCATCGGCGACGTCGCGCAGGCGATCGGCTGAGAGGCCGTGGCCGCCTACACGCTGCTGCAGCTGTTCGAGGTCTTGCTGGCCAGCGCCATCCTGCTGTACGGAGTGCTGGCCAAGAGTCCTTCGGTCACGCTGCTCGGGGGAGGCTTTTTGATCGGGAAGGCGATCCTCAACATCCTCGCCCCGGAAGGCGGCACGGTGTACCGGAGGTCGCTGATCGGCTACGGGATCGCCGGGTTGTTCGTCCTGGGGGCGGTGCTGGCCGTCCACTTCGCCGGCTGAGCGCTCTTCCTATCCTTTCCTAGCAGTGGTTCAGAAGCTCGTCACCCCAGGCATCACCAAGCTCGTCGGCCACACACCTCTTTTGCGCGTGAGGCTTTTCGAGCGCGACTTCCCGCGCGTCGAGGTCTACGGCAAGGCCGAATGGTTCAACCCCGGGGGCTCGGTCAAGGACCGCGCGGCGCTGTCGATGATCGAAGACGGCGAACGCAGAGGCGCTTTGACGCACGACAAGACGATCATCGATTCCACGTCGGGCAACACCGGCATCGCGTACGCGCTGGTCGGCGCCGCCAAAGGCTATCGAGTGAAGCTCGTCATGCCTGGCAACGTGAGCGCGGAACGCAAGGCCCTGGTCACCGCCTACGGGGCGGAGATCGTCTACAGCGACGCCGGAGAAGGTTCGGACGGCGCGATCCGGATGGTGCGCGACCTGGTCGCGCTGGACCCCGACGCCTACTTCTACCCCGACCAGTACTCCAACGACGCCAACTGGCGCGCGCACTACGAGGGCACCGCGGTCGAGATCCTCGAGCAGACCTCAGGTCGCTTGACCCACTTCATCGCCGGCCTGGGCACCACCGGGACCTTCGTCGGCACGTCGCGCCGCCTCAAGGAGCACGACGCCTCGATCAAGACCATCGCCGTCCAGCCAGAGGACTCATTTCACGGCCTGGAAGGCCTGAAGCACCTGCCCACCTCGATCGTGCCCGGCATCTGGGACTCGCGCCTCGCCGACGAGGTGTGGGACGCGCCGACCGAGCCGGCGTACGACATCGCACGCACCGTGGCCCGCACCGAAGGACTGCTGGTGGGCCACTCGAGCGGCGCCGCCCTTTGGGCGGTGCGAAAGCTCGCCGCCACGATTCGCGAGGGCGTCGTGGTCACGGTCTTTCCCGACTCCGGAGATCGCTACCTGTCCACCGGGCTATACGGCGCCAAGCGCCGATGAGGATCCTGCAAGCGCCGATGGACGAGATCCGAGCCCACGGTGCCGAGGGCTACCCGCACGAGATCTGCGGGATCATGCTCGGCCCGCGCGGCGAAGGCACGGTCACCGAGGTGAGGCGGGCCCGCAACATCGTGGTCGAGCGCGCCCGGGACCGCTACGAGATCGACCCGCGCGACCACATCCGGATCCAGCGCGAGGCCGATGCCGCCGGCCTCGACATGGTGGGCTACTACCACAGCCACCCCGACCATCCGGCCCAGGCGTCGCGCTTCGACACCGAGCGCGCCTGGGCGGGGTACGTCTACCTTATCGTGGCCGTGCACGACGGCAAGCCCGTCGACGCCAACGCCTTCGTCGCCGACCAAGACGGGGGGCCTTTCCGGTCAGAGACCCTGGAGATCGCCTGACGGCCGGCGATCAGACCCACACGCGGAAGCGGTGGCTCAACCGCAACGTGCTCGGCATCGGCATCACCGACCTGGCCGCGGACGCCAACTACGAGATGGTCCTGGCGGTCCTTCCGCTCTTCATCACGGCCGGCCTGGGCGCTCCGGCGTTCGTCGTCGGGCTGGTCGAGGGCCTGGCCGACGGCTCGTCGGCGCTCATCAAGGTGGCGAGCGGCTGGTACAGCGACCGCATCGCGTGGCGAAAGGGCCTCGCGGTCGGGGGGTACGGCGCGACCGGCCTCGGCTTCGCCTTGCTGGTGGCGGTGGCGAGCTGGCCGCAGGTCGTCGTGGTGCGGGCGCTGGCCTGGATGGGACGCGGCCTGCGTCAGCCGATCCGCTCGGCCATGCTGGCCGGGTCGGTCGAAAAGGGCGATCTCGGCAAGGCTTTCGGCTTCCACGAGGCGATGGATACCCTCGGCGCGCTAATCGGACCGGCCGTCGCGTTGCTGCTCCTGTCGACACATCACGGGTTCCGCACCGTGTTCGCGGTGGCCGTCATCCCGGGCTTGCTGGCCGTGATTCTGTTCGGCCTGGTCACCAGGGACCCGCGTGACAAGCCCGCCGGCATCGCAGCGCCGAGCTTCCACCTGCCGGCGCAGTTGTGGAGGCTCATGCTGCCCGTGGCGCTCTTCGGAGCCGGCAACTTCGCAACCGCCTTCTTCACGCTGCGGGTCGTCCAGATGCTCCAGCCGGAGCTCAGCCGCCCCGCGGCGCTGGCGGCCGCCGTGGGCTTCTATCTCGCCCACAACGCGGTGGGCACGGCCGTCTCGTTTCCGGCCGGCTGGGCGGCGGACAGGGTTGGCAAGGCGCCGGTCCTGGCGCTGGCCTACGCCACGTTCGCGGCGGCTTGCGTGGTCGGCCTGGCCGGTCACGGTTGGGTAGCGGTGGGGCTGCTCGCCCTGCTGGTGGGGGCGCAGGCGCCGGTGGTCACCTCGGTCGAGAGCTCGCTTTCGGGCTCCCTGGTCGAAGAGCGGCGGCTCGGCACCGCATACGGGGTGCTGAACGGGGTCAACGGCGCCGGCGACCTCGTCTCGAGCGTCGTCGCGGGGGCGCTGTGGACGCTGGTGAGCCCGGCCGCAGCGCTCGCCTGGGGCGCAGTCCTCTGCGCCCTGGCGGCGGTCTGGCTGTGGTCGAGGCCGCCGAACACGTCTAATTGACGGGTGGCCAGGCCGATCGTCGCCATCGTGGGGCGCCCAAACGTGGGCAAATCGACGCTGTTCAACCGCATCCTGGGCTGGCGCAAGGCGATCGTCGACCCTGAGTCGGGGCTGACCCGGGACCGCCTGTACGGCGTCGCGGAGTGGCGCGGGCGGGAGTTCACCGTGGTCGACACGGCCGGCCTGGACATGGATTCGGCGAAGGACGAATCGCGCGCGGCGATCGAGGCGCAGACCAAGATCGCCATCGACCAGGCCAACGTCATCCTGCTGCTGCTCGACGTCAGGCAGGGTCTGTCGCCCATCGACCGCGACATCGCGCAGATGCTGCGCCGCTCCAACCGCATCGTGATCGTCGCCGCCAACAAGGCCGACTCGCCGAGCGAGCGCCATTTCGCACACGAGATCCTCGAGCTCGGGTTCGACGAGCCTTCGCTCATCTCGGCGCAGCACGGCCTGGGGGTGGGCGACCTCCTGGACAGGATCGTGGAGGCGCTGCCGCCCCAACAGGCCGGCCCTGTGGCGGAGGAGAAGGCGGACCGGCTGGCGATCATGGGCCGGCCGAACGTCGGCAAGTCGTCTCTGCTCAACGCTCTCCTCGGCGATGAGCGCGCGCTCGTGAGCGAAGTCCCGGGCACCACGCGAGACCCGACCGACACGGAGCTCATGTACGACGGAATCCCGGTCGTGCTGATCGACACGGCCGGTATCCGCCGCAAGTCGTCCAGCCGCGACCGGCTCGAGCGCTACAGCCTGCTGCGGGGCATCAACGCGATGGAGCGCGCCGACGCCGTGCTGCTGGTCCTCGACGCGTCGGCCGGCGTTCTGGCCCAGGACCAGCACGTGGCCGGGTATGCGCTAGAGGCGGGGAAGGGCCTGATCATCGTGGTCAACAAGATCGACCTCGTCGAGCCGGCCGAGCGCAAGCCCGCCCACTGGCGCCTCGTCCTGCGCAGCGCCTTCAAGTTCGCCCCGTACGCGCCGCTGGTCACCGTGTCGGCCCTCACCAGGGAGGGCATCGGCGGCGTCATACCGGCGGCGCTGGAGGTGGTCGGCCAGCGGCGGATCAAGATGGCGCCCAACGAGCTCAACCGGCTGCTGCGCGAGGCTTTCCTGCAGCATCCGCCGCCGAGCTACAAGGGCCGCCGGCTGAAACTGGGCTATGCGACCCAGGCCGGGACCGAAGCGCCCACCGTCGTGCTGTTCGTGAACGACACCGGCCTGCTCCACTTCTCCTACCGCCGCTACCTGGAGAACCAGATCCGGGAACGATTCGGGCTGGCCGGCAACCCGATCAAGCTCGTGCTGCGCTCGGACGACGGCAAGCGCTCGGGGGCGCGGGCGGCCAAGGCCAGCAGGTAGCCAATCTCGATCCGCTCCAACCGCACCTCGCTTGGATATACCCAATTGGGTATAATTGCAATTGTGACCAAAGCCGAAATCGGACTCATCTTGGCCGCCGCCAGGCAGCGGGCGGGCCAGACACAGGCACAGCTTGCGATGGCCATGGCTACTACTCAGCCTGCCATCGCACGGGCAGAAGCCGGCTACCGCATGCCCAGCATTGACTTCATTGAGAGGTGGGCGCGAGCGACTGGAGAGCCGATCAATTTGCAACTTGGGGTGGTAAACCCTAAGCGGATGTCGGCCGCCGCCCGTCGGGCCCTGGTCCGGTCGGTGCTCGGTCCAGGCCGCTTCAACCCCTGGGATAGAAATCCTTCCCCCGTCGAGGCGGAATTACTGGAAAGGGCGGGCCTCGATCGCGAGCACTTCGCTCGCTTGAGACATCCACTTGGCAAGAGCACTCTCTCCCGAGCAGCAGCGCGCTGAACGGCTCCTGGGCCGAATCCCGAAGCTGCGGTCGGGACTGGGCCAGCGATTGATGCTGGCTGCAGCCATGACGCTGCTGCTGGATACGAAGCCAATCGTGGTTGGGGGTACGGCTGAGGAGTACTGGGCCGGCGGCGAATACCATCCGACAGACCTCGACCTGTGCCCGCGACCTTCGGACCATGACGTCGAAACACTTCGCCAAGTGGGCTTGGTCAAGCGGGGTCGGCACTGGGTTCGAACCGACCTGCCGGTTGCGGTGGAGTTCCCAGATCCCGGAGACGAAATCCAAAGGACGTCCGCCCTGACGGTTGGCGGTGTCTCGATACTGCTGATCAGCTGCGAAGACCTCTACCTGGACCGCCTCCGGCAAGCGACGGCATCATATCCAAGGGAAGACACGAGCTTCCAGGGAGCACTCGAGATTGCGCTCACCAATTACGGGACGATGGACTGGGAGTACGTGAGAAACCGGCTCCGCGGGTTGGCCAAGATCGAACCTGGGGTCGGGCAGGTCATGATCGGGGTCAATCGCCGGGCTAGCGCACGAGCTCGACGCGGTCGATCGAAACTGATTGGTCGATGATGGCGTTTACATTTCCCTCATGTCGTCGCGACATTTGTCTGACGCCGGCGTGATCTATTGACGCTATGGGCGCCTCGATGAGCTCCAAGATCCTGGTGGTCGATGACGAAGACCACATCGTCGAGCTGGCCCGGTTGTACCTGACCCGAGAGGGCTACGAGGTCGAAGGAGTGGGGGATGGGGCGCAGGCCGTGGCGCGGTTCGGCCAGCTCAAGCCCGACCTCGTGATCCTCGACATCATGTTGCCCGGCACCGACGGGCTGACCATCTGCAAGGAGATCCGCAAGCAGAGCCAGGTGCCGATCATCATGCTCACCGCCCGCGACGACGTCACCGACAAAGTGGTCGGCTTAGAGGTGGGGGCGGACGACTATTTGACCAAGCCTTTCCACCCGCAAGAGCTGGTCGCGCGGGCCAAAGCGCTGCTGCGTCGATCGAAGATCGAGCCGGACCAGCCGAAGCTGATCCGCGCGGGCAAGCTGGAAATAGACCTCGAGCGCCACGAGGTTCGGCACGGCAAAGCCCGAGTGCAGCTGCGGCCCAAGGAGTTCGACCTGCTCACGCTGCTGGCTCGCCACCCGGGACGCGTCTTCCAGCGCAGCGAGCTGCTCGACCTGGTGTGGGGCTATGACTTCCCCGGCTATACGCGGACCGTCGACGTGCACGTGCAGCAGCTGCGTGAGAAGCTGGCGACCGCGGGGATCACCGACCCGAGCATCCAGACCGTCTGGGGCGTCGGGTACCGGCTGGAGCTGGCCGCCACCTGAGCCTTCGACTCCGCCTGTTCGCGGCCGCCGCCGGCATCATCGCCGTGAGCCTGCTGCTCGCAGGCGGCCTGACCTGGGTGCTGGTGCGCGATCTCGAGTTCCAGACCGTCCAGGACCAGCTGGACCGCAGCGTCGTGGCGACGACTCTGTTCGTCAAGCACGAGGAATGCCTGGTCCGTCCCGTCGCCGTGGCGCAGCCCGGGGCGGCGGGCTGCCGCCAGGCGACCCCGGCCGATTTCCAGGACCGGCTGAACTCGTTCGTGATCCCCACCCTCAGCGGCAACCGGCTGATCCTGCTCGACGCGCAGCGCAGCGTCGTCTATGACAGCGGTGCGCCGGACACGCTCGGGCTGGTCATCCCGGTCACGGCATCGACCCGCGTGGCCAACGTGGCGGAGGCGCGCACGACGCTGGGTGGGCAAAGCTACTTCGCGGCGGCGGTCAGGATCGCGCCCGCGCGTGACCCGCTGAGCGCGTCTTTCGTGGTGGTCGCGCAACCGCAATCGCTGGTCGCGTCGACAGCCGCCGGCGACCTCGCCGGGCGCCTGCTGGAAGCCGGCGGGGTGGCGCTGGTGGTCGCCATGCTGTTGATCCTGCTCGTGAGTCGCTCGCTCACCGACCCGCTCACGCAGCTGGCAGCCGCGGCCGAGGACATCGCCGCCGGCAACTACTCGCGGCGGGTGAGCATCAAAGGTCAGGACGAGATCGGGATGCTCGGCTCGGCGTTCAACCGCATGGCCGAGGCGGTCGAGCGCGCCCGCAAGGTGCAGCGCGACTTCCTCGCCAACGTCTCGCACGAGCTGAAGACACCGCTGACGAGCCTGATCGGGTTCAGCCAGGCGCTGGTCGACGGCAGCCTGCTGAACGACGCCGAGCGGACGCGAGCCGCCACCATCGTCCACGAGGAGTCCGAACGGGTGCTGCGGATGGCCCAGGAGCTGCTCGACCTGGCCCGAGTCGAGGCCGGCTCGATCTCCATGCACATCACCGCCGTCGACCTGGGCGGGCAGCTCCAGCAGGAGCTCGAGATGGTCAGGCCCCGCGCGGACGCCCGCCGGCTGTCGTTGAACCTGGCCGTGCCTCCCGACATCCCTCCGGTCGCCGCGGATCCCGAGCGCCTGCAACAGGTGCTCGACAACCTCCTGGACAATGCAGTCAAGTACGCCCCCGACGGCTCGACCGTCCACGCCATCGCCAAGCTCAGCGGCGGGGCGGTCGAAACCGTGGTGTCCAACCCGGCGGGTGCACATCGGCCGGATCCGGATCGGATGTTCGACCGCTTCTACCGCGCCGACCCGTCACGGTCGGCGGCGGCGGGCGGGGTGGGATTGGGCCTTGCCATCTCGCGCGAGCTGGCAGCCGCGATGGGCGGGCGGTTGTGGGCCGACTTCGACGACACCGGCAATTTGCGCGTCCACCTGACGCTCCCGGCGGCGCGCCACGCCGGGGAGGCTCGAGTCGCATCGTCACCGCCAGTGGAGGCGGTGCCTAAAGCAAGCTAGACGCGGCGCGAGCGGCGGCGGCCGTAAACGGCCACGGCGCCGATGAACGCGAAGCAGACCAGGGCGATCGCACCCTTCGACCACACCGGAAGTGGGTCGATGTAGCGGGGACCGACCACCTGGGTCAAGACGGCGATGGCCACACCAATCGTCGCTCCTCCTATGGCCGCATCTCGCTTTGAGATTTTGCGCATGGCGCCAGTATGAATCGACTACTGCGCCGGCGGAACCACTAGCGTCACCGGGTTCTCGAGCAGCCGCCTGACCTCCGCCATGAATTGCGCTGCGGTGGCGCCGTAGAAGACGCGGTGGTCGACCGACATGGTCATCCGCATGACCTTGCCGGGGACGATCCTGCCGTCCTCGACGACCGGTACGTCTTTGATCGCGCCGACTGCGAGGATCGCCGACTCGGGAGGGTTGATGATCGCTGTGAACTCGTCGACCCCGTACATGCCGAGGTTGGAGATCGAGAAGGTGGCCCCGCTCAGGTCGCCCTCGTTGGGCCGCCCGGAACGCGCGCGCTCGATCACCTGGCGCGACTCGATCGAGATTTGCACCAGATCTTTGAGGTCCGCGTCGTGCACCACCGGGACCAAGAGGCCCATGCCCTGGCTCGGCGCGACGGCCAGCCCGATGTTGATCGAGCGCTTGCGCTGGAACCGTCCATCGGCCCACGAGCTGTTGACCTCGGGGAACTTGCGCAGCGCGAGAGCACAGGCCCGGACCAGAAAGTCCGTGATGGTCACCTTGTCGGCGCCCGGCACCGAATCCTTCAGCTGCTGACGCATGCTCACGGCGAGGTCGACGCGGGCCTCGACGGTGACCTGGAACTCCGGCACCGTCGATTTGGCCTCGCTCATCCGGCGTGCGATGGTCGCCTGCATCCGCGTTGGCTCGACGGTCTCGACGTCCGGACCGGCGGGCTTGCCGGGGACCGCAGGCGGCCGGCGCCGCTCGGTCTTGGGTTGGGCGCTCGATGCGGCCAGCACGTCCTCTTTTACGATCCGGCCGTCGGGGCCGCTGCCCTTGATCGCGGCGAGATCGACGCCCATCTCGGCCGCCAGCCGCTTCGCCAGTGGGGAGGCCTTGAGCTGCTGGCCGTCTTCGCGCCCCTGGGGGCTCACCTCGGCGGGCGCCTGCGCGGGCGGAGCGCTCGCGGCGACAGGCTCGGGCTCCTTCACGACCTGGGGCGGGGGTTCTGGCTCTTTCTGCTTCGACTGGGCCGTGGGTTTGGCCGGCGCCGCCGCCCTTGCAGGCGCGGCCGATGCCTCGCCGATCCGGGCGATCGGAGCGCCGATCTTGGCGGGGACGCCCTGCTCGACCAGGATCGCGAGCGTGCCGTCGGATTCCGCCTCGAGGTCGAACGTGGCCTTGTCCGACTCCACCTCGGCCAGCACGTCGCCGGTCTTCACCTCGTCACCGCTCTTCTTCTTCCATTCGACGATGGTGCCCTCCTCCATCGTGTCCGAGAGCTTGGGCATGTTTACATCAGGCATCTAGGCTTCGACCTTCCTGTCGATCACGCTGCGGACCAGGCGCTTGATGTCCTCGCTGGTCGGGATCGACGCTTTCTCCAGAGGCAGGCTGTAGGGCATGGGGACCTGCGCCCCGCCGAGGCGGCGCACCGGTGCGTCGAGGTAGTCGAAGCAGCGCTCCTGCACTCCGGCCGCGATCTCGGCCGTGACGCCGTAGGTCGACCAGCCTTCCTCCACCACGACGCAGCGGCTGGTCTTGCGCACCGACTCGACGATGGGGGGCCAGTCGATGGGGCGGATGGAGCGCAGGTCGATGACCTCGGCGTCGACGTCCTCCTCCTCGAGCTGCTTGGCCGCCTCGTTGGCGAGCACCGCCATCCTCGAGACCCCCACGATGGTCACGTCGGAACCTGTGCGGCGCACGGCCGCTTTGCCGAGCGGCACCGTGTAGTCACCGCTCGGCACCATGCCTCGGACGTTGTAGAGGCTCATCGACTCGAGGAACATGACCGGGTTGTCGGAGCGGATCGCCGACTTGAGAAGCCCTTTGGCGTCTTCGGGCGTCGTGGGTGCGACCACCAGCAAGCCTGGGATCAGGCCGTAGAGCACCTCGAGGCTGTGCGAGTGCTGCGCCGACAGCTGGTGACCGGCGCCGCCGGGCATGCGGATCACCATCGGCACGCTCGACTCGCCGCCGAACATGTACCGAATCTTGGCCGCGTTGTTCACGATCTGGTCGTACGCGACCAGCGAGAAGTTGATCGTCATCAGCTCGACGACCGGGCGCAGACCGAGCATGGCGGCCCCGATCGCGGTGCCGACGATGACCTCCTCGGCGATCGGAGCGTCGACCACGCGCTGCGGCCCAAAGCGGTCCAACAATCCCTCGGTCACGCGGTAGGCGCCGCCGAACTTCCCGATGTCCTCGCCGATGAGGAAAATCGAGTCGTCGCGCTCCATCTCCTCGGCCAGCGCTTCGCGTAGCGCGACGCGGTACAGCTTCTCCTCGGCGCCAGCGACCGGCGCATTAGCGGTCATCAGAGGGGCTCTTGACCCCACGAACTCGAAGCTTCGCTTGAGTTCGTGGGGACCCCTGACGCCCGCAGCTCGGGACGGTCGTCCCATTCGCCCGCGTAAGAGAACTTGTAGAGGTCCTCCGGCTTGGGGTCGGGGCTGTCGTCCGCGTACTGGACGATGTCACGGACCTGGGCGTCGACCTCCTGGCGCACGCTCTTGAAGAACTCCTCGTCGGCGAGGCCACTCTGCTCGAGCTCGTGCTCGAACGCGACGATCGGGTCGGCCTTGCGGAATTTCTCCTTGTCCTCGTTGGAGCGGTACTTGTCCGGGTCGACCACCGAGTGGCCCTTGAACCGGTAGCACAGAGCCTCGACGAACCTGGGCTGCGAGTCGGCGCGCGTCTTCTCGACCACCTCGCTGGTTCGGAGCATCACATCACGAAGGTTCATGCCGTCGACCTGGATCGCTTCCATGTCGTAGGCGCACGCCTTCTTGTAGATGTCCGCGACCGCCGAAGCCGCCTCGACCGGAGTACCCATGCCATAGCGGTTGTTGACGCAGAACCAGACCACCGGCAGGTCGAAGACCTTGGACATGTTGAGCGACTCGTGGAACGCGCCGATGTTGGTGGCGCCGTCGCCGAACATGCAGAACACAACATCTTTTTCCTTGCGGTACTTGATGGCCCACGCGCCACCGACCGCAAGCGGCAGGTGGCCGCCGACGATCCCGTAACCGCCCATGAAGCGAAGGCTCTGGTCGAACATGTGCATCGACCCGCCGCGTCCGTGAGACGTGCCCGTCTCCTTGCCGAAGAGCTCCGCCATCACCGCCTTGGGGTCGACGCCTCGCGCGATGGCGTGGCCGTGCTCGCGGTAGCTCGTGAAGATGTAGTCGTTCGGCTTGAGGGCGAGGATGCCGCCGACTACGGTCGCCTCCTCGCCGATGTTGAGGTGGCAGTAGCCACCGATCTTCGCTTTCGTGTACTGCTCCTGCGCGCGCTCCTCGAAACGGCGGATGAGCTGCATCCGGCGGTGCAGGCCCAGCAGGAAGTCGCGGTTGCCCTTGTTCAGGTCAAGCGATTTCGAGCTGATGACGGTGGGGGAGGGGGGAGTGGCTGGGGGCTTGACCGGGGCGACCATCTGCTGCTCTCGATTTTGAACGTTCGCGGTCGCCGCCACTGTTACCTCCCCTCGCGCGGGGAGGTCGCCCGCAGGGCGGGTGGGGAGAGCTGATCTCTTATTCGGGATGTGGATCGCCCGGCCCTGCGCCGCCAGCGCCGCCTCCATCAGCGACTCGGGCAGCGTCGGGTGCGCGTGGATCGTGAGGTCGATCTGTTCGAGCGTGAGCCCGTTCTGCACGGCCAGCGTGGCCTCGGCGATGAGGTCTGTCGCGCGCGGACCGATGATGTGGGCGCCGAGCAGCTTGCCGGAGCCGGCGTCCGCGACCACCTTCACGAAACCCTCGGACTGGCCGAGCGTGAGCGCCCGACCGGAGGCGGCGAACGGGAAGCGCCCGATCTTGACCTCGATGCCCTTCTCCTTGGCCTCCTTCTCGCCCAGGCCGACGTGGGCTATCTCGGGCTCGGTGTAGATGCAGTTGGGAGCCGCGTGGTAGTCGGGCGTTCGGAAAGTCTGAGGGGGGAGGGCCCCCCTTGAGGCGGCGGGCCCGGCGAAGCCGGATCCCGGCGCACCCCCCCGATGGCCGGCGATGTTCTCCACCGCGCAGACACCCTCGTAAGAGGCGATGTGGGCGAGCATGATTCCGCCGATCACGTCCCCGATCGCCCACACGCCCTGCGCCGTGGTTCGCAGTTGCGCGTCAACGACCACCCGTCCGCGCTCGAGCTTCACACCGGCCTTCTCCGCGTCCAGTCCCTGCGTGTAGGGGACCCGGCCGACGGCCAGCAGGACCTGGTCGGCATCGACCGCGCCGCCCTCGGCCCCGGTCGAGAAGCGAACCTGTAGCGCGCCCTTGTGCTTGACCACCTCCGCGACCTTGCTGTCGGTGTGGATCTCGCCTCCGAGCGAGGCGAGATGTTTGGCGTAGGCAGCGACCAGGTCTGCATCGACCATCGGCAGCACCTGGGGCAGCATCTCGAGGACCGTAACCTTGGTGCCGAGAGCTGCGAACATGGCCGCGAACTCCATCCCGACCACGCCGCCGCCGATCACGGCGAGCCGCTTGGGCACCTCGCGCAGCTCCAGGATCTGGTCGGAGTCGATGGTCAGCTCCGCGCCCTTGAGCGGGATGCGCGCAATCGCAGAGCCGGTGGCGATGACGATGTCCTTGGCCTGCAGGCGGTCGGCGGACACCTCGACGACGCCGGCGCCGGCGAGCCTCGCATCGCCTTTCACCACGGTAACGCCACCGGCTTTGAGGAGGCCCTCTACGCCCTTGACCAGCTGGTCGACGACCCCAGTCTTGCGCTTCAGGGCCATGCCCCAGTCGAAACCCAGGTGGTCGGTCACCAGCCCGAACGGGGCGCCCGCCTTGGCGAGGCTGTACAGCTCGGACGACTGGAGCAGGGCCTTGGTCGGGATGCAGCCGCGGACCAGGCACGTGCCTCCCAGCCGGTCCTTCTCGACCACCGCGGTGGTGGCGCCGAGCTGGGCGGCGCGCAGGGCGGCAACGTAGCCCCCGGGGCCGCCCCCGATCACGACGATGTCATATGAGGCCATAGCTCTTATCTATACACGGTATCGGGAATGTTTATGCCCGGTGATCGTCGCCGGGGGCGGGCTTCAGCCCATTGGGGCGGTAGCGGTTGGTGATGGGCATGCGGCGGTCACGCCCGAATGCTCGCGGCGTGATCTTGACCCCGGGAGGCGCCTGGCGGCGCTTGTATTCGCTGCCGTCGACCAGCTGGATCACACGGGCCACGGTCTCGGGACGGTTCCCGGCGGCCACCAGCTCCTCTGGGCTGAGCTCGTCCTCGATGTACCCGCGCAGGATGGGGTCGAGCTCCCCGTAGGGCGGCAGGCTGTCGACGTCCTTCTGGCCGGGCTTGAGCTCCGCGGAGGGCGCTTTGTTGATGACCCGCTCGGGTATCGCCGGGCCGAGCGAATTCCGGTAGTGGCACAGCTCGTACACCGTGGTCTTGGTGATGTCCTTGAGCACGGCATAGCCGCCCGCGATGTCGCCATACAGCGTGCCGTAACCGGTCGCCAGCTCCGACTTGTTGCCGGTGCTCAGCACGATGTATCCGAACTTGTTCGACAAAGCGTGGAGGATGGTCGAACGGATGCGAGGCTGCACGTTCTCTTCGGCGACGCCGGCCTTGGTGCCCTTGAACGCTCCGGACAGGATCGCTTCGAAGCCCTTGTGCGCCGGCTCGATGGGAAAGTCCAGGAGCTGCATGCCGAGGGTTTCGGCGACCAGGCCGGCGTCTTCCAGGCTCTCGGCCGACGTGTAGCGCGACGGCATGCGGACCCCGATCACGTTCTCGGGCCCGAGGGCGTCGCAAGCGATCGCCGCGGTGAGCGCCGAGTCGACGCCGCCGGACATCCCGACCACGACCTTTTCGAATCCCTGCTTGCGGATGTAGTCACGGGTTCCCAGCACGACCGCGGCGTAGATCTCGGCCGCGCCGTCAAGTGGTTGGCTCATGGATGTGGGCACGGCCGGCTTCGCGCGGGCAGGCGTTGCGCTCTGGATCGACACCTCTATCAACTCCAGCTCGAGACGCTCCGCCCCCTCCGCCTCGCGGCGGATCGTCTCGGTCGGGCGGTGGCCGGCGGAGTCCGGCTCGATGTCGCACACGAGCAGCTCGTCAACGAAGGACGCCGCATGCGCGAGCACCTGGCCGTGCGGCCCGAAGACGACGCTGTTGCCGTCGAACACGAGCTCGTCCTGGCCCCCGACCGTGTTGACCCACGCGACGAACGCGCCGTAGTCGGCCGCGCGGTCGCCCACCATCGCCTCGCGCGGCGCCCGCTTGCCGGCGTGATAGGGGGACCCGTTGATGTTGATGAGCAACTCGGCCCCAAGATGCGCCTCCCACGCCATCGGTCCAGAGGGGAACCAGCAGTCCTCGCAAACCGACAGCCCGATCCGGACCCCGTCGAGCTCGATGATGGGGCAGCGGCGTCCCGGCTCGAAGTACCGCTTCTCGTCGAAGACCCCGTAGTTGGGTAGGAAGACCTTGTGGTAGATCGCTTTCACGACGCCGTCGTGCGCGAATGCCGCCGCGTTAAAGATCTCGCCCTCCTGGTCGACGAAACCGACAACCGCCGAGATGCCCTTGGTCGCGGACGCGATGAGGTCGAGCTGAGCGAGGTTGTCGCGCACGAACGACGGCTTGAGAACCAGGTCCTCCGGCGGGTAGCCGGTGACGGCCAGCTCGGGGAAGCACACGATGTCAGCGCCGAGGTCTCGCGCACGGCCGATCCAGTCGACGATCAGGCGGCGGTTGCCCTCAAGATCGCCCACCACCGGGTTGATCTGCGCCAGCGCAATCCTCACGATCTAATTTTGGCTCCCGGCGCTCCTTACCATTGGGATTGCTTGGTTTACTTCGAACGGCTTCGCGCGCTCGCGATCTCCCGCAACACGATGCTCTGCGTCGGCCTCGACCCCGATCCCGACCGGATCGGAGGCGGCGCCGCGGGTGCGCTGCGTCACTGCCGAGAGGTCATCCATCAGACCGAGGAGCACGCCTGCTGCTTCAAGCCGAACAGCGCCTTCTGGGAGCAGTACGGCCCCGACGGGTGGTCGGCGCTGATCGAGCTTCGGGAGGAGGCGCCCGACACTCCCTTCCTTTTCGACGGCAAGCGCGGCGACATGGGCAACACGATGCGGGCGTACGCTCGGGCGGTCTTCGAGACCCTCGCCATGGACGCAGCGACCGTCAACCCGTACCTCGGCTCGGACTCGCTCGAGGAGTTCGTCCGCTACGAGGACCGCGGTGTCTACGTGGTGTGCCGGACCTCCAACCCGGGCGCCTCCGACCTGCAGCACCTCGAAGCGGACGGGAGGCCGATCTACCGCCGGGTGGCGGAGCTCGCCGAAAGGATGAACTCGAGGGGCAACGTCGCGCTGGTGGTCGGCGCCACCGCGCCGGCGCAGGTCGCGGAGCTGCGGCAGGTGACCGCGCTGCCGTTTCTCATCCCGGGTGTCGGGGCGCAGGGCGGTGACCTCGAGGCTTCGGTGCGAGGCGCCTCGAACGGAGACCCCGCCTCATGCCTCATCTCGTCGAGCCGCAGCGTCCTCTACGCGGACAGCCCGGCGCGGGAGGCGGCCGCCTTGAAGGCGCGGATCAACGCGGCTGCCGGAGTCCGCCTGTGACCGAAACCAGGCACACGGCCAGGCTCGTCCTGACCGGCCACATCATCGATTCGATGACGCTGCCACAGGTGATGGACATGGTCATGGACCTGGGCGGCAACTTCACCATCGAGGAGCTGAAGGTGGGGCAGCACAAGACCGACACGTCGATCTGCCGCATGGAGGTGGTCGCCGGGTCGGCCGAGCTGCTCGACCGCATCGTTCGGCAGGCGCGCGCCCTCGGGGCGACGGCTGAGTCGGAAAAGCCGGTCTCCGTCCAGCGCGTCGAGCGAGAGGGGGTTTTTCCGGAAGGGTTCTACTCGACGAGCAACCTGCCAACCGAGGTGCTCGTGGGCAGCCGCTGGCTGCAGGTCGAGAACATCGAGATGGACGCCGCCATCGCCGTCGACGCGAAAGCGGGCCGCGCGTGGTGCATAGTCTTCCAGGGCGCCAAGCCGGGGATGGAGGTCGTCGTCGGATACGAGGGCGTGCGCGTGACTCCGCTGGAGAGGTCCAGGCACACCGAGATCTTCAGCTTCATGGGCAGCGAGGTCTCGGCGGAGAAGCCGAAGAAGGTCCTGATCGGCGGTATCGCCGACGAGATGCGCCAGGTGCGCGCCGCCGGGGGCCGCATCCTCGTGGTGGCCGGTCCCGCCGTGGTCCACACCGGCGCGGGCCGCTACCTCTCGCGCCTGATCGAGCTCGGGTTCGTCCAGGTGCTGTTCGCCGGCAACGCGCTCGCGGTGCACGACGTCGAGTCGGCGCTGTTCGGCACGGCCCTTGGGATCAACGTGGAGAGCGGCCTGGCGATCGAGCATGGGCACGAGCACCACATGCGCGCCATCAACCGCGTCCGGGCCGCGGGCGGCCTGCGCCAGATGGTCGAGAGCGGCCAGCTCACGTCCGGCGTGATGAAGTCCGCGATCCAGCACGGTGTCGAGATCGTGCTGGCGGGGTCGGTCCGCGACGACGGCCCCCTGCCGGACGTCGTCACCGACATGGTGGAGGCGCAAAAGCGCATGCGGGCGGTGCTCGGCGGGGTGCGCGTCGCGTTGATGCTGTCGACGATGCTTCATTCGATCGCCACCGGCAACATGCTGCCGGCAGGTGTACGGACCGTGTGCGTCGACATCAACCCCGCTGTCGTGACCAAGCTCGCCGACCGCGGCAGCTGGCAATCGATCGGTTTGGTCACCGACGTGGAATCCTTCTTGCGCGAGCTGGCCCAAGTCGTGGAAACTGGTGCGCATGGGTAAAGGACGCGACAAGCAGGGCCGCGAGGCCAAGAAGAAGAAGAAGGTCAAGCTACCTGGGGGCGCGGTGGGCCCAGACGCCCAGTTCCGGCACCACTCGGTGGTGACGAGCCAGCCGCAGCCGCCGCCGAAATCGCCGGAGTAGCCGTCTAGGCCGGCACCGCGTCGTCGCGCCTGGGCCACATGCGCACGGCCATGGCCGCGAGCAGCAGGCCGAAGAGGCCTGCGAGGGCGCGCTGCGGAAGCCACAGCGCGAGCACGGCGCCGGCGAGCGCTCCTGGCACGCCGCCCAGCGACATCCATCCGGCAGCTCTGGAGTCCAGGTCGCCGCGGCGCTGGTGGGCTACGGCCCCGACGGCCGCCGTGGGTAGGATCGCGAGCAGGGAAGTTCCCTGCGCCGCGCGCTGCCCGATGCCAAAGCCGAAGACCAGTGTGGGCACCAAAAGCACGCCGCCTCCCACGCCGGTGAGTCCGCTTATCGTGCCGATGACGGCTCCGCTCAAAACGAGCAAGGGGTACCCGACGGGACCAACGCCGGGTGCCGACGCTGCCTCCACGACGGTGTTGCTACCGACAATCGCGGTCCGCAGCTCGCTCAGGGCTGCCACGACCATCAGAGCCGCGAGGAGCATCTTGAGGATGCGCTCTGGGACTCTTGACGCCAATCCCGCGCCCAGGAGCGCACCGGCCGAGCTTCCGATCATCACGAAGACCGCCACGGGCAGGTCGAGCTGATGAGAGCGCCCGCCGAAGTAATAGACGCAGGCTCCGACGATCCCGATGGGCACGATGGCGGCAAGCGAAGTTCCGCTGGCTCGCCTCTGGGTCGTCTTGGCCCACAAGACCTGAAGCGGGACCATCAGGAATCCGCCCCCGACGCCGAGCAATCCGCCGGCCAGTCCGGCAGCCCCACCGATGGTCAGATCGCGGTATCGGTATCGGCCGGGCAGGCTATCGATGAGAGGATTTGCCACCCGTCACCAGCCACGCACGACCCATAGGTCGGTCACCCGCTTATCTTCGGCCCATTAGACTCGCGCGCAGTGGAAACCAACGGCGTGGGGCCCTTGCCGCTCGACGGCATTCGCATCCTGGACTTCACGCAGGCACTGGCCGGCCCGTACTGCACGATGCTCCTGGGAGACCTGGGCGCGGACGTCGTCAAGATCGAGCCGCCGCGCGGAGACCAGTCGAGGCACTGGGGACCGCCTTTTCTCAACGGCGAGTCCTCCTACTTCCTGTCGGTCAACCGGAACAAGCGCAGCGTCCTCGCAGACCTCAAAGACCCGCAGGGCCGGGCCGATGTGCTCGCCCTAGCGATGTCCAGCGACGTGGTGGTGGAGAACTTCAAGCCGGGCGTGATGGCTAGGCTTGGCCTGGACGCCGCGACGCTGCAGGAGAAAAAGCCTTCCATCGTGTACGCCTCGATCAGCGGATATGGTCAGAACCAGCCCACGCTGGCCGGCTACGACCAGATCGCCCAGGGCACGTCCGGAATGATGAGCGTCAACGCTCCACCGAATGCGCCGCCGACCAAGGTCGGGGTGCCGATCGGCGACATCGGGGCCGGGATGTTTGCCAGCCATGCGATCCTTGCGGCACTGGTCGAACGAGGCCGCACCAACAAGGGGCGGCGCCTCGACATTGCATTGAACGATTCCCTGCTCGCGCTCTTCACCTACCAGGCCGGGCGTCTATTCGCCACCGGCAAGGTCCCGAGCAGCGACGGAAACTACCATCCCTCGATCGCGCCGTACGGCACGTTTGCCGTGCGGGACGGCTTCATCAACCTGGCGGTGGCCACCGACGAGCAATTTCTTCGCCTGTGCAAGACGCTCGGAGCGAGCGAGCTTGCAGCGGACCCTCGCTTCGCCAACAACGCCGGACGCCTGGGGGCGCGCGACGATCTCGTCGAGCAGATCGAGAAGCGCCTAAAGACAGCGACTCGCGAAGAGTGGCTCGAACGGCTGCACCAGAACGGCCTCCCCGCCGGCCCGATATTCGACATCGCGGAGGCTTTTGCCAGCCCACTGGCCACCGAACGCGAGATGCGGATCGAGATCGAGCACCCGGTCGCCGGCAAGATCAGCCAGGTCGGCGCGCCCTGGAAGATCGACGGCCAGTCCAGCCCGGTCCGCCGGCCGCCGCCGACTCTCGGGCAGCACACCGGCGAGGTGCTGCGTGAATGGCTTGGTGACGCTCGTGGCTGAGGCGGGCGCGGACGAGCTGATCACCGGGCGGCAAGGCGCGGTGCGGTGGGTCACGTTCAACCGCCCTGAGGCGCGCAACGCCCTGACCTGGAACATGTACAGCCGGCTCATCGAGGTCTGCGAGCAGGTGAACGGGGAACGCGACGTTCGCGCCATGGTCCTGACGGGCGCCGGGGGGAAGGCATTTGTCGCGGGCACGGACATCTCACAGTTCCGCGACTTCAAGACCGCCGAGGACGCCCTCGAGTACGAGGCCCGCGGCAACCTGGTCATGACGGCGCTCGAGTCGGTCCGCGTGCCGACCATCGCCGCCATCGCAGGTTCGTGCACCGGAGCCGGCGCCGCCATCGCGGCGTGCTGCGACATCCGCATCGCCTCGCCGTCTGCCCGATATGGATTTCCCATCGCCCGCACGCTGGGCAACTGCCTTTCGATGCCCAACTACGCGAGGCTCTCGGCGCTCATCGGTTTTGCCCGTTTGAAGGACCTGATCATGCGGGCCCGCCTCATGGACGCCGTGGAGATGCTCGCGTGCGGGCTGCTGTCGGAGGTGACGGCCGATGAGGAGTCGCTGCCGGAGCGTGCGCAGGCGATGGCCGAAGAGGTCGCCGCCCATGCCCCGCTCACGTTGTGGGCGACCAAGCAGGCGTTGCGTCGCGTGAGAGACCGGCTCATCCCGGAGGGCGGCGACTCGGACCTGATCGTGGCCTGCTACACGTCGAGTGATTTCCACGAAGGCGTCGAGTCGTTCCTCGCCAAGCGCAAGCCGATCTGGACCGGCGAGTAGCAGACCGCAACTGTTCGGACTGAGCGGCCTCGACATCGCGGCGATCCTCGCTGCCGGGCTCGTGGCCGGCATGATCAACACGATCGTCGGGTCGGGCTCGCTGCTGACCTTCCCGGTGCTCCTGGCGGTGGGGTATTCGCCTTTCGTGGCCAACGTGACGAACACGGTGGGGATCGTGTTCGGCTCGGCCAGCGGCGTCGTGGGCTACCGCCGCGAGCTGGCGGGACAGGGCCAAAGGATCGCCGGTTTGGCCTTGCCGAGCGCCGGCGGCGCGCTTGTGGGCGCTGTGCTCCTGCTCGCCCTGCCCGAGACGGTCTTTCACCGGGTGGTCCCAGTGCTGGTCCTGTTCGCGGTGGGCCTGGTGATCGCGCAACCGCGCCTGTCGGCGCTCTTATCACGTCATCGCGACCATCCCTACAGCACGTGGGCGCTGCGCACCGGCGTGTTCCTCACTGCGGTGTACGGGGGCTACTTCGGCGCCGCGCAGGGAGTGATCCTGGTGGGCCTGATGGGGATCCTGCTCGACGACACCCTGCAGCGGATCAACGCGCTGAAGAACGTGGTCGCACTGATCGTCAACACGGTCGCCGCGCTGGTCTTCGTGCTGGTGGCCCACATCGCCTGGCCTGCTGCCGCGCTTTTGGCCGTCTCGAGCGTGGCCGGGGGCCAGGTGGGCGCGCAAGTGGGGAGGAGGCTGCCGCCGGCCGTCCTGCGGGGCGTCATCGTGGTCGCCGGCCTGGCGGCGGTGGTGAAGTTGCTGGCCTGAAACGGTCCAGATCGAGCGGGCGTTACGCGCTTGACACCGTGACCCGCCGCGGCGTAGCCTCCTGGGCAGAAACGGTACGTACGAGTACCAAAGCGTCGTTGGATCGAGGAATCAAGGGAGCACCGAATGGTTTCGTTTGAGCTGACCGACGAGCAACGCGAGATCCGCGACTGGGTCCACAGCTTCGCCGAAAAGGAGATCCGCCCGGTCGCCCACGAGTACGACGAGAAAGAGGAGTTTCCCTGGCCGGTGGTCAAAAAGGCCGCCGAGATGGGCCTCTACGGCGTCGATTTCCTCCAACAGACCTTTGGCGACAGCACCGGGATAATGCCTGCGCTCGTCGCCGAGGAGCTCACCTGGGGCTGCGCCGGCATCGCGCTGGCGATCCAGGGCACCGGGCTCCCGATCGCCGCCATCTTCTCCCAGGGCACGCCCGAGCAGATCGCGACCTGGATCCCGGCTTGCTACGGCAGCGTGGACAAGCCGGCCCTCGGGGCGTTTGCGGTCACCGAGCCGGACGCCGGCTCTGACGTCTCGTCGATGAAGACCCGGGCCATCCGCAAGAACGGCGACTGGGTCATCAACGGGCAGAAGGTGTTCATCACCAACGGCGGCATCGCCGACGTGCACGTGGTGGTCGCCGCAGTCGAGCCCGACCTGGGGACGCGCGGCCAGGCGAGCTTCGTGGTCGGGCCGGGAACCAAGGGCCTGCGCATGGGCAAGAAGGAAAAGAAGATGGGCATCCGGGCCTCGCACACCGCCGAGGTTTTGCTCGAGGACTGCACCATCCCCGCCGAGAACGTGCTGGGCGGTGTGGAGAAGCTGGAGGCCAGGCTGAAGCGGGCCCGCGAGGGCACCTCGCAGCGCGCGTCGGGCGCTCTCAAGACGTTCGAGCTGTCGCGCCCGATCGTCGGAGCGCAGGCGCTGGGCATCGCGCGGGCGGCGTTCGAGTTCGCCCTCCAGTACGCCAAGGAACGCAAGCAGTTCGGCCGCCCGCTGATCGAGAACCAGGCGATCGCGTTCATGCTCGCCGACATGGCCACCGAGATCGAAGCCACCCGCGCCCTCATCTGGCGTGCGCTGTGGGAAGGTCGCAGTGGCGGCGAGTTCAAGAAAGCCGAGGGCTCGATGGCCAAGCTGAAGGCAGGCGAGGTCGCGGTCAAGGTCACGGAGCAGGCGATCCAGATCTGCGGCGGATACGGCTACATTCGCGACTTCCCGGTCGAGAAGTGGCACCGCGACGCCAAGATCTACACGCTGTTCGAGGGGACGAGCGAGATCCAGCGGCTGGTCATCTCTCGGGCTCTCGCCAAGGACTAGGTGTCGGCAGCGGCGAGCGCGGCGGTCCAGCAGCGACGTGACGCGCGGGTCGAAAGGCGCCGCCGCCGGCTGGCCGAGTCCGCCCTCACGCTGTTTGCGACGCGGGGCTACAACGTCACCTCCGTCGATGACATCGTCGCCGGAGCGCGGGCGTCCAAGTCGGCTTTCTACGAGTTCTTCGAGTCCAAAGAGCACTGCTTCCGCGACCTGCTCGCCCAGGAAGGCGGCGCGCTGATCCACGACGTGCTGGCCAGCGCCGCCTCCGGTCGCGACCATCACGAACGGCTGAGGCTGGGGATCACGGCCTTCGTCCGGTCGTGCTTCGAACGCTCTTCGGTGGCGCGCCTGCTGATCGTGGAGTCGGTGGGTCTGAGCGCCGGGGTCGACCAGGTGCGCCACGAGCTCCAGGCGCAGTTTGCCGGCGCGGTGGCCGAGGAGATGCGCCACGCCAAGACCCATGACCCCTTCTACGCCGACAAGGATCCGCAGGTCTTCGGGCGGGCCGTGGTCGGGGCGGTCAGCGACGCAGTCGGCTATTTCCTGACCCACCCGGGATACGACGCCGATGCCCTGGCCGTGAGCCTTTGCCGCATCTTCGCCCCGTAGCAGGCGGAGCTCAGCCATGTCCAACCTGGCCCGGGTCCGGCGAATGTTCGACCACGACCCCGGCGCGTACCACCGCGGCATGACGTCGCGCTTCAGCGAGTGGATGCTTGGCGACGCGCGCCAGAAGGTGGGGGAGACCGTCCGGGGCCGCCGGGTGCTCGACATCGGGTTTGGGACCGGGCTGAGCCTGCCCCACTACCCGGCGACGGTCGAGATCACCGGGATAGACGCCAGCCTCGAAATGCTGCGGTTCGCCCGCTCCGAGTCGGCCAAGTCGGGCCGGCATGCGTCGTTGGCCGAGATGGACGCGGAGCACCTGGCGTTCGCCGACGGCACGTTCGACTCGGTGGCTTTCAATCTGTGCCTGTGCACCATCGGCGATCCCCAGCGCGCGGTGCGGGAGGCGATCCGCGTGGCCAAGCCCGGCGCGCCGATGGTCTTCCTGGAGCACGTTCGCAGCCACCTCCTGCCGGTGGCGGCCGTCCAGGAGGTCTTCAGCCCGCTCCTGGTCGCGCTCCAGGCCGACCACTTCAACCGCGACACGGCTCGGACGGCCAGGCGAGCCGGGGTGGAGATCGTTTCCATCGATCGCTGGTTCGCCGGCATCTTCAACCTGATCGTCGGGCGTGCCCCGGGAGGCGATCGGCCTTGACCGGCCGGGCCCCTCGGCACTTGTATCCCGAACAAGCGTTCGGCTACTATCAGGGGGCGAACATGCGTACCTTGAGCACCCAGGTCAAGTTGCGGCGTCTGATCCGGCTCTTCGACGAAGCCGTCGAGCGGCTGGTCAGCGAGCCTGCCGAGCGCCAGATGGCATCAGCCGTCGGCGCCAGGCTGCAGGAGCTGGCCGCCCAGGTCCGCGAGGCCTGGGAGCGCGAAAGCTTCACTGGGTCTCTGCCGGCGCCCCTGGGGCGCTACGTCCGCGACCAGCTGCGCACCGTCGAGCTGGCGATCGCCGGTCTGCCTCAGACGGGCGCCGACCTCGAGCTGCTCCGGCGGGACTTCGAAGGGGCTGCGCTGCCGCTCGAAGTCTTCCTGCGCGGCCTGGACACCGCGCCGGCGCTGCAGCGCTCGGCCTAGAAGGACCCGGCTCGTGAATTGGGCCAACCAGTGTCGAGAAGCTTGTCGAGCCCGCGGATCGCGCGACCAGGAACTCCAAATTCGACCAAATGCCGTAGCCTAAACGGCGTTGGCTAGGTACCAACAAGCAGCTTGCATTAATCGATTGGCGACTCCAACAAGGGCCTGGGGCACGCTCCTTTGCCTGGCAACGGTTCTGGTGGCCTGTGGTCCGGGATTCGCACAACCAAAGACCGGCAGCCGAGCACACACGAGCTCTCCGTCTGCGCCCGAGTCCAATCCGACGGCCTCTGCTCCGTCGGCATGGACAGCCGTCTACATGGTCCAGATCCACCGGCCGTTCATTCTCGATCCGGGTTCCGCAACTTCGGGTCACATCGAGGCCGGTCCCGTGGATGTTCTCCATGTCGTTACCGTGTCCGACGGTGTTCCGACCGACCGGGTGGTCTATAGCTCCGACCAGTATCGGCAACTGCTCGCCGCCGGAAAGGGCTTTGCAGTCGAAATTGACGGGGTCAAGGCGGATGGCAGCGACACCTTGGCCGTCGTCGATCTTGCGACTGGAGCCAGTCGCTCTCTTGGGAGCATGAGCTCGCTTGGCATCGATGATTCGGGCCGTATCGGCGGCGTAGTCAGTCCGGATGGTTCGCGGGTTGCAATTGGGAGCAACCACAAGATCGTTCTCATCCCGCTTGCTTCAGGCCCGCAGAGCCTGCTCCTCGGGCCCGGCGATTCGGGGACATGGTTCATCCCTTTGCGATGGACATCGACAGGAATCTTGGTCGGAGAAGTCGGCTACGAAGGTCCCGGGTACGGGAGGCTAATTCGTGTCGATCCGGCCAACGGGAATCAGACGGTTGTCAGCCAGGCCCCGAACACTCAGTTGGTCGTTTCGCCGCAGGGCCAGTGGCTTGCCACAACCAAATACGTTGATCTTGGCGATGGGCCGTCCATTCAGTTCGCGTGGCAGAACACCTTGAATCTCACACCCGTACCCGGCGCCTCGTCGCGGATCGTATCCGAAAAGGACCGATGGTTTGTGCCTCTGGACGTGAGCGATGATGGCGAGTTGTTGTTCAGCTCTGATACCCAGACCGACAGCGCCGTAGCGCCCGATATGGGGATCCACCTTGCAGCCAACGGTCGCGTTGTCCAGCAGTTGTCTGAAAGCTCACGCGGGGAATATGGGGCCGCTTTCTATGGCGCTGCACGCCTGGTCGACCCGACGACCGCACTCATTGCCCGAATGCGAGGCGGCTTCGACGCGGAATCGAGCCTTGATGTCGAGCTGGTGCACATGTGCTTGGCTACATCAAGTGGCTGCCGCGTAACAACCACGACCGTGTCCTCAACGCCAGGGAGTTACGACACCTCAACTCACGCTTTCATGATCGCGCCAGGGACGAACTGACTGCTCGAAGGCATGCCAATTCATCTCGCGCCTCAACAAGAGAGCCTCTCGAAGTGCAATGCTGCCTATAACGGTCATTATCAGCAGCATCATGAAACGAAGGAGCTACGAGGAGATCCCCGCCGACCAGGACAGCCGGCAGCCCTCCCCATTGCTCCTGCGCGAGCAGGTACTCAGCCAACACCCGATGCCGTCCGACGTGCTCACGCTGAGACCGTACAGCCTCCTGGCGCTCCTGTGAACCCTGCAGCCAACACGGACGGTGCCACCAGCCATCCGAGAGCCGCAGCGCCGCTCCGTCGTCGCGCTCAACCACCCGACTACAACCAGCGCACACCCTGACGCCCCGGCCTGGGGCGATGGTCCCTCCCAACAGAGGAGCGGTACCCCGGGCCGAGGTCAGGCCCGACCGCTCCTCTGCCGGGTCCCCAGGGACGAGCTGGGGGGGCGGGCAAGACGGCCCAGCTCCCCCAGGTCGGGGCTCACCAGGTCCAGCGAACAGCCAACCATCCGTATTCAAAGTCGCCCTTCGGTAGTGTCCCCGGGCATGAAGTGCACTACCTACAAGGAGAGAAGGACGCGACCCCAATCCCCCCGGCCCTCGGCCGCCTCCCGGGCCGGGGCAAGCGCCGGGGTCCGGGGCCCCCGAGCACCCCATCTCCCCACGGACGCGCGCGCCCGGACCGGGGTCCTCTTCGTCGCGGGACGCTAGCGGATGCCGGTCATTATCACCAGCAACCTTTCTGAGCTGGGCCAGGATCGGTGACCCACTCTGTCACGTCTTATGCAGCGCGACAACCTGGCTAGTTCAGCTTCGGTTTGGCTTCCTGAGCGATGATCTCCGCTAATCGCGCCCGAGTGTCCGGACGAATTTCCTCGGTCGGATACACGTTTCGAAAGGCAAGCTCAGCCTGCTTCAGAGACTTGAGATTGAGCAAGCGGACCAAGAATCTCAAGTCGTTCCTATCACGGTCGTGGCGGTCGGCGAGGATCTTCATAGCTAGGAGGTACTCCGGCGAGCCCGCCATGACCCTCAGACCGGGCAAGTCGAGGACAGGCAGCGGCTTACGGTCCGGTCTGCCTATGAACTGCTTAACCGCATTGTTGAGCCACTCACTAGGTAGGTCCAGCTCTCTTCCCACTTGGGCCGCCGCTTTGAAGACCTCGTTCTTGCGCTTGAAGACCGCATCGACGTCGCGCGTAGCCGGCCGGGCCTTGAAGGCAAGTGCCATGGCGGCTCCGCCCACGACGAACAAGTCAGCTTTTAACTTGCTCGCTTCGAGGATCTCAGACAGGCGCTCGAGCGCTTGGAGGCTGTCCTTCCGGGACATTAGATTTCGCCCAGGCAGGGTCATGCCCGCTCCAGAGCTCTTTCAGAAATGAAGATTCCGCGCCGGCGAAAGGCGGCAGGGCTCTGCGCCACGGCGCTCGGCCGGGCACTCGGAACGTCTCCCTCAATCCACCATTTGGCGAGGAATCGATCGGAGTCTTCTACCCACGCTGGTACCGCAAGGCCCACTTCGTTAGCCAGGTACTCTGCGAGCGCGGCCAAGTAGGCGTCGAGGAGCGGGCTTCCGGTGTGATCGGGTCTGTCCCGTATTAGGGCACGTTGGGTATTGCGTCGCCTTGAGCGGAAATCGTCAATGAACTGGTAGATCAAGGCGGAGGCCATGCTGTCCATGGTCGCGCCGTTCGTGATTCGCAAGCCTTTGATGTGTTTAGCCAAATCGGGGAGCGCCTGCGGTGTTTCCTTTCGATCCCGACGCCGGATTTCTAGGTTGGACAACGCTCTGCGAAGGTCCCTGTATAGGGGCGAATCGAGGTTGGCCGAATAAACCCCATATTGGCCCTTGGATTCGCGCCGTACGACGCCCAGCTCAACAGCTCTTCCAAGTGCCCGATACAGGCTGTCGGGGTTCACTCGCGCTAAGGACCGGCTGAGGTCGCTCCAGCCAAATTTCTTTTTCGGATCGCCGAGCACGATCTCAAGTAGCTCAGGCAACACGTCTGAGCCAAACAGCAGATGTGCCTTGGGAGCTCTTGGCATGTTGTGAATCTTATGGCTTTGCCATAAGATTCACAAGTCACCTTTGCTCTTATGGCGCTCCCAGCACCCGCGATGTCAGCGGTGCGATGCAGCACCAAGGCAAACGCGTCTAAGGCTCCCTCGCCTCCCGATCAACCCCGGCCCAGAGCCCTGCGGAGCTGGTCTCGGGTAACGTTCCCCTCCGCGATCACCCGCCCGGCGAGCATGACGACAGGGACCCGCCAGTCGTATAGATCGTGAAGGCGGTCGTCGGAGTCGACGTCGGCGAGCTCAGGCTCCTCGCCAAGCTCGCGTAGAAGGCCGAGGGCTTCGTCACACAGGTGGCAGTTGCGGCGGGTGACCAGGACCAGGCTCACGACCGGCTATCCCTAGCCGGGCAGCTGCAGGGTCTGCCCCGCCTCGATGACCGGGCTGTGGAGGCCGTTGGCGCGCTCGATTTCGTCGACACGGATCCGCACATCATCCGACGGATAGCGGGCGGATGCGATCGACCACAGCGTGTCGCCCGGCTGGACCACCACCGTGGAAACCACCGGCGCCGAGCCACCATGCGCGACCACTGCCAGGCCCACCGTGGCTGCAAGCGTGAGCGCGATCACCACGACCAGGCGTCCGGCCGAGCGAGCGCCGGCGTCCTGGCGTCGCGACGCCATGGGTCTGATTCCGTAGCCTACCGCGTACATCTGTTCGTGGCGTACCATAACGAACGGGCGTTCGATTGTCAACCATACGAACAAAGGTTTGCGCTTGGAGACCCGAAGTGCTAGCATGGCCGCAACGTCCCAGTAAAGGTCCCCCACCAAGCAGTTGGAGAAGATCGAATTGACAGAGCAGCTCACCGAGAGGCAGTCCAAGATCCTCGACTACATCCGCTATGTGACCAAGGTCCGGAACTACCCCCCGAGCGTTCGTGAGATCGGGGAGGCGGTCGGCCTCAGCTCGAGCTCGACGGTCCACAACCACCTCAACCAGCTCGAGCGGCGCGGCCTGATCAAGCGCGACCCGAGCAAGTCGCGCACGGTGCAGCTGGTCCAGGACGCCGACGCCGACCAGATGCGCAGGAACGCCATCTCGGTGCCGGTGATCGGCAACGTCGCGGCCGGGGCTCCCATCCTGGCCGAGCAGAACATCGAGGAGCACGTCCTCCTCTCCTCCGACATGGCCCAGGAAGGCAACTTCCTCCTGCGCGTCCGGGGCGACAGCATGATCAACGCCGGGATCCTCGACGGCGACATGGTCCTCGTTCGGCCTCAGCACGAAGCGCCGACGGGAACGATCGTGGTCGCGCTGGTGGACGGCGACGCCACCGTCAAGAGATTCGAGCGCGGCAACGGGCACGTGCGGTTGGTCGCCGAGAACCCGTCCTACGAGCCGATCGTGACCAGCAACGTCAGCCTGGTCGGTGTCGTCCGAGGGGTGATCAGGCTCTTCCGGTAGCGGCAGCGAAGACCGCGAACCGGCCGGCGGCGTGCCGCGGCACCCAGCCCCAGGCCCGGGTGCCCGTCGCGACGTACTCCGTTCGATCCACCCCGCCGATCTTCCGCAACAACGCCAGCACGCTCTCGCTGCCGTACGGCACGAGAATGTCGAGCGCCACGACGTCGCCGCGGGTGGCCCGGTCCAGCGCAGCCATCAGCTCGGCCAGGCCCGTCTGCTGGGTGGCCGAGATGGCCACGGCCCCGGGGTATCTCCCCACCAGCGCGCCGACCGCGCGGCGCCGTGACGCCGGCCCGAGCAGGTCGACCTTGTTCAGCGCGACCACGCGCGGCTTGTCTGCGGCTCCGAGGTCCGCGAGCACCTTGTCGACCGTCTCGGCCTGCTCTTCGACGGCGTGAGAGCTCAGGTCGAGCACCTGCAGGATCACGTCCGCCTCGGTGACCTCTTCCAGGGTGGCCCGGAATGCCGCCACCAGGTCGGTCGGGAGCTTCTGGATGAAGCCGACGGTGTCGGTCAGGAGCAGACCGCGCCCGGCAGGCAGCTCTAGCTTGCGAGTCGTCGGGTCGAGCGTGGCGAACAGCTTCTGTTCGGCGCGGACCCCCGCGCCCGTGAGGGTGTTCAGCAGGGTCGACTTCCCGGCGTTGGTGTAGCCGACGATCGCCACGGTCTCCAGCTGCGCTCGCCGGCGCCCGGTGCGTTGCTGGTGCCTTTGCGTGCGGACCTGCTCGATCTCTCGCTCGAGGTCGCGCATCCTCTTGCGGATGCGCCTGCGCTCGACCTCGATCTGCTGCTCGCCGAAACCTCCGCGAGCGCCTACGCCCCCGCGACGTCCGCCGACCTGCCGGTCGTATGCGTATGCGCCGATGAGCCGCGGAAGCAGGTGGTGAAGGCGTGCGGCTTCGACCTGTAGGCGGCCCTCGTGGGTCCGAGCGTGCTGGGCGAAGATCTCGAGGATGATCTCGGTGCGGTCGAGGACCCTGGTCTTGAGCTCCAGCTCCAGGTTGCGCTGCTGGCGCGGGCTGAGGTCTTCGTTGCAGATGATCACGTCGAAGCCACCTTCCATCCGCATGTCTCGAAGGGCCTCGACCTTGCCCATCCCGATGAAGTGCGCCGAGTCGACCTCGCTACGTCTCTGGACGTCCGAGCCGACGACCTCCGCCCCGGCCGTCCTCGTCAGGTCGGCGAGCTCGGTCATCTGGTCTCGCACTGTCTCCGGGGTGTTGCCGGGAAGCAGCACGCCGACGAGATACGCCCGCTCGCGCGGGGTCCTGGTCGTGATCACTTGAAGGGGGCCCCCACGAAATCGCGGCGAAGCCTCGGATTTCGTGGGGATTTCAGAGCTTGAGCTTCCTCATGCGGGCCATCGCCTCCTCGAGCCGCGCGTCCGGCGCAGTCACCGAGAGCCGGAAATATCCCTCCCCATGCCGGCCGAATCCGACCCCTGGCGTGATGTTGACGCCCACCTCGTCCAGCACGTAGCTTGCAAACCCGATCGAGTCATAGCCCTTGGGAACCGGCGCCCATACATAGAAGGTCGCACGAGGGGGTTTGATGTTCCAGCCCAGGTCGTTGAGCGTGTCGGCGACCAGCCTGTGCCGGCGGGCATAGATCTCGCAGGCGGCGAACGTCTCAGTCTCGACTCCATTCATCGCCTCGATGGCGGCCCACTGCACAGCCTGGAAGATCCCCGAGTCGATGTTGGTCTTCAGCTGCCCGATGAGATGGATGAGGTCGGCCCGGCCGCAAACCCACCCGATGCGCCACCCCGTCATGTTGTAGGTCTTCGAAAGCGAGTGAAACTCAAGGCCGACATCCTTCGCTCCCGGGATCTCGAAGAGCGTCAGGGGCCGGTAGCCGTCGAACGCGATCTCGGAGTAAGGGGCGTCGTGGCAGAGCACGATGTCGTGCCGCCGGCAGAACTCGACCGCTCTCTCTAAGAACTCGCGGTCCGCGGTCGCTGCGGTCGGGTTGTTCGGGTAGTTCAGCCACATCAGCTTCGCCTTGCGCGCCACGTCTTGGGGGATGGCTTCCAGGTCTGGCAGCCAGTGGTTCTGCGCGGTGAGCGGCATGATGTACGGGTCGGCACCGGCCATCACCGCTCCGGTCACGTAGACGGTGTAGCCGGGATCGGGCGCAAGCACGATGTCGCCGGGATCGACGAGGGCCAGCGGCACGTGGCTGATCCCATCCTTGCTGCCGAGCGTCGGCAGGATCTCTGTCGCGGGGTCAAGTCTGACGCCCGAGCGATCCCGGTACCAGCCGGCGATGGATTCACGCAGCTCCGCGAGCCCGAAGTACGACGGGTAGCGGTGGTTGGCAGGGTCGGCCGCCGCCTCCTGCAGGACGCTGACGATTCGCTTGGGCGTCGGCAGGTCCGGGTCGCCGATGCCCAGCGATATCACGTCGACGCCGGCGCGCTTCTTCTCCTGCACCTTGCGGTCGATCTCGGCGAACAGGTACGGCGGGATGAGGCCGAGGCGCTTGGCTCCGGCCACGGCCTTGCTCACGTGGAATCCCTCACGTAATTGAGGATAGCGGCCAGCGGATCGGGCTCGATCTCGAACCACCTCACAGGGCCGTCCCGACGCCACCACCTGAGCTGACGGCGCGCGTACCGGCGGTTCGATCGCGCCATGACCATCGGCAGGTCGTCCAGTGTCACCTCACCGCGGATGTGGGCCAAAGCCTCGGCATAGCCGATGCCCGTGAGGACGGCGGCCGAGGGCGGCACGCCCGAGTCGAGAGCTGCCTTGGTCTCGGCCACCAGGCCTCGTTCGACCTGCCGGCGGCTGCGTTCCTCGAGTCGGCGGTCGATCACCTCGAGGTCGGCGGTCAACCCGATGCGCAGTGGCCTCCACGGCGGAGGCGTCCGCGTTCGCAGCCGGCGCAGCGGTGGCCCGGCGGCCTCCAGGATCTCGATCGCCCGGATCATCCGAACAGGGTTCTTCTCGTCGACACCCGGGTCAGGGTCGAGCGCCAGCATCCTCTCTCGCAACGCGCTCGCATCCATGCCCCCGAGCTCGGCCCGCAGGCTGGCGTCGGGTGGGATGCCCGCGAGGCTGAAACCTTCGCAAAGCGCGTCGACATAGAGCATGGTCCCGCCTTCGACGATGGCGAGCCGCCCACGGGCATGGATGCCGTCGATCGCGGCGCGCGCGCCTTCGACGAACTGGGCGGCGTTGAAGTCGCCGGCGGGATCGACGAAATCGATCATGTGGTACCGAACTCGCCGCCGCTGCTCAGGGCCGGGTTTGTTGGTGGCGATGTCGAGGCGCTGATAGACCTGCCTCGAATCGGCGACCACGATCTCTGCGTTGAGC
>Ga0307373_10001957_pt1 | contig 37835 bp, 34 predicted proteins | sample OX2MG_FD_202534 | JGI IMG/M metagenome (GOLD analysis project Ga0307373, IMG submission 202534) | Soil microbial communities from Risofladan, Vaasa, Finland - OX-2 | ecosystem: Environmental > Terrestrial > Soil > Coastal area > Acid sulfate soil | place: Finland: Risofladan, Vaasa | collected...
TGGGACAGGCAGTGCTGGGCCATCGGGATCTGGCCCTGGGGCCGTTGGGTCTCAGGGATCGGGCGGGGGTACCGGGAGTGCTGCAACCAGGCGGGCCGCCAGCGGCCCGCCTGCAGGAGTCAACGGATCTTCGACACGGCAGCCGTCGCCTGGCCAAGGGGTTCGGGGCGGAGCAGGCGAAGGTTCCGCGGTGCGAGGTGCGGGAGGTGCCTCCCGTGGCTGAACCCGAGGTGCTCTACAACTTCGGTGTCCTGACCAAGCGGTACGAATTGGTCAGCCGTACCGCCAGCCAGCTCGCTCCGGGGATCGCCGGTGCGGCCATCGGGTTCGTGATGATCCTGGCGGGGGCGCCGCTGCCATTGCCGTTCGGCCCGGTGTTGCTGGGCTTCTGGTTCGCGCTGGGGAAGATCCCGTTCGGTCGACACCGGGGCGCCCGTGTCCGGACGGTGCTCGGACCGCTGGCCCGTTACGAGATTCTGAGGCTCAGAGGGGGGACCCGGTGGGCGATGCCCGCCATGTGGTTGAGCGTTGCGGTCGACCCGGCAGCCACCAGAACAGTTGACCGCGCTCAGGCGCCGCAGGCTACGCCCGTCGTCGAACCCGAGGTTGTCGAAGGGAATCGGCGAGACCGGGGTGCGAAGGCACGGGGTCGCCGTGGGCGCCCGGAGGTGCCCGAGCAACTGCCCCCGGAGTTGGGTCGGCTGCGCTTCATGGCGGTCACCTGTGACGGGGCGGAAGCCGGCCTCCTGGTTGAGCGGGCCGGACGTCAGAACCTTCTCACGGCAGTGCTCTCGGTGTCGGGCGGGGACCGGTTCGTGTTCTCGGGACCCGATGAGCAGACCGCGCAGATCTTCTCTTGGGGTGAGGTCTTGAAAGCCATGGCCTCAGAGGGCTCGGGGCTCCGCCGGCTCCAGTGGGTCGAGCGGGCCACCCCGCAACCTTCGACGGTCCAGGAGGGCTGGGCCAGGGGCGCGATGGGCGATGTCTCTCCTTCGGAGTGGGCGGACTACCAGTCGTTGCAAGCGGCAATCGGCCCGGCGGCCATCCACCACGACGTGTACTTGGGAGCGCAGGTGGAAACCGATCTGGGAACGCAAGGCGACGTCTTGGCCGAGGCGGCGAGCGAACTGGCCCAGCTGTGCGAGCAACTGACCTCCATCGGGCTGCGACCCACACCGCTCTCTCGCCGGGAGATCGCGGCGGTGATGCGCCAGTGGGCGGATCCGACCGCTCTGGAGCGCTTGGCGGTCTGGGGTGAGGGGTCGATCCCGGTGTCGGGGGCCGGGCCGGCGGCCCGCCTCGTCGGCTACGAAACGCTGCAGACCGACGGCTATGTCCACCGAGTCGGGCAGATCGCCGCTTGGCCCCGGATCGACGTGGCCAGCGAGTGGATGTACCCATTGCTCTCGACCGCACTACCGGGCTCGGTGCGCACGGTGTCCATGCATCTCGAAGCGGTCTCCACCGAAGCGGCCTTCGCCGAGGTGCGCGACGCCCGGACGACGGGCGGGATGGCGCAGCGCAAGCGGGACGAGAAGGGGATCATCACCACCGAAGAGGAAGAACGACGGGTCGACGAGGCCCGGTCCCGCGAACGCGAGCTCACCCGGGGGTTCCGCCAGCACAAGATCGCCGGCCTCGTCATGGTCTCGAGTCCCGACGCCGAGACGGCAGGGCGGGCCTGGCGCCAGGCGGAGCGCAAGGCGGTCGAATGCCACCTGGACCTCCGGGAGATGCATGCCCGGGGGCATGAGGCGTGGGCGGCGACGTTGCCGCTGTGCCGGCTCCGTTTCGCCCGGGGGTTGCTCTGATGCTGCGTCTCGCACCCATGGCGGTCACGACCCGTCACTCGGCCTCCGCGTACCCATTCCAATGCCAGGCCGGGCTGCCCTTGGTGGGGCCGATCATCGGCCAGGAAGTGCTCGGCCAGGGCATGTTCTGCTACGACCCGTTCTGCCTCTACGACACCGAGACGTTGCTCTCGCCGTGCATGTTGGTCTCGGGCAACAAGGGGTACGGCAAGTCCGCCTTCGTCAAGGCCTACCTGCACCGCCAATCCATGGCCGGGAAGTGGCTGGCCATCTTGGACCCCAAGGGCGAGTACCTCGACCTGGCCGCCCGCGACGGGCTGTCGGTACTGGGCCTGCGCCCGGGCGGCCCGGTGCGGCTCAATCCCCTCGACGCCGATCCGTCCATTTCGAGGACAGGGACCGAGGACGTCAGGGGCCGGCGGATCGGGGTGGTGGTGGCTCTCGCCGAGTCGGCGGTGGGGCGAGCGGTGTCGAGCGATGAACGCTCGGTGGTGACCGCCGCGCTCATGGAGCTCGAACGCCAAGGTGGCCGGCGGGTGCCGACATTGCGACATGTGATGGACCTGCTGATGGCCCCGACCGATGCCATGGCGGCCGAACTGAGCACGAGCACCACCGAGCTGGCCGCGGACGCCAAGTCGGTGGCCCGGGGACTGCACCGCCTGGTCGAGGGGGACCTGGCCGGCATGTTCGACGGAGCGTCCACGACAAAGGTTGAGTGGTCCGGACCCGGCATCGTCATTGATCTGTCCGCGGTACTCCAGAGTCCTGCGTTCTCGGCCATCCTGGTCTGCGCCGGGGCGTGGCTGGCCCAGGTGGTCGCCGCCAAGGACCGCCAGCGCATCATCGTGGTCGACGAGTGCTGGAAGGCGATCCGCGACGCCGGGTTCGTGGCCTGGGGTGAGGAAACCCAGAAGCTGTCCCGGGCCTACGGGGTGCAATTCGTCACCATCGTCCAACGGATCTCGGATCTGGCATCCCAGGCTGACGACGGAACGACCACGTCCAAGCGAGCCCAGGGGTTCGTCAACGAAGCCGAGACGAAGGTGACGTTCAACCTGGGTGGTGGTGAGGCCCGGGCGTCTCGCGACGTCATGGACTGGACCGAGTCAGAAGCTCTCCTGGTGCCGAAGCTCCCCCGGGGCCGTGCCCTCTGGCGCGTCGGCGAGCACGGGGCGATCGTCCAGACGATCCTCTCTTCACTCGACATCGCCATGTGCGACTCCAACCAGGCCATGCGGAGCCGGCCGTGAGCCCCGCCAGGTTGCGTCATCTCACGAGGTCCCGAGTCGGTGTGGCGGTGTGCGTCGGGTTGATCGCCTACGGGGCAGTGGTCGCGCTTCTCCCCCACCACGCCGGGGTGGGTCCGTCACTGGTGCCTGTTCTCCGTGGGAGAGAGGACGATCGGGTTGCCAACCTGCGTGCCGAGGAGCTAGCCCAGCAGACAGCAGAGCAGTTCATCATCGCCTGTGACACAACCGATCCAGCCCATCCCGCGGGCGACCTGGCCACCGAGACTGCCCTCGCTCCCGGGCTGGCGGTGCCACATGACGTGGTGTGGCCGGCAGTCTGGAAGACCGAGGATCGGCGCACGACGGTGGTGCTCGACCCGCCCGGGCTACCGGTGGCAGAACGTGGTGACACGGTGGCAGTGATCGTCACCGGCATCATGACCGTGACCTCGGATTCGGGCCCGCCCGCGGCGGTGCCGGTCGCCGAGAGGATCGCACTCCATCTCTCACCCGGTGGTGGGGCCTCTGGCTGGCGGGTCGTTGGCGTCGAGGTCGGGGCATGACGCGCACCGCGGGCAACATTCTCGCCCTCCTCGTCGCAGCATGTGCATTCACCCTGTGTGCCCTGGCGGGCGGGGCATCGGCTGTGGCCACGAACGATCCCTCGCCGCTCGCCACGGGCAGCATCCCCGCCCGCCTGCTGGTCCTGTTTCAACAAGCGTCAGCAGCGAGTCAGTGCGGGGTGTCGTGGACACTGCTCGCCGCCGTGGCGAAGACCGAGTCATCCTTTGATCCGACTGCGATGTCAGGTGCGGGGGCCGAGGGCATGTTCCAGTTCGAGCCGGCCACGTTCGCCGAGTACGCCAAGCCGGCACCGTCCGGAGGTGCCGCGCCAGCGACCCCGTTCGACCCGACCGACGCCGCCTATGCCGCCGGCCGCTACCTGTGCTCGCTCGGGGTGGTCGAGAACCCGACCCTGGCACTGGTGGCCTACAACTGCGGCAACCCCGGACCGGCGTGCCAGGCCGCGTCGGCCGGCTACGCCGAACAGGTGCTGGCCACGGCGGCCAGCTACACCGCCCCGGGTGCGGGGGTGCCAAGCGGTGTGCAGGAGGCCATCGTTTCCTACGCCGAGTCGCAGATCGGAACCCCCTACGTGTACGGCGGCGCTACTCCAGGGACCGGGTTCGACTGCTCGGGACTGGTCGTGTGGGCCTATGGGCTGGCCGGCGTGGTCGTGCCCCGGGTGGCGAACGACCAGTGGCACGACGAGCCCCACGTGGCACTCGATGAACTGGTCCCGGGCGATCTCGTGTTCTTCGGCAACGGCACTGCTTCTGGTGGCTCGGTCGCGGAACACGTCGGCATCTACATCGGGGACAGCGCCATGGTCGATGCCCCCCACACCGGTGCCGATGTCCGTGTCGACACCTTTACCACTGTGGCCGGGGCTTCATGGGGCAGCGGCGAAGTGCTGCTGGGCGGTGCTGATCCGGTGGCCTCGTGATGTCGTCACCATGGACGTGCGACTGCCAGCGTGGGGTGATCGTCCCCCTCCGCCGCCACCCGGTTGTCGCGAGGGACCCACGGCCGAAGAGAAACCCTGGCATAGCGGGCGAAAAGACAAAAGAGGACCGTGGAGTGCCCAAGCAGCTCAGCTTGTTCGGAAAGGATCCCGAACGATGAGGCCACAACAGCAGACCCCATTCGAGGGACCGTTCATGGTGCTGCTCTGCGCGCTGACCCTCGTGGTCGCCGAGGGACTGGCGGTTCAAGCTGGGGGTCAGGTGGCTTCCCTCCTCTTCGGCGGGCATCACTTCATTCCAGGAGGGGTGGGTGCGGGGACCGGGATCTTCCTGCGGCTCTGGCGTCATCCGGCCGACCCGGCTTTGGCGTGGAGTCCGGTCGACCGGCCATCGCTGCCCGGACCCCTGGCCATGTGGGCCTCGCTGCTCGTCCCGCAGCTGGTTCTTGTCGGGCTGGTCGTCCTGGCTTTCCGCCTGGTCCGCCATGTCCAGAGTGCGGCCGGGAACCAGCACGGTGGTCCGGCCAAAGCCAGTCGGGCCCACGTCGAGCGCACCATGGGTCGGAGAGCAGTCGAGCGCCACACCACCGCCCTCTACGGGAAGGATGCCGCGGCCACGCGGGAGCCATTGGCGCTCGGGGTTGACGTCGCCACCGGCGCCCGCCTGTTCGCCAAGTCCGAGGACTACATCCTGGCGGTCGGCGTGCCCCGGGTCGGCAAGGGCGAGGGGTTCGTGATCCCTGCCGTGCTCCGCCACAAGGGTCCGGCGGTGGTGACCGCCACCCGCCATGACACGTACATGGACACGGCCACCGTCCGGGCCAAGGTAGGACCGGTCTATGTGTTCGACCCGCAGGGCCTGGTCCCCAAGGCGGAGAAGCTGCGGTGGAACCCGGTCAAGGGCTGCGAGGTTCCCCAGAAGGCCATCCTGCGTGCTCGAGGGTTCGCCGGCTTCGCCGGGGTGGGACCGGCGGTCGACGGCGGTGGGGCGTACTGGGAGCAGGTGGCGGCATCCATCATCCGCTCCTACCTGCATGCGGCCGCTCTGGAGGGCTTGGGTGTCGAGCAGCTCCTCGACTGGTCGCGTCGACCTGCGGCTCGTGAACCGGTCCGCATCCTGTCGCGCCACCCGGGTGCTGCCCGGGGCTGGGACGAGGACCTGGCCGCATCCGCCGAGGTCGAACCCAGGCATCGGGACTCGATCTGGGCCACGGTCCGACGGGCATTCGACTGCTTCGCCGACCCGATGGTCCTCGAAGCGACCCGGGTCGACCATGACACCTTCGACCCTGGCGAATTTCTGAATGAAAACGGGACGATCTACCTAATGGGCTCACCAGGCGCGCAGCACTCGGTCGCCCCGATCGTCGCCGCACTCATCGAGGACGTCGTCGACACTTCGCGCCACCAAGCTGCCCGATCCCAGACGCGCCGGCTCGAGTCGGGATTGGTGCTCATGCTCGACGAATGCGCCAACATCGCCCCGCTCGGTGACCTACCAAAGCTCGCCGCTGAGCTGGGCGGTCTGGGGATCACCACCGCGGTGATCCTCCAGTCGGTGGCCTCTGCCCGCAACATCTGGGGCGAGGCAGGGGAACGGGCACTGCGTGACTTGGCGAACATCACGCTGGTGTGGGGCGGCCAGAAGGATGTCGCCTTCCTCGAGGAGATCAGCCGGCTGGCCGGTGAGCACGACGAGCTGGTCGAGACCGTCACCCAGAACGAATTGGGGAAGTCGAGCTCGTGGACGCCACGTCGGATGCCGGTGCTGCCCATCGGAGACATCGCCAACCTGGCGCCCAACCACGCGGTCGTCGTGTCCCCTCACCTCCGACCTCGAATCGCGTATCTGCCATCGTGGCGCAAGGACAAGATACTGAGCGCCCTCGTGGGGCAGGGTCAGAATTCCCTCATCGGCGGCATCTCCGATGGAGAGTGAGCATCCACTCTCGCCTGACCCTGAACACCTCACCCACCAGATCGACGGGCTTGAAGCACAGGTCAGCAGGCTCCAGAACCGGGTCGACGAACTCTCTGGGAGGAAGCGGATCTCGCACGATGATGACATAAAGTTGGTCGTCTGGCAGACCCTCTCACCTGCACGCCAGGCAGAGGAGCTCAAGAAGTTGGCTGCCTGGGTCGACTGGCTCCAGGTTCGCTACGCGTCCACCGGAGAATGGCTCCGGCCGTGCTGGTGGCGCCACGGATTCGTCGTCGAGGAACTGTCGGGCCTTCGTACCGCATGGCGCGGCGTCTACCAATCCGTCGAAACCACTGAGACGTCAGCCGCGCTCGAGTGGCACGACGCAGCCGAGCACTGTCGGGAGCGCATCCGCCAGGCGATCAGCACCGGGCCGGGGTGTACCACCGTCACCCATAAGTCCGACCAGCCGGTCACCGACGATCCCCGCTGGGTCGAAGAGCGCGCGGCGATGAACACCGGAACTCCAGAGACGTCCGCTTGAATGTACCAGGTGCGGTTCACGAGTACTGCCCCGACATACCTCTACGGAGTTTTGTCTGAGGCTAACGCTGCCCGGCCGGGACCAGCAGTAGCTGATCGAGAGAGCCTGCGTTTGGCTGGCGAACGACCTCGAAGTCGATGATTGGTAGACGATTACCTTGAATGTCGACGACAATCGTCGAGTCAGACCTGATGAGCGAAAGTAGGTTCGCGGAATCCGTCGACCGTACAACGGGTGTCCCAGGTGGATCGGTTTCTAGCACCAAAGCTCTGGATCCCTCCGACGGAGCCACACTCACGACGCCCGCTGAACTGTGTGTCAGTACATAGAGGAGTTCCTTGCCCGACAGTCCGCACCCTTGCAGCCGCCCAACGACTGAACTCGCCATCCGATCTCTTTCGCTTTCGGTCCACAAGGCGACGCAGTCGTCGCCGCATATCTTGGTGATGGAGTTAGCGGGAATGCCGAGGCGAATGAGCCGCGCCTCCACTTTGTCAGCGTCAGGATTTACGACTTCCACTGCGACCTGTCGCCCCCGGACTGAATTGGTGAGCATGCCGCTGAACGTCCTGTCACCGGCAGGAGCCGAATAGCCGATAAGCACCACCCTCGATGTCGAACTGAGCACTTCACTGGCCCATCGCCATAGTTGTCTGGAAATTGGGTTCTGGAAGTGTCGGCTCTTAAGGGCTGATGGAGGGACGATGTACGCCTCCCGGCTAGGAAGTACCCGCTGCCGTGCCTCCTCCTGAACATCCCTTGGATCACCGAAGGTTCCCGGCAGGAGCCAGCGCTGAAGCGTGGCTCCGATGGAGTCGCCTGGCACCCAATACCACGACAGCGAACCATGGAGCTTGAGCAGCCGAAAAGTCTGGGCCTGATGCCGCCACATGGCAACCTGGTCGCCGTCGTAGGTGCCCTGATACACGACGTTGCCGGAACTCCCTGGGAAGTCTGCACAGGGAGGCAGACCGCCGAGAACGTCCTCCTCGGTTACGGAAACCGCGCCACCCAACCCGGCAGCCTTGAGGAAGTACTCTTCGACACCACACTCAATCAGATTGTCGTAGTTCAAGCTGAGTACGGTTGCACGCTTGACGTGGAGAACCGAGAGGAGCTCGTAATACCACGGGGGTGCTCGATGGGCCAAGGCCCGGGCCTGCACCTCGGCGAGGACCACTCGGACGATCTCTGTCACACGGTATAGGAGGGTTCGTGCCTCTAGCCCCTCGTCCTCGGCCAGGTGGGGCTGTTCTTCGGCCAGGTACGAAAGCCATTCCTCGAACAGCCCATCCTGGAACTCGGCGACCGGAAGCTTTGCCTGATCTGTCGGGCTAAGACGGTGACGAACGGCTTCGCCCAACTGATCAGTTGTTGGCAGTTCGCCGAAGACAGCCTTCGAAAAGCCTGCTCCGAGCACGATGACGTCAGGTGTGGCGTCGGAGCGCACGTCGTGGCTGGATGTGTCCTCGTCCATCTCGCTGGAGATCGTAATGCGCTCCTGACAAATTTCAGCCGTCCGGTGCAATAATTGAATGCATGTGGAGTCCATCTACTGCGACTGAACTGATTCGGGCGATCGATGACGGAGTGCTACCCCATGAGTCGGCAGCCTTCGAAGTGAAGTCCCAGCTTCCGGCGTCGAGGTCAAGCCGTGACGTGGCTGTCGACGTAGCGGCCATGGCGACAGATGGTGGTGTGATCATTTACGGGGTCCGGGAGGACAAGGCGGCGGTCACATTTTCTGCCACTCCAATTGAACTGGCGGGCGCAAAGGATCGCATCAGCGACATCGTGGTGGCAAGCGTCCGCGAGCGGATCGAATTCGATGTCAGGCTGCTGCCACTGGACGGTGATCCCACTCACGGATTCGTCGTGGTGGATATCCCAGCCTCAATCAGAGCGCCGCACATGGTCGAGACGAAGGGAGAATTCCGCTTCTACGGGCGAGTCCCGGGTGGCAATGTCATGCTCACTGAGTCGCAGATAGCGCTTCTCTATGAGCGGCGACGCCAGGTGGAGTCCAAAAGCGAGCGCTACCTTGGCGAGTGGATTGAAAACGCGCCGATTCCACGCTCTTCGGAAGTGCGCGGCGATCTGTTCATCGTTGTGCAACCCGTACTGCCCGACATGTCGCTACGGGCTCGTGCATGGGTTGGGGATGAGGGCACGGAAATGGCAAATGCAATCCTCCGTGCGGAGAGCGGTTTGCGGTTCACGAACCTGTGGGATCCACATTTGGGAAGCACGATCAGCGGTGGACGACGCCTACCTACAATGGATGGCTTCGCCCTGTTCAATCCTCCAATTATTCGAGACGATGAACAGATCGATCAGTACGTATCGCTCATTGAGGTGCTGGACGATGGAACTGTCCGGTATTTTCACGCCGCTCTTGCTGCGTCAAACGGAGACGGGTCACTGGTCGTGATCCGAGACACGGCTGTTGCTCAAATCACCGCCCATCTTTCTCTTTTCGCAGGGAACCTCCTGGAGGCTGGCGGCTATCACGGGCCAGTCGACGTTGGACTCGCCTTGACGGGTGCATCTGGGGGAGCTTCGGCTGAGTGGCAGTCGCCTGGTCGTTTCCCGCCGCCGGGCGGTTTGCCGGCACTGCCGACTGACGAGTATCAGCATCGGATCCGCGTTCCTGCTGTCAAGCTCTGCGAGGAGCCCTGTGAGGTCGCCCAATTGCTTCTCACACGTCTGTTTCGTGCGATTCGCCCTGCTGGGTTTCCTGACCCCCTCCGGCATTAGAACTCGGCCTAGGTGGTCGGATGGAGGAGCGACAATAGGAATGAGTCGGGCGCTCGCAGCCGGGGAGCATTCTTCCGGACTTCAAATGCCGAAGTTGTCGGCGTAGGAGTGGGGGAAGTCCCTGTCGCGATGTCTCGTGGCAGTTCTCTCCGAAGCCGACGGGACAATCTGGTCGTCGTGTCGCTGCCGGTCCGCGGCGATAGCGGCCGCCCAGCGTGACACCAGCGAGGAACGTTCGGAGCCGTCTCCGATCGACTCGCCGGCAGCGAGGAATCCGGCTGCGCCGACGATGGCGACGGTCTTCTCCCAGTGGGCGTGTTGTTCAGGATCGACCGGTTCGGAGCCAACGCTTCCCGTGCCGGTGAAGTTCCACCGGGTGCGGTAGGCCTCGATTGCTCCGGCGGCAGCCTGCCACTGCTCGACGTGGCTGATGCGCGTGGGCAGTGTACCGAGCAGCTTCGTGACGTGATCAGGTTGAGTAAAAGCGGCGGTTTGGCCGAGCCGGTACTCGTACCGCTGCACCTCCCTCTCCAGTCGGGACCAGGTCGCGATCTCGTCGTGGTGGCGGGCAACCCATTCGTCGCGATGGCGCTGCTGTGTGACTAGCGCTGATACATCCGCCATCGCACTGTGCGCGTCACGGCCGGCAACCCGAGCGCGGTGGGCTCGGTCCGAAGCTGCGGCAAGCTGGTCGGTGACGTCAACTGGCGCCTGTTCGGTGAGCCATCGGGCGAGAGTGTCGTGCTGGCGATAGGTGGCAGCGAGGTCCTCGGGTGACACGGCTGGCCAGGTCGGCAGGCGGTCCCGGGCCATGGTCTGCTCCCGGTTCTGGGAGAGGGCGTCGACGAGGGACTCGAGGGCGTCGCGCTGGGCGAGGTCATCGGCGTGGTGGCCGATCTCCCACCTTGGGTTCTCGGGGGAGGCGACGTAGAGGTTGTTGGACAGCCGGCCACGGGAGAGCTGGGTATAGCCGGCTTCTTGGTAGAGGGTGTCGCCACCGAGCCCGAAGGTGTGGTCGACGGTGATCCCCTGGGAGCGGAACACGGTGAGGGCGTAGCCGAGGCTCGTGGAGGCCTCGGCGTAGCTGCGGGGGAGGACGGCCCGTCGTCCGTCGTCGAGCTGGACGACCAGCGCGGCGGCGGCTTCGATTCGGGCCCCTTTGTCGTCCCTGACGGCAACGTCACCCTCGGTTCGGGCAACATCACCCTCCCTGGTCACGGCATTGCCGCCGGGGTCGGAGACGGCGACGACGGTACCGAACGTGCCGTTGCGGATCCGGATCAGAGCGCGCTGGTCGACCTGGTTGGGCTGGCCGGCTTCAGGAACCCTCTGGTTCTTCTCGAAGATGACCCGGTCGCCCACGCTGAACGCCTTGGCGCCGATCCTGATCTCCTCGCCGAGCTCTCCGCCGGCTTGGCGGCGGGTCCGGGCCATGTCGTTGAGGGCGGCGACGTCGGCCCGCCGCACGGCCAGGATGGCGGTCGTGTGGTCGTGGTGCACAGCCCACCAGTCCTCCACGATGCGCTGGCGGGCCTGGTCGAGGGTGCCGGTGATCGTGACCCGGCCGTGTTCGGCATAAGTGTGGACGGCGGGGGTGACGTCGCCGTGGCGCAGGGCGACGAGGGCGTCGCGTTCCCACTGCTGGTCCGAACCGGCCTGGCGACGGTTGGTGGTCAAGGTGACGACGTGGTCGCCCAGCTCGCCTGAGAGGGATCTGAGCGCCCCGCCGGCGTCGATGGAGGACAACTGACGGTTGTCGCCGAGAAGGACGAGCTTGGCTCCGGACGCGTCGACATAGGAGCGGAGCTGGTCGAGGGGGCGGCTGCCGACCATGGACGCCTCGTCGAGGACGATCACGTGGCGGGTGGTGAGCCCGCCCGCCTCCCGGAGATCAGAGAGGAGCTGGGTGAGCGACGAGGACGGGATGCCGGTGCCGGCCTCGAGGTCGGCGGCCGTCCGTGCCGCGACCGCCGTGCCGATGACCCGGTAGCCGGCCTCCTCCCAGCCGATTCGGGCGGCACCGAGCATCGTCGTCTTGCCGGTTCCGGCCTGACCGATCACCAGGTCGTAGCCGTTGCCCGAGGTGAGCAGCGCCCGCAATCCGTTGGCCTGTTCGCCGTCGAGGTGCGAGTGGAGCCCGAGGACGTGTTCGACCATGGCGGGCGTGACCCGGCCGGTCCCCTCGCCGATGCGTGCCGTGGCGGAACGGATGATCCGCTGTTCAGCGGCCAGGAGCTCGATGGTGCTGTAGCGGCGGTCGCCGGCAGTGGCCGGGACGATGTGGCCGCTCCGAGTCCGTATGTGGTCGGTGCCAGCCTCGGGGTCGGCCAGGACCCGGACGACCCCCTCCCTTTCGAGGAATCTGGCTGTAAGCGTGGCGGCCTCATCGGGGGTGACATCGAATGCCCTGGTCACGGCACTGATGGCGTCCCGTCGGGTGAAGGTCGATCCGAGCAGGGTGACGGGCATTGCCCTGGTGCCGAGAGCGCCGGATTCCGAGAGATGGTGCTCGTCGATCTCCCAGTCGTCGAGCGACACGCCGTTCTCGCCCGCAAGGACCCCGAAGACCTCCTCGACTTCTGCGGGACCAGGTGCGGCGGGCATTTCACGCCCGAGGGCGGCGGTCAGGTCGTCGATGCCAGCAGGTCGCATGCCGCCCGCGCCATCGGGGAGGTCGATGATGGCGAGCTGCTCCGCCCAGCCCCCGCGCAGGATGTCGACCCCGGTACCGCCTGCGGGCTTCCGCTCTCGCGTATCGAGAGCGGCGGTTTCGGCTGCCTTCTGCGACGTTGCACCCCGAGCATCCATCGCTACCTCGATGTCGACCCTGCGCTTCGAGAACGCCCGGAGCACCGCCTTCGGTATGTCTCGCAGCTCGCTCAGACCGTTGCGCCGGATGTCCCAGGTGAGGCCGAGCGGTGCGAGCTCGGCCCGCAAACCGGACCGGTAGAGCGTGCCGGCGGTCATCTTCCAGGTGAAGAGGTGTCGCCCGTCGGGGGCGGACCAGCGACCGTCCGCGCCCTGGACCAGGTTCGGTACGACCACATGGGTGTGGAGCTGGGGGTCGCCGGCCCGGCTGGTGCGGTGGCGGAACGCCGCGCCGATGAATCCGTTGGCTTCGATCAACTCGGCCCCGCCGTGGCCACGACGGGCGTAACAGGCTTCGGTAGACAGGTGGTCGAGCACGGCACCGACTGCCCGGTCGTGGGCGGCGGAAATCGTGTCACGGACCTCGCCCGATCCGAAGGCCCAGAGCAGGGAGACGCCTTTCGGAGCGGAGAACGTCAGGTCGTAGCCGGGCCGGCGGCCGGGCTGGATCTGGAGGCCCAGCGCCTCACCCTCCGCCGAGGTCCCGGCCAGCAGATTCCGGAGGACGTCGGCTTCGACCTGGCCGACCAGCCCGAGCTGTTCTGCAGTGGCGCCGATCCACTGGCCGGGTGCCTCGCCCCGACCGAGGTAATAGTCGTCGACGTTGTTGGCGACCTTGTCGAGGTAGTAATCGGCTCCGCCAGTGACGCCGAGCCGTCCTATCGACAGCATCGCGACGCCCGGCGGTGGGTGCGTTCGGACCGGTCCACCCTCGAATCGTCCGCATGGACGTCACCCTGAACGTCACCCTGGCCCCCATGGGGCCATCCACTAGGGAGAACATCGACTCGGCAGTGGCGAGGAGTCCCGCCCGGAGGGCGGGAGGCACCCTGTGGTGCACGGGTGTGGAATGTTCTGTACAGGTCCGGCGGAGCCGATGGGTGGGCATGACGAAGCCCCCTTCCTCGATGGAAGGGGGCTTCGTGTGGGGCCGGCAGAGCGGATGATCTATGCCGCGTCGCTAGTCTCGGGTTCTGTGTCCGCACGGGCGGACTTGGGGGTCCGGCGTGAGGCCTTCTTGGCATGGGCGGCGATGACAAGCTGCTCGAAGGCAGCGGTCACCTCTCCGAACAGGATGAGGGCCAGACGGGCCTCAGAGGCCGCCGCAGCCGCCGACGGGCCGGCGGAGCGCTGCCCCCCGGGTGGCTCTTCAGTACTCGGAGGGGAGCAGGAGGGTCGTGGCGTGCCGGGGGCGGACTCCGGACGGGCCGATGGGGGCTGCCACCTCGGCGTCGGTGATGATCCACAGGCGAGTGGTTCCCAGTTCGTAGGAGCTCAGGATTCGCTCCCCGCTACGGACGGCCTCGTCGTTAGCGTCGTGGTCGTCGGTGGACAAAGCGCCCCAATCGCCTTCGGCGTGGCGGGAGAGCAGGCGAGCGGGGTCTGCTCCTTCACCTGCCAGGGCACGGATGGCGCCGGGGGTGGCGACCAGGGGGCCGAAGGCGAACAGCCGCCGCCGCTTCACCACCTCGGCGGAGACCAGGACGGTTCCCTGGTCCGTGGTCAGCCGGAGTATGCCGGCGGTGCCGTCGGTCGGGCTGCCCGTCTTGTAGTCGGGGTGGATGGCGTTCCACCGGTTGGCGGTGATAACTGCGCTCATGGCTTCCTCCTGATCGTCTCGGCCGGCTCCCGGAGCGGAGCAAGGCTCTGCATTGCTCCGCTTTGAGCCGAAAGGACCGGGCAGGGCGGTCGGGGTCAAGCGGCGGGTGTGCCCGAGCGAGGAAGCGAAGCCCGGTGGTGGAGCCGAGTTGGCGAGGCGGCGGCGGAGCCGGCCGCCACGGTGGCGGCGCCCCGCAGCGTCCGCTTGAGGCCGGACGGGGTCCGGTCCAATTCCCACAAGCCGGGGACCGCTTCGCTCCCGGTCACGCTGCCGTGGGCAGCGACTTGGAAGGGAGGCGTGCGAGGTTTCACCCCACGACGCAGCGAAGGGGCCGGGGGATTGCTCCCCCGGCCCGCTCGCTCGGGCTAGAAGGTCTCGACCTCGTGGGTCTCGGCCTCACCCGACCGTCGCTGGGTCCGCTGGACGTCGGCGGTGGCGAAGCGAAGGCTGGGACCGATTTCGTCGGCCGTGATCTCCACCTTGGAGCGGTGCTCGCCCTCCTCGTTCTCCCAGCTGCGCTGCTCGATGCGGCCGGTGACCACGACCCGCATGCCCTTGGAGAGGCTGAGGGCCACGTTCTCCGCCAGGTCCCGCCAGCAGATGACGTCGAAGAAGGACGTCGCCTCCTGCCATTCCTGGGTCGAGCGGTCCTGCCAGCGCCGGTTGACGGCGACACCGAGTTGGGCCGTGGCTTGGCCCTCCTTGGTGTAGCGGATCTCGGGCTCTCTGGTCAGGTTGCCTGTGATGGTGACGGTGTTCATGTTGTGGTTCCTTTCGTGTGTAGTGCTTACGGGCACGACGCGCGAACCGGGAAGCCGAGGGGGGCAACGGTTGCCCGCAGGGTCGGCCGGAAAGTTGCGGCGGGACCGAAGGTCAGTGAGCGCAGCGAACGCCGCCGGCCAGTTTCCGAGACGCCGTTGCGGCCGAGGCGACGGGGCGCAAGATCGAACCGAAAGCACCGCCACACACGACGGGAGGACCACGACACACCGCTCACCGCCCATCTGGTGCCACTGAGAGGACCTTGTCGCTACATCGGGGCTCAGGTCGGTCGTGCCGAAACTACGCAACTGCGGGCAGGACGACCGGGACAAGGATTAGGCCACGCGGCATCCCGGGTTGGTCGGTCATCGTCGTGCGGGAGACGACGGCACATTCGCGTGCCGCGGATGTCAGGCAGCGACTGCCAGAGACGCTCAAATGCGCACCTGAACGTTTGTGTGGCTGGACCGGCGATTCGAGGCACGACTATCATCGAGGTTGTCGCAGGGCACGGATCCGCCTCCTCCGCCCGCGATTGCTCACCCTCGCGGTGGGCGGCCTTCGGGCCCCGGCCCCCCCCCAGAGGCCGAGCCAGGTCTCTGAGTCGAGCAACGACTGATAGCCGCGGAACAGCTCGCTAACCTTCCGGCAGGGCACGAGACGGCCTCAGCGCCCAACACCTCGCCGGTCTTGCGGTCACCCCCTCTCCGCTCGCACCCAGGAGAGCAGCGATGATGCCCCGGGCGCAGCGGCGGCTCGGACCGCCTCGCAGCAGGACGGCCACGTGCCAGGGTGTCCGACCAAGCCCGAAGGGAAGGAGGGATGTGGATCGCGCAACACCGCCCGACAATGATGTGCGCGTGCTCCCCACCGACGGATTCGTCCACGCCGGTCCTATCGGCAACCGGGGATTGAATCTCGTCCCGGCCGACCCACCTCCCGGTCGGCTCCGCCACCCGTATGGAGATGGCCCCTTTGCCCGATTGGTGATGCCGCCCGTCCCGAAGTCGCCGGGCGTCTACCTCTGGGAGTTGAACGAGACTGTCGTGTACGTCGGCCAAACCAGGATGCCGCTCGCGAGCCGCCTCGGGTCCAACGGCTACGCGACGATCAGCACGTACAACACCTTCGCGAGGCAGCCGGGACGCCGCAATGGCGGGCAGCAGACGAACTGCCGGATCAACGCCCTCGCCAACGCCGCGCTGGCTGCGGGGAGCGTGCTGAATATCTGGTACCGGGTGACGGAACCCGAACAGGCGACCGTCGAGGAGGCCGGGTGGATGGAGGTGTTCGGCGTGCCGGAATGGAATCGACGGGTCGAACGGCTTCCGTGATGATCTTTGCGGGCATCCCGCCAGCACTACGTCGGCCCACGTCATGGAGCCACGGTTGATCCGGCGGCGGTGGATGCATCGAACGGCCAGGAATGGCCGATACCGTGATTTCATGACCGCTTTTCCGCCCACGGGTGAACCTTCCGAGAGAAACGAACTGGGAGAGCTGCGGCCCAAGGAGCACCTTGACGCCGTCCTGGAGTCGAAGCACCTCACGACGGAACAGGCCGTTCGTGCCATGAATGTGATGTTCGAAGGGAACCAGGCGACGTTCCCCCACGCAGTGATCCTCAGCGTGCCGGTGTCCTCGACGCCGGGCGGACCGACGGACTCCGTCTATCGCAGCTACGTTGGCCCGTTCCGTAACAAGCCTGCTGCCATCGCCTGGGCGGAGCCGACGGTGTTCACGGTGGAGACGGCGACCTTCGAAGTCGTTCGCATCGACACCCCGGAACGCTACGACGCCGGCGTGCGACGTCTGCGGCGGGTCATTTCCGGCGAGGACACCGACGACGTGCTGGGGTCCGAGGACTGACCACGCGCCGCAACACCCAGGATCAGCCTGCAATAGCGCCACCCAAACCCGCTCGCCGGCTCCTCATGGACGGGCGGCCTCATGCCGCCACCTCCTGGTCCTCGCTGGCCAGGGCGGCGAGCACTCGCTTGACCGCTTTCTGGATGTGCTCTCGGGCGGCCTTGATCCCGGCCACGGCGTTCTCGCCTGCACCGGCCCAGGGGGCGATGTAACAGATGGTGTAGTCGCCGGTCTCGAGTCCGAGGTTCAGGCAAATCATATACGCCGCCGACTCGGCGAGCCTGCGATCCTCGAAGGCCTCGTGGAGGATCGCGTGTGCAAGCTCTTTTCTGCACCATTGGGAGGCACGAGTTCGTCCGACGTGGCGCCAGCGTGAGCACACGCTGCGTCGATCTCCTATCTCTCGCCGTCGGAGACGGTCGAACCACAGTCACTTCGCTCACCGGGGCCATCGTCCAACCCGGCGAGGATTTCCGCCGCACAGTGCTGGACACTGCGCGCTGTGGCGAGAACTGCATCTGCGTCGGCACCGGACCAGCCAGTGACGTAGCCGAGCGAGTAGTCCATCGAGTCGAGGCCGAACGAGTGGCTCACGAGGTAGGCGACGGACTCCGCTTCGACCTCGTTCAGCTCCCGGCGCTCAGGAGTGAGCGAGGAGCAATGCAACCGCACGTGGGCCAGTTCGTGGCACAGCGTGCGAGCCTGCGAGGCGTCCGACCGCCCGGAGGTCGCCACCTGGACCGTGCGCGTTAGGAAGTTCGTCTCGCCGTTGGCCGTGGGCTTGCCGACGATCTCGTCGACGAGCTCCACCTGGAAGCCGGCGTCCTCGACCAGCGACGCGAGGTGGGCCCACATGCCTTCGGGGGCGTCTCCCTCCAGGAGCGTGGCCCGGGCGGGCGGCTCGGGAAGCGGCTCACCGGTCGTGTCGGCGATATCGAAGGTGTGCACCAACCGGAAGCCCGAGAGCCGGCGCGTACCCGTTGTCTCACCCGTTTCCTTGTCCTCCAGCTCGACCCGGCGTGAGCACGGCGCCCAGACGGCGATGCCTCGTGCGCCCTTTACCACCTGCCGACCGAGCGATTGCCATGTGCGGTATCCCGCCACGTGCGTTGCGTCCCCGCGCTGATGAATGATCATCGCGACATTTGCGGGCGAGTAGTTGTGGAAGCGCCCCATGGCGGCGAGGTACCGGAGCCAGCCGTCCGAAGTGGCCACCGACGCCACCGCGTCGACGAGCTGCTTATGGGCGGCGTCGAGCTTGGCGTTGCGCTGCTCGGGAGTGGTGCGGGTACGTCGCATGATGGATCCTCCTGTCGTTGGGCGGGTGTTTCCCGCCGGTGGAGCAGAAGGGCCTGCCCGGGACCCCGCGGCGGTCAAGGGTCTGCCGGCGCAGCCGGCGGCGAGAACCGGAGCGACCTCAGGGAGCGGTGGCTCGCAAGCCCCCTTGACGGCCGAAGGGGTGGCGGCACACTGCGGAAACCAGGTGGGAACAACCCAATAGGGAATGTCAACCCGCCCTCGTTGGCCGAGGCAGGCGACTCATGCGTTCCGCGTCCTCGGTCGAGGCGACGAGGTAGACAGCCCCAGCCCCCGCCAATCAGGGCGCGGTACGTTCCTCGGGCATGCTACGTCTGTGGGCGATTCCATCCCTTCGAGCGGACCGGCGTCGTTGTCCGAGGGCGACGTGCCGTCCGGCCGCGTGTTTGGCGCGTTGCTTGCGACGGCCGGCCTCTTCGGATTGGCGGCGGCTGCAGTGGCAAGCCCGTCTGACGCCAAGGCGGCCGCCTCTCAGGACTGGCCGCCGTTTGTGCTCGTGGCGGGGCTGCTACTCATCGGCCTCGTGGCCGACGAAGACGGCCTCTTCGCCGCCGCTGGACATGTGCTCGCCAAGACGGCGAAGAACGGGATGGTCCTGTTCATCGGAGCGACGGTCATGGTGGGCGTCGTGACCGCAGTGTTGAACTTGGACACGTCGGTGGCGTTCTTGACTCCGGTGCTCGTCTACACCGCCAGGAGCCGCGGAGAGGGAGAAGCTCCGCTCCTTTATGGATGCCTCCTCCTCTCCAATGCGGGATCGTTGTTCCCGCCTGGCTCCAACCTGACCAACCTCATCGTCCTGGGCCACTTCCACTTGAGCGGCGCCGGGTTCCTGGCGCGGATGTGGGCGCCGGCGCTCGCTGCATTGGTGGTGACTGCGGCCGTGGTCGCGGTCGTCGAACGACGCGCGCTGCAGGCGGTCACAGAGGAGATCGGGCTTCCAGAACGACCGGTCCTGGGCCTCGGACTGGGCGCGATCTCGGCCGCCATCGTGCTCGTCGTGGTCCTACGCTCGCCAGCGCTCCCGGTGGCCGCCGTGGGCGTAGCGGCTGCTGGGATCCGGCTCGCTGCCGGCAGGGACCAGCCCCGGCGCGTGCTCGACGTGCTGGGCGCCCCGGTGCTCCTCGGGCTGTTCGGCATTGCCGTGGCGCTGGGCGCATTGGGGCGGGCGTGGTCCGGGCCCACCATGGCGTTGTCCCACCTCGACTCGTGGGGAACCGCCGGGGCAGCGGCCGTCAGTTCGGTCCTGGTCAACAATCTTCCTGCCGCCTCGCTGCTCGCGGCACGCGCTCCGAGCCATCCCTTCGCCCTGCTGATCGGGCTCAACTTGGGGCCCAATCTGCTGGCGACCGGATCGCTTGCCTGGGTCCTATGGCTGCGGGCGGCGCGGACCGCTGGCGCTCAGCCGTCGATCGCCAAGGCGAGCCGCCTCGGAGCGCTCGCTGTTCCCCTCTCGATGGCCGCTGCGCTCGGCGCGCTGGCACTCACGGGAGCCAGGTAAGTCGATCTGGCTGACGGCTTCGACCGCGAGGAGTTCGCGCGATCGCCCAAAGGCTCGGGAGCAGGCCGAGGGCGGGGCATCCCGACGCACGGGCGACGGCCAGGTGAAGGAATCAGCACTGTCATCGCGGCCGCGAACGCAGCATTCGGGCCATACGAATATCCGAGTGGCGCGAGTTGAGTAGGCGCGGAAGGGCCGCATCGCTGTGAGGTAGCGGAGCCAACCCTCGGAGCTGTCGATGGGCGGCATCGAGCTTGGCGTTGCGCTGCTCGGGAGTGGTGCGGGTACGTGGCATGGTGGGCCCTCCTGTCAATCGGCGAGCGTTTCCCGCCGATGGAGCAGAAGGGTCTGCCGGGGACCCCGCGGCGGTCGAGGGCTTGCCGGCGTAGCCGGGGCGAGAACCGGAGCGACCATCGGGAGCGGCGCCTCGCAAGTCTCCTTGACGGCCGAAGGGGTGGCAGGACACTGCGGAAACCAGGCGGAAAATCAACCCAGTGGGAAAGTCAACTCGTGTTCGCCTGGCCTGGTGCAATAGGGGAACATGGTGCACGTGATCTGGCAGGGGGCGATGGAAGCGCTGAGTCTTCGCTGCCTGCCCGAGATTCAGCGGGCACGCTGGACTGCAGTGGCCACCCTGTCAGATCACATGCTCCCGCGCCTGTGAGAGGACATCAGTCTGCCGCAAGGGGCAGCGTGAAAGACTGTGACGTCGGAACGATGTCGATTTCCCACTTCGAACCTATGTCACCACGCGTTGTCCACCTCATAGAGCTAACGAAAGTGTTTAGCATTCCGTTCGCTGACGAAAGCGGCGCTCATGGCTAGCCCAAATACGACATTTGCCGAGGTCTTGACCGCGTTCGCCACAACATCTGCATCAAAACTCGATCCTGGGCTTGGTGAGCCTGAAGACCAGATTCGAGCTCCATTCGAGGTACTCCTAAAAGAGGCTGGTCGGATTCTCCTCAACGTGTCTTTCGAAACCATTGGAGAAACACATCTCTCCGAGGACCACATCCGTCCGGACTACTCGATCCTCGTAGAGAAACACCCACTCCCGCTGGGGTTCGTCGAGCTCAAGGCGCCAGGGTTTGGGGCCGACACTTCAAAGTTCAAGGGTCACAACAAGGTGCAGTGGGAAGCCCTGGCAAAGCTTCCAAATGTGCTGTACTCGGACGGCAATGACTGGGCTCTCTATCGCCAAGGTGTATGTCTTCACGACGTGCGGCTGAAGGGCAATATCGAGAAAGGATCACTCGCCGAGAACGACGGCGCTCTCCAAGCTTTGTTGGTCGACTTCCTCTCCTGGGAACCCACGGCCCCGAAGAACTCCGCACAACTCGTTGCGGCGATTGCTGGGTTAACCAGGCTTCTGCGCGATGAGGTCCTCGAACTGTTGAACACTGGCGGAACGATGGACGCGCTTGCTTCGGACTGGAGGGATCTCCTCTTCCCTGAGGCCAGCGCAGAGGAGTTCGCCGATGGCTATGCACAAGCTGTGACCTTTGCGCTGTTGCTGGCCCGAGCCGAGGGCATTGACCTCTCTGGGGGATCAATTCCAATGATTGCTGGCCAGCTCGGAAAGCAGCACTCGCTCATGGGCAAGGCACTTTCTGTTTTGACTGACGCCGGAGTGATTGGTCAGCTCGACATGAGTGTGAAAACCCTCCTCCGAGTCATAGGTGTCGTTGACTGGAGCAAGATCAAGAACCGGGGCAAGGAGCCCTGGCTCCGATTCTACGAGGACTTCTTGGAGGACTACGACCAGGATCTTCGCAAGAAGACGGGAAGTTACTACACCCCCGCCGACGTGGTGGGTTCGATGGTCAGGCTTACTGATGACTTACTTAAGACCCGACTGGGGATTACCGAGGGCTTTGCGTCAAAGTCCGTCACCGTGCTCGACCCGGCAATGGGAACCGGTACGTTCCTGCTCCAGGTGATCCGCCGGGTGGTCGCGGACGTCACCGAGACTCAGGGTGCTGCCGCAGCACCGGCAGTCGTAAATGAGTTGGCGGAGCGACTTATCGGATTTGAAAAGCAACTGGGTCCGTACGCAGTTAGCGAGTTCCGCACATTCGCCGAGTATCACGAACAGAATGCCGAAGTTCCCGCTACAGGTCTCAGACTTTTTGTGACAGACACGTTGGCTGACCCCTACGTCGAGGTCGGCAAACTCCCGGCCATGATGGAGCCGATCGCTCGCAGTCGTCGTGCCGCCAACAAGATCAAGTCCGAAGAGCCTGTGATGGTGGTTATTGGCAACCCGCCCTACAAAGACCAATCCAAAGGGAAAGGAGGCTGGGTCGAGGACGGTGGTGCCGAGAAGGGGGACCCATCGATTCTTGAATCATTCCGGGAGCCCGACAACGGAAGTCTTGAATACGTACTGTCGAATCTCTACGTGTTCTTCTGGCGATGGGCACTCTGGAAGACATTTGAGTCGGACGAGTCGAACGACCGCGGAGTGGTGACGTTCATCACCCCGTCTGCGTGGCTGTCCGGCCCGGGCTTCAAGGGCATGCGGCGATGGCTCCGGGAGCAGGCAGACGAGATCTTCGTGATCGATTGCTCGCCCGAAGGGCATCAACCAGACGTGTCAACGCGTATCTTCCCCGGAGTTGCGCAGCCCTTGGCGATCACAATTGTGGTGCGCAAAGGGCTGACCTTCAAGACCAGCCCAGCCAAGGTCTGGCGGACAGCGGTCACCGGAAAATCCCCCGAAAAACTAAAGGAACTGACCAAGATTTCATTGGCGAGCGACGAATGGCAAGAGTGTTCTTCTGCGTGGACCTCTCGCTTCGTCCCGGCCGGTGGCGATGTGTGGGAGGGCCTTCCGCTTCTGAGTGACCTCCTGCCCTGGACTTCGCCCGGCGTCAAGCCCAACCGAACCTTTGTCTATGGCGTCACCCAGGAAGTGCTCGAAGAGCGTTGGAACACTTTCATCGAGTCCCCAGTAGGTGAACGTGGATTGCTCATGAAGGAGACCCCTGATCGTTCCCTCACTCGATCTGTACCTCCACTCCCTGGGTTTCCGGCAAGCACCGGGACGCTCGCTAACGAGAATGGTTCGATGCCGAAGCTCGCTCGAGTGGCCTTTCGACCACTTGACACAGTCTGGCTCCTCCCAGATGCTCGGTTGCTGGATCGTGCTAGGCCTGATCTCTGGGCGGCAAGGGGGCCCTCACAGCTGTTCTTCTCTGAGCAACACTCGGAGCCAATCACATCGGGTCCGGCCCTGGTCATTGCGTCCGATGTCCCCGACATGCACCACTTCAACAATCGCGGTGGTCGGGCGATACCGCTATGGCGGGACTCCGGTGCATCCGAACCCAACTTGGCGCCGGGTCTCCTAAACATGCTTGGTAACAAGGTGAAAGCTGAAGACCTGTTCGCCTATATCGCTGCGGTTGTCGCGTCCCCGGCGTATACCAACCGCTTCGTGGACGCACTGGAGTCGCCTGGCGTCAGGATCCCGCTGACAACGGACACTGACCTGTTTTGGCGCACCGTCGAAGTTGGTCGTGAGTGCATCTGGTTGTGGACAGACGGCGCTCGCATGTCCGACGAAACGGCACGGTCAGGGAAGCCTCGACTGTCTCCTGAACAACGACCGATGGTGAAGGTAGCGATCCCCCACACTGATGACGCGATGCCCGATGACATCGATTATGACGAGGACTCAGAGACTTTGTTGATCGGAATGGGACGTGTTGGCCCCGTTCCGAAGACGACATGGAACTATGAGACCTCGGACTACAAGGTGGTCCAGCGCTGGCTCAAGCGCCGTCTCCGCTCGCCTCTCGGTAAGAAGACGACGCCGCTCGATAGCATCGTGGTACACGCGTGGACGTCAGAGATGACAACTGAACTCTTGGAGTTATTGAACTTGGTGGGCCGCCTGGTTCAGCTGGAATCTGCCCAATCGAAGCTACTGGACGAAATTATGGAGAGCCGGCTAACCACGAGCGCCGTCCTCACTGAATCCGGGGTGCTTCCGGTGCCGAAATGGGCCACCCAATGTAAGAAGCCAGACTCTGGGAAGCTGTTCGACGGGTGATGATCGGCAAGTTTGCCGAACGCTAAAAGACGGGGCAAGGTCTGTACAGCTTCGAGGTTGAATCACACCTCGAAATCACTCGAGAACTCTGGAGCTCACGATGGACCCCTTTGATTTCAAGCTTTCCAATCGCCCAAATCTTCCTTTCTTGAACTCTGCGATGGTCCAGATCAGCGAAGAGCTTGCTCGAGACTCCTCGGACTCCGATTTGAGCCAGTTCTCGCCGTTCGGTGTGATGGAGGGATATCTTTCGGTCGACGCAAATGCCGAGATGATCAAGTCACTCCGCATGGCCTCTCACAGCATTGGGATTCTCCGCTTCGGACACGAACGAGCGGCGGGCCTCACCGATCTCCCCAGGCTGACCGCTTCGGCGGCGAGATCTGGTGCACGCCCTACGAAGGCAAAGCCGGTCACTTTTACGGTGACGCCCATCAAGACCGAGATCACTTCGGCCGAAGGTGGTGCTACGTGCATCATCGATTTCAATGAGCTTCAGAATGTGCGTGTCGACAGCAGGGGCAGATTCTTTTTCATGGTGGCTGGAGGCACTGGTGCGCCCCCATGCTTGAAGGCAACGCGGTGGATAGTCCCAGCGCTAGCGCTCCTCTTGGCGGGAGCCGCCAGACGGGCCGCGCTGGGAGAACTGGAGACTGAAATCGAACGCAAGGTGCGATCCCGCTAGGCAAAGCTGACTAAAGCTTCCAGCTCGCTTCCTATCGAAGACTCCCTGCGATTTCATCCACTACCGAATCTCAGAGTTAAAGTCGCTTGGCTGAGACCCGGTCACGGGTAGGGCGTTGAGAGCGTCTGGCGTGACAATCGTTGTGCCGTCTTCGACTCCTAGCACCAGGTCACCGGAAACAAGGCTTGGCAGCTCCTCGCCTGGTTCGTACGGCCAGTCGGCAAGAGGACGGACAATGAGCGCATCAGAACTCCAAGCGGATTCAATCTCCCATAGTTCGTACGAGGATTTCATGGAGTCCACCCGATGCCATGAACGCAGACGGCAGATAATGTACTGGCTCTCACGCAGCATGTCGGGTAACCAGGTCGGGAATTTGGTCCCGCTGCGGCGACCCTCGACAATGAACGGATTCTCCACAACAATGCCCACGACCCACTCCTCATCCCCAGGGATGTCCGACTCGGATGTCTCAACTACAAAGGCGGATGGGGTGATGGAGGTCCGCTTGCCCGTGCGTCGAGGACGTTCACGAATTACAGATTTGTCGTTCCTCGGACGGAAATGCAGGAACTCACGAACGCCGACGCGCTCGCAAAGTTCCTGAAGTGGACGCGGGTCGAACGGTATTCCGACGAGCTGGAATGAAAATTCGGCTCGCCTGACGATTCGTCGCTTATCTGCTGAGAGTGCCGCCGTGAGCGTGTACCAACCATCATCGAACGAATCGAAGTAGCACAGCTCCTCTGTCTCGTGCGTGTCCAGCCCCTTGTATCGCTCAGCCCAGGTTCTGATGGCTTCACTGAGTGATCGGGCACCGAAACCGTGCCAGTTGGTCGTCGATTGTTGGATGCTCCAGCTTCCGTGTTCGGATACCCAACCCTGCTCCGTCAACTGAAACAGAAGTCCAAGCAATTCGTTCTGGTCCCAGACGGGAACGACGACATCAAACGTGACCCCAAGTCCACCGGATGAAACCCAGTCGATATCGGGCATCTCCGGAACAAAGGCGAACTTCCCAAACTCGCCGCCCGAGGTGAGCCACTTGGTTCGAGAACCATCCGGAAAGAGAATGTCGGTTGCCGAAGCCGGTAATTCACCAGCCTTCCCTTGTGGGCTCTTCGAGCGTCGGTCAGGTGCCCTGTCGAGCAAGACTTCGCGATGCACGAGCAGCGCCTCTTTCTTGCGACGCAAAAGTCCGATGAAGTCGCCGCTCCAGCCAAGCGCATTCTCTAACTCGGCACCCGAGAGGAGCAGAACCGGATGGTGAGACTTCTCCGAAACGCGTTTAAGAACTTCATTCGTAAACCCTTGGTAGCTCACCAGAATTCCAATTACAGTCGTTGGGGCAGCGTCTAGGCGTGTGAATAGGGAATCAATGTCGCCGATGTTCGCTTTGTCCTTTCGCCACTTTGTCTCGATGAGGTAGATCTCGTCTCCTCGAGTGGCGAACAGATCGACCTGTCGAGGCTTCGACGCCCGAGCCTTTCGTTCTACTCGGAAGTGCTGCGTCTGGAATATCCGTCCAACGAATGCCTGGAAGTCATACCCCCGCTTTTGAACATCGGTCCGATATTTCAAAGCCTCGAATGCCTTGGGAAGAGCGGAAGAGTCTCTCATCGGGCCGTCCTCTCCAGTACCGAGGAGAACTTCAACTCAGGTCCCCCTCAACTTCCAAGAACAAAACGGGCCTTCTCCGTCCGAAGCATTTCATAGGGACTCATGGACTTGATATGGAGAGCTATGCAAGCGTTCGGAATCTTGATCTTCTTCACCGAGTTCGCTGCGACCTCGTGGGTAACAACATCGAAGCCATGAGCGAGAGCGTGCGCGACAAGGTAGTAGTCGGCCACTTGCAGAAACTGACTGACCGCCCCAGGGTCGTAGCCGCCGTTCCCAGCCCAGGTGCTAATGGCGGCGAGGCTAGGTACGATGTCGCTTTCTGGCGGAAGGAAGAACTCCGAACCCCTTGCCTTCGCCCACTCGGCGAGTTGGTCATCGCCGCCAATGAGTTCGTCCCGGACCTTCTCAATACTGAAGACCTTCCCGTTCTGATTCCATACATCCAGCCATTCCCAGAAGGCGGGACAGAAGTCGAAGCCGTAGTGCAGATTCTTGGCCTGGATGAAAACGTTTGAGTCGAGCAGGTACGGCATCAACCGACTCCGAGCCGCACTGCAAGTTCGTTGAACGTGGAGACCTTCTTGAAGCCCAGCATCTGAAAGGCATCCCGATGAAGCGTCTGTCCTTCGAGGGTGCTCTCGATAAGAGCTCTAGCAAAGCGCTTGCTCACCCGCACCGGCTGGGTGTTGTAGAAGTTTCCTCCTCCACCACCAGCCGATCGCTCTTCCATTAGGGCGAGAATCCGTTCACGCTCATCGGCGTACGCAGTTCGGTACTGGGTCAGTGTGAAGTAGCCGGCATCGAACAGTCGGCGAAGCACGACGAGCGTGCTCACCTTGAATTGGCGAGCAAGTCGCTCAAGTTCTTCGGTTAGATCGTCCGTATCCAGCGAAACTCCGTGCAAGGCATCGGCGGGGAGCAGGAACTCGGCAGCGACCTCGTTGCACCACCGTTCCGTCGAGTTACTGGGAGAAGAACTCATCTCCGGATCGTCTACGGCGGATTGGCCAAGCCAGATATGTACAAGCTCGTGTGCCAGGGTGAAGATCTGGGCGGCCTTGGTGTCAGATCCATTTACGAAGATGACCGGGGCCAGCTCGTCAGCAAGGGCGAAACCTCGGAACTCTTGCGGGTCGAGCTTGCGATGGGTGTTGCTTCCGACGATTCCGCTGACCATGACCAGGACACCATGACCGTCAGCTTCTTCGATAAGACGCCTGAAGGCTTCGCTCCAGGTCGTGCCACGTTCCGTTGGGGCAAACGACAGGGCAGCACTCATTTGTGCCGCAGCATCAACCACGTCCATCCCAACGGTGAAGGTTCCGACGAACGAGACGGGGGGCTCCCGGTGAATCGTCGCATAGTCCCGGTACCACTCCTGACGCTGCTGACACTGGTACACGGTGTCGAGTAGATCTGGGCTGGCATGCCCGATTTCAGCGTCCCCGATCGTCCGGAAGTCCGGAACCGGCAGAGATTCCTCGGGCGGCTCCGGCAGAAACAGGTACCCGACGGGCGTGTGGGTCGCTTGCGCGAACCGCTCCAGTTGCTTGAGGGTGGGCTGCTTTGTCCCATTCTCCCACGAGGGCAATGCCGGGAAGCGGGTGACCAACTCGTCAGGAGCAAGTCTTGAGCGCTCTCGGGCCCAGCTCAGAAGGGTGCTGCTGACGGGAACCCTGACCGTCATGTTTTTCTCACCGACCCACTGAGTTGACACACCTCAGCCGCATCAGGGTGACGACCGAAGTACGGGCAAGACATGGCTTGATGGTACGACACGGATGCTTCGTGACGGCGGTGCGAGCAGGTCAAATGCACGTGCGACCTGGTGAAGAGAGACCAGAGAACGGCTGGTGCGTTGTCCTACAAATCGTGGGAACTCCTCCTCGGCAGGGGGTGATTTGCATCTCACACTGCCTGACGGGTGGGGATGACCGCATCGTCTTCGTCCTGGAGTACGACGACCTCGCCGATCGGTGGTCTCGTAGTGTTGAGGGCGTGGAAGAGATCCACTGTGGTGGGATCGAGGTCGGCAGCAGGGTCACCGTCGATGGCGAGCAGCGCGTGCAGCTCCTGCCAAATGTTTTGGAGTTCGGAAGTGTCTCTGGCTGCCCGAAGGAGGATGCGCCAGAGGCCCATGTCGTAGCGGTTGGCGAGTTGGCCCTGACGGGCAGCCCAGGTAGCGAGCTGGGGATAACCAGTGGACAATGCATGTTCTCCCAGAGTCGCGGCAGCGTCAGTGATCTCTTCGATGACCACGTAAGAGATACCGCTGGCCGACGTCCACGGTTCAGGGTTGCTGCCGAAGGGAATCCCCCGGACGAGCGACAGCGCTTTGTGAAGCGTCTCGGGCTCCCCGCTGGCCGCCAGGGAGCGGAAAATGGTCCAGTCGGTGCGGACATTCTCGGCGAGGGTGAGTCGCTGGGTGTTGCGGTCGTAGGCCAGGAGATCGGGAAGACCGGTGACCGCTTCGAGGGAGCGGCGGGTGAGAAGGACGAGATTGCGGATGTAGCCGTCGCTCAGGACTTTGTCGGGGGAGACGTCGGTGAGCCATTGGCCTCGGGTAGCCGTGCCATCGTGGGCAGCAAGGTAGACCAGCAGCTCGACGACCCGGCGGGCCTTGGTCTCGGCGGTCGGATAGACAGCGCCGACGAGATCTCGGGCCTCTCCATCTCCAACGGCGACGGTGGGATCTCCAAAGAGCCCAAGGGTGACCTGACTGATGGGAGCAAGGTCCAGCGGTGTTGCCGACATGTTGACGGGCTTGCGAGGCTCAGCGTCGGGTCGTTTCTCTGCTCCAGATTCAGCGAGCTCGAGCAGAGCCTCGACCTGGTCGAGGGTCTCGTCGGCGACGTGTGACAGCTCGACGGGGTGGAAGTGGTGAGGCTCAAGAACCGGGTCGGTCGGGTCGATGACGAGCCTGATGCCGGCCGGTGAGATGGGTCCGGCGGTGACCAACCGCAGGGTCGCCGTACCGTCAACGAGGTCTGCGTGCTGTCCGGTGATCAAGGCACCGTCCGCCAGGACGATGTCGTTCCCCTTTCTACTGGGATGTGCCAGGGCGCAGTCGAGGTCGTCGGTCACGACCCCACCTTCGAGCCGGTCGATCACCCCGTGGCCGAAACCGACCGCCAGGACGGTCGACGCCTGAGCTCCGGTCGGAGCGGAGAGCTCTGTGCCAATGGCAGCGAGGGTTCCGACTACCTCGGCTGCGTCGACGTTGATGTGGACACTGCGGTAGTGGTCGAGGTTCACGAGGAGGGTGCCATCCGTGCCCCGTCCAACGCCGAACAGGGTCAGGGGAACCGGTTCTGCCACCACCGTGTCATCGAGGACACCGGGGTCGGTGGTCGCCGGTAGGTGCCAGACGGCTGGCTCCCCCGACTGGGCTTCGAATGGAGCGGGAGGATCGCCGGCTTCTTCTGTGACGAAGACGTCGAGACCGTGGGGGCGAACGTGGACGCCGAGAACCTCAGGCCGAAGCCGGCCAGCGCGGTCGGCGGCGTGGGTAAGAAGGTCACCGAGGCGGGTGAGCCAAAACAGGCTGTCGGCCCGGGCGTAGTGGCGGAGCTGGAGCTCGAGGTCGGCGAGCGGGGTGTGCGGCACGGGCAGAGGAATGCGTCTGCCGGGGGTGCGCCGCATGGTCTGGCGCCGCCGTCGTCGATCAAGGGCACTGACCAGTCCGATGGCGGCTAGGCCGAAGATGCCGGTGCCGATGGCCAGCGCAGTGACGTCATCCCCATGCCCTCCTGACGTGACGTGGGGAGTCCCTGAGGCCTTGTCCGTGACGTCCGGACCAAGCGAAGGCGCGCTGCGGTGATGCGCTGCAGGTGAGCCGAGTACGGCCGGCACCTTGGCGGGGGTGTTCATGTGGTCGAGGCGCTGCCCGGGGTTCAGCTGGGTGTGGGCCCGAGGGCTACCCGAGGCGCGGACATCGGACTCTGGCTGCACGGCGGTGTGATGGTTGCCACCGGCCAAGGCATGGACAACCGGCACCCTCGTGTCTGAGTGCGCGGCGGGAGCGGCGGGTGCCGCCGTGACGGCGCGGGCGACGTCAGGGATGACGAGGGTCCAACCCGGGTAGATCCAGTGGGCGTCGGTGAGCGTTGTGCCACCGGGCTGGGGTACCCCGACGTTGGCCCCGTAGATGGCCTGCCATTCCTCGCCCCCTCCGTAGTAGGTAGCGGCGATACCCCACAAGGTGTCGCCGTCCACCACGGGGTGCGTCACCGTGGCGGGTTGTGCGTTGACCGGTGCCGCGGTGTCGGCCACCAGCTGCACGACGGGTGCGACAACGACAACGCGGGCCGTCGGCACGCGGAGTTGGCCCAGGACGACGATCGCGGTGATGAGGGCGGCCACGGTGCTCTGCCGCCCGAGACGTGGACGCCGGTTGGCTCCCCGACCGCGAAGGTGGGCCACCAGATTGACCGCTATGGAGAAGGCGAGGTAGGCCCAGGCCAGCCAACCGAGCGTTGCGAACAGGTGGGGCCAGAACGAGTCCGGGATCGGGGTCGCCAGCGCGCCCGTGACCTGACCACCTGTCGGGAGATGGTGTGGGAGGGGCCAGCCGACGGTCGCCGCCAGGACGGCCGGGATGCCGACGAGCCCGGAGGCCAGCACGGCGAGGGCGCCGAGTCCTTCTGCGAGCTGGCGGGCCGTCGGCCGAGTAGTGGCCCCGTTGGTTGTGGGCATGGTCATCCTCCCGAGGAGACGCCACTGACGTCGGTGGCGGATTGAGTGACATTGATCTGGAGACTCGGAACACCGATGATGCCGAGCAGCTGGGTCGGCAGCCGGTAGCTGATCTGGGCGTAGACGGTGTTGCCGTCGACCCAGGCGGTGCCGGGCTGTCCGGCGAACGCCATGTAGCTCTCGGCCGCGCTGACCGCCGTGTTGGGGTCGAGGGCAACGGTCCCGGCGTGGAGCTGGCCGACGTCGAGAGAGCCCGCACCGGCCCGGGCGGCCTGTTCGGCTTCGGCGGCTGCGGCCTGTTCGGCGTCGAAGTAGTGCCCGCCGTCGGCCACGAGGCCGGCCAGCGCGAGGAACATGGTCATGAACACGCACGTCATGGCCAGGAGCTGGCCGTCCTCGGAGCGGCGTTGGCGTGCCTCCCAACGGCTGCGCATCCGGTGGCGACAGCGGGTCATGACCGCGCCCGTCATGAGACCGCCCGGTACGGGTCGATGTGGGCCGACGATGTGGCGGTGAGCGTTTTGGTTCCCGGGACACCGGGGACCGACACGTCGGCCAGGCTGGTGACGCAGGTGACGGTGACCGACACCCATCCTCCGGCCACGAAGTTGGCCGTGTCGACGCTGATCCCCGCGGCGGTGCAGGTGAGCCCGGCTCCGGCCAGGGTGCCCTGCACCGCGGTGGTGGCCTGACTCTGGGCGTCGGACGAGTCGGCTTGGACGACGGCGGCCTGCACGCCGGCGCGGGCGGCGGATTCGACGTCTCCTTGGGCCGAATCGATCCGCCCAAGTGACACCATGAGGACGATGACGATCAGGAGGACCGGGGCGACGATCACCAGCTCGGCGATGGCCGAACCTTCCTCCCCCCGGGCCCGCCGGGGTCGCTCAGCCACTGGTGCGGTACTCCTGGATGGGGGCGCGGCTCGTGGCCGACACGGTGAGGTCGAACCAGGGGATGAGCGCCTGGGCCCGTCCGCTGACCGTGACCTGGGCCACGTCACCCGACAGCGTCGTGGTGGTGACCGAGGCATTGGTGATCGTGCCCGGACCGGTGGTGGCGATGAACTGGTAGGCGGCCTGGGTGCCCGCTGTCTCAGTTGAGCCGTAGCCCGACGCCACCTGGCTGCCCTGCTCGGCCGCGGCGCGGGCCAAGTGGGCGGCGTGGGACCACAGGGCGAACTGGATGCCGGCCACGACCAAGAGGAAGAAGACGGGGAGGCAGATGACGAAGTCCGCGAACCCCTCCTCTCCTCGGCTGTGCATCCAGGCCGGCCGCCGGCGGCGCGGGACAGCTCGGGTCACGGGGTCTGGATGTTGTTGGCGGTGTTGGTGAGCTTGGCGGTGACGATGCCGACGATGACGATGGCGGCGGCCACGACGAGGGCGGTGACCACCACCCACGAGGCGATCTCACCACGCTCGTCGCCGGCCATCAGGGCGAAGCGGCCCGAGAGGTAGGCCCGGAGGAAGCTGACGGTGGCCCTGGCTGACTCGAAGGCCGAGCGCGCCATGGCCTTGATCTTCTCTGTGTGGTCCTGGATGGTGAGGTTGGGGGATGCCATAGGGTTCCTTTCGCTGTTGGGTGGTTGGGTTGAGATGTGACTGGGTTCTGGTATGGCGGGGATCAGAGGTGGCTGCCCGTGAAGGCGGCGAGGGCGGGATAGAAGACGAGGACGCCGTAGCCGGCCATGAGGAACACGCCAGGAAGCAGCATCTTATGAGTGACGGCCTGGGCGGCGTCTTCGAGGGCGGAGGTCTCCTTGAGGCGCATCGACTGGGCTTTGGCGTCGAGCGAGTCGCGGATGCGGGCCCCGTCACCGGCCCCCGACATGGCCCGGGCCAGATCGGTGAGGTCCGGCAGATTGAAGCGGACGGCGAGACGCTCCAGCCCTTCCCATGGCTGTTTGCGATAGGCCTGCGCCCACAGCAGGGACTGGGCGATCTCGTCCATGGCCCAGTCGGTCGACGACACGGTGGAGGCAACCTCGAGGGCACTGGACCATCCCATGGCGCCGGCCATGGCCATGGACACCAAGGACGCGTAGGTGGAGAGCGAATGGCAGAAGTGCCGGCGGCGGCGCTCGGCTGCCTTATGAAGGTCGACGAACGGGCTGACGGCCCCGGCTGTGCCGAGGACGAGGACGCCGAGGGTCGGGACCTCGAAGCTGAGGTGGACGCCGATGGCACCCATGGCGGCCCAGAGCACTGGGCCGAGTAGGGCGAGCCCGATGGCGTAGCCGACGACTTTCACGGCGAAGGTCTCAGTCGGGGTGCCAGTGATGGCCAGGTCGGGCAGGACGATGTCGGCCAGGCGGGGGATCTTCTTGACGTTGGAGTCGACGAGGTGCCCGGCCATGCGCCGGGCACCACCGACCCGGTGGCCGACGACGTCGGCGGGGGCGGGGGTGAGGTCGCCGCTGAGCCGGGCCAGGGCGGCTCGCAGCGTCAGTGGTGGCGGGAACAGGCCCCAGAGCACGGTGGCCAGACCGACACCCAAGCCAAGCCCAATGACGACGATGAAAGCCATCTACTTAACCTCCGCCTTGAACAGGCGGGGCATGGGCTGGGGGCGCGAGAGCCGGTTCATGGCGGCGAACCCGCAGGCGAACAGGGAGGCGGCACAGAACAGGGCGACCTGCCCGGCCGGCGTGCCGAAGGGTCTGAAGTAGCCGTGGCCGATGACCAGGATGCCGAGCGTGAAAACGAGGGTGACGGCGATCACCAGGCGCATGTCACGCCGTGGTTTGGACCGGGCGACCTCGGTGCGTTGCCACAGCGCAATCTGGTCGCGTGTGCTCCTCGCCGCGCTGGCGAGCAGGCTCTGGAGGTCCGAACCGCCGAAACGCGCCGCCAGGATGAGCGGGGCGATCGCTTCGTCGACGGCGGCATCTCCGAGTTCGGCGGCAAACGCGTACAGGGCCCCATCGAGCGGGGTGCCGCTCTTGATGCGCGCGACCAGGCGGGCGACGTTGCCCTTGATGCTCGGCGGGGCGCTGCGCTCGGTGGACTCGATGGCCGCGAGGAGACCCCGATGGGCGGCCACGCTGTCGCGGAGCGCCTCGATCCAGGTGGCGAGGGCTTCGAGACGGCCGACGACGCGGCGCGAGGTGTTCGGCTGGACGGCGGATCGGAGCGTCCAGCCCACGGCCCCGCCGATGGCGGCGCCGACCGGCCAGTGGGTGACCAGCCCGACCATGGCAGCCAGGAACACCGCACACGCGGCGGCCTGGCGGTTGGCGGGGTCGAACCGCCTGATTAAGGACAGCCGGCCGGCCGGGCGGGCCGTGGACCAGATCCCACCAATGGCCAGGGCCAGGCCCACGCCGATGCCGGCGCCGAAGAGGACGACGAGGGGGGTCATCGTCCGTACACCTGGAGAGGGGCCTCGTACCCGAAGTCGGAGAGCCGATCGCGAAGTCCCGGAGGCATGGAGAGGTGGTGAACGGCCGGACCGCCGCCCTCTGGTTCGGCGAAGATCTCGGTCGAGATGACATGGGGGCCGTCGGAGTCCTCGACCACGCGCACCGAGGACACGTAGCGGCGGGCCAGTCCCGAGGCGTCGGGTCGCTTGCGGACGAAGATCACCAGGTCCAACGCCTGGGCGGTGAGCTGGGCTGCCGCGTTGTCGCTCAGGTGCTTGGGGGACTGGGAAGCGTAGGTCTTGATCTTTCCGAAGGTGCCTTCGGTCGAATCGGCGTGGATGGTGCACATGGAGCCGGCCTTGCCGGCGGTCATGGCATTGAGCATGGGGACGATCTCGTCGCCCAGGACCTCGCCGACTATCACCCGGTCGGCGTCGTGGCGGTTGGCCCGTTGCACCAGGTAGTCCATTAAGACCGCTCCCTGGCCTTCGGTGTTGGCCTCCCGGGTCTCCCAGGCCACGCAGTCGGGATGGCGGTGGGGCAGCTCGTGGAGACCGAGCTCGTAGGACAGCTCAATGGTGACGATCCGGTCCGACGGGTCCGCTTCGGCGGCCAAGGCACGCAACAAGGTGGTCTTGCCGGCATCGGTGCCGCCCGAGACGATCATGTTCAGCCGGGTCCGCACGGCGGCGCGCAGGAAGCAGGCCAACTCGTCGGTCAAAGAATCAGCCAGGTCGTCAAGGGTGGGGTCGACGAGGCGGTGCCGTCGGATCGAGACGCACGGGCGGTTCGACACCTCGATCATGGCGGAGAGCCGGTGACCGCCGGCGAGGTGGAGGTCGACGATGGGCTTGGCGCTGTCGATACGGCGCTCGCCGCCGGTGTGGTGCGCCCGGGCGGCCCGCTGGACCAGCTCGATCAGGTCCTCGTCGGTGTCCGCGATCGCCTCGACCCGCTCTTTGGTGCCGTCGGCGCGCTTGACCCACACGTGGTCGCAGCCGTTGATGTTGATGTTCTCGATGTCGTCCTCGTCCAAGAGGAGTTGGAGGCGGCCGAGTCCGAGTTGAGTGGCGACCAACCGGCGGACGATCTGCTCCTCCTCCTCGGTGCTCGGCGTGGTCACGCCGCCGTGGACCATGGAGCGGGCGGCTTCGTCGATTGCTTCGCGGGCGAGCTTTTCGACAAAGGAGCGGCGTTCGCCCTCGCTCATGCCGGCGGTCCCGTAGCGGACGATCCCGTCGGCGACATGCTCGGTCGCGTAACGCTCCAGCTCTCGGCGTTCGGCGTCGTTCACCTTCGTGCCTCCCACTTCGGTCCGACTCCTACGCACTCCGCCTCGTCTCGTGCCGGTTCCCACGACTGCGTCGGGGCTTCGACATTCGCTTGGAACAGCTCGACTTCCGGCTCCTCGGGGACCACAGTGGCGGTGGGGTCGACCGGGGTCGGCTCGTCGAGGCACAGCTCCTCGACGCCCAGTGCCCCGACGAGTGCGCTGGCCCACCGCAGGAGCGCGGTGCGTTCGAGCCTCTTGACGCTGCGCTTGTTGGCCAGCACGCCGGCGGCCTTGGGATCGTGGGGCATGGGCGGGCCGACGGCGACCCCGAGGGTCATTCCGATCTCCGCGCTCGAGTAGCCGACCGTTCCGGTGGGGATGATGAGGAGCTGGCGGCTACGCATCTCCGCCACCAACCCGGGGAGGGCGGCTCGGAGATGGACGATCGCTTCAAGCGTCGGTTCGCACAGGACGATCAGGGCGTCGGTGTGTTCGAGAACGTCGCGGATGCCACCTGCGAAGCCGGGAAGGAGCCGCCCGACGTCGACGACCACGTCGGCGTCGAGGGCCGCGAGCGCCTCCGCGATGGCGGGCCAGGCCTTCTCGTTGGCTACGGCCCCCTGCACGTTGGAGAGTCCGAACAGAACGGGAAGGCCACCGGGAAGTTGATCGACGTGGTCCCAGACGGCGTCGGGGCTCAGCGTCCGCCGGGCCGCGGCGAACAGCGAGCCGAGGCCGCCCGTGATGGTCGAGCCGTAACGGGGGGCCAGGTCGCCACCGAACGGATCGGCCTCGACCAGGAGGACCCTGCGTCCCCTCGGCCAACTGGCCGCGAGCGCAAGGGCTGCGGTCGTGACGCCCGGCGAACCCTTGATGGAGGCGAGGGCGATGACGGTCACTTTTGCCCCTCGCTGACCAGCGACAGTCCGATCTGGTCTGCCGCCGCATAAGAGGTCACGGTGGCCGCGTCGGCACTGGGGACTTCGAGCGAGACGGATGCCTCGTACTGGGTCTGGTTCGCTGGTGCGGGACCCACCGCGAAAACGGTGGCCGAGGCCACCAGGGTCGAGCCGATCGTTCCTCCGACCGTGGAGCCCTGGCCTGGCTGGGGCACGGCGACGACCTGGACCGTGTCACCGGCCACCAGTGGCACGGAGGGCATCTGATCGCCCTTCATCAACATGCCGACGACCTGTTCACCGGCGGCGAGCTGGGGCGTGGTCGAGAGCATCTGGCGAACCATCACCTGGCCGGCGTAGACCGGGGAGTCGAGCTGCTGGCCGACCAGGGCGCCCGACCCGGTGGCCGACATCGCCGTGATGTTCCCTGAGGCGGGAATGGTGGCGGTGCCGAGGTCGCCCGGAGTCAGGACGGTGCCGGCCGCCAGGTTCTTCGCGGCCACGACGATCGACACCCGTTTCGCCGAGGACTGGAACACCGCTCCGGCCACCGCCGCACAGACGAGCACCAGCGCGACTCCGAGACCGATCTGCCAGGGGCGGCGCTGGTAGGTGCCGCTGGACAGGCGGAGTCCGCTCCGGTTCGCGAGCACCGGCGGGGATGCGAAGACGGGCCGGGTGGGGGCGGTGGTTGTGGCCATCGGATCTCCAGTTCTCAGTTGTTCACGGATTGGATCTGGGCGACTTTCAGCGAGGTCGTCCCCCGGGTGGTGAGGCTAGGTAGAGAGCCGGCCGACCCGGCCGGGCCCGACCAGGCGACCGTCCACGTCACCGTGGCCATGATCGGAAAGGCCGCGTCGTTGGGGTTGCCGTCAGGGGTGGGCTGGCCGGCCGAGGTCTCGGTGTAGGTGTGCGAGCAGTAGGTCGACTGCGCGTCAGCCGGAACTGCCGTGTTATAGGCGGTGCCGGGGCCGTTGCAAGTGACCGTCGACCCGTCGCCGGTGTTCCACGTCACGTACGCCGGGGTGGCCGTGGCCGACGCGGTCGTGCACCCGCCTGCGGCACAGGCCTGGGCGGTGGTGGTGAAGGGGTGCCAGATCGTAGGATCGATCCACAGCCATTCGGCGAGGTTCACGTAGCCGCTATTCGACGGGCTCAGGACCAGCGAAGGGCTGGACAGTCGAAGTTCACTGGCCGCCTGCGCGCCTACGGTCGCCGGGTCGGGCGGCGGAGTGCCCGGGACCTGGCCGGTGGCGAACCACGCAACCCCCGTCGCCATCCCTTGGACACTCCCCTGGGCGCAGAGGTTCACGTACCAGGCTCCGGGCTGGGTTGCCCCGGCCGGGGGCGGACCACCATTTTCTCCAGGGAAAGCCACCGAGTAGGGCACGAAGTCGGGACACTTAGAGGCTCAGCGGATAGGCGACAGATCGCGTGACCAGCGGTTCCGCCAGTCAATGAGCTTGGCGGTGAGCAAACAGACGATGGCGAGTGAGAACTGAGCAAGACGATGGATGCTCCGCCTGTCG
>Ga0307373_10001964_pt1 | contig 37760 bp, 36 predicted proteins | sample OX2MG_FD_202534 | JGI IMG/M metagenome (GOLD analysis project Ga0307373, IMG submission 202534) | Soil microbial communities from Risofladan, Vaasa, Finland - OX-2 | ecosystem: Environmental > Terrestrial > Soil > Coastal area > Acid sulfate soil | place: Finland: Risofladan, Vaasa | collected...
TCAACTTGAAGCGAACGCGCGTCCGCCATCTCTGCCTGACAATTCTCACGGGCGAGCGTTTCCATCACCTTGGTTAAGTCCCCAACGTCCCGCCCATCCTCCACCACTGTGCCGGTCGTCGCCCGCAGATGCGAAACAAAATTTAAGCGGGCTAACGATTCGCGAGTTCCACGTAGCAATAGCGTTTAACATGTGACTTGGCGACAGTCAAACGCTTGTGCATCGATAATCTTGGCATGAAACGACATGGCGTCCAATCCGTTCCTAAAGTCTGACAGATGCTATTTATTTCTTAATACGCATCTATAGCGATTCATAGATAGCTTAAGAGGATCAGAGATCAGGTCGATCGTTAAAACGTTAAGCAGATCGTGGCGCCAGATTTTTAATCCTAGGACCGGCCGCTCATGTTTACAAGCCTGTTTTTGTGGGCGGGATCCGCGCGTCGATCATTGTGGTAGCGGTTGCGCCAAGGAGCAGAAAAGACCGCAGCGGCTCGCGAAGTGCCCGTAACGCTTCCCCGTATCGAGGTTGACCCCGAGGCGCTCGGGCGCGCCAATCTATCAAGCGTTCGGTAAGTTATATGGCTGAACGGCGCTGGAATGTGCTTAAGACGGGATCCGGCAGCGACTTTTGCGATCAGTTTCCGATCATCGCCGGCGCGCTAGTTTCGCCGTCGAGCGCTTGGTACCGCGAGACTTGAGCGCGCGATACCAGCATCGAGTCGGTTCGCGACGCGAAGGTTGGATAGAACGGCTGCTCTCCGTGCGCGGCGAAGTAACCCTGTGCCTTAAGCTGCTCCTCAGCGAGCTTGAGATTGTGGATGCGCGTGTAGCAATCAGGCATGTTGAAGTGCTCGAGGCATCCGAGCAGATGAAATAGTTCGTGCTGGGTGACGCCGCTGGGCGACATCACGAGCTGATTGACGGTGGCGCGGCGTGCGACGACATAGCCATGCGTCAGCGTTGCGTCATCGACTTCGCCGAGCACCTCAGGAACTCCCGCGGCGGTCGAAAACAATCCAAATGCGACATCGCCCACGTTGCGATTGACGAAGTAGAGAACCCGGTCGCAGGAGTTGCCCAGCGGAACCTCGCTGACCTGCTCGAGGATCTCGTCGTGGAAAAATCCGTTGCGCGGAAACTCCCGATAGGACACCGGCTCGAGGTAAAGCCGGTAAATCCTGGCCTGATCGTTCCAGCTCCGCAGTAGCGTATCGGCATCGCCCCGCGAGATGCCGTTGTCGAGCAGCACGCATAATCGGACATTCTCGGGCGGTCCATAGTCGATACTGTCGCGCAGAGCGGCATGGATTTGTTCCGATCGAGCAGAAATCCGTGCCAATCCGCGACGCCGGTGAAAAACTGCGACCCGGGATGGCGATTGTGCAACCGATGCCGCGGCGCCGCCATCGGCGTGCGCCACGCTGCGGACGGCGGCGCGGGACGCCGGCGCCGGCAATGCGCGACGTTTGCCATTAGCGCGCGCGCGAGATCACTATGATTGCGCTGTGAAGATCGCGACCCGCCTGACCGCAATTTTGCTCATCAGCATGTTCCCGGTGCTGGCCGCCTACATGTATTTCGGGGTGCGCCAGGCCACCTACACTTACATCAACGATCTCAAGCGCGAGACCCGCGCCACCGCCCGCGCGCTGGGCGCCGCGCTCGGACAGGATATCGATCTCGGCAACTGGGATGATGTGCGGCTGGCGCTCGAACGCACCCAGGAAGAGCATGTCGCCGCCGCGATTTTTGGAACCGATGGCGAGCTGACGATGGCGCTGACCGGATTCCCGATCCATCCGCCGCCGGCGCCGGATTCGCTGATTCCGGCACTCGACGGCGTCGGCGTCGAATTCATGAAAAACTTGGGCGATCAGATCTGGTTCTGCCGCGCGGTCGCGGTTCGAAACCGCGCCGGCGCGCCGATCGGAATCCTGCTGGTCGCGCAGCGCTGGAACGACGTCGAGAGCGATCTGCGCGCACGAGTCGCGCAAGCCATCCTGGCGTCGCTCGCCGTAGCGGCTTTGATCGCGGTGCTGATCCCCGTGGTGAGCCATCGCTACGTCGCCCGGCCGCTGGCCGATCTGTCGGCGATGGTCGCGCGGATTTCCAGCGACGGCGACCTCGACAGCCTCGGCATCGGCGACGAGGTGGTATTTCTGGGCGAGGAATTTCGGCGCCTGGCCGACGAGCTCGAAACCGCGCGCCGCCGCCTGCTCGACGAGACCGAACACAAGCTCGAACTCGAGCGCCGGCTGCGCCGCGCCGACAAGCTGGCCGCCATCGGGACCCTCGCCTCCGGGGTCGCGCATGAAATCGGAACTCCGCTGGGCGTCATCCGCGGCCGCGCCGAGCATCTGCATTCCAATCGCCAGAATCCGCCGCGCACCGCCGACGGCCTCGAAATCATCATCAACCAGATCGACCGCATCTCACGGATCGTCCGGATGCTGCTCGACCTCGGCGCGCGCCGCGAGCAATCCTTCGCGGTCTGCGACCTGCGCCTGATTATCCAGCGCACGCTCGCCCTGCTCGAGACCGAGGCCGCGCGGCGCGGCGTGGGATGCACCGCCGAACTCGGCGCGGTCCCGCTCGAGGTGGTGTGCGACGCCGATCAGCTTCAGCAGGTGTTCGTCAACCTTGCGATGAACGCACTGGACGCGATGGGTTCCGAAGGCGGCACGCTGGGCATCGCGGCCGCTCCGGTCAATCACGCCGGGCGCAGTTGCGTGCGCGTGGCGTTCTCGGACACCGGTCCCGGAATCGCACCCGAGCTCCGCGCGCGCGTCTTCGACCCCTTTTTCACCACCAAGGAACCGGGCAAAGGCACCGGCATGGGGCTGGCGGTAAGCGAGGCGATCGTGCGCGACCATCAGGGCGAAATCAGCCTCGAATCCGCTCCGGCCGGGGCGCGGATTGCAGTTATCCTGCCCGTCGCCGAGGCCGGCGCCGCCCCCGGCAGCATCAGGAGGACCGCGTGAACTTCAGCCCGATGGACTTCTCGATCCTGGTCGTCGATGACGACCCCGACATGGTCAATATGCTCGGCGACGTGCTCGGCGACGCGGGTTACCGGGTGTTGCGCGCCGGCTCCGGAGCGGCGGCCTTGCAGATGGCGCAGACCGAGCATCCGGATTTGTTGATCTCCGATCTGCGGATGAGCGGGATGACCGGGCATCAGTTGCAAGCGCGGCTAAAGAGCGTCACGCCGGAGTTGCCGGTGGTGATCATTACCGCGTTCGGATCGATTCAGACCGCGATCGAATCGATGCGGCTGGGCGCGTTCGATTACATCACCAAACCCTTTAGCAACGACGAGCTGACCCTGGTGGTCGAGCGCGCACTCGAGGATCGGCGCCTGCGCCGCGAGGTCCATCGGCTGCGCGACGAGCTCGCCGAACGCTACGGGCTCGAAACGATCATCACGCAAAGCGCCCGGATGCGCGCACAACTGGAAGTGCTGCGGCAGATGGCCGAAAGCCCGGCCAGCGTTCTGATCACCGGCGAGAGCGGAGTCGGCAAGGATCTGTTCGCGCGCGCCCTGCATTACCATAGCGCGCGGCGCGGCGGCCCGTTCGTCGCGATCAACTGCGCGGCGATTCCCGACAACCTGCTCGAAAGCGAGCTGTTCGGCTTCGAGCGCGGCGCCTTCACCGACGCGCGCCAGGCCAAGACTGGACTCATCGGGTCGGCCGACGGCGGAACCCTGTTTCTCGATGAAATCAGCGAGATGCCACCGGCGCTGCAGGCCAAGCTCTTGCGCGTGCTCGAGGATCACCGGGTGCGGCCGGTCGGAGCCACCCGCGAGACCCCCGTCGATGTGCGCGTGGTGACCGCGACCAACGCCAACCTCGAGGCGGCGATCGCGAGCGGGCGCTTTCGCGCCGACCTCTACTACCGGATCGCGGCCGTCACCATCGCGATTCCCCCGCTGCGCGAACGCCCCGAAGACATCGCGCTGCTCGCGCGTCATTTTGCCGCCCGCGCGGCGCTCGAATCGGGGCGCGCCGCGCTGTCCATCGACGCCGACGCGATGGACGTGCTGATGCACCATTCGTGGCCCGGCAACGTGCGCGAGCTGCAAAACGCCGTGCAGCATGCGATCGTGCTATGCGGCGGCGATCGGATCACGCGCGACGATCTGCCGCCACGCATTGCGGGCGGCAGTCCCGCGCGCGTGAATCTGGAAATGGCGGTCGCGTTACGGATGCCACTGGAACGGCTCGAGCGCGAGTACATCCGCGCCACGCTCGCCGCCGTCGGCGGCAACAAGAGCGAATGCGCCGCGATTTTGGGCATCGACCGCAAGACGCTCTACCGCAAGCTCGAGGATCTTCCCGATGATCCCGCTCCCGCCGATCCGGCGCTCGCGCGGCCCTCGCGTCCACCGCGCCGCGCGTAACCACACGCCCCGGCCGGCGCGTTCGACACTTCCGCGACAGCGCGGGAAGATCGCGGCGCGGCGAATCGGACACAACACCGCGCACCCGCACTGGGGCCTCGACGATCTGACTCCCGAAGAGTTCGCATTAAGAAGGAGCGCGCGGCGGAAAAGCTCCTATCAAGGCAATGCACCTAACCGAGGATAAACTTTATCCCCGGATCAAGCACGGGGGGCAGATCAACGCCAGCCTTGCGCAGTGCCGAGCCGTTAAGGCGCGGGCGAAGACTGTGGTTTGCCGGGTAACGGGAGGTACACGTGGCTCGCCGTCAAGTCCAAGGGGTCCGCGCAGTTGCGCCACGCCCCGGTCTCGTCACGGTTCAGCGGCGGGTGAAAGGCATTCTTATCGGCGAGTTGTTGACAATATTCCCGAAAGGCCGCCCAGTCCGTGACACTTGTGCCACGGAATAAATTAGGAGGTTTCCTCTCAGGGACCGGGTTAGGGGCGTGTTGCGCCTGAACCGGAAGCGTACTCTGGGCCAAAGCCAGCAAGGGCGCAACGCCGATGCTCGCGGATAGAATCAAGAGCCCGATATTCGCGGTCGTCCACCGCGATCGCGCGGCAGCGCGCCGGCCGTTCGACTGATACACAGTCCTATACCTCCTTTTCACACGGCGTCGATGCAGTCTCGAAACATCTCGCGCGCGCCGGCTCGATCTAGCGATTGACGCAACTACTTGTTTGCGGAAATGAAGGTGTCGTATCCAACTCGCCCTTGAAAGAAATCGAGCTTCACACCGTCGGGGTCGCGAAGCTCGAAGTGCTTCATGCCGCCCGGGAATGTCTCGATCTCTGGAACGCGAAATCCGGTCGCAACGACTCGCTCTCGATAGTCCTCGATATCGCCGCACTCGAAAGCGAGATGGTCGGGAAGCCGCCGGGGCTTGACCGCCTCTTCGCCTAGCGGTACGAAAAGCTCCAAGGTGAATCTTCCTTTTCCCACCGAGACAAAGGCTTGCTTTATTGTAGGATATTGGTCTCGGCCCGCGAGTTCAAAACCGAGATTTTGGCAATAGAAGGAAACCGACCGCTCCAGATCCGCAACCGGAATCGCGAGGTGCCAAATTTCTATTCCATTATCCACGCACCGAATGCCCCGTGAGAGGAACGAAAAGACCCTTGCCGATCCCGGCTACTTCGCCGCCACCGGCGCGTAGTACGCGACCGTGCCGAGGCCTATCGCGCGCGGCGGGCCGCCGTCGATCGGCACGCTCCAGACCGTCGGCGGGGGCGCGGCGCGGAGCGAACGGGTCGGCTCGGCCAGCAGCCGGACGCCCGCGTATACTATCGCGCGCGAATCCGGCGACCAGATCGAGTGCGACAAGGCAAGCTGGTCGAAGAAGCGGTAGGAAACCGACTCTTCCTGGGTGGTGATGAAGTCGCCCAAGTCCCGGATCTTGCCGCTTTTCAGATCGATTAACTCCCAGGTGTAGAAGGGCTTGTTCTCCGGCACTGCGATATAGGCCAGGTAACGTCCGTCGGGCGAAAAGAAGTACGCCGCCACCGAGTCGCGGGTCAGAATGCGCGAACTCGCGTCGCCGATATCCACCAGCTTGATTCCGTGAATCTCCGGATCGTGAGGAATCACCGTCGTCCCATATGCTATATGCCGCCCGTCCGGCGACCATTCGAAGCTGGTGTCGCCGATCGGAAGGCTGACGATCGAGCGCGGATGCTGCGCGTCGGCCGCGGCCACCACCAGATTCGCCTCCGCATGATTGTTCGCGATCCACGCCAGATGCTTTCCGTCGAGCGACCAGCACGGGGTCTTGAACGGCGACCGCCCGTGCGACAGCACCTTGTCCACGGTCTGGCTGGTGTCGGTGAGGCTGACGAGCTCGACCCGTTCGCTGGATTCAGGATCGGAACCGGCGGTATGCACCGCCAACTGATTGGGCTTCGGCCCCCACCCGAAATACATCGGCACACCCGTCATCACGATCCTGATCGGCGCGTGCTCTCGCGCCTGCGCCAGCATCAGCGATAATCCCGCCGGCTCGCGGAGCAGGAACGAGAGATGCTGATTGTCGGGAAGCCAATAAATATAATCGACGTGTTCGGTGCCGCTCTCGAAGATCTGCGTGGCTTCGCGGCGCTTCAGATCATAGACCCAGACCGCGAAGCTGACGCGGGTTTTATCGCGCGTCACCGACGAGTAGGCGATGCGGCTCGCGTCGGGCGAGAACGTCGGCCATCCGTATTGGCTGACCGCTGTCTGCTCCTCGCCGGACTCCGTGTATGCGGCGGCAACCACCGCACCGCGCGCGCCGCGGCGAACGTGCTCGCCCTCGATCGGGCAGGTCAGGCACTCAGGCTTGGGACACGCCGCCGCGCAGTAGTAGATGTTGTTATCGACGCCGACGTAGGCGATTGCCGCGGAGTTGGCCGCGCCCCGGCTTGCGGCGGACGCCGCTCTGGCATGCGTGGCGCTGGCCGCCAGCATCGACAGCCCGATCGCCAGCAGCGCGGCGCCGAGCTTGGCGCCCGAGGTTCTCCCCCACCGTTGCCGCATCGAGGCTAGAATTGCGCAGCGGCGCCGATGAACGCAAGCGCAATCCGCGCGGGGCATTCGGCGCCGGTCAGCCGCCGCGCGGTTGACAGATCGAGGGATCGGGGCCAGAGTCTATAGTATGCGAAAAGCAGCATTGATTTTGGCCGCGGTGCTGTTGCTGGCTGTGCCAAGCTTTGCCCACGCGCAATACTCGGACATGGACAAGCAGGCTCCGGGTGAGTACAACGACGACGATTCGCAGCCGCTCAAGTTGTTAAGTTACGCACTGGCTCCGATCGGATTCGTGCTCGAATGGGGGGTCGCCCGGCCGCTGCATTACCTCGCGACCGATTCCTTTATGGCTCCGATCCTGGGCGCCAACACGGACGCCGACGAGATGACCGTCGCGCCCATCGCCGAATTGCCGCCACTCGACACTATCAGCGACACGACCAAGCACGAGGACGTGTTGATCGTTCCGGACACTGCGCCGCCGCCAACCAAACCCGACGCCGGGAAGCACGCCGCGCCGGTACCAGTGCAGCCTTCGCAGCCTGTTCTGCAATGAGCGCTTGGCCCTTGAATTGGCGAGCTTTTTGCGCACCGCCTCCGGCTTCCTTGAATTCTTGCGCCCGCTCGGGTTAGAATTTTTTCTTATCAGCGACGTCCAACTAATGCGGGTGATTCTAATCCGGTCCACGCCGAATGGCGCGTGAAGAGGGTATCAATGGCTGCGGCATCGAAAGTCAACGCTCCCACCGATCCGGCTGAACTGGCGAAATGGCGCGCCGACGAGCAGGCGCGTGAGCGCACCAAACGCGACAAGGAGAAAGCCGAGCTCGGCTCGTTGTGGAGCCGGCGCGATTTTCTGGGCCGCCTCGGATGGGGCGGCTTCGGCGCCGTCACCACGATCGGGCTGCTCGCGGCGGTGCGGTCGGCCTTTCCGCGCGTGCTGTTCCTGCCCCCCTCGAAATTCAAGGCGGGGCTGCCCAGCGATTATGTGGTCGGCGAAGTCAGCGAAAAATACAAGCAGGCCTTCCGCACCTGGATCATCCGCACCAAGGCCGGCTTTTACGCGATCTTCGCCAAGTGCACGCATCTCGGATGCACGCCGCGCTGGCTCAAGACCGAGCAAAAGTTCAAGTGCCCGTGCCACGGCTCGGGTTATTACATCAGCGGCCTGAACTTTGAGGGCCCCGCCCCGCGGCCGATGGATCGGTTCAAAATCTACGTCGGCGATGACGGCCAACTGGTGGTCGATAAGTCGGTTATCTACACGATGGCGCCCGGCGTCGATCCCAACGAGCAATACCCGCAGAGCATCCTCAAGGTCGTCTGAGCGCCGCGCGCAGCCCCGCCCACGAATTCGTTACAGAGCGGCCGATGCGCCGCGCGTGACCGGCGAGACGGCGGTCCTACTGACCTCTCTCGCCAGTAGGGCCGCCGTCTCGGCGGCCGGCGCCGGGACGCCGCTCTGACGCAAGAGAACTGGTCCGCCCCTACTGGCGGAAGTCGCGGCGATAGACGACATAGTTCGCGCATACCTTCGCGCCGAGCTTTTCCGCCGTGCGGCGCGATGGCCAGTTGTCATCGACGACCAGCGTGTAGCTCAGATATTTCGCGCCGCGCTCGATGAGCTTCAGGTACGCCTGCGCCGCCATCGCAAGGTTCAGCCCACGCCCGCGCGCCGGCTCGCGCACACCGATCCCAAGGAAATTCAGCTTCTCGGAATCCTTTAGCACCCGGCCCGGCTTGAGCACCGCCTGCGCGGTCTCTTCGGGACTGACCATCAGCGTGCCGACGACTTCGCCGCGACGGTACGCGCAGATCGAGGTCTCGAGACCGCCGGTTAGCTCGATGAAGAGCATCAGTTCGGTCATCGCCGCTTCGCTCGCGGCGACGTAGCCCCAATGGTTGTAAAACGCCTCATTGAAGGCGGGTCCGAATTCGGCGGCGCGCCGCTCGCGCGGAATCTCGGCGAGAGTCGTCAACTCGAAGTCCGCCCGGCGCGCGGCTGCGAGCGCGCTCTGATAGCGCGTGATCAATTCGGGCGTGACCTCGATTTTGTAATCGACCAGGCCCTTTTCGCAGACGAAGCCGGCGTCCTTGATCATCGAGTGATAGTAGTCCGGGTTCTGGCGCATCATGTTCGGCGGCAGCGCGTCGTATTCGTCGATCACGAAGGGATTTTCGAGCGGCAAATAAAATCCGCAGCGGGCCGCGATCGCGCCCTGCCCGCCCAGCCATGCGCACGCCGCGTCCATCACGGCGCGCGTGGCTTCGCGCGCATCGGCGGCAGCCTCGAAGAACATCAGGTGCCCAAGCTTTTCGCCCCAGCGCCGCGCGTAACCGGGATCGAGCACCGCCGCGACGCGAGCCACGATCTCGCCGCCCTCGCGCGCGGTGAACGCGCGGATCGGCTTGTCCACCATAAACGCGGAGATCCCCATCAGCATCGGAAGGTGAAGCTCCGCCGCCGCCGGCCATCGGGCACTCAGCTCGGGTCGCACCCGGTTGGCAAACGCGATAAATTCGGCAAGGCCATCTTGATCATCGGGGGTTTCAATTTTTAACGGCATGCGGTTCCCTCCGGAGAAGGCTGTTAGAATGGCGTCGGGCGGACGCTGCGCGGCGAGTCACCTTGTTTCCTAACGCCGCGTGCGCTAATCACCACGCAGGCGATGAGCGTACCGCCGCGCGGGCAAGCGGGTCAATTGTGCAGGCTCGGAGCTGCACTCCAGGAGTGCTCAGAACATGGTCGAAAAAACTATCGAGCTCACCGGTATCTCGGCCAACTCGGTCGAAGACGCCGTCCAGATCGCAGTCACGCGCGCGGGTGTGACCATCTCGGGCATCCACAGCGTGCATATCGAGGATGTGTCGGCCGCGGTCGAGAACAGCAAGGTCATACGCTGGAAGGTGAAAATCAAGGCGACCTTTCAGATCAAGGACGAGTTGCACGAATGAAGCGCCGCAAGCTTGCCGCCACCCACTCGCGCGGGAACTGCGCGCGCGCATGGCGGAGAATTCACGGCGCACCACCATCAACGGACCGCCAGGACCAAAGGTTCAGCGCAGCCAGCCACTGAGTGTGTGATGGGATCAAAAATCGTCGAGGTTCATCCCGGTATCTACGAGATCTTCCTGCCGCTGCCGATGCGGCCGACGATCATCAACGTGTATCTGGTCGATTGTCACGGCGCGTGGGCGCTGATCGACACCGGCATGAATTCGCCCGACAGTATCGCGGCGCTTGAAGACGCCTTCGCGCAACTCGGACTCAAGCTCGAGCAGCTCGACACGCTGATCGCGACCCATCACCACATCGATCATTTCGGCGCCTCGGGCGAGATTCGCCGCCGCAGCCACGCGCCGACTCATATCCATCGGCTCGAGGCTGCGCGCGCGGATCGGATGCTGTTCTTCGGCAAAAATGGGACCTCCGAGCGTCCCGAGTCGCGCCCATTTTTTCTCCAGCACGGCTTTCCGATCGATCAGTTTTCGTCGGCCGGGATGCGGCCGGCGTGGATGGGCACCCAGATGTATTTTCCGGTCACTGAGCCGGATCATTTTATTGACGATGGCGACGTAGTCGAGGTGGGCGATCGCAAATTCGAGGTGATCTGGACGCCGGGACATTCTCCGGGCCACAACGTAATCTTTCTGCGCAGGGAAAAAGTCATGATCGTGGGAGATCATCTGCTGCCCAAGATTACGCCGCACGTGGGAATTTATCCCGACGCCGATGCGAGCGCGAATCCGCTGGGCGATTTCATCGAGTCCCAGAAAAAGGTCCAGCGCTTCGACGCCGAGCTGATCCTGCCCGCGCATGGCGGCGTTTATCAGGACCATCGCCATCGCGCCAACCAGATCATCGAGCATCATCGCTATCGCGAGGCCGAGATGCTCGACTTGATCAAACATCAACCGCAGACCGCGTTCGAGGTGGCGCAGCAGGTTTTCGGTGGCGAAGAGAGACCGATCTTTCATGTGATGGCGGCGACGTTCGAAACCCTTGCACATCTGGAATACGCCCGTATCGAGGGTCGCGCGCGCAAGCTCGAGCGTGATGGTCGAGTACTTTTCCAAGCTCTGTAATTGTGTTACTAGGGGGTTGCGAATTTTCGCATTAGGTGTATTTTGACGCTGCTTTGACTTGGGTGGCGGATCGGCCGTTGCGGGCCTTGTTATCGGGGGAGGCCCCCAGAGTGAAGGAGGATGCCATGAGACGCACGATTGGGTTGTTGCTGGCCGCTGGGCTGGCATTTATGGTCGCAGGGTGCGCGAGCACCAGCGGCGGCGGTGCCGGTACTACCGGTACGACGACGGCCGCAACCACGGGAAGCCAGGCCGGTCAGCAGACCGCCAGCGTGGACACGTCGAAGGTCGCTCGCGACTTTAACCTCAGGGTCAAATGTCCGGGCGTGCATGAGGAGAAGCTTCACGGATGGAGTGATCAGAAGATCATGACCCAAGAGTCGGTTTCCGAAGAGGACATTCCGGCTTGCATGACTTGGGTGCAGAACCAGCCCAAGGGCTACGTTCCGCCTCCGCCGGCGGGTTATGTGGCTAAGGCCGCTCCGAAGGCCGCTCCAAGCGCGGCTGGCGCAAGCAGCGCAGCTCCCGCGGCTCCTGCTCCAGCGCCCGCGAGCCACTAGCCTGACCTTCGTGCGGCGCGGCATCATGGCGTAAGCGCGTAAGCCTGCGGGCTTAACGTGTCAGGATGCCGCGTCGGCCAGTTCGTAGCGGCGCAAACGCGACGGCGCAGCGTGTAGATCATACACGCTGCGCCGTCGTCTATTTGCCGCGGATAAGTTTTACGCTGGCCCGATCGTTCTATGCCGCTTCAGTTCGCGCGTGCCGCGCGCTTGGCGTCACGCCGCGAAGGCGCGCTGATTCTGCCGCTGCGCACCACCGGCGAGCGCCGCGCCAGCCGGCGCGTGGACACCCCCGCAAGCTGCTGGCCGCGCCATTCGCGCAACCCGTTGCGCAGAAACCCCGGCTCGATCCCGAGCGTCTCACACACCGTCTCGAACGAAAATGGCCCTTCGCCGCCTTCGCCGCAGAGCCACTGTTCGGCTTCCTGAAACAGCCGTTTGCGCGAGCCGTTCTTGGCGTCAGCGTTGTTCTGGAAGCAGCGCAAAGCGTCCTCCAGAATCGCCATCATCAGTTTCTTGACCGGGCGGATCGAGCTATCGTCGCGACGACTGTCGTAGAATTGCTCAGGGGTTAAAACGTCAGGTACGAACAGAGAACCGAGTGAAGTGTTTTCCCATTCCATGATGCTTTGGCCTTACCCGACTAATCGCCTGAACTATCGCTCGGCGCGTTTAGGGTCGGGAGTTTATTCGCTAACTTGCGGAAATACAAGCAATATATGTGCCCATATCCACCTTTGCCCACCCAGATATTTTACTTAAGGATATCCGCCCACTCCTTCAAAGATTAGCACCGCTACTTATTGAGGCTTTTGTTCACGCCTTTGCAATTTGCGAGCGATTCCGCGTTATGCAAACCGCGAAAATCCTCTCCGACCTATAACCCATTTGCGACAAACCGTGACATTTCGGCTACACCCGGCCATTGGGATCCGTCGCAATTCCGAAATTCCGGTACAATCAGTGGCAATTGTGCGACATCGTGATGCAGCCGTGATCGTGCGCTTATCGCCAGATTCCTACTGCATCGAGTCTGGCCCGCCCCGCGAGCCGGCAGGTCCGAGCTTGCGCTCCTCAAGCTTAAAGGTAAGCACGTCTAGCAGACAATCAACCCGTCCCGATAGCGCCTCGAGCAGCGTCTGCTTCTCGATTGGGCTGACATCGAGATGGAAGCAGAGAAAGTTGATCAGCGCCGCGCCGCGCAGACCGAGCTGCTCGACTATTGTGCGCCATGCCTCTTTGGCGGGATCGCCCAGGTAGCTGAACAGCACCTCGCGCAGCGAATCCATCGTCTCCTGGTCGCAGTCGAGCGCCCCATGCGCCACCGGACACCACGCGACCTCGGCTTGCCGATACGCCCGGTCCCGGATCTCGCGCAGCACGCGGAACTCCGCGATCCCCTCGAGCATAAGGTTGTAGCGGCCGTCTTCAAGGCGGACCAGGTCGCGCACCTTGCCCGCGCATCCGACTTCGAAGATATCCGGAAAGCCGTGGTACGCGCGCTCCCAATCGCCCTTGAGCAGGATCATGCCGATAATTCCGTCGCCGCGAGCCACGGCGGCGACCATCTCACGGTAGCGCGGTTCAAAGATTCGCAGAGGAACCTGCGTGCCGGGAAACAGCACCAGATTCGGAAGCGGAAACAGCGGCACGATTTTGGGAAGTTCCGCCACGCGACTCTACCGCGAGCTTAAAACCCCCGCCCCGCGCGCGTCAACCGCGCCCGCGTAACGCATGAAGCAATTGCGCGGCTGCGCTATGGTTCCCCTACATGCTGGCCGCGCGCGATACTTTGGCGCGCGCGGCCAAGCCGGAGCGCGGCGGAGGCAATCGAGATGGGAGCGCGGTCGGGCAACAACTATCTTTCCTCGCTAAAAAAACTCGGTGCGGAAATTTTTCTCGCCGGCGAGCGCATCACCGACGTGACCACTCATCGCGCCTTTCGCAATTGCGCGCGGTCGGTCGCACAGCTCTACGACATGCAGATCGAGCATCCTGAGGCGATGACCTTTCGCACCGACGACGGCGGCCGCGCAGGATTGTCATTCCATCCGCCGCGCACGCCACAGGAACTCGCCAAACGCTCGCGGATGATGAAGGCATGGGCCGACTTCAGCGGCGGCTTCATGGGCCGCACGCCCGACTACTTGAACGTCAGCATCGCCGCGATGGCGGCGGCGCACGAGTTCTTCGCCCAAAGCGACCCGCGCTTTGGCGACAATATCCAGGGCTATTACCGCGAGGCGCGCGCGCACGATTGGTGCGCCACTCATACCCTTGTCAATCCGCGCGCAACCCGCGCGCAGGGATGGGCCGAAAACACCGACGCCGAGCTGGCGCCGCGCATCGTCGAGAAAACTCGCGGCGGAATCATCGTCAGCGGATGCCAGATGCTGGCGACGCTCGCGCCGATGTCCGAAGAGCTGCTGGTCTTTCCCGCAACCGTGCTCAAGGCGGATCCCGCCGCCGAACCGTTCGCGCTGTCATTCGCGATCAACTGCAACGCCTCCGGACTGCGCTTTTTGTGCCGCGACAGCTACGACTGCGGCGCCCCGAAGTTCGACGCGCCACTGGCCAGCCGCTTCGACGAGATGGACTGCGTTGTGATCTTCGACAACGTGAGCGTGCCGTGGGAGCGCGTGTTCCTGTGCGGCGATGTCGCCCGATGCAACGCTCTGTACGACGCCACCAACGCGGTGGTTCACATGAACCATCAGGCCGCGGTCAAGAACGTCGCCAAGAGCGAGTTCCTCCTGGGCCTTGCCACCCGCATCGCGCAGGCCTGCGGCGCAACCGCCCTCCAGCATACGCGCGAGCGGCTGGCCGAGATGATCACCACCACCGAAACGATGCGCGCCTGCCTGCGCGCCGCCGAGGCCGACGCCACGCTGGATAAGTGGGGGGTATGCGTTCCCGCGCGCGCGCCCCTTGATACCGCGCGCCATCTGTTTGCGCGCCTGTACCCGCGGATGGTCGAAATACTCGAACTCATGTCGTCACCATCGCTGATGGCGACGCCCGCCGATGCCGACTTCGCCAATCCCGCCGAGCGCGCCGATATCGACCGCTATTTGCGGGCCGACGACGCAGGCGCCCGCGAGCGCGTCGCCCTTCTCCGGCTCGCAGCCGACGTCGCATGCAGCGCTTTCGGCGCCAGGCAGGTACTCTTCGAGCGCTTCTCCTTCAGTGATCCGGCCGGGATGGCCAGTGCGCTGGTCGATAGCACCGACCTGCAACCGCTGGCTGAGCGCATCAATGCGTTTCTCGAGCTCCCCGATTGAGCACACCCGCGATGCTCCCAACGCGCCCTCGCCTGATCCCTCGCCCTGAATCTGATCCCTCGCCCTGAAAGGGAGAGGTTAGGTGAGGGTCCTTATTTTGTGGATTTTTCGCGCGTCGCAGAGTTAGCGGAGTAAGCACCCTCACCCGCGCGTCACGGCGATTGCAAAAAAGAGCAATCGCCGCGCCGCGCCTCCCTCTCCCGGGGGGAGAGGGTATTTTCAGCGCCGCGCCGCCGGCTTGCTCCGATGCCCGCGCTTCGCCATCGTGAGGGCAACCATGGCGCGGCTCAGAAAAGCGGGACGAATCTGGAAGAAGCCGCAGGCACGCGCGGACGCCGAACGCGTGTTGATCGAGGCCCGCGACGGGCTGTTCACGATCGAACCCGACGCGATCTTCGGCCGCGCGGCGCCGCTCGAAGTCGAACTCGGCGCGGGACGCGGCGAATTCGTCGTCACACGGGCCGCGGAATTCCCCGAGCGGAATTTTATCGCGGTCGAGTTGTCTGGCGTGGTCTCCAGGATGCTCGCGGTGCGATGCGGCGCCGCGGGCCTGGAAAATCTGCGCGTCGCGCGAATGGACGCGCGCCCGCTGGTGGCTCTGATGCTCGCGCCGCACAGCGTCACCCGCTATCACATCTACTTTCCCGACCCGTGGCCCAAAGAGCGCCATCATAAGCATCGCCTGTTCACGCCGCGGCTTGCGGCCGGGCTCGTGCGGACAACCGCGGCGGACGGTCTGGTCTGCGTGGCGACCGACGTGGGCGGATACGCGGCCGAGATTTTCGCGATGCTCGAGGGCGCAGGATTTTCGCGCCTCGACGATCGCGCCCCCGGCGCCGAGGCCACCGGATTCGCGCGCAAGTTTATAGCGCTCGGAAAGCCGGTCTTCGCCGCAACCTTCCGCCCACCTCCCTGCGGCGCGGATTTCGCCGCGGACGAAAGCGCGCAACCCGCAAGCCGCCCCGACGGGATCGGATGAGATCTCTCCAGCCTTCGTATGGGCGCGTCGCTACGCCCCCACCCGGCACCCCCGCGCGCGGCTCCTGGTTGTACCTCTCTCAATCGAGATTGGGAGAGGGCGGCGCGGCGCGGCGATTGCTCTTTTTTTTGCAATCGCCGTGACGCGCGGGTGAGGGACCGCCAGTGTAAGATTCCGGACGCCCTCACGGCGACATCCTGCGCCGCGCGCGCCACCCAGAAGCACGCCACTTCCGAGTGATTCGCTTTTGGAATCCTGAAATCGGCGCGACCTTGGTCGCGTGATAGCAGGCGAAGAGTTCCTGCTGCATGTCCCTCACCCGGCGCGCGCAACGCGCGCCACCCTCTCCCAAACCTTTTTGGGAGAGGGACGACGCGGCGATGGACCACCAGTGCCGCGCGCGCGGCTTCTGGCTGTCCCTCTCTCAATCCCGATTGGGAGGTGCCAGTGGCGCACGGGCGGCGCGGCGCGGGGCACCATTTCCCAAATTATTTTCGGAGAGCCAATCGGCGGAAATCCGCAGCGCTCCAATTGGGGGGGGAATACCTGCCCCCATCGGGAGATGAATCGCAAGCCCGCGCATCGAATCAAAAGCGAACCGCCGTCAAACGAACTCTCCGCGTACTCGCGCGCTCGGCGGCCTCGCGTGATTCGTATCGCGGGGCGGCAGGGCTGAATTGATCGGCAACGTGGACTTTGTGCGGAATTGACGAAACCTGTACTGTGAGGCGCAAGGTTTTGCCGGTCGATTCTCGGGCGGCGATGATCGAGCTTTAATTTGCTTTGCGGCCGAGCGTTTTCTAGTGTGCTCCGAGTCCCATTTGTTATGAGGCGCCTGGCGGCCATAATTCTGGCTGTTTCGATAGCCACCGCGGCGGGTTGCGCGCTTAAGAAGCCGCCCACCGGCGAGGACTATTATCAGCAGGCGCAGTTGAATTTTGCCCAGGCCGAGTACAACCCCGCGATCGAAAATTATCAGCTCCTGATCGATCATTTTCCCTTCAGCCCCTATGCCGAAGACGCCGAAATGAAGATCGGCCTGGCTTACTACAAAATGCAGGATTACGCCGAGGCGGTCTCTGCGCTCGACGATTTCCAGCGAATGCATCCGACCAGCAAGAACCTCGAGTTGGTCAGCTATTACATCGCGATGAGCTCTTACGACCAGATGGGCCGTGAGGACCAGGACCAGAGCAAGACCGAAGACGCGCTCAAGCACTTCCAGATTATCGAGGCGCGCTTTCCCGAGGGCGCGTTCGCCGAGCTGGCCAAGGAGCGCGCCGAGGAGTGCCGTGAGATGCTCGCGCGGCATCAGATGGTGGTCGGAAACTACTACTTCAAGCGGGCCAACTTTCGCGCCGCCGAGTCGCGTCTGGCCGAGCTGATGCAAAAATATCCGGATACTCCGGTCGCCCCCGACGCGCTGTTCGAGCTGGCCCAGTCGCTCCAGAAGGAGGGCAAGAAATATTCCGCAGCGCAGGCCTATACCGCGCTCTTGCGCCATTATCCGGACACGCCCTATACCGCGCAGGCCAAGGCCTCGATCAAAGAACTCAACCAGCCGATCGATAGCGAGGAAGATCCACTGCCGATGGTTCTGGCCGAAACCGGCTACGGCTCGAATAACCAGCAAGCCGACAATCACGTGATCGTCCGCCAGCGCGACGCCGGTGATTTCGGTTCGGACGCCGTACCCGGAGAGCCGGGCACTGCGCTGGCGGGAACTCCCGCCGCCCAGGCGCCCGCGCAGGCGCAGCGGACGGCGCACGCGGTGACCAAGTACGGCCCCGACGGACTGCCGATCCTGGACCAGCCCGCCGCCAAGACCGCGGCCCAAATCGCCGGCCCCGCAACCCTCAAGACCATTCGCATGTCGGCCTCGGACCCACCGATGGCGATAATTTTCGACCTGACCGGCCCGGTGGTTTACAACAAGCGGCTCGAAAATGGCGCGGGGTTTTCCTCCGCGATCCTGACGCTAAAGGACGTTACACCCGACACCAGCCTCGAGCATCACCTGGTCTTCGATCGATCGATCTTCAAAGATTGCGACGTGACCAGAAACGCGCAGGGCACCGTCGTCACGCTCAATACGGTCCCGCTCAGCGATGTCGAAGTGGTTCCGCTCGACAGCCCGCCGCGGCTGCTGGTGACGTTCACGCCGGTGGCGCAGTCGGTCAGCTCGTCGGATTAATCAGGCGAACACGTCATCGAATTTGACTCCGATAAAATTAAGCACCACTTCGGCGTAAACCTTGAGTCCCCAGTAGAAGCCCTCGATCGGCAGTCGTTCGTCGTTGCCATGAAACAGCGATCCGAACGGCAGATGCGGTTCGAGCTTGACCGGCACGAAGCCGTAGCACTGCGCGCCGAGCCGCCCGTAGAACTTGTTGTCGGTCGCGCCCGGAATCATCCACGCTATCGCCTTCGCGCCCGGATCGTTCGCCTCGACCCGCTCGCAAATCAGCCGGAACAGATCGGTGTCGGGACTGGTCTCGGCCGGCGGCCCGGTCTTGACCAGCTCGAACTTCGGCTCCGGCCCGACGATACCACGCAGCTCCGCGACGAAGCTCTCGGGATCCTCGCCCGGCACGGTGCGCCCGTCGAGCACCACCGAGGCCTCGCCCGGAATGACGTTGTCTTTGTAGCCCGCGCGCAGGATGGTCGGCGTAACCGTGTTGCCCATCATCGGGCGGAATAGCGGCCCCGGGTTATCCAGCGGCACACCAAGTTCGGTGAGCATCTTCTTCATGAACGGAGTTATCCGCATGCTCATCGGCGTGTTGGTGAGCTTGGTCAACAGCGCCGCCATCTTTCCGATCGCGGTGTCGCGCCGCGGCATCGAGCCGTGCCCCGGCGGCGCGTTGACGGTCATCTTGACCGTGACGAAACCCTTTTCCGCGATCTGGATCGTGTAGAAACGCGCGCTGCCCATGTAGATCGTAAAACCGCCGACCTCGTTGAGCACCCATCCGGCGCGGATCAATTCGGGATGCCGCTCGACCAGGAATTTCGCGCCGTGATCGGAGCCGGCCTCTTCGTCCGCCACCGCCGCCATGATCACGTCGCGATTTGGCCTCGCGCCCGCGCGCCGCAGCGCCATCATCACGACCAGATCCATCGCGCACTTCGACTTCATGTCGAGCGCGCCGCGGCCCCATACGCATCCGTCGGCGATTTCCGCCGCGAACGCCGGACGGCTCCATCCCGCCGGCTCGACTGGAACCACGTCGGTGTGCGAAGAGAGCAGGATCGGCGCGTTGCCGGAATTGCCGCCCTTGATGCGCGCGACCAGGTTCGCACGGGTCGGCGCGCTTTCCTTGATCGTCGAGTCCACCCCGTGCCGCGCAAGTCCGTCGGCCAGATAGTCCGCCGCGATTCGCTCATTGCCGGGCGGATTGGTGGTATCCAACCTGATGAGAGCGCGCAACGCCTCGAACGCTTCTTCCTTTGCGGTCTGCCACGGAACTCGCATCACATATCCCCTGCTCGCATTCGGCTCATGCGGTAATCATACATTATGTTTAGGCATCATAACAATTGGTTTGCTGGGCGGATTTAGGCCCTGCGCGCCTTATGATGATTGCCCGCGCCGCCCGCGCCCGCAAGCCCGTGGCGCCGGGCATCCGCCGATGGCTAGCACGGGTTCGGGCAAGGTAAGCTCGGGACGCGGGAGGATCGCTGTGGAAATCAATTGCGTTGAACGGGTTCTGATCGGCGCGGCGGACCTTGGCGCGGCACGCGAACGATGGAACCGGGCGGGCTTCGCGCTCGCCGCTGAGAAGATCACCGCCGGCGGTATCGAGTTTGCGCCGATGGCGGCGGGCGGGGTCGAAATCGATCTGTGCGCCGCGGGCAGCGACGCGTCGGGACCGCTTGCCGACGCGATTAGAGGCGCGGCCGCGCGCGGCGGCGCGGTGCTCGGATGGATCTGGGGGACCACCAGCTATGACGCGACCGCGGCGCGATCGGGCGCGCCGATCGCGGTTCCCGCCGCTCGCGGCGCGATCATCAACGCGTGGATGCCGCCTGCCGATCTGCGCGCCGAGTTGCCCGGGGTATTCACCGCCACCACCGAGGTGAGCACCAGCCTCGAGGCGCGCCGCCAGAATCTGGCGAGATTCGGCGCGAACCCGAACACGGCTGCGTACCTGGAACATATCGTCGTGATGACCCCCGTGCTCGAAGCGGCGATCGCCGCGCACGAGCGGATGGGGGTCAAGTGCAAGCGGATTCGAGAGGCGGGCGGCGGCGCGCGCCAGGCGTTCTTCAAGCTCGAGCAGACCGTCCTCGAGGTGGTGGCTCCGGCGCGCGGGGCGCCCGGATGCTGGGGCCTCGCGTTCATGTGCGGCGATATCGCGCGCGCGGTCGCGCACGCGCGCGAAGCAGGCTTGCAGGCGACGGAGCCAAAGACCGCGATTCAGGGCGGCCAGATCGCGCGGATCGTCGATCCACTCGACGGCGTAGCGATCGCCTTCATGGAACCGCCGCCGCCAGCTGGGTGAAGCGGGATGCGGTCATTTGCCCTGGAAATTCGGCGGGCGCTTTTCCATGAAGGCCTGGATTCCCTCCTGGAAATCGCCTGAGCGAAACAGCAGCAGCAACTGCATCAGCACATGATGCGTATGCGATTCGAAATCCTGGCTGAGCCCGTGGCGGAACAGCCGTTTCATCGCGCGCACCCCGAGCGGAGCATTGGCCGCGATCTTCTCCGCCCAAGCCAGCGCTTCTGGCATCAGGTTATCGTGCGGCACGACTTTGTTCGCGAGTCCGAGTTCGAGCGCGCGCGCAGGCGAAATATCGTCGGCCATAAATCCAATCTCGCACGCTTTGGCCCATCCGACCAGCCGCGGCAGGTACCAGGTACCACCGCTCTCCGGCACGATTCCGCGCTTGGCGAAAGCCGGAACGAGCTTCGCGCGATCGCTCATGATGCGCAGATCGCATCCGAGCGCGAGATCGAAGCCGTAGCCGGCAGCCGCGCCGTTGAGCGCGCAGATCACGGGGGTATCGATACGATGGAGCGTCACCGTCGGGATATCAAAGGTGCTGAGATGGGCAGCGCCACCGCCCGACGACAACACGCCCGAGCCGCCGATCCCGCGCCCGGCGGCAGCGTCTTTGAGATCCAGTCCCGAACAGAAGCCGCGCCCTTCACCCGTCAAAATGATCACGCGAACGTCGGGATCGCTGTCGAACTGTTTGAGCTTGTCACCAAGCATCGAGAGCATCTCGACGCTAATCGCATTCATCCGCTCAGGCCGGTTGAGCTTGAGCGTCGCGACATGTCCGGATTTCTCCGCCAGCAGATCACTCATCGCAAAGTCCTCCATCGCGCTGACGCATCAGCGTGCGTACGAAACTCGTGCGTAGCACAGTCGCAGCGCGCCTCAAAAGCGCGCTCTGACCTGAACAGTCTGAAATCAAATCACCTCGACCCGAGCATTATGAAGCGGCGCGGATGCGAGCTTGCGATCGCAGGTGACCAGCGCCGCACCGAGCGCCTCCGCCAGCGCCACGTAAACGGCATCGTAGGCGGTGAGATTTCCGCGCAGCTCCCACACTCGCGGCAACAACAGATCATGCGGATACCGAATGAGCGGAAGATCGATCATATCTTGCAATGCTTCGCGCGCGCGCGAGGCGGTAACCGCCCCCGCGGCCGCATAGCGCCCGAGCACCTGGGCGACCTCAACGTCAAGCAGATGCGGAGCGTGGATCGACTCCGCACGCGCGAAGATGCGCGCCTCGACCCTGACGCCGGTTGGCGTTTGGAGCAGCCATTCGAGCGCCGCCGACGCGTCGAGCACAATCACCGCCCATCGCGCTCCGCACGAACCGCGCGCGCCGCCGCAAACGGCAACGCGACTCGCTCGCGCTGGCGCAGACGCTCGCGCAACTCTTCCAAGGTGGGCCGCTCCGCGACCCGGCGAACTTCGGCGAGCAGATAATCCGAGAGCGACATGCCCGCCATCGCCGCGCGCGCCTTGAGCTTGCGATGCAGGGGGTCGGGAACATTGCGGAGCTGAATCATCCGGGACATGCGCTGAACCTGTTTGCATGTTTACCACATGTCAACGATGGTCTTCACATTCTAAAAGCCCGCGGCCAGTTGATCGTCTTCGGCTTACGGTGGTTTTGCCGCCTCGACTGAGTCCAACCGCGAGCGCACCTCATCTACGAAGTCATACGACAAAGGCTCCTCCACCATACGCCCGCGAAGATAGGAGAAATCCCATCCGTGCATTGACCGCCGGTCCGCCTCTGCAATCAAGTCTTCAAACTGAGGCATCGCCGGAACCCTTATCTATCGCGGGCCACGCTTATCAGGATGCGGGAGCGTGTTGCCCGCTATGCGCGGAAGGTCGTCGGTCGTGTCGAACCAGGAGAGCTTGCTTTCGACGAATTGATGGATCTGCGGGCGGACACGCTCGGGATCGTCGAACGTGCCGACTCTGACGGAAAAATATCGGCCGTCCACGGCGAGCGGGTGATTCACGACGAGGTACTCGCCGTAAAGCCCCGAGCCGCACTTTGCGCAGAAGTAGCTGCAGCCCGTGCTGGAAGTCGCATACTGGCTTGGTGCGCCCGCAGTCAACCGGAATGCATCGCCCGCGACCTGTGCGGTAACGATCACCGGTGCGCCGCTGCTTCGCCGGCAGTGATTGCAGTGGCAATAGATAACATCGAAGACGCGGTCGATCTCGAATCGGATCGACCGGCAAAGACACCCGCCTGTGAACGGTCCGGCAATCATATTCGGACGCCGCCGCGCGCAACCTTCCCGGTGCGACGCTACTCCGGTCTGCCTTGGCGCGGTTGCGCGTCCATGAAGCCAAGCGCGGAATGCATCTTGTACCCCAGCAAGTCGCGCAGTTGCTTGGGCATCGTGCGCGCCAGTTCGAGCGGCGTATCGACGTACTGATTCTCCTCCTGTCGGAGCCAGCCGAGCGAGTACGACAGGAACACGCCGAAGCGCCAACCGTCAGAGACGTTCGCGCCCGCGCCGTGCAGCGTTCCGCCCATCCACAGCAGGACCGACCCGGCCGGCATGGCGGCCGATACAACCTCGTCCGCGCGCGCGACGCGATCGCCGGACCATCGGTGGCTTCCGGGAACCAGATGCGTACCGCCGTTGGCGGCGGTGAACTCGCTTATCGCCCACATGCTCGCGAGCACCAGGTTGGGGCGCGGAACCTTGAAGAACTGGAACGAATCTTCCTCACGATGCAGCATCTGTACGGTCGCGCCCGGTCCCACCACCAGCGCCGAGGTCGCATGCACCTGGTAGCTCGCGCAATTCGGTTTCAGAATCGAGTCGCAGGCCGCGAGCATCAGCGGATGCGTGACAAGCGCGCGAAACGCCTCGGATTTCGCCGCGAGCGCCGTGATGCGCCGGGTGTTGCCGGGATAAAAATCCGATGGACCACCGTCGGCTGCGTACTTTTCGTTGAGACTCGTTTTGATGTCCGCCTTCTCCAGATGCGGCCCGAGTTCGCGGGCGATCGCCTCGGGCGGTTCGGCGCCGAGCACTCCTGTGACGACCACGCATCCGTCGCGTTCGAGCGCGGCGACTACCTCGGCGGACGGGTGGTCCGCCGCAAGAACCGGAATCGATGCCATAGGCGGTTCCTCTGCCGCGAGTTTAGCGCGTCAGGCTCGCGTGCGTCGAACTGCGCATCATGCTTGACACTCATCGCCGCATGCAGGAGCATTCGGCGATTACCACAGACGCCTCCGGCCCCCACAGGAGAATTGCCGCCATGAAATCCGTCCAGATGCTTTCGCGTTGCGCCGCCACCCTGTCCTTCTTGTGCGTGCTGGGAATCGCCGGTGGGGCCAATGCGCAGCAGCAGCCCGCCGCTTCCACCAAGCAAATCGATCTCGCCGCCGCGCACGCCGAGCGCAAAGCCGCAGTCAACGATAACATGGCTCTCACCCCTGACGAGGCCAAGGCATTCTGGCCGTTGTACGATGCGTACGAGGCCAAGATGGACAAAATCGAGGCTCGCCATATCAAGGAAGTCAAGGAATACGCCAAGCACTACGCCACCCTGACCAACGCCGACGCCAAGGCCAAGCTGGATGAGGTGATGGCTATACAGCAGGCGATCCTCGATACCCAGAAGGAATATATTCCGAAGTTCCGCGCGGTGGTTTCCGAAATTAAAACCACACGCTTCTTCCAGATCGACAACAAGCTGCGCGCGCTGGTGCAGTGCGATCTGGCGCAGTCGATTCCCCTGGCCGAACACGGGTCCACCGCGCAATAGTCATTCCCGCGGCGATCTTGCTATCGCGCGGGTTCGCGATTCGGGCGCCGGCCAGCGCCCTGCTCTCACGGCTGCGGACGCGCCGGTCCGGCGCCGGGAGCGGTCACGACAAACAACATGCGCCGCCCCGCTTTATCGACAGGTCTCGATTCCGCAACCAGCCTGAGACAGCTCGCTTCGGCCGCGGTCAGCCGGGACAATCGCGAGGCGCGGAATATCACGTAAGCGCCGGGTTCCGACTGTGGGCCGCAGCGAAAATTGGGATCAGCGCGTATTTCATCTCGCGTGTAGAAACGCAAGTCGCAGTCCTCGAGGCGCCCGGCGAAGTGGATAATCGTCCCCGGCGGCACGTTCGCGTTGACCACGCCGCTAAAATCCTCCAGACTTTTCGCCCGCGCCATCACCGGAGTCAGCGCGTCGAACCATAGCAGTATTCCCGCAATCGAGATCAGCAAAACGCCAAACGCCTGCATCCCGGCTGAACCCCGCCTGAGCCCGTGGACCACAACTCCAATGCCAATCATCGATCCGAGAATCCATATCAGGAAATAGCCATTCAGGCCGCGGCCCTCGTCAAGAAAGACACCAAGGAATTGACGGTCCGTCGGGTGAAGAAACCGCTCGAGGACTGCTGGCGGTCCCCAGACGCAAAATATCAGCGTCACGATGATAATCGCCGCCATAGAGACAGCCACCGCAAGTGTGCCGGCGTCGAACAGACCGAACCCGCGGCGTTCATCGCCACGCTCGAGCGAGGCTATTGTGGTGCCGATCGTCGCCGCCAGCGGCGGGAACGCCGGCAACACGTAAACCAGGCACTTGCCGTGCGACGCCGAGAAGAACACCAGGATCGCGGTGAACCAGCACCCCGAAAAGACCAGCGCCTCGGGAAGCGGGCGCCGCTGGGCCACCAACGCACCGACCGCGGGAAGATAAACACTCCATGGAAGGAATCCCGCAAGGATCACCGGTACGAAGTAGTAAAAGGGATGCTGACATAATCCCGGACCCGCGCTGCCGATAAAGCGGCCCCACAGTCCGCCGATGATCTGCCATCGCACAAACGCCATCCCGCCGGCCATATAGGCTGCGACATACCAACTGCCCCCCACGATAAGCGCGACCAGCACCGCCGCAATCATTGGTGGCCGCACCATTTCGCGCCAGCGGCCGCCCACCACGAGATACAAACCCACGGCCATCAACGGAAGTGCTATTCCCAGTGGCCCCTTGGTCAGCGTTCCCAGTCCCATGAGAATCGCCGCCCCGCCGTACCATGCGGCGCTCCTGCGCCGAGCCATGGCGCCTGACAGCGCGCGCTCGAGGCAGATCGTGGCCGCTGTCACGAATAGTACCAGCGTCGCGTCCATCCGCGGCACTCGCGCCGTATCGATAAAGTCATGCCCGAGCGCGAGCACCGCAACCGACCACAGCGCCGCGCGCCGTCCGGCGACCACGGCGAGCCACGCGAACAGCACCGCGCAGGTCGCCGCACCGGCGATCAGCGAGGGCAAACGAACCGCAACCGTATTCCATCCGAGCAGGCGCGTGCTCAATGCCGCTTCCCACCAAAACAGCGGAGGCGTCTGCACCACGCGGAGCGGCCGGTCTGGCTGGTAGGCAGGCAGAATGAGATGCCCCGCCAGCACGTCGCGTACGGCGCCGCATTCGCACGTCGCAAGTTCCCTGCCGAGCGGAATCGCGGGCTGCAGGAGCAGAAAGAAGGCTGCCACGGCCGCGAATACTATTATGCTGTCGCGCATCGCGAATAACTATATTGCAGGCCGCCCAAGGGCTCGCTGTAATCCGGGCGGGGTCGCCTGCTCCCGTCAGCCGGCAATTTCAAAACCTTGACAACCGCGGCGCGACTAATTGATCAGGTCAATCCCGCGCACCATGCGCAGGCGTGAATCTTACTTTCCCGGTACCCTCGCGCAGAATATTGGTGCTGTCAATGGCGCCGAACGGACTTGCGATTGCGAGCCTTGCGCGCGAAAATTCGCGCCCGCTTGACCGCTGCCACCCGCCGCGCGTATCCGGTAGATTAGGGTCGAGATATCGCCCACCCCACCATGACGACCTCAGACGACCGCTACGTGCTCGCAATCGACATGGGCTCCGGGAGCGCAAAAGCCGCCCTCGTTTCGAACGCCGCAGAAATTGTTGCCTCGCGCCTTGGCGCTATCCGCACTATCTTTCGCGACGATGGCGGAGTCGAGCAGGATCCAGGCGACTACTGGTCCGCAGTTGTTAGCGCCGCCAGGACCACGCTCGGAGCCGCCGGAATTGCGCCCGACCGCATAATCGCGGTGGCCTGCACGACGCAGTGGGCGGTGACGATCCCCGTCGATGAGGCGGGCCAGGCGCTGATGAACGCAGTCTCGTGGATGGACACGCGCGGCGGAAAATATAACCGCGCTCTGTCCGCCGGATGGCCGCGAATTCAGGGCTACGGCCTCTTCAAGGCGCTCAAGTGGGTGCGGCTTTCGGGCGGAGCGCCAGTGGCTACGGGAGCCGACGGCCTCGGCCATATTCAGTTCATCAGGAACGAGCGCCCCGACATTTACGCGCGTACGCACAAGTTCCTCGAGCCGATGGACTATCTGAATCTGCGCCTGACCGGACGCTTCGCCGCGTCGTACGCGACGATGTTCACCTACTGGGCAACCGATAATCGCGATCCGCGTCGAATTGACTATTCGCCCGAGTTGCTCAAACTCTCGAACCTCGAGCGCGCCAAACTGCCCGACTTGTTTCCGGTCGATCATGTCCTCGGCACGCTTACCGCCGGCGCCGCCGATGAGCTAGGCCTGGCGCACGACACTCGCGTGGTGATGGGATCGTGTGACCTGCAGTCGGCGGCGATCGGCGCGGGTGCGATCGAGGACTTCGACGGCTATATCTATATCGGCACCACCTCATGGATAAGTTGCCATATTCCGGCCAGGAAGACCGATCCGGTGCATATGCTATCTTCAATGCCGGCGGCGATCGCGGGCCGTTATATCGTTACCGCCGAGCAGGGAGTGGCCGGTCGATGCCTCGAGTTTCTGAAGGACCTGCTCTATCCGGATTGCGGCGCGAGCAGTGACCCCTACGCGGAAATGAATCAGCTCGCCGCCGCGATCCCGCCCGGCAGTGACGGGCTTATTTTCACTCCGTGGCTCGCGGGCGTGCTCGCGCCATCCGAAGATTCGGCCACCCGCAGCGCATTTTTCAACCAGACAATCCGCACCACGCGCGGCCATTACGTGCGCGCGGTTATGGAGGGAATCGCCTTCAATCTGCGCTGGCTCAAGGGCTACGTTGAAAAATTCATAGGTCACCCATTCCACCGGCTGGGGTTTATCGGCGGCGGGGCGCAGTCGGATCTCTGGTGCCAGATTCTGGCCGACATTCTCGATTGCCCCGTGCGGCAGGTCGCGGGTCCGCGAAATGCCAATGCGGTGGGCGCCGCGATGGCGGCCTTCGTGGCTTTGGGCGGGATCAAGCTGGGCGAAATTCCCGCGCGGATCAGAATTTCGCGCGTCTATGATCCATGCCCGGAGAATCGCAAACTATATGATGCGCGATTTCGCGAGTTCATGGAGATTTACCGCCGCAACCGCCCGATTTACCGGCGCCTGAACGCCCTGCCGCGCCGCGCTTGAGCGGCGCGCGGCGCTCCGCCAGATCGGCCGCAAGGAGGAGCTTCGATGCCCAAGGCTTTGAAATCTAAAACCCCGCCGCGGCGGAGCGGGCAGCGTATGTCGCTCCAGGAACTCGAAAGGTTCCATAGTATCCCGCGCCACGGCCGCCCGCCCGAACAGATTTTGCGCACGCTCAAGATGATCGCGCACGAGGAAAACTCCCGCTGGCAGACCGGACAAATCTCCGGAACCTATTATCACGGCGGCATGGAGCATTACGCATTTCTGAACAAAGTGTTTTCGCTATACTCACATGTCAATCTCCTCCAGCGCGACATGTGCCCGAGCGGCACCAGGTTCGAGGGCGAGGTGATCGCGATGACGGCGCGGATGCTCGGCGCCGACGCCGCGCGCGCACTAAACCCCGCCGACGAGGTCTGCGGCGCGATAACCTCCGGCGGCACCGAGAGCATCATTATGCCAATGCTCGCCTATCGCGAGCAGGCGCGCGCCGAAAGAGGAATCACCGCCCCGGAAATGGTGGTGCCCGAGACGATTCATCCCGCATTTTCGAAGGGCGCGCATTACTGGGGCGTCAAGCTGGTCCGGATACCCGTCGGCGGCGACTATCTGGCCAACGTCGGCGCGATGCGCGAAGCGATCGGCCCAAATACGATCGCGATCGCAGGCTCGGCCGCGAACTATCCGCACGGACTCATCGATCCGATCGAGCGCCTGTCCGATCTCGCTCTCGAGGCGGGGGTCGGCCTACACGTCGATAGCTGTTTCGGCGGATTCATTTTGCCGTGGATCGAAAAACTCGGTTACGACGTCCCGCCCTTCGATTTCCGGCTCCCGGGCGTCACCTCGATGTCGTGTGATACCCACAAGTGGGGCTACGGGCTCAAGGGCGCATCGGTCGTACTGTTTCGCAACAAGCGCCTGCGCAGGAGGATGTACTTCGCGCAGACCGACTGGCAGGGCGGGCTGTACGCTTCGCCTACCGTGGCCGGCAGCCGGTCGGAGGGAATCAGCGCCTCGACCTGGGCGGCGATGGTCGCGCTCGGAGAAGAAGGATACCTGAAGGCCACGCGCAAGATCATGAAGGCCGCGGACACGATCAAAGCGGGCGTCGCGAAAATCCCCGAACTCAAAATTATCGGCAAGCCGACTTATTGCATCGCGATCGCCTCCGACGCGCTCGATATCTATCATGTCAATGACTACATGGGGTCGCGCGGGTGGCGGCTCAACGGTCTCCAGAAGCCTGCGGGCTTTCATATCTGCGTGACGCTTCCGCAGACGCTTCCGGGCGTCGCCGCGCGTTTCGTCAGGGATATCGCCAGCGCGGTCGAGTACGCCAAAGAGCCGCACGATAATCCTCCGAGCAGCGGCGCGCTCTACGGCGGCGGAGCCACCGCGATGGCGCCGGGGATGATCGACGAACTCATGTACGCGTGGCTCGATTCGAGCTATGAGACGTAGGCGATGGCGAGAAGACCAAGCTCAGTAGCGCTCGATGACCGCGCGCTCGCGGAATTCACCGCATTCGCCGTGCGGCTCGGCGAGATTGCGGGCCGCGCGATACTCCCCTACTTCCGCGCCGCAATCGATATCGACAACAAGGCCGGGGCAGGCAGTTACGATCCCGTTACGATCGCGGACCGTTCCGCCGAGACCGCGATTCGGGAGGAAATCGCCCGCGTCTATCCCACCCACGGAATCCTCGGCGAGGAGCACGGCGCGAAGCCCGGCCGCGACCGCCTTACCTGGATCATCGATCCGATCGACGGCACCCGCGCCTTCATCATCGGACAGCTTCATTGGGGAGTCTTAATCGCGCTCAGCGACGGCGAGCGCCCGACGCTCGGCATGATGCATCAGCCGTTCACCGGCGAGACTTTCACCGGCTCCCGGCTCGGAGCCGAATGGCGCCGGGGCGCGGAGCGCCGCGCGCTGCACACGCGCGCGTGCCCGCGAATCGAAGCCGCCGCAGTCTCCGCGACCGATCCCGCGATGTTCAAGAGCGGCGCCGAACGCGATGCGTTTCGCGCTCTCGCCGCGCGGGCGCGGATGCGCCGCTACGGCGGAGATTGCTATTCGTATTGCCTCGTCGCCGCCGGGCTTATCGATCTGGTGATCGAGGCCGGGCTGCAACCGTATGACATCCAACCGGTAATACCGATAATCGAGGGCGCGGGCGGAATCGTGACGAGCTGGTCGGGCAAGAGCGCCGCTGGCGGTGGCCAATGCGTCGCGGCCGGCGACCCTGCGCTGCATCGCGTAGCGCTCGAGATGCTCTCGGCCGCCGCCACTGATGCCTGACTTCACTTGCGTGGCTCGATCGGAGACATCTGGCTCGATCGGCGCCACGCGCGGACTCCGCGGCCCGGGAATTAACCGACCAAATGGTTGATAAACCTCGGTGACGCGCGCGGTTTCCCGGATCGCTCGAGCCTCCGGCGACGATCGCGATGGCATGTCCTGTGCGTTACGTGCAAAGTCCGCCGACAAACGTTTCGCCGCGCAAGGAGATTATCCCATGCCGCATGCCAGTCCGAGCGTCGAGAAAGCTCTCGATACCTTAAGCGATGTACGCAAGGGCAAGTTGGACCTTGGCTGGATGAACTCGAATCCCGCCGGATGGGGCGTCAAGGCCGTGCCCCGCGATGAGCGCGGCCTCGGTCTGGAGGACATCAACCGGGTGGGTACGTATGGCGACGTGCCGGATCAGGGTTCCATCTTCGGCAGCATGGCGCCACGCGGCTCCGAAATCCCCGACGATATGCCGTCGCTCGGTTGTTACGATATCAATGACAAATCGCTGGTCTGGGCCGATAACGCGGCGCATCTGTACGATGAAGCGGTGGCGCGCCAATGGAGTTCGGCGCGCGACATTCCGTGGGGCGATCTGAAGCCGCAGCGTGACGACCTTGAGAAGGCGATGTGCCAGGTATGCACCAATCTGGCGGAAGTCGAGTTCGTGGCGGGCGACATGCCGGCCAAGTGGATGTGCCGCATCAATCACGACTTCCACGAAGTGAAGCTGTTCCTGGCCTCGCAGATTTTCGACGAGGCGCGCCACATGGAGGTCTTCCGCAAGCGCGCGCTCGCCAACGGCGGCGGCCTGCTGCGCTCCTCGCCCGATTCCGAGAACCTGCTGCGGGTGATTCTCGAAGCGCCCAACTTCACCACCGGCAGCGCGCTGATGCACATCCTGGGGGAGGGATTCGTGCTGACTCTGTTCCGCAACGGCGAGATGTTCTCGCTGACCCCGGTGGAGAAGAAAATCTTCCGGCTGTGCATGCAGGATGAGGCCCGCCACGTCGCGTACGGCACGATGCATCTTAAGTACTTCCTTGAAAAGCATCCCGAACGCGAAAACGAGATTCACGATATCTTGACGCGCGGCGAGGAAGCGACCTTCAGTCTCAATCAGACCCAGGACACCGTGGAAGCGCGCGCGATTTTGGCGGGCGGCGGACTCGAGCATATCGACGAGGGCTTCAACAAGCTTGGCTACCTGTTCAAGAAGCAAATTCACGAGTACCTGCATCGCCTCAAGATGGCGGGCATCGATCGCACCAACAAGCTGGCGATTCCATTCGAGTTGCCAATCTGAACGCGGGCCGTGTGGATTTTGTGAATCCGGAGGTAACGAGCATGACACGTTTCCCCTCAGTCGAGTTCTTTGAAGAGCTGCGCGCGCGCGTAAACGCCAATCCCGATCTCTTCCGCCGCCTCGGCACCGTCGATATGACCCTGGTCGCCAAGATCGATTACGACGACTCGAGCGAATGCTACGAGATCCGATTCGCCGGTTATCAATGCATTGGCGTCCGGCGCCTGGACCGGATCGGCGACGCCGCCAAAGGCTCGGCCATCCTGTCGGGACCGTATTCCGGATGGCGCGAGATGATCGACAACATCGTCGCCAACGGGCACGCGGACCTCGAGCATACCCTCAACACGCTGACGTTGATGGATACTCCGCTGCGGATCGAGGCCGATAACCAGCTCGACACGGATCTTTTTTATCGCTACCAGCAAAACCTGCAGGAGTTCTTCGATAACGCAGGCGAGCGACGCGCCACGCCGTAGCCGTCGTCCGGATTGATCCCGAATCCAAGCGAGCCCTGGACGCTGCGGGCTCGATTTTGGCGGCGGTATCGCCAGCCGTCCCGTGGAGCGAGCATCTTCGCCTCGGAGGGGGGCATCGATTCCCTCGCTCGCTCGCCGACGGGGCCGTCCGGGCGGATTATCTCAACCCGGCGCGAGCCCGGCCGGCCATCCGTGACCGCTTGCGCCGCGCCGATTGATATTAACAATCGCGCTTCCGACCCGCGCGGAGAGGTGGCCGAGTGGTCGAAGGGAGTAATTGTCAAATGTTGTGGATCGGCCTGGCATGATCAAACGGCTTCCCTTGGTTGATTGTCAATCGACTGAGTAATTTGTTTGGTTCGATCCAACTGAACACCGTCGGCGAACTTCGCGCCGGCCCGGACCAGCGGCAACAGGTGGGCGCCATCGAGGCGCCGCCAGCGGAGCTGGACCATATCGAGCAGCTTGAACGCCATCAGCAGGCCCTTGGTTCTCGAGCCGGCGCCCCTGGTCGCGCGTTCCCGCAAGCGTACGGTGGCGAACAGCGACTCGATAACGTTGGTGGTGCGCAGATGCTTCCAGTGCTCGGCCGGGAAAGTCGAACCATGAGTAATCATCCTATCGCAAATTAATAGAGCCTGCGGCGGAATAGCCATCCAGCCATCGCGAGCGTTGCCCCTCCAATGATAATCATCGGCCAATACTGAGGCATCAGCGACCAGGTTGATGACCCTTCCAGAAAGACGCCGCGTACAACGACCAGAAAATACCGCATCGGATTCAGGTAAGTGAAATACTGAATCAGCGGCGGCATGTTGGCGATCGGGGTGGCGAAGCCCGACAGAATAACCGCGGGCACCAAAAACAGAAATGTGCCGAGTAGCGCCTGCTGCTGCGTGACCGCGAGTGACGAGATCATCAGTCCAACTCCGATTACTGACAGCAGGAATAGGAACATCCCGATATAAAGCGGCACGATTCCACCGCGCAGAGGCACCCCAAACCAAACCACGCCAGCGACGATGATGAAGGTTGCTTCAACGCTCCCGATGATCAGGCCCGGGATGGCCTTGCCGAGCAGGATGTCGATTGGGCGCATCGGCGTCACCAGCAATTGATCGAAGGTGCCGGACTCGCGCTCGCGCGCCACCGACAGCGCGATAACGACCAGCGTCACCACCAAGGTCAGCAGCGCGACGATGCCGGGAATGATAAACCATCGCGATTCCAGGTTCTCATTGAAGCGCGCGCGGATGTCGAGCGTGGCCGGCGGCGTGATCCCGCCGTGGCGGGCGGCCCACCAGGTGTCGAAGTCACTCACGATCGTGGTGGCGTAACCCATCACCAGCAACGCGGTATTGGAATTGCGCCCGTCGAGAATGAACTGGACGTGGCCGGCTTCTCCCCGTAGCAGGTCGCGGCTGAAGCGGCGATCGATATGCAACACCATCAGCGCCTCGCGCCGATCGACGAGCGGTGCGATTTCGGCGTCGCTGTGGATGCGCGCGACTTCCTGGAAGGCCGGCGCCCCGTCGAAGCGGGCGATCAGTTCGCGCGACGCCTGGCTGGGGTCTTCGTTGTAGACCGCGAAGGGAACGCGATTGAGATCGTAGGTCGCCGCGTAGCCGAAGATCACGAGCTGCAAGATCGGCGGCCCGATCAAGACCATGCGGCTCTTGGCGTCCTTGAGCACCGCGAGCAGTTCCTTGACGACCAGCGCGAACACCCGATGCAGCATCGCCTTCACTCGAGGCTCTTGCGCGCCGACCAGCGCGCCAGGCCCAGGAATATCGCGGCCATAACCAGCAGCGCGATAATGTTCGGCACTGTCACCGACCATACGTTGCCGGCCAGGAACACACTTTGCAGGATAGTCACGAAATAGCGCGCCGCGACGATATGGGTAATCAACCGGATCGCGGCAGGCATGCTGCGGATGTCAAAAATAAAGCCCGATAGTATGAACGCCGGAAGGTAGGTGACGATAATCGCGATCTGCCCGGCCACGAACTGGTTCTTGCTAATCGTGGAAATCAGCAGTCCCATCCCGAGCGCACACAGCAGGAAGGCGGACGACGCGGCCATCAACAGCCACAACGATCCTCGCAGCGGAACGTCGAATAGCCACACCGCCATCGCGACCGACAGCACCATTCCTCCCATCCCCAACACGAAGTACGGTGCGACCTTGGCGAGGATGATTTCATCGATGGTCGCGGGAGTGACCAGGAGCGCCTCCATCGTGCCACGCTCCCATTCACGTGCGACGACCATCGCGGTCAGCAGCGCGCCGGTCAGCGTCATAATGACGGCGATGAGGCCGGGGACCAGGAAGTCGGTGCTGGTAACGGCGGGATTGAACCATACGCGCACCTCCACCTGGACCGGGGTTTTCAGCGGCAGCCCCTGCGCGGCCGCGTACTTCTGGAGCCAGTCCGCCCAGACCTGCTGGAGATAGCCTTCGACGATGCGGGCATTGTTGGCGTCAACCCCGTTGACGATAAGTCCGATGGGAGCGTCGCCCCCGCTCAGCAGTAGGCGGCTGAAGTCGCTCCGCAGCCACACGATGCCGTCAACCCTTCGCGCCCGCATCGCAGCGTCGGCCTCCTGCACGGTCGAGAAGCGGACCGGCACGAAGTATGGCGATTGAAAAAATCCGGCCATGAAACTAGCGGTGTCGCGATTGGGCTGCTCGACCACCAGCGCGAGCGGCACCCGCTTGGCATCGAGCGAGACTCCGTAGCCGAAGATCAGCAGCAGAACCACCGGCATCGCGAACGCGATCGCGATGCTCGAGGGATCGCGCAGTATCTGCAGCGTTTCCTTGCGGAGCAGCCCGCGCAGTCTCATGATTCGAGCGCGGTTCATGCGGCCGCTCCCGCCTGATTGTTCTCGCTAGCGCTGATCAGCGCGACGAAGGCGTCTTCCATGCTCGGATTGGGGATGGCCGCGGAGCGAAATCGCGTCCGCATTTCTTCGGAGCTTCCCTCGGCGAGAATCCGCCCCTGCGCCATGATGACCAGCCGATCGCAATACTCCGCTTCTTCCATGAAGTGCGTCGTCACCATGATCGTGATGCCGCCCTCGGCCAGCGCGTTGATGCGGCGCCAGAAATCCCGCCGCCCGAGCGGATCGACGCCCGAGGTCGGCTCGTCAAGGAACAGGACGTCCGGCTCGTGCATCAGGGCGACCGCCAGCGCAAGGCGTTGCTTGAATCCCAGTGGAAGGTCGCGGCTGGTGGCATCGGCGAAGGGCCGCAGCTCGAATTCATCGAGTGCCCAATTGAGACGCGCGCGCTGGCGCGCTCCACTCAGGCCATACGCGGCGCTGAAGAAGCGCAGGTTCTCGAACACGGATAGATCTCCGTAGAGAGAAAATCTCTGCGCCATATAACCGACGCGTCCGCGCGCCCGCGCCGCCGCGCGGCGGAGATCCACGCCTGCCACGCGCAGCGTGCCTTCGGAGGGTGGCAACAGCCCGCATAGCATCCGGAAGGTCGTGGATTTGCCGGCGCCGTTGGCACCCAGCAGGCCGAAGACCTCGCCGCGCTTGACCGTGAAATTCACATCGCGCACCGCATAAAACTCGCCGAAGCGCCGGCTCAGATTGCGCACCACGATCAGGTCCGCGCCGGCCTCCTCCGCACTCGCCTTCAAGGCATTGCGCACCACATGGACGGGAGCAGCTTGGACGGACGGTCGGGTGATCTTGAGCAGGCTTATGAAGCTGTCCTCGAACCGCGGAGCCACCGCGGTGATTTCCACCTCGAACTCGCCGCCGACCAGTTGGGCGGCCGATGGCGCAGCCGCCTGCTCGGTAACGACTCGCACCCGTGAGCCCTGGATGATCGCATCGAGGACGCCCGGCGCCCGGCTAATCCGCTCCTGTAATGAACGCTTCGAGACTCCGGGCGCGAAGACCTGAAAGCTCCGCCCCGCGAGCTTGCGCGTGAATGCGGCCGGGTCATCTTGCCCGAGCAGCTTGCCGTCGTGCATCAGGATCACTTCGGTGCAGTGCTCGGCTTCGTCAAGGTAGGCGGTGCTCAGCAAAACCGTTGCGCCGCGCTCCCCGACGAGGCGATGGATAATCGCCCACAGCTCGCGGCGCGAAACCGGATCGACGCCGACCGTCGGCTCGTCGAGCAGGAGCAGCGGCGGCGATCCGACCAGCGAGCACGCCAGCCCAAGCTTCTGCTTCATTCCGCCGGAAAGCTTACCCGCGAGCCTGCTGGTGAACGGCGCGAGGCCTGTCATCCGCGTCAGGTCGGAGTAGCGCGCGGAGCGCTCCCCATACGCGACCGCGTGCAGGTCCGCATACAGGTCAAGATTTTCCTGCACGCTCAAATCCTCGTACAGGCCGAATCGCTGCGGCATGTATCCAATGATCGACTGGACTGATTGCGGGTCTGACCGCGCATCGATCCCGAGCACGTGAATTTGCCCCTCGTCGGGCGAAAGCAAGCCTGCGATCAGGCGCATCAGGGTCGTTTTGCCGGCCCCGTCGGGACCGATGAGCCCGGTGACGATTCCGCGCCGCGCCGTGATGCTTACGTGATCGAGAGCCAGGACGCCGCGGCCTCCGCTGTGGAAGCTCTTGCTGACCGACTCGAGTCGCAGCGCGGCGTCAGTGGATTTCTGGCTGTCGGGTGGCCTGATTTTCCGCTCCGCATCCAAGACCGTTGACCTTACTCGCGATGGGAATCGGCTGGTCGAGCGCCATCGTCACCGTCGCGGGCATCCCGAGCCGCAATTCGTTTTGCGGATTGCACGCATAGACACGCACCTGATAAACGAGCCGCGTGCGCAATTCAGGCGTCTCGACATTCTTGGGCGTGAACTCCGCAGTCGGCGAGATGTAACCGACCCAGCCCTGAAACGTCTTGCCTGGAAAGCTGTCGGTCGTGATCGAGGCTCTCATACCGAGATAAATCTTGCCCAGGTACGGCTCCGGCACGTATGTGCGCACCCACAGCGGATTCGTCAGCGCCATCGTGAAGGCTGGCACGCCCGGCGATGCCATGTCACCGGGCTCGAGGATGCGGTCCTCGATAACGCCGGCGGAATGCGCGTAGAGCTTGGTGTCGGCCAGCTCACGCTCAGCGAAATTCAGCGCCGCTTCGTCAGCCTTGAGGACGGCGCGGGCATTTTCGATGTCCTCGATACGCGGACCCTTAACCGCGAGAATCCACGCCTGCCGGGCGGCGTTGTAGTTGCCAGCGGCAGCCTGGTATTGCGACTGCGAGTCATCGAGCGTCTGTTGCGGTATGACTTGTTTGCGACGGAGCTCTAGGTTGCGCCGATAGGTCACTTCGGCATCGCGCATCGTCGCTTGCAGCGCCTCCATCGTGGATCGCGCCTGCACTATCTCTTCGGGACGCGAACCGTTGAGCATCCGGGTCAGCACTTGCTTTTGCGCCTCGACGGTGCGGCGGGCTTGGTCCGCATTGGCGCCGTAGCGTCGCGCGTCGAGTTCCGCCAGGAGTTCTCCCGGCTTTACAGAGTCGCCCTCCTGCACGAACATCCGCGCGATCCGGTCCGAGTCGTCGAACGCGACCTCGACCTCGCGGATGTCCACATTGCCGTATAGCGTGAGCCGATTGCCGGCACTGGGGCCGCCGCGCAAAAGCGCAAAGATTCCGATCATCGCCAATGCGGCAATCAGTCCGGCAATCGCGAGTTTTCTCGATTTCGGCAGATTTGCGGCCATCGGAGTCGAACGCCGATCCCTTAAAATTCCCCGCTCAGGAGGCACCTAATGCGCAAGCCCCGTACCATCCAGATCATCAGCGCATCCGGGGCGGACCTGCTCGCAAAAAATACTTATATTCCACGCGCCTGAACTTTTGCCCCGCTAATGGATGTATCCAACGGATACAGCTGGGCGGCGCGCCGCGCATTTCGC
>Ga0307373_10001966_pt1 | contig 37747 bp, 35 predicted proteins | sample OX2MG_FD_202534 | JGI IMG/M metagenome (GOLD analysis project Ga0307373, IMG submission 202534) | Soil microbial communities from Risofladan, Vaasa, Finland - OX-2 | ecosystem: Environmental > Terrestrial > Soil > Coastal area > Acid sulfate soil | place: Finland: Risofladan, Vaasa | collected...
CCTCCGCGCCCGAGTGCACCACTTCGGCGCCCCGCCGGTACAGATCGTCGATGACCTGCCCCACCGACCACTCGTTGCCCGGGATCGGGTGGGCACTGATGACCACGACGTCGTCCTCGGTGATCTTCAGCCAACGGTTCTGACCCGTGGCCATGAGCGACAGCGCCGACATCGGCTCGCCCTGCGAGCCCGTCGAGATCACGCAGACCTCGCCCTCGGGCACGCTGTCCACCGCCTCGATGTCGATCAGGACCCCGTCGGGGATGCTGATGATCCCGAGCCGCGTCCCGAGCTCGACGTTCTTGCCCATGGAGCGACCGAGCGTGGCCACCTTGCGGCCGGTCGCCACCGCGGCGTCGATGATCTGCTGCACGCGATGCATGTGGCTGGCGAAGCACGCCACGATGATCCGCTTACCGGCCTGGGCGGCGAAGACCCGGCGCAACACCACGCCCACCGAGGATTCCGATTCGGTGAAGCCGGGCTCCTCCGCGTTGGTGGAGTCCGACAAGAGGAGGCGGATACCCTCAGTGCGGGCAAGCTCACCCATGCGAGACATGTCGGTGCGCCTGCCGTCAACGGGCTGCAGGTCGAGTTTGAAGTCACCCGAGTGGAGGATCACGCCCTGGGGCGTGTGGAACGCGATGGCCATGGCCTCGGGGACCGAGTGCGTGACAGGGATGAACTCGACGTCGACGCCGCCGATCCTGACGGTCTCGCCGTCCGCCACCGGAATGAACTTGGTGTTCCCCGACAGGCCGGCCTCGTCGATGCGGTGACGGGCAAGGCCCACGGTCAGCTCGGAGCCGTAGATCGGTGCGTGGACCTCGCGCAGCAGGAAGGCCAGGCCCCCGGTGTGGTCCTCGTGGCCGTGGGTGAGGACGATCCCGTCCACCCGGTCCTTGCGGTCGTAGAGGTAGGTGAACTCGGGCAAGACCAGGTCGATGCCCGGCATGTCCGGGTCGGGGAACATGATCCCGCAGTCGAGGACGAGGATGCGCCCGTCGACCTCTATGCAGGCGCAGTTCCGTCCGATCTCGCCGAGGCCGCCCAGGAAGACGACACGGACCGGCTTCGGCTTGGTCTTGTTGCCGGACCCGGACCCGCCCTCTCGGCGGCGATCAGCCAAGCGGAGCGACCGTGACCGCAGGTGGCCCGACGGCAGCCAGGATCTTTTGCGCCTGGTTGTCCAGGTCGGGGGTGGACGCCCCCATGGGCAGGCGGCACTGGCCCACACGCAGCCCCAGTGCTCGCAGCATCGCCTTGGCGGGCAGTGGGTTCGGGAACTCCTCGGTGGACTCGAAGTCGAACGAATCGAGCAGCTCGGCGTTGCCGGCGATGGCGGCGGGGATGTCGCCGGCCACGAAGGCGTCGACGACCTTGCGCAGTTGGGGGCCGATCCAGTGCCCGGCGACGCTCACCACGCCGACCGCGCCGACGGCCATCAGCGGCAGGGTCATGATGTCGTCGCCGCTGTAGATCTCGAAGCCGGCCGGCACCTGAGCCGCCAGATGGGCCGTGGTGGCGGGGTCACCGGCCGCGTCCTTGAGTGCAACGACGTTGGCGACCTCACGGGCCAGCCGGAGCATCGTCGGCGAGGCGATCCGCCGCCCGCTGCGGACGGGGATGTCGTAGAGCATGACGGGGAGGTCGCCCGCGGCCTCGGCCACGGTCCGGAAGTGCTCGAAGATGCCGGCCTGGGAGGGCCGGTTGTAATAGGGCGTGACGAGGAGGATGCCGTCGACGCCCGACGCGGCGGCCGCTCTCGTCATGGCGATCGAGTGGGCGGTGTCGTTGGAGCCGGTCCCCGCCACGACCGGGATCGTCACCGCCTCGGCCACGGCGCGCCAGAGCGCCACCTTCTCGTCGTCGGTCAGCACCGAGCTCTCGCCGGTCGAGCCGCTCAGGACCAACCCGTCACTGCCGTGCTCGGCCAGCCAGCGGGCGAGATCGACCGCGGCAGGCAGGTCCAGGGCCCCGGCCTCGTCGAACGGGGTCACCATGGCCGTGACCACCCGCCCGAAGCGGGGCGCGCCGGGCTGCTGCGGCGCTGGTGGCTGCGGCGTGGGGCTCATTGCCCTTTCACGCTACCAGCGCTGCCTGGCGCCGAGGTGTTGCGGCGCTGCGAGTGCTGCGGCGCTGCGCCGCCGGGGGTCGAAACCGCTCAGGCGACCTGGCGCTCGGCCGGCGATCCGTCGGCGAACGCATCCTCGTCCTGGGTGGAGTCGGTGAGGTCCTCGAAGGCGATGGCACCCATTTCGGTGAACTTGGTGCGGAGCCAGCCGTCGGCGGCATCGAGCAGACCCAGCTTCTTGAGGTTCGGCACGATCTTGGAGAAAAGCAGGATCTGGAAGTCGTCGCGCTCCGGTGCCGCCTGCATCAGCTTGATCACGTCGGGCGTGGGTACCTCCATGCGCTCCCAGACCTCCTGCATGACCAGGCGGTCCTTCATGCGGATGGCCGCCTCGAACGCGAACTCCTGGCGCTCGCGCAGCTCGGCCGCGCTGAGCTCCTGGTAGTACTCCTGCAGGCTGAGCACGCCGAAGGCCACGTGCCGGGCCTCGTCGGCCATGACGTAGCGCAGCAGCTTCTTGAGCAGCGGCTCGGTGGTCATCATGTGGATGAAGCCGAAGGCCGCGAGGGCGAGGCCCTCGACCATGATCTGCATGCCGAGGTAGGTCATGTCCCACCGCGAGTCGGCCACAATGTCGTCGAGCAGCAGTCCCAGGTGCGCGTTCATCGGGTAGTGCCCCGAGAGCTTCTCGTCCAGGTACTTGGAGAAGACCTCGACGTGGCGTGCCTCGTCCATCACCTGCGTGGCGGCGTAGTACTTGGCGTCGATCCAGGGGACGGTCTCGACGATCTTCGCCGTGCACAGCAGCGCGCCCTGCTCGCCGTGCATGAACTGCGAGAGCAGCCAGTTCTGGTTCTCGACCCCGAACTGCAAGAAGCGCTTCTCGTCCCACTTCTCCAGCACGGTGCCCGCGATGGCCGCCTCGTCGAACTGCATCTGCGACGGGTTCGCCTCGGCGTTGGCGATGACGACGTGCTCCTGGTCGACCTCAATTGACCAGTCCAGGTCGGTCTGCCCGTTCCACTGCGCCTTCTTGGCCTTCTCGTAGAGCTTGTCGAGCTGGGGCTTGGCGCCCTTCTCGTAGTCCCACGTGAACTCGGCCGGGCAATTGTCGGGCACACGGTGGAAGCCCTCCGCGTCGTACTCGCCGACGAAATTCAGGACGGCCTCGAGGTCGTTGATCTCCTCGCGACCGATCAGGTCCATGTTGGACCGCAGCTGCTCGGTCGTGTTCTCGTCGAGTGTGGTCATTGTGCCGCCCCCTTGTTGGTTGCACTGGTGGAATCGGGATTTGTCGTGTTGCTGGTCGAGGAACTGGAAGTCGGGCGTGGAGAGGTGGCACCCGCCGCAGCGTCGGCAGCGGTGCCCGCCGCAGCGTCGGCCGCAGCCCCGGACCCGGCCTCCAGGCGCAGGGCCAGGATCCCGGGGAGGACGAAGGTGCGCACTAGCGCCCGGGTGTCGGACGAGTCGGCCAGGTCGGCGTGCGGCGAGGGGTCCGAGCAGTAGGCCATCACGATGCGGACGGCCCATTCCGCCGCACGGGACGCCTGCTCGGGCTCGAGCCAGCGGGCGAAGAACGGCGCGGCCAGGTCGCTGGCGACCTGCATGACTCGGTCGAAGCCGCCGAAGGTCACATATGGCAGCACGGTGGCGGGCTCGTGCTCCAACAGGTAGCCCAGCGCGGCATGGTCACGCAGCCAGCGGGCCGACTCGACCATGCCGGCCACCAGGACGTCCTCGATGTCCGACGCCTCACCCATGACCACGGCCAGGGACGAGAACAGGCGGGCCACCTCGGTCTCGACCACGGCGGCGAGGATGCCCTCCTTCCCCCGCGGGAAGGCCCGGTAGGCGGTGGCACGCGAGAGGCCGGCGGCGCGGGCGATGTCGTCGACCGTGGTCTTGGCGATGCCCTGGCGGGCCAGGCAGGCGAGGGCACCATCGACGAGGCGGACCCGGGTCGAGGTGCGATCGTCCGCTCCGAGATGCCGGACGACGCCCTTCCGTCCCCCCACCGGGGGGCCGCTCTCGACAGCTTCAGGCCGTGCCGCGAATGCACCCACTGGTGAAACAGTATGGCGTTTTTTGTCTCACTGTCAACGGCGGGCGCTCAGTTGAAGTTGAAATGGCCCGGGGCAATGGAGGTGATGAGCAGCGCAAGGAGGGCCAGCATGGCCACGCTCCCTCCGACCGCCAGCACCAGGCCCGTCTTGGCGTCCCGCAGGTCGCCGGCGTAGTCGTAGAGGAGACCGAGGGCGGCGCCGACGGCGAGGCCGCCGAAGTGGGCCCGCCAGTCGGTGTTGCCCCAGAAGCCGATGACCAGGTTGATGACCAGCAGGATGGCGACGGGCTGCACCGGGAGGCGCCGGCGCACGCCCACCACGAGATACGCGCCGAGGACGCCCATGATGGCGCCCGACGCGCCGATCCCGAGTTCGTTGTGCGGGCCGAGGAGGTACGAGCCCACGCTCCCGCCCAACCCGGCGAGGAGGTAGAGCATGATGAAGCGCACCTTGCCCAGCAGCACCTCGAGCGCGGGCCCGACGATGAGCAGCGTGATCATGTTGAAGAAGATGTGCTGGAAGCTGGCGTGCAGCCACATGGCCGTGAAGGCCCGGTAGTACTGGTGCGACGAGTGGATGCCGTCGGGCGAGAGCCCGGAGCGATCGATGACGCGGTTGTTCGTCCCGAAGCCCTCGAGGAAGAAGACCACGACGTTGACGGCGATGATGACCAGCACCACCGGGGTCGGGTTGGTGGAGCCGACCACGCCGGTCCGGTTACGGCTCGTATGCGTGAAGGCGGGGACGTGACGGGAGCGCTTGGCCCCCTCGGACGTGCACTCGGGGCACTGCCAGCCCACCCGGGCCTCGATCATGCAGTCTGTGCAGATGGGGCGGTCGCAGTGGGCGCACAGCACCGACGCGGGCTTGCCGGGGTGGCGGTAGCACGGCGGCGGCACCGGTGGGGGCTGCGGTTGGGGCAGGTTGCCGGCGGTGCTCACCGGATGCCGGCCAGGAGCTCGGAGCGCACCAGCAGCGCCACCTGTTCGGGGTCGTTGAGGTCCCAGCGCCCCGGGGAGCTGATGTAGGAGAGGACCATGCGGGCCAGGAAGTCGGCCGCGGCATCGAGGTCGGCGCCCTCGGCCATGCCGTGGCGCACCAGGTACGGGGCCAGGAATTGGGCCACCAGGGTGTGCGTCTGGTCCGCCTCCGTGGACAGCCGGGGCAGGAGGATGTCGGGCTCGGTGACCAGGACCCGCTGCAGCACCTCGTGCTCGACCAGCGCGCGATGGGCGAACATCAGCCCGCGCTCCATCACCTCCTCCAGCGTGTCGGCGTCGGAGACCTCGGCGTAGAGGCGTAGGAAGAAGCGGGAGAACTCCCACCCCACGACGGCGGAGAAGAGCTCGTCTCGGCCGCCCGGGAAGTAGCGGTACACCGTTGCCCGCGATACTCCGGCGGCGCGGGCAGCGTCCTCGACGGTCGTCTTGGCGAAGCCCCAGCGGGCCACGCAGTCGTAGGTCGCCTGCAAGAGCCGCTCCCGCATGTCTGGGCTCAAAGCCCCAGCAACGCCTCGAGGCCCACCGTGAGTCCGGGCCGGTTCGGGGCGGCCCGGACGGCCAGCAGCACGCCAGGCATGAACGAACGGCGGTCGTACGAGTCGTGGCGCAGCGTCAGGCTCTGGCCCTCGGCGCCGAAGATGACCTCCTCGTGCGCCACCAGCCCGGGCAGACGCACCGAGTGCACATGCACGCCGTCGGCGGCCGTGGCACCGCGGGCGCCTTCGAGCACCATGTCAGTGGTCGGGTCCGGGTTCCAGGGCGCGCTCTTGGCGGCCCGCCGAGCCTCGGCGATGAGGGCCGCTGTGTGCATGGCGGTCCCCGACGGGGCGTCACGCTTGGCGTCGTGGTGCAGCTCGATGATCTCGACGCCGTCCATGTGGGGAGCTGCGATCCGGGCCAGATGCAGCAGCAGCACGGCGCCGATGGCGAAATTGGGCACGACGACCACGTTGGCCTTGGCGCTGCTCTCTTTGAAGCGGGCCGCGATGCCGGCCACGTCGGCCTCGGACAGGCCGCTCGTCCCGATCACGGCGTGGATGCCCAGGACGGCATAGTGCGCCACGTTGTGGCGCACCGCCTCGGCGACGGTGAAGTCGACCACGACCGAGGCCCCGAGGTCGGCCAGCGCATTCACCTCGCCCACGATTGTCAGCCCGCAGGCGTCGGCCCCGACGTGGGCAGGGTCGACGGCCGCGACCAGCTCGAGGTCTGCCGCGTCGGTGACGGCCCGGCACACCTCTTGGCCCATGCGGCCGCCGGCGCCGATCACACCGACCTTCTGGGGGGCCTGCGGGGGCTGCCCTGGCACGGGCCCCAAGCTACCGGGCGGCCAGGGCGGGCCGGTGGGACTCGAAGTTGTGCTCGTCGAAAGGGCCGACCGCGGTGAGCGAGCGCGGTGCCTGGGCCAACTCGGCCGCCACCGCCAGCACGTCGGCCTTCCCGATCCCGTCGATGCGGGCGAGCACCTCGTCGACCGTGAGCACCTCGCCGTGCAAGAGCATGGACGCGCCGAGGCGGCTCATGCGGGCGCCGGAGTCCTCGTTGGAGAGGAGCATCTCGGCGCGGAGGTTCCCCTTGGCGACCGCCAGCTCACGGTCGGTCACGCCGTCGGCGGCCAGGAGCTCGAATTCGTTGTCGACGATCTGAAGCACCTCGTCGACGTGCTCGGTCGCCGTCCCCACCACCACCGCCAGCGATCCGCTGTCCTGATAGGCCGCCCGCTCCGACCACACCGAATAGGCCAGGCCGCGCTGTTCACGCACCTTCTGGAAGAGGCGGCTGGACAGCCCGCCGCCCAGCACGTGGTTCAAGACGGAGAGGGCCCAGCGGCGCTCGTCGAACCTCGACACGGAGCGCATGCCGTAGACGAGGTGAGCCTGCTCGGTGGAGCGGCGGACGACGTCGAGGGCGAGGGTGTCCGGGCCCGGGGCCGTGCGGTTCATGGCCGGGTTGGCGGCCGCGGTGGCCGCGGCCTCGGCGCCCCAGCTCCCGGCAAAGCGCTGCTGCAGTTCGGCCGCAGCCGCGTCGTGGGTGCAGTCGCCCGCCACCGAGACGACCATGTTGGACGGTCGGTAGTGCAGGTCGAAGAAGGCCCGGATGTCGTCGCGGCTGATGCGCTGCACCGTTGAGGCCGTGCCGAGCGTGTCGGTCCCGAGCGGATGGTCGGGAAAGAGCGCGGCCTGCCACCGCTCCCCCGCCAGGTCGGCCGGCTCGTCGGCATGCATGAGGATCTCGTCGAGGATGACCGTGCGCTCGGCCTCGACGTCGTCGGCGCGCAACGCAGGCGCCCACATGATGTCGCTCAGGATGTCGAGCCCGAGCGACAGATGCTCGGAGAGCAATCTGACGTAGAAGGTCGTGTACTCCTTCGTCGTGAACGCGTTGCAGTCGCCCCCGACCTCGTCCAGCTCCTCGGCGATGGCCGCGGCGGAGCGCCGTTCGGTCCCCTTGAAGAGGAGATGCTCCAGGAAATGCGAGGCGCCGGCGAGCTCGCCGGGCTCGTCACGCGACCCGGTGCCGACCCAATAGGCGACCGCGACCGAGCGGACATCCGCCATGGTCTCGGTGACCAGGCGGATGCCGCACGGCAGGACAGATGTCTCGATCAACGACGGCGCGAGCGCCCACGCGAAGGTCGGTTGCCGCCGGGGCGGTCGCCGCGGTCACCGCTGCGGTCGTGCCCACCCTCAGCCGCACCAGGACCGAGGTCGCCCAGGTCCGCCACCAGCTCGGCCTCGAAGGCGTCCTCGAACGATGTCCCGTCGGCCGTCCGGGCCGGTGCGGGCGACGAACCCGCGTCGGACGAGGACGACGGGCCGGAGTCGCCGTTGGACGAGCCGTTGCCCGAGCGTGCGCGCGAGCCGGAGCCCGAGTCGGACGACGAGCCGCCACCCTCAGGGGCGGAAGCCAGCGACAGCGAGACCTTGCCCTGCGGGTCGATGTCGTCGACACGCACTTCGACCGGCTGGCCCAGCGACAGCACGTCTTCGACGTTGTTGATCCGCTTGCCACCGGCCAGGGACGACAGCTTCGAGATGTGCAGCAGGCCGTCACGGCCCGGCAGCACGTTGACGAAGGCACCGAACTTGGTGATATTGACCACCTTGCCTGGGTAGACCGCGCCGACATCGGCGGTCGGAGGGTCGAGGATCAAGGAGATGCGGCGACGGGCCTCTTCGACCGCGTTACCGTCCTTGGCGCCGATCGTCACCGTGCCGACCACACCGTCGTCGTCCACGGCGATGTCCGCACCGGTCTCCTGCTGCAGGGTGTTGATGACCTTGCCCTTGGGCCCGATGACCTCGCCGATCTTGTCGATCGGGATCTCCATGGAGACGATCTTCGGCGCGCTGGCGGCCACGTGGTCACGCGGCTCGGCGATGGCCCCGGCCATGACCTCGAGGATCTTGAGCCGGGCTTCCTTGGCCTGCAACAACGCCTTGGCCAGCACGTCGGCCGGGAGTCCGGCGATCTTGGTGTCGAGCTGCAAGGCCGTTACGGCCTCGGCTGTCCCGGCCACCTTGAAGTCCATGTCGCCGAAGGCGTCCTCGGAACCGAGGATGTCGGTCAGCGTCACGTACTTGCCCTCGTCGTAGACCAGGCCCATGGCGATGCCCGCCACGGGGGCCCGCAGCGGCACACCGGCGGCCATCAGCGACAGCGTCGAACCACAGACCGAGGCCATCGACGTCGAGCCGTTGGAGGCCAGCACGTCGGACACCACACGCAAGGTGTAGGAGAAGTCCTCGACGGGCGGCACGACGGGCAGCAGCGCCCGCTCGGCCAGCAGGCCGTGCCCGATCTCCCGGCGCTTGGGGCCACGCATGAACCCGGTCTCACCGGTGGAGAAGGGCGGAAAGTTGTAGTGGTGCATGTAGCGCTTGTGGTCGACGGGGGTGATGGTGTCGAGCTGCTGCTGCATGCGGGGCATGCCCAGCGTCGTTACGTTGAGCACCTGGGTCTCGCCACGCTGGAAGAGCGCCGAACCGTGCGCCGTCGGCAGCAGGTCGATCTCGGCCGAGAGCGGCCGGATGTCGGCGATGCCACGGCCGTCCACGCGCACGCCTTCCTCGACGATGCTCTTGCGCACCAGCTTCTTGGTCAGCGAGCGGATGGCGCCCTTGACCTCACCGGCGCGGTCGGCGAACTCGTCGCCGAGAGCGGCACGGATCTCCTCGCCGGCGGCGTCGAGCGCGGCGTTGCGCTCGGCCTTGCTCCGGACCAGGTTGGCCTTGGCGATGGGTTCGGTGCCGACCGCCTCCACCCGGGCCCAGACGTCGTCCTGGTAGTCGCTGAAGGTGGAGAAGGGGATCGTTTCGATGGGACCGCGCTCCGCCGTGAAGGACTCGACCAGGCGGCGTTGCAGGTTGATGGCCTCACGGATCCACGTCTTGGCCGCTTCGAGGCCCGACGCCAGGACCTCCTCGGTCACCTTGGGGGCGCCGGCGTCGTAGTACTCCCACGACTTCTCGGTCCCACCGGCCTCGACCATCATGATGGCGATCTCGCTGTCGGCGTCCTCGGTGAGGGCACGGCCCGCCACGACGAGCTCGAATGTCGACTCCTCACCCTCCTCGAAGGAGGGGTGGCCGATCCACTGCCCGTCGGTCGTGTAGGCGACGCGCACGGCGCCGATGGGGCCGTCGAAGGGGATGCCCGAGAGCATCAGGGCCGCCGAGGCGGCGTTGATGGCCAGCACGTCGTGCGGGTTGATCTGGTCCGCGCCGATGATCGTGCCGACGACGTGGACCTCGTTACGGAACCCGTCGGGGAAGGACGGGCGCAACGGGCGGTCGATCAGACGACAGGTCAAGATCGCCTGATCCGAGCTCTTGCCCTCACGACGGAAGAACGAGCCGGGGATTTTGCCGGCGGCGTACGTCCGCTCCTCGATGTCGACGGTGAGGGGGAAGAAGTCCGCCCCCTCCCGCACGTGTCGGGCTGCGGTGGCCGTGGCCAGCAGGACGGTGTCGCCGATGCGGGCCACGACGGCCCCGTCGGCGAGCTGGGCGAGTTTCCCCGCCTCGAATGACATGGTTCGGTCGGTCCCGCTGATCGGGGCCGACACGGAAATGGCCTCAGCCATGATGCTCCTCGTGTCTCGGGGGCATCCTCGGTGCTGGTTCCCAGTGGTCGGCCACCTCGAACCCGAAGTGAACGGCCACTGGCAGCCAGATGGCTGAAGACGCCCGTTTCTGTGGGTGCTGCCGCTACCTTCTGATGCCGAGTCGGCTGATGATGGTGCGGTAGCGCTCGACGTCGTTCTTGCGGACGTAGTCGAGCAGCCGACGACGCTGGCCGATGAGCTTCATCAGGCCGCGCCGGGTGTGGTGGTCCCCCTTGTGCTCCTTCAGGTGCTCGGTCAGGTGATTGATCCGGCCCGACAACAGGGCTATCTGCACCTCGGGAGATCCGGTGTCACTTTCGTGCAACCGATACTCGGAGATGGTGGCCTGCGTGTCGGGCATGAAGAAAGAACCTCGAAGAGCTTGTCGGAGTGTGGCGGGAACCTCTCCCGGCCGCCTTCCATGGTAGCAGCCGCCCGCTGAACTGGGGTGATCAGGGCAGATCAGCCGTGGCGAGCACCTTCTCGGTGGCCTCGACGTCGGCCCGCATCTGGGCGATCAGGGCCTCCACGGAGTCGAAACGCTGCTCGTCCCGCAGCCGGTGGGCGAACGAGACCCGGGCGTGCTCCCCGTAGAGGTCGTCGTCGAAATGGAGGAGGTAGGCCTCCACCAGGACCTCGGCGGTGCCCGGCTCGTAGAAGGTCGGGCGGCGGCCCACGTTGATGGCTGCCTGGTGGAGCGAGCCGTCGGGCCGCCGGTAGTGCCCGGCGTAGACAGCGTCGGCGGGCAGGGCAATGTCGTCGGCCACGGCCAGGTTGGCCGTCGGGAAGCCCAGCTCAGGCCCACCCCGGCCGTCGCCGTGCACCACGATCCCCCGCACCTCGTGGGGGCGCCCGAGCAGCTGGGCCGCCTCCTCGACGTCGCCCCCGGCCAGGAGCGCCCTGATGCGGGTCGAGGAAACGGCGTCCCGGCCGTCGGCGGTCAGGGCGACCCCCACGACCTCGAAGCCGTACTGGCCGCCGAGGCGGCGCAGGAGCTCGACGTTGCCGCGGCGGCCGTGCCCGAAGTGGAAGTCCTCCCCCACGACGACCAGGCGGGCCGACAGCTGGTCGACGAGCACTTCCTTGACGAAGTCCTCGGCCGACTCCTCGGCCCGGTCCAGGTCGAAGGGGATGACCACGGTCCGGTCGATGCCGCAGTCGGCCAGCAGCTCGAGCTTCTGCTCGAGTCCGGTCAGCTGCATGGGCGCCGACTCGGGACGCACCACGGCGGCGGGGTGGCGGTCGAAGGTGACGACCACGGTGGAGAGTCCGGCGGCCGCGGCCCGGGCCGACAGGTCGCGCAGCAGGGCGCGGTGCCCGAGGTGGACCCCGTCGTAGGCCCCGATCGTGACAGCGGTTCCCTCACCGGGCGGCATCGCGACCGAGGGTAGTCGGGCGTCCGTCACTCGCCGGCCTGGTCGGCGTCGGCAACGGCATCGGCATCTGCCGGCCCGGCCAGGACGACGGTGTCGCCGGACCCGACCAGCACCACGGCGGGGCGGATGCGGTCGCTGCCCGTCGCCTCGTAGACGGCGAGGAGCACGCCCCCTTCGTCGAGCATGGCCCATGGACCGTCGCCCACGGCGCCGAGAGGGACACGGTCGAGCGGCAGCCCCGTGCGAATGGAGGCCGCCGTGTCGGGCGGCACGGTCACGGCGTCCATGTCGCGCATGGCCTGCGCCGGGGTCAGCACGTCGTCGGGGCCGATGGCGTCGAGCGGGTGCATCTCGGGACCGCCGAACGATCCGATGCTCGTGCGTCGCAGGTTCTTGACGTAGGCATCGCCGCCCAAGGCGCGTCCCAGGTCCTGCGCCAGCACGCGGATGTACGTGCCCGACGAGCACACCACCTCGGCCCGGTACACGCCGGGCTGCGCAGGGTCGGGCGTGGTGTCGAAGCGCGTCACGGTGACCGTCCTGGCCGGGCGCTCGACTTCGACGCCCTGGCGGGCCAGTTCGTGCAGTCGGCGCCCGCCGACCTTGACGGCCGACACCATGGGCGGCACCTGCTCGATGTCGCCCGTCAGCCCGGCCGCGGCCGCGGCCACGTCGTCCGGGGTGACGTGCGACATGTCGTAGGTGGCGAGGACCTCACCCGAGGCATCGAGCGTGGAGGTCGCCGTCCCCAGGACGATGTCCGTCGTGTAAGTCTTGGGCAGCGCCGTGAGGAACCGCAGCAGACGGGTCGCCCGGCCCAGTCCGACCAGCAACACGCCCGTGGCGTCGGGGTCGAGTGTGCCGGCGTGGCCCACCCTGCGCTGGTCGAAGATGCGGCGGCACCGGGCCACGGCATCGTGAGACGTCCAGCCGGCTTCCTTGTCGATGACCACCAGGCCGGTGACGGTCACCAGGTCCGGCTCCGGCTCCGGCTCACGATCCCTCGGCCGGGGGCTCCCCCTCGTGCGACCCCTGCGACCCGTCCGCACCGTGCAGCCCGCGCAGCAGCTCCTCCACCCGCGAGCCCGCCGCGATGGCGGGGTCGGCCTTGAACGTCAGCCGGGGCGTGCGCTTCATCGTCATCTGCGCCCCCACAGTGCGCTGCAAGTGCACCCGGCGCTCCTCGAGCACGACGGCCGTCGCCTCTTCCAAGGTGGCCAGGTACACGGTGGCCGTCCGCATGTCGGGCGCCACGTCGACCGAGGTCACCGTCACCATGGGCAGCTCGTCGGCGTCGGCCAGCCGCTCGAGCTCCTCGGCCAGCACCTGCCGCAACACCTGGTTGACCCGCAATGCACGCGGGTATGTCGCCGTGCGCCGTTTCACCGCTCAGCTCCTCGGTCGGGATCTCGGGATCGCAGGATCAGACAAAGATCGGGCTCAACTGCAGGCCCGGAACCGGGCGAGGCCCGGCTCAGGTCCTGGCGATCTCGCGCTCGTCGTAGGTCTCAATGATGTCGCCTTCCTTCAGGTCCTGGAAGTCCGACAGCCCGATACCGCACTCGAAGCCCGAGGCCACCTCCCGCACGTCGTCCTTGAAGCGGCGCAGCGAGTTGATGGCGCCCTTCCAGATGATCGTGCCGTCGCGCAGGAAGCGCACCTTGGAGCCACGGGTGATCTTGCCGTCGCGCACGTAGCAACCGGCCACGGCACCGATCCGGGGCACCCGGAACACCTCGCGCACCTCGGCCTCGCCGGTGACGACCTCCTCGTACAAGGGAGAGAGCAGGCCGAGCATGGCAGCCTCGATGTCCTCCAGCAGCTTGTAGATGATCTCGTAGGACCGGATCTCGACATCGGAGGACTCGGCCAGCTCACGCGAGCGCTTGTCGGGCCGCACGTTGAAGCCGATGATCGTGGCATTGGAGGCCGCCGCCAGCTGCACGTCGTTCTCGGTGATGCCGCCGATGCCGCGCAGGACGAAGCTCAGCTTCACGTCATCGCGCTCCAGGCGCTTCAACGAATCGGTGACCGCTTCGAGTGAGCCCTGCACGTCCGCCTTCAGCACAATGTTCAACGTGGCCGTCTCGCCTCGCGAGATCTGCTCGAAGAGGTCCTCGAGCTTGGCCCCGGCTCCCGCCACGGGCTTGTGGCCCGACAGCCGGAAGCGCTGCACCCTCGCTTCACCGAGCGTGCGGGCCCGGGCCAGGTCCTTGGCACCGCGCATCTCGTCCCCGGCGTGCGGCGGCTCCGAGAAGCCGAGCACCTGCACCGGTGTCGAGGGCAGCGCCTCCTTTATGTGGTCACCCCGGTCGTCCACCAACGCCTTGACCTTGCCCCAGGCGGGCCCGGCCACGACGGGGTCGCCGACGCGCAACGTGCCCTGCTGGACGATGACGGTGGCCACCGGCCCACGGCCGGCCTCCAGGTTCGCCTCGAGCACGACGCCGCGGGCCTCGCCCTCGACCCGAGCGGTGAGCTCCTCGAGCTCGGCCACGAGCACGATCTGCTCGAGCAGGCTCTCAATGCCGGTCCCCTGCAACGCGGAGACCTCGACCACGATGGTGTCGCCGCCCCACGCCTCGGGCACCAGCCCGCGCTCGGAGAGCTGCTGCAGGACGCGCGACGAGTCGGCGTCGGGCCGGTCCATCTTGTTGACGGCCACGATGATCGGGACGTCGGCCGCCTTGGCGTGGTCGATGGCCTCGATGGTCTGGGGCATCACACCGTCGTCGGCGGCCACCACGAGGATGACGATGTCGGTGGCCTCCGCACCACGGGCGCGCATGGCCGTGAAGGCGGCGTGGCCCGGGGTGTCGATGAACGTGATGCGCTGGTCGTTCCAGACGACCTGGTAGGCGCCGATGTGCTGGGTGATGCCACCGGCCTCCCCCGCCACGACGTCGGTCGAGCGGATGCGGTCGAGCAGGAGGGTCTTGCCGTGGTCGACGTGACCCATGACGGTGACGACCGGCGGGCGGGGCCGCTGGTCGGAGTCGTCCTCCTCGTCTTCGTCCTCGAAGTAGCGGGCCAGCAGCTCCGCCTCCTGCTCCTCGCCGGGGTCGACCAGGCGGATCTCTGCGCCGATCTCGGCCCCGAAGAGCTCGATCATGTCGTCGGTCAGCGACTGCGTGGCCATGACCATCTCGCCCTGCAGCAGCAGGAAGCGCACGATGTCGCCGGCGCTGCGGTTGAGCTTGGGCCCGAGGTCGCGGGCCGTCGAGCCGCGCTCGATGATGATTTCACCGCCGGGGACGGGAGCCGTCGAAGGCTGGTACGTGGTGAGCTGCGTCGGCTCCAACTCTTCGAGGTTGCGCCGGCGTCGGCGGGCCCGCCTCTGGGGGGGCCGCCGCCCCGGCATGCCGCCACGACCTCCCGGCGGCGGTGCGCCACCTGGTGCTCCACCACCCGGGCGGCCGGCGAAGCCGCCGCCGCCGCCGGCGGGACGGCCTCCGTAGCCACCACCCGCGGGTCCGCCGGTCCCGGCGGGACGGCCGGCACCGCCGGCGGGACGACCGCCGGTGCGCTGGGGGTAGGAACCACCTGGACGTGAGGGGGGCGCGCTCGGTCGGCGCCCGCCCATGCCGGGCGGAGGTGGAATCGGCCGGCCACTCGGGCCCAGGGGCGGACGCGTTCCCGGCGGCGGGGGCACGGGCTTGCCGGAAGGGCTGAGCGGGGGGCGGGGGGAGCGTGGGGGTGCCGCAGCGTCGGCCGAAGCCGCCGCCGGGGCAGGAGCTTCGGCTGCTGCCGGTGCCTGGGTCGCCGCCGCCGCCGGGGTTGCCGCGGCAGGTGCGGCCGGCGTCGGGGAAGCGGCGGGCGCCGCCGGTGCCGATGCCGGAGGAGCGGTCGCAGGGGCCGGAGCCGGAGCGGCAGCCGCCGCGGGAGCCGGTCGGGCCGCGGGAGCCGGTCGGGCCGCCGGCGGCGATTGGGCCGGTCGAGAAGGAGCGGGAGCCTGGGCCGGGGCGGATTGCGCCGCCGGGGCCGAGGAAGGAGCCTGCGAGGGCGCGGCCGGAGGCGGCGTCGGGCGGCTACTGCTGATCAGGCGAGGCGAACGGGCCGGTGGCTCGGAGGCGGCCGGCGCGTCGACGCGGCCACCCGCAGCAGCGGCGGCCGGGGCCGATGCCGGGCGGGCCGGGGCGGGGCTGGTGGGGCTGCTGCTCGACACGGTGGTGAGTGGTCGGCGCTGTGCACCGCCGGCACCACCCTCGTCCCCACCTGTTGCGGGGGCCGACTTCGCGGCCTTGGTGGCCTTGGCCGCCTTCTTCGCCGGAGCTGGCTCCTCCGGCTGGACAGGGCGGCGCAGGCCCTCGGCGTCGGCCTTGCGGCGGACGCGGTCGGCCTGCGCGTCCTCAATGGAGGACGAGTGGCTCTTGACCCCGATCCCGAGGGAAAGGGCCAGCTCCAGCCCCTCCTTGTTGGTGAGACCGAGCTCTTTGGCCAGCTCATAGACGCGTATCTTCTTCGGCAAGTGGTTCTCTTTGTCCTTGTTTTGTGTTGGGGCGCGGCGTCAACCCAGCCCCCTATCCTCGCACATCAGGTGCAGGGCGCTCCCACGCCCTGCCCAGGTCCATCTGCAACTGCTGCAGGTCGTCGGCCTGCACAGCCGCCCGGAAGGCCCGCTCGAAGCCGTGCCTGCGCACCGCATCGTCGAGGCAGCCGGGCGAGTCCCGGCACAGCCAGGCCCCCCGCCCTGCACCGTGCCTGTCCACCGACAGGGCCCCGCCCGGAAGCCGGACGATTCGGATCAGCTGGTCGGCCGGCAGGGCATTCCGGCAACCGACACAGGTCCGTGTCGGCGTTATGCGTCGGCCTCTTCGGACGCGTCGGCGGCCACCACGACCTCGTCGACGGTGACCCCACCATCGGCGGACTCGGTCACCACCACGTCGTCGGCGATGACATCCCCGTCGGGGGTCTCGGTCACCACGACGTCGTCGACGGTGACCCCACCATCGGCGGACTCGGTCACCACCACGACCTCCTCGGCGGGGTCCTCGGCCTGGTGGGTCCACTCCTCGGCCGACATGGCCTCGCCGCCCTCGGCAGGCTTCCAGACCAACTCGCCCTTCTCGTCCTCGACCCACTCGCCCTCGGCCCAGTCCTCGCCGGCGTAGCCGGCCTCTTCCTCGGCTAGCTGGGTCTCGCTCTTGATGTCGATGCGCCACCCGGTGAGCCGCGCCGCCAGGCGGGCGTTCTGCCCCTCCTTGCCGATGGCCAGGGAGAGCTGGAAGTCGCTCACGATGACGGTGGCGGTGCCGGTCTCCTCGTCGAGGCGCACCTCACGCACGCGTGCCGGCGCCAGCGCGTTCTGAATGAGCTCGACGGGGTCGTCCGAGAAGGGGACGACGTCGACGCGCTCACCGCGCAACTCGTTGGTGACCATGCGCACGCGCGAGCCGCGGGCGCCGACACAGGCACCGACCGGGTCCACGTTGGGGTCGTTGGACCACACGGCGATTTTGGTGCGGTGACCCGGCTCACGGGCCGCCGCCTTGATCTCGACCACGCCGGAGCCGATTTCGGGCACCTCGAGCTCGAAGAGCCGCTTGATCAGGCCGGGGTGGGTCCGGCTGACCACGATCTGCGGGCCCTTGGTGGTCTTGCGCACCTCGACGATGTACGCCTTCAGGCGCGCGCCGTGCTCGTAGCGCTCGTAGGAGACCTGCTCGGCCTGGGGCAGCAGGGCCTCGACCTTGCCCAGGTCGAGCAGGGTGTAGCGGTTGTCCGTCTGCTGCACGATCCCGGTGACGATGTCACCCTCGCGCCCGGCGTACTCCTCGTACTTCATGTCCCGCTCGACCTCGCGGATGCGCTGCAGAATCACCTGCTTGGCCGTCTGCGCGGCGATGCGCCCGAAGTCGTCCGGTGTGTCGTCCCACTCGCGGACGACCTCGCCCTCCTCGTTGAGCTCCTGCCCGTAGACGCGGATCTCGCCCGAGTCGGGGTCGATGGTGACGACCGCTTCCTCGGCCGCGTCGGGGCGCCGCTTGTAGGCCGCCACCAGCGCGTTGGCGAGGGCGTCCAGCAGCGTCTCGACCGAGATCCCCTTGTCGCGCGCGATCTGACCCAGCGCGTCCAGGAATTCGAAATTGGTCTTGCTCATTGCCGCTTCACCCTCTCGTTCTTCCCGCTCTTCTCGTTCTTCTCGTTCTTCGTCTTGCGCGGCGCCGGGCCCCACTCGAACACCGTGCGCGCCCGCTCGACCTGGTCGTAGCTGATGCGCAGCTCGCCGTCGGGCACCTCGGGGCCGACCAGGGTGCAACCGTTCTCGTCCGCTGTCTCCAGGATCCCCGTCACCCGCCGCACGTTGGGCGTCCCGGCGTCCATCCGGATCGTCACCTTGTCCCCCACCGCCTGGGCGAAGTGGGCCGGGGTGCGCAGCCGCCGCTCGAGCCCGGGGCTCGAGACCGACAAGGTGTAACGGCCCGGAAAGGGGTCGATGTCGTCGAGGGCGGCCGAGACGTCCCGGGTGGCCTCACCCAGCTCGTCGAGGTTGATGCCCCCTTCGCGATCGACGAACACCGTCAGCTGGGACCCGTTCAGCTCCAGGTCGACCAGATCGAGGCCCCGGGCCTGGAGGATCGGCGAGAGCGCGTCCGTCAGCGTGTCCGTCGTGCTGGCACTGCTGCGCATGGCCGTCACCTCCTCTCCTGGTCGTGGTTCTGATCATCGTCCTGACATGTCCCCGCAAAGCGAAAGCGTGGGCCGCAGCCCACGCTTCAACGAGGTACTGATCTTCAAAAATGGACAGCAGAAGGGATTATAGCAATTCCGGGACTAATAGGACCGGGCCACAACGGCCATGAGATCGTCTTCGGGGTCGCGCGACTCGGCCAGCGAGCCGTCGGTCCGCTGCAGGCACCGGATCGACAGCGCCTTCTGGGCCAGGCGGTCCTCCCCGTCGGGACCGAGCGCCCCCAGACGGACCCGGGCGAAGCCGGCGAGGCCCGCCTCGGTGGCCTCCTCCAGTGACCCGGCATCCACCGTCCTGGCGTCGCGGACCGCCGTGGCCTCCGCCAGGAGATCGGGCCCGACCGCCTGCAGGATGGCGGCCACCGTGCCTGCGACGGCGCCCAGGCCGACGTTCTGCTTCTCCCTGGTGTGGCGGGTGACCACGGTCACGTTGCCCTCGGCCAGGTCGCGCGGGCCGACCTCGACCCGGACCGGGACGCCCTTGAGCTCCCAGGCCACGCTGCGCCGGCCGAAGCTGGTGTCGGTGCGGGCATCGAGGCGGACCCGGTGCCCGGCTGCCGTGAGCTCGGCCACCAGGGCCTCCGCCGCCGCGCCCACCTCGGGGCTGTCCTTGACCACCAGCACCACGACCTCTGACGGGGCGAGGGCCGGGGGCAGGCGCAGGCCGAAGTCGTCGCCGTGGGCCATGACGAGCGCGCCGATGAGGCGGGTAGAGACCCCCCACGAGGTCTGCCACACGAACTCCTGCGTCCCCGAGTCGCTGGCGTAGGTGATGTCGAAGGGCCGGGCGAAGTTCTGGCCGAGCTCGTGGCTCGTGCCCATCTGCAGCGCCTTGCCGTCGCCCATCATCCCTTCGGTCGTCCAGGTGCGGGTGGCCCCGGCGAAGCGCTCGCGCGCCGTCTTGTGGCCCGTGAGCACCGGCACGCTCAGCACGTCGACCATCGTCTCTCGGTAGACGTCCTTGAGGATGCGCAACGCGTAGGCCCGGGCCTCGTCCTCGGTGGCGTGCGCCGTATGCCCCTCCTGCCACAGGAACTCGGTCGTGCGCAGGAAGAGGCGGGGCCGCAATTCCCAACGCACCACGTTGGCCCACTGGTTGATGAGCAGCGGGAGGTCGCGGTGGCTCTGCACCCACTTGGAGAAGAAGCTGTTGATCACCGTCTCGCTGGTAGGGCGGACGACGAGCGGCTCCTCGAGCTCCTTCCCGCCGCCGTGGGTGACCACGGCGAGCTCGGGGGCGAAACCCTCCACGTGCTCGGCCTCGAGCTTCAGGAAGGACTCAGGGATGAAGAGCGGGAAGTAGGCGTTCTCGGCCCCGGCCGCCTTGATGCCGCGGTCGAGCTCGGCCTGCATGAGCTCCCAAATGCCGTAGCCCCAAGGCCGGATGACCATGGTGCCGCGGGCGGGGCCGTTCTCGGCCATCTCGGCGCCGGCGATCACCTCTTGGTACCAGCGCGGGAAGTCCTCCTCGCGCGTGACGATCGCTCCCTTTGCCATGGGTGCGCAGGCTAGTTGTCGGTGTCGCCCTCGCTGTGACGGCGGATGAGCTCGACCTTGGCGGCTGAGTGGTTGGGATCGGCGCCCGTTGCGTCGAGCAGTTCCCGGCGGTCCGCCTCGGCCTCCGCCTCGGCACTCGAGTCGGCCAGCGCCAGGCGCGCCTCGATCCCCTCGGCCACCAGACGCTCCGCCTCGTCGACCAGTGCCTGCACCATTTCCGACTCGGGCACGACGCGGATGATCTTGCCCCGGATGAAGAGGTGGCCCTTCTGCTTGCCGGCCGCGATGCCGAGGTCGGCCTCGCGGGCCTCGCCCGGCCCGTTGACCACGCAGCCCATCACCGCCACCTGAATGGGCAGGTTGAGCTTCTCGAGCGCCTCCTGGGCCTCCTTGGCCACGGCGATGACGTCCACCTGGGCCCGGCCACACGACGGGCAGGCGATGAGGTCGAGCCCCTTGCGCTCCCGGAGCCCGAGCGCTTCCAGCAGCTGGCGGCCGGCCCGCGCTTCCTCGACCGGGTCGGCGGTGAGCGAGAAGCGGATGGTGTCGCCGATGCCCTCGGCCAGCAGGGTGGCGATGCCGGCGGTCCCCTTGACGAGCCCGGCCGGCGGCGGCCCGGCCTCGGTCACGCCGAGGTGCAGCGGGTGGTCGAAGGTCTCCGATGCGAGCCGGTACGCCGCGATCATGAGGGCCACCGAGGATGCCTTGACCGAGATCTTCACGTCGGTGAAGTCGACCTCCTCGAAGAAGGCCAGCTCGTTGCGGGCCGACTCGACCAACGCCTCGGGCGTGGCGCCGCCGTACTTCTTGTAGAGGTCGGGGTGCAGCGAGCCGGCGTTGACCCCGATGCGGATGGGCACGCCGCGGTCGCGCGCCTCGGCCGCCACCTGCTTGATCTCGGCCTCCTTGCGCAGGTTGCCCGGATTGAGGCGGAGGCCCTGCACGCCGGCCTCGAGGGCGGCGAGCGCCATCTCGTGGTGGAAGTGGATGTCGGCCACGATCGGCACGGGCGAGCGCGGGACGATGTGGGCCAGCCCCTCCGCCGCCGCCTCCTCGTTGCAGGTGCAGCGCACGATGTCGGCGCCCGCCGCGGCGAGGGCGTAGATCTGGGCCAGCGTGCCGTCGACGTCCGCCGTCTTGGTCGTCGTCATCGACTGCACGGTGACCGGCGCGCCGTCGCCGATGGGCACCCCGCCGAGCGTGATGCGACGGGTCGGGCGGCGGGGTGAGAGGAGCGAGGAGGAGAGCTCCACGATCAGTGCGGTATCTGGAGCGGATGGGTGATGTCGAGGAAGATCCCGGCAAAGACGAAGACCAGGAGGAAGGCGATGAATGCCGCCGCGATCGGGAACAGCTTGGTGATGTCGGCCCGGTAATACGGTTGGCCCCGCTTGGTGCGGATCCACTCGTAGGCCGCCACGGCGACGTGCCCACCGTCCAGCGGGATCATCGGCAGCATGTTCAGGATGCCGAAGACGATGTTGATGGCGATCAGCAGCAACAGCAGCGACGCCAGGCCCGCCTGCTCGGACTGCGCGCCGAGGTTGGCGATGCCGAGGATGGACACGGGCCGCGGCGCCGAGCCGGGGTTGTTCACCGCGTTCTGGGCGTCCTTCGAGTTGGTCACCTGGTGGAAGATGGAGGTCAGGCCGCTGGGTGAGAAGGTCTGGCCGAGCCCCACGACCTCCTGGTCGGTCACCGACCACATCGTCGAGAGCGCCGCTCCCGGACTGTGGACCGCCGAGACGGACTTCGTGGCGCTCTCGGTGGTGAACCCGAGGTAGCCGTGCTTGGCCAGGGGCTTGCCGTCGACCTTGATCCCCTGGCCGCTCTCGGGGGTGGCGGTGAGGTGGATGAGCTTGCCGTTGCGCTCCACCCCGATGTCGAGCTGCTTGCCGGTGCTGCGGGCGATGACGGCGGTCGAGGTGCCGGTGCTGGTGTCGGTGAACCCCTTGCCGTTGATGGAGACGATGACGTCGCCGGCCTTGAGCCCCGCCAGCGCGGCCGGCGTCGTCTTGCCGGCCCAGTGGTCGAGTGCGAACACCTTCACGTTGTTCGTCGACTGCCCGAAGGTGAGGACCAGAATGAGGGCCAGGACGAAGGCGATGAGGAAGTGCATGGCCGAGCCGGCCGAGGCCACGATGATCCGCTGGTGGAACGGCTGCTGGCGGTAGGCCCTGGCCTCGTCCTCCTCGGGCACCTCCTCGGTGGAGGTGAAGCCGGTGATGCGCACGTAACCACCGGCGGGGATGGCCTTGACCCCGTATTCGGTCTCGCCCTTGCGCACGGACCACAGCCGGGGGCCGAAGCCGACGAAGTACTCGGTCACCTTCATGCCCGCCCGCTTGGCCGTGATGAAGTGGCCGAACTCGTGCAGCATCACGATGGCGAAGAGGATGACGATGAACAGGAGCAGGTAGCCCCAGCCCAGGGCGATGAAGGCCGCCGTGATCAGGACGAGGGCGACGACGAGCTGGATGACCCGCTTCGGGTTGCTCTCCTCGGGCGGCGCGTCCGGCTCGAGAGGGGCGTCCGCCGCCGGCGCCTCCTTCTCCGTGAGGGTCATAGCAGCGTTAAGGCTATCGGCCCCCACCCAAGGCCAGGCGTCGGTCCAGCGCCAGGCGGGCACGGGCCCGGGCGGCGGCATCGGCCGCCAGCACGGCAGCCACCTCGTCCACCTGGTCGTCCACCCAGCCCTCCATCGTCTCGGCGACCACGTCGGCGATGGCGCCCCAGGGCAGGGCGTTGCCCAGGAAGGCCTCCACCGCAACCTCGTTGGCGGCACTGAGCCAGGCCGGAGCCGAGCCCCCGTGCCGACCCGCCTCGTAGGCGAGGTCGATGCAGCGGAAGACGGCACGGTCGGGCGGCTCGAAGGTCAGGGTCTGCGCGCTGGACCAGTCGAGGGCGCCGAACGCCGTCGCCACGCGGTCGGGCCACCCCAGCGCGTACCCGATGGGCAGGCGCATGTCGGGGTTCGACAACTGGGCCAGCGTCGAGCCGTCCCGCAGCTCCACCATGGAGTGCACGATCGACTGGGGGTGCACGACGATGTCGATCCGGTCGTACCCGATGCCGAAGAGCTCGTGGGCCTCAATGACCTCGAGGCCCTTGTTCATGAGCGTCGAGGAGTCGATGGTGATCTTCGGCCCCATCGACCACGTCGGATGGGCCAGCGCGTCGGCCACCGTCACGGCGCCGAGCCGCGCGGCCGTGAAGCCGCGGAACGGACCACCCGAAGCCGTGAGCAGCAGGCGGGCCACGTCGGTGCTGGCGTGGACGGCGGCCAGGCACTGGTGCACGGCACAGTGTTCGGAGTCCACCGGGACGATCTCGGCCCCCGGCGTGCGGCGCGCCTTCTGCACCACGGGCGCGCCGGCGATCAGCGACTCCTTGTTGGCCAGCGCCAGCCGCTTGCCGGCCTCGAGCGCGGCCATGGTGACGGGCAGGCCGGCGAAGCCCACGACCGCGTTGAGCACGACGTCGGCGCTCTGCGCGGCGGCGACCATGCCCTCCTCACCCACCATGACCTCGGTGCCGGCGGGGATGCCGGAGCGCACCTCGTCGTAGCGGCTCGGGTCCCCGATGACGACGAGCGCCGGCCCGAAGTCGGCGGCCTGAGCCAGCAGCTCTTCGACGGAGCGCTGGGCCGCCAGCGCGTGCACGCGGAAGCGCTCGGGCTCCGTGCGGATGACGTCCAGCGCCTGGGTACCGACGGACCCGGTGGAGCCCATCAGGCTGACCGTGCGCACGAGGGTCAGCTCACCCGAGGTGCATCGCCTTGACCACGAAATACGTGGCGGGCATGACGAACAGCAGTCCGTCGACCCGGTCCAGGATGCCGCCGTGGCCGGGGAGCAGGCGTCCCATGTCCTTGAGCCCCAGGTGGCGCTTGATCATCGACTGGCTCAGGTCACCGAGCGGGGCCACGATCGCCACGACCACGCCGTAGAGCGCGGCCTTGCCCAACGTCCAGGGATGGATGAAGTGGACGACGACGACGGCGACGAAGATGGCGGCTACGGCGCCACCGATCAGGCCCTCCCAGCTCTTGTTCGGGCTGATGGACGGAGCCAGCTGGTGGCGGCCCATGGCGGCGCCGACCAGCAGGGAGGCCACGTCGTCGGCCACCGTCACGATGATGGCGGCCAGCAGGAAGGCGATGCCGTGGCGGTCGGGGAACAGGTTCGGGTTGAGCAACAGGGCGGCGAAGGAGCCGAAGGCGCCGATCCAGACGAAGACGAACACGGTCGACGAGATGCCCGACACCGGCTCGGCGGCCGGTTCGACCCGGGCCAGGTACCAGATGAACGAGCCGGCCACGAGCAGCACCAGGACGAGCGGCAACGCCGCCACGCCCTTGTTGTAGGTCTCGATCAGCAGCGAGAGGACGGCGACCAGACCGAGCAATGTGGCGGGGTGGTAGTGGGCCCGCCGGAAGGCGGCGAAGGCCTCGGCGCTCGCCAGCAGGACGACGATGCAGACGATGACCATGCTGGCCACCGTCCCGGCGGCGAAGCAGCCCAGCGCAATGGCGCCGAGCAACACACCCGAGCCGATGGCGACCCGCATGTCGCGCCCGGCGGTCCCCGCCGTGTTGACGTTGCCCGTGCGGACGTTGCCGTTGCTGCGGGTCGTGCGGGTCGTGCGGGCCGCACGGGTCTTGGGCTCAGGCGCCAGCGGTGGCGAGAGCCGAGAAGCTGCGGCCGCGGTGGTGGCGGCGGCGACGGAGCGCGGACCGGCATCGGCCGGCTCGAACTCGCCTTCGTACTCGGCCTCCTGCACAAGGACGTGCTCGGGCTGGCGGGCCGCTCCGCTCGCCGGCACCGGTTCGGGCTCGGGCTCGGGCCCCGGAACGGGCTCGTAGCCGAAGCCCGGCTCGGGCGGGATGACGAGCGTGTCATCGGACTCGAAGTGCCACGGCTGGCGCTCCACGTCGACGACCTCGTCGTCGCGCTCGCCCAACAGTGCGCCGACCGCCGGGAGGTCGTCGGACAGCATGGAGGGCTCGAAGACCTCTTCCTGGGCCTCCCAGTCGTTCTCCTCCTCGCGCCACATCGGCGGCGCCACCGGCTGCTCCTCGCCAGCGGTGCTGTCGAGAATCGCGGGCACCTGCCCGGTGGGCGCGTCGTTCCAGTGCGGCATTTCGGGGTGGTCCTCGGCGACGGGGCCCGTCACCTCGCGCACGGTGTCGCCGGCCGGCTCGGCCCCGATGATGCGCACCCGGCCCGAGTGGTATGTCGGCGGGTCCTCTTCGACCGACTCCGGGCCGAGACCGGCGCCATCCCCCTCGTCGGCCTCGTCGCCCCTCCCGCCGGGGCCCGTCAGGCCGCCGAAACCGGTGGAGAAATCGTCGTAGTCCTCTGTTTCCGTGTCATCGGGCATGGCTCGCTCCTCAGACCTGCAGCAGCTCTTGCTCTTTGTGGGCAAGCAGTTGATCGATCGCCGCCACCTGGTCCTGGGTGATCTTCTCGAGGTCCTTCTCGACCCGTTCGAGCTCGTCGGTCGAGAGATCGCCGTCCTTCTGCAAGCTCTCGAGCTCGTGCCGCCCCGCCCTCCGCAGGTTTCGCACAGCCACTTTCCCCTCCTCGGCCTTGTGCCGGACCACCTTCACCAGCTCCTTGCGCCTCTCCTCTGTCAACGGTGGAAAGGCCAGCCGGATCACGGTCCCATCATTGGTGGGATTGATTCCCAGGTCGGAACCCATGATGGCCTTTTCGATGGCCCCGAGCGAGCCTTTGTCGTAGGGGGAGATCACCAGGAGCATGGCGTCAGGCACGCTGAAGCCGGCCAGCTGGCGCAACGGGGTGGGTGTCCCGTAGTAGTCCACCATCAGGGGCTCGAGCAGCGCCGAGGAGGCCCTCCCGGTGCGGACGTTGCTCATTTCGTGGCGGACGTGATCGATGGCCTTGGCCATCTTGTCCCTGGTGTCGTCCTTGACCAGGGCTGCGAGGTCGTCGTCCATCAGCGGACCAGCGTACCGATCTCTTCGCCGCTCAGCGCCCGGGGGATGTTGCCGGGCACCATCAGGTCGAAGACCCGGATCGGCAGGTCGTTGTCCTTGCAGAAGGTGATGGCCGTGAGGTCCATGACCCGCAGGTCCTTGTTGATGACCTCCATGAACGAGACCTCCTCGTAGCGGGTGGCCCTCGGGTCGAGCTTGGGGTCGGCGCTGTAGACGCCGTCCACACCGGAGTGGGTCCCCTTGCAGAGGAGCTCGGCTCCTATTTCGGCGGCGCGGAGGGCGGCCGGGGTGTCGGTGGTGAAGAAGGGATTCCCCATGCCAGCGGCGAAGACGACGATGCGGCCCTTCTCGAGGTGCCGGATGGCCCGGCGCCGGATGTACGGCTCGGCCACCTCGGCCATGGAGAGCGCGCTCAGCACCCGGGTCTGCTGGTTCTGCTTCTCCAGCGCGTCCTGCAGCGCCAGCGCGTTGATGACGGTGCCGAGCATGCCCATGGTGTCGGAGGTGGCGCGGTCCATGCCGCCGCTCTCCCCGGTCGTGCCGCGCCAGATGTTGCCGCCGCCGACCACGACGGCGAGCTCGAGGGCACCGCCCTCCATGGCGCGCGCCATTTCCTTGGCCATGCGCTCCACGGTGGCGGCATCGATGGTCTCGTCGGACGCGGCGGAGGCGAGCGCCTCCCCCGACATCTTCAGCACGATCCGACGCGGTTCTCCCACGGGCAGCAGCGTCAGGCGCCGATGACGACCTGCGCGAACGACACGATGCGGGCCGAGCCCAACATGCCCGCGATCGTCTGCTTCTCGTCGCGCACGTAGGCCTGGTCGAGCAGTACGCGCTCCTTGAACCAGCCCGTCATGCGGCCTTCGACGATCTTCTCCATGGCGGCCTCGGGCTTGCCCTCGTTGCGCGAGATCGTAGTGAGCGTCTCGCGTTCGGCGGCGACCTCGGCCTCGGGCACCTCGTCGCGGCTCAAGTAGGCCGGCTTGGTGAAGGCGATGTGCACGGCGATGTCGTGGGCCAGCTCGTCGGTGCCGCCCTCGATCACCACGGCCACGGCGTTGACGCCGCGTCCGGCTTGGAGGTGCAGGTAGGTGTCGAGCACCTGGCCCGGCTCGGCGACGAGCCGGCGCACCCGCCCGACGGAGATGTTCTCCTTGAGCGTGGCGCGCAGTCCGTCGATGGCATCGTTGAGCTCGGCGGCGGCGTCCTCGCCCTTGGCGGCCACCAGAGCGGCCAGCTCGTTGGTCAGCGCGACGAACTCCTCGGCCTTGGCCACGAAGTCCGTCTCGCAGCGCAGCTCGACGACGGCGGCGGCGTCACCCGAATGCGCCACGGCGACGGCGCCCTCGGAGGCTTCCCGGTCGCTGCGCTTGGCGGCGCCGGCCTGTCCCCTCTCGCGGAGCAGCTTCGCTGCCTCTTCGATGTCGCCGTCCGTCTCTTCGAGGGCGTTGCGGCAGTCGAGGATGCCGGCGCCGGTCATCTGGCGCAGCGTCTGCACGTCCTTCGCTGTGAAACCGGCCACGATCAGGCCACCTCGACCGGCTCGGGGCTGGCGGCCGGCGCAGGTGGCGCGGCAGCGGGTGCGGGTGCGGGTGCGGGTGCGGCCGCGGCCGCAGGAGTGGCCGGCGGGGCGGCGGCAGCGGCCTGGGCCCGGCGCGGACGCGGTGCCGAGGACGGCCCGCTCTCCTCGGGTGCGGGCGGTGCGTTCTTGCGGCGGTGCTCGGCGATGAAGCGGCCTTCCACCACGGCGTCGGCGATGACCCGGCACATGAGCGAGCCCGAGCGGATGGCGTCGTCGTTGCCCGGGATCACGTAGTCGATCACGTCGGGGTCGCAGTTGGTGTCCACGACCGCCACCACCGGGAGCCCGAGCTTGCGCGCCTCGGTCACGGCGATGTGCTCCTTCTTGGTGTCGATGACGAAGACCGCATTGGGGAGCCGGTCGAGGTTGGCGATGCCGCCCAGGTTGCGGCTGAGCTTCTCGAGCTCGCGGGTGTGCTGCAGGGCCTCACGCTTGGGCATGCCCTCGAAGTCGCCGGCGGCCTGCATGGCGCGCAGCTCCTGCATGCGCTTCACCCGGCCCGAGACCGTGGAGAAGTTGGTCAGCATGCCGCCGAGCCAGCGCTGGTTGACGAAAGGCATGTTGCACGCCTCGGCGTACTCGGCCACGGGACCCTGGGTCTGCTTCTTGGTTCCCACGAACAGGATGCTGCCGCCGTCGGCCACCAGATCCCGTACGAACGAGTAGGCGGACTCGACGCCGGTCAGCGTCTTTCGAAGGTCGATGAGATAGATCCCGTTGCGCTCACCAAGGATGAAGCGCTTCATTTTCGGGTTCCATCGCCGCGTCTGGTGGCCGAAGTGGACTCCGGCTTCCAGGAGCTGTCGCATGGAAACGACGGCCATAGTGTGGTTCCTCCAGTCGGTTGCTCCCCTGGCGCAGCGCCGCCTGATGGCGACGACCGTGGAAAGCGCGCAGGTGATGTTGGTCGGTACTGCCACCCACCCTCTGGTGGGCCGGACCATCCTAGCTGCTCAGCGGGCCTTCAGGCTCGGGCCGCCTCAGGCCCGGGGGTGCGTCTCGCCGTAGACGGCGCGCAGGCGCTCCTTGCTGACGTGGGTGTACACCTGCGTGGTGGCCAGGCTGGCGTGGCCCAACAGCTCCTGGACGACCCGCAGATCGGCGCCGCCGTCGAGCAGATGGGTGGCGTAGGTGTGCCGCAGGGCATGGGGATGGGTCGGCGAGGCGGAGCGGCGGTCGAGGATGCGGCGCACGTCCCGCGGGCCGAGACGCGCCCCCCGGCGGTTCACGAAGGCCGCCTCGGGCGGGCCCTCCATGTCGTCCCGCCCCCCGTCGAACCAGGCCCGCAGCGCGTCGACGGCGGCGTCGTGGATCGGCACCCGGCGCTGCTTGCTCCCCTTGCCCAGCACGGTGACCGTCCGGCCACGCAGGTCGATGTCGCCCCGATCGAGGCCGCAGAGCTCCGAGACGCGCAGGCCGGCGGCGTACAGGAGCTCGAGGACGGCCACGTCGCGCCGGTCCACCGGTGTCCCGGTCGGGGCGTCGAGCAGCGAGGTGACCTCCCCGCTCGACAGGACGCGGGGCAGGCGGCCGCCGCCCGAGGGCGCCCGCAGCGAGCGCGCCGGGTCCAAGTCGAGGTGACCCTGCCGCACCTGCCAGGAGAAGTAGCAGCGCAGCGCGGCCGCCTTGCGGGCGATGCTGGCCCGGGCCAGCTGCCGCGTCCCGAGGTAGGCCAGATAGCGCCGCAGCAGCAGGCGGTCGACGCCTTCGGGGCCCTCGACGCCGCCCCGGGCCGACCATTCGGCGAAGAGCGTGACGTCGCTGAGGTAAGCCCGGCGGGTCGCCGCGGCGCGCCCACCGAGCCAGGCGGAGAAGCCCGGCAGGTCCCAGTCCGACACGGAGGCCACCGTACCGCCCCCACGCAGGGGATCCTGGGCACTAACGTCGCCCGAGAACCTTCGGGGGGTCCGGTGGGTTCGCTGAAACGGAGGGCCGATGGCCTCGAGAATTGATCGTCGCTCAATACTGGTCGGTGGCGCAGCCGCCATCGCCGGCGTGGCCGGCGCGGGCATGCTCGGTGCGGGGCTCGACGGCATCGCCGGCGCCACGACGAACGGCCCGGGCCGCAACGGGATCTCCAAGAGCAAGCCCAAGAAGGGCGGCTCGCTCGTCTTCGGCGTCGACGCCGAGGAGTCGGGCTTCGACCCGACGCAGGCCCGCTTCGACGAGGTCGGCGTCATGTACGCCCGCACCGTGTTCGACCCGCTGACGATCATTTTGGCCAACGGGGACTGGGCGCCCTACCTGGCCGAATCCGTGGTGCCCAACGCCGAGTACACCGCCTGGACGGTGACCCTGCGCCCCAACGTCGTCTTCCACGACGGCACACCGTGCAACGGCGCCGCCCTACTCACGAACTTCCAGGCCCAGTCCAAGTCGCTGCTCACCGGCATCGTCCTGAGCCCGACCCTGGTGTCGATCGCCCAGACCGGCCCCCTGGCCGTCACCATCACCTTCAAGCAGCCCTGGGTCCCGTTCCCCTTCTACCTGGCCGGTGGCATCGGCGGCCAGATCGCCTACATCGCGGCGCCCTCCATGCTGTCCAACCCCAACGGCACCTCGCACCCGGTCGGCACCGGCCCCTTCGTCTTCAAGGAGTGGGTCCCCAACGACCATTTCACCGCCACGGCCAACCCGAACTACTGGCGCAAGGGCATGCCCTACCTGTCGCAGATCACCTACAAGCCGATCCCCGACGAGTCCTCCCGGGCGGAGGCGCTCAAGTCGGGCACGGTCGACCTCATCATCACCGACACCCCCCAGATCATCACGCAGTTCCGGGGCAACCACAGCTACGCCTACATCGACGACAGCACCCACGTGGCCGGCGAGCCGGACATGAACTGCGTGCAGCTGAACTGCCTGGCCAAGCCTTTCAACGACCCCAACGTCCGGCGGGCCGCCGCCATGGCCATCAACCGCCAGCAGTACGCCAAGGTCATCGACCAGGGCGCCCTGCCGGTGAGCAACGGCCTGTTCGTCCCGGGGTCCCCGTACTACTCGACCACGAAGTACCCGGCCTACAACCCCAGTCAGGCGTCCAAGCTGGTCAAGGCGGCCGAGAAGACCAGCGGCGGCCCAATCAGCTTCTCGTACGGCTCGACCAACTCGCCGGCCGCCATCCGCGCCGCCCAGTACCTGGAGCAGGCGTGGGGGCAGGTCGGCTTGCACGTCAAGACCAACATCGTGCAGCAGAACGACACCATCAACAACGCCCTGGCCGGCAAGTACCAGGCCCTGGGCTGGCGGCAGTTCGGCGCAGTGGACCCCGACCTGAACTACATCTTCTGGAGCACGACCACCGTCAGCTCTGGGGCGTTGTCCATCAACATGGCCCGCAACGCCGACCCAATCATCGAGAAGGCCCTGCTCACGGGGCGCTCCGAGACGGACAAGAGCGCCCGCGAGACGGCGTACCAGACGGTGAACAAGCGGCTGGCCCTCGACCTGCCCTACCTGTGGACCGACCGGGCCGTGTGGGCCGTGATCGGTACCACCACGGTGCAGAACTTCAACAACCCCACGGCGCCCAACGGCCAGATGGCCTACGGGATGATCGGGGGTTCCATTTGGCCGACCCAGATCTGGATCAGCTAAGCCGGAGGGCGATGAGCGGGCGCATACTGGTCGTCGAGGACGACGAGCGCATCAGATCCTCCATGCGCCTCGCCCTGGAGGGCGAAGGCTATGAGGTAAGGGACGCCGCCAGCGGCGAAGAAGGTCTCGACATGTTCGCCGAGGCCCCACCCGACGTCGCGCTCATCGACCTGATGCTCCCGGGCATGGACGGGTTCGAGTGCTGCCGCGCCCTGCGCCGGAGCAGCGCCGTGCCGATCATCATCGTGACGGCGCGCTCGGACACCCACGACGTGGTGGCCGGCCTGGAGGCGGGCGCCGACGACTACGTCACCAAGCCGTTCGTGGCCAAGGAGCTCGCGGCCCGCATCCGCGCCCTGCTGCGCCGGGCCCGTCCGGCCGAGGAGGAGCCGGGCGCCATCGCCTTCGGCGACCTGCAGCTGCTGCCCGAGCAGGGCGTGCTGCGCCACCTGAACGGGGACGAGGTGCACTGCACCCGGACCGAGTTCCGCCTGCTGTGCGAGCTGGCGGCCAGCCCCAACAAGGTGCTCAGCCGCGAGCAGCTGCTGGACCGGGTGTGGGGTTACGACTACTTCGGGGACGGGCGCCTGGTCGACGTGCACATCCGGCGCTTGCGCACCAAGGTCGAGGTGGATCCCGCGGTGCCCCAGCACATACTCACCGTGAGGGGCATGGGCTACAAGCTGGTGCCCTGAGGTGAAGCTGGGCATCGGCGCCCGCATCACGGCCGTCTTCGGGCTCGGGGCGCTGATCCTGTCCGTCCTGATGGGTGGGCTCTCCTACTTCACGGTGCGCCACTTCCTGCTGGCCGGCCGGGAGTCGGCGGCCCAGCACCAGACCTTCCTCAATGCCAGCGCCGTGCGCGCCTCGCTGCAAGGGGGTGACACGGCCTATCCGCTCCTGCTCAGCAACATCGACGCCGGGACCAACGCCCATTCGGTGCTCTTCCACGGCTCCAAGACCTACATTTCGTCCGAGTCCGTCACCGCCGCCGCCATCCCCCACCAACTGCGCGACATCGTCCTCAGCGGCTCGGCTGCCACGCAGACTCTCCGCACCCCGCAGGGGACGGCCGAGATCGTGGTCGGAGTCCCCGTCCGGTCCGTGCAGGCGGACTACTTCGACGTCTTCGACCTGTCGGACCTCGACCACACGCTACGCGTGCTCGCCCTCGCCCTCATTGTCGCCGGGGTCGTGACCACGATCTTCGGGATCGCGCTCGGCCGATTCGCCAGCACACGCTCGCTCCGCCCGCTGGCCGTCGTCTCGCGGGCCGCCCGCGCCATTGCCGGGGGCGATCTGGACACCCGACTCGACCTCGAAGCCGCCGACCCCGACCTCGAGGGCTTCACCTACTCGTTCAACGCCATGGTCGACCAGCTGCAGGAGCGCATTGAGCGCGAGGCCCGCTTCAATTCCGACGTCAGCCACGAGCTGCGGTCACCCCTCACGACATTGTCCGCCTCGGTCGAGGTGCTCGAGGCTGACCGCGCCGATCTCCCCGAGCGCTCCCAGCGTGCCCTGCAGCTCCTCAGCGACGACCTGCGCCGCTTCCAGCGCATGGTGGCCGATCTGCTCGAGATGTCCCGGGCCGATGCCGGCTCCGTCGACGTCTTTCTCGAGGACGTGCGGGTCGGCGAGCTCGTGCCGCGCTCGGTCGAGGCGGGTTTCGCCCATATGGAGAACCACGGCAACACCACGCCCCCCGCGGTGCGGGTCGACCCGTCCGTCGACGCCGTGCACGTCGGCGTGGACAAGCGGCGCTTCGAGCGTGTCATGGTCAACCTGCTGGAGAACGCCGACTACTACGGTGGGGGTGCCACGGTGGTGGGTGCCGGCATGGCAGCCGGCGACGGCGCGCTGGTGGAACTCACCGTCGATGACGCCGGCCCCGGCATCAACCCCCTCGAACGCACCAAGGTGTTCGACCGCTTCTACCGCGGCTCCGAGTCCGGCCGCCGTGGCACGGGCACCGGTACTGGGCTGGGCCTGGCTCTCGTGGCCGAGCACATGCGGGTGATGCACGGCGCGGTGCGAGTCGAGTCGTCCCCGGAGGGCGGCGCCCGCTTCGTCCTGACGCTGCCCGCGCTCGTCGAGGAGGACGACGAGGAGGACGACGACGAGGTCGAGGCCGAGGGCGAGGGCGGCATTCACGACGACACCGAGGGGGGCACCGAATGAGACGCCGCGTGACCATGGCCGTGCTCGGACTGGCGGCGCTGGCCGTGGTCGCAGCGGGGTGCGCCATCCCGACCCAGGGCTCGCCCAGCACCATGGCGCCCTCGAAAGTGCCGTTCGACCTCCTCAACCCGCACCCGCCCACCACCACGACCTCGACCCAGCCCAAGGCGTCGTCCTTCGTGGCGGTCCAGGTGTTCTTCCTCAATGCCGCCGAAGCACTCACCGCGGCGCAGCGCTTCGTAGCGGCGCCGGCTCCGCTGACCGCGGTGCTCGGCGCGCTGCTGGAGGGACCGAGCAGCTCCGACCCCCAGGGGACCGTCACCGCCATCCCGAGCAACGTGCGGGTGCTGTCGGCCGTGCAGACGCAGCCCGGCATCGTCACGGTGAACATGAACGCCGCCTTCGGGGCGATCACCGGGAACAGCATTGAGGAGGCCGTGGGACAGATCGTCGCCACCGTCGTGGAGGACGTCGGCCCCAACACGGGGGTCCTCTTCGAGATCGACGGCCAGCGCACCAGCGTGCCGATCGCCAACGGCTCGCAGGTATCGGGTCCGGTCTACATCATTGAGTTCCTGTAGCCGACCGCTCGGCTCGGATCGGCACGGACAGCCGCCGCCACAACTGAGGCCGCCGGCAACGTCGCCGGCCACGGTCAGCCGGCGTCCTCCACGTCGCGACGCCACGCCAAGCGCGGTGCGCCCGACCACAGGTGCTCGAGGTCGTAGTAGTCGCGGGTCTCCTGCAGGAACACGTGCGCGATGAAGTCGCCGTAGTCCATCAACACCCAGGTGGCGTCCTGGAGTCCCTCGGTACGCACGGGGCTGAGGCCGTGCAGCTCCTTGACCTCGCGCTCGATCTCGTCGACCAGCGTGCGCACATGGCGCGTGTTCTGCGCGCTGGTGATGACGAAGGCATCGACCACGCCGAAGAGGTCGGCCATCCCGAGCACCACCGTGTCACGGCCCAGCTTGGCGTCGGCCGACTCGGCCGCTGTGGTCACGGCCGGCGACGGTTGGACGTGCACGTCCACGCCTGGGGTCAATGGAGCAACTCCAACACCCCCACCGTGAAGGCGAAGAAGCCGGCGAGCACGGAGACGCTGGCGACGGCCCAGCGCCGACGCGAGCGGTGCGCCAGCTTCAGCTCGGCCCGGCGGTCGGCCCGGCGCGAGACCCGGGCGGGAAGCGCGGCCACACGGGGACTTTCCGACAGCTCCGTCAATCCGGCCGGCATGGCGCTCATTCAGGTGCCAGCGTACAGACCCTGGCGGCGGATGCAATGGATCACCGGATCGGGGACCAATCCCTCGACGGAGCGGCCCTGCCCCAACAGCGCACGGACCTCCGAACTGGAGACGGGCACCTGGGGGCCGTTGACCCATTCGGCCCGCCAACCAGGGGGAATGGCCGGGGCCAGGCCCGTCGGTCGCGACACGACGGCCAGGGTTACCAGGCGCCGGAGGTCCTCGGAGCGGTGCCAGGAGTCGAGTTCGGGCACCAGGTCGGCCCCGACCACGAGGAAGAGCTCTGTCGGCCGGCCGGCCGTTTCCGCCAGGATCTCCTCGGCGGTGTCCACCGAGTAACTGGGACCGCCCCGCTCAATTTCGAGCCGGCTCGCCTCGGCACCCGGGATCTCCTCCGCCAGGAGCTCCGTCAGCGCGTAACGGTCTTCCGCCGGCGAGACCGCCCGCGAGCCTGATTTCTGCCAGGGATCGTTGGCCACCACGAGCAGCAGGCGGTCGAGACCCAACTGCTCCATGACGGCACGTGCCGCGGCCACATGGCCCGCATGGGGCGGGTCGAAGGTCCCGCCGAAGATCCCGACGCGGGTCGGGCGGTCAGGTGCCGGCAAGTTCGGCGATCACCGGGGCCAACGCGTCCATCTCCGCCTCGTGCACGACGATGTAGCTGAAGCCGAGCTCCTCACGGCGCGCCCGCAACAGCTCGGTGATCTCCCCGACCGTGCCGATCAACGCCAGCGGCGCCGACCGCAGCTGCGCGGGCGTGAGGTCGAACAGCGGGGCGAGCGAGGCGGCCACCTCGGCGGCGTTCGGCACCACCTGCACCGCCACCGTCCAGCACTGCAGCTCGAGCTCGTCGGCGCGGTCCCCCGCTGCCTCACGCGCCCAGCGCACGCGATCCGCGTACTTCTCGACGACGGACTCCGCCGCCACCTCCGTGCCGATGTGGCCGGCCTTGAGGCTCGGGACGACGCTGACGATGTCGGCGAATTGGCCGGCCAGGGTGAGGACGCGCCGGCTCCCGCCGCCGATCACCAAGGGCGGTCCGCCGGGGGTCACCGGCACCGGGGTCCCGGTCGCGCCGTTGACCTCGTAGTGCGCGCCCTTGAACGTCGCGCTGCCGTCGCGCCACATGGCGCGCATGATGGCGAGGCTCTCGGCCAGGCGGGCCACGCGCACCGAGGGCTTGTCCATCGGGATGCCCGACTGCTCGTAATCGGTGGTCATCCAACCGGCGCCGAGGCCGAACTCGAATCGGCCCCCGGTGACGATGTCGAGCGTCGCCGCCTCCTTGGCCGCGAGCACGGGGTGCCGGAAGTCGTTATCGAGGACGAGGGTGCCGACCCGGAGCGTCGTGGTGGCCTCGGCCGCCACGGTCACAGCGACCATGGGCGCCCACTGGTCGTCGAGGTGGTCCGGCACATAGAGGGTGGAGTACCCCAGGTCCTCGGCCTTCCGCGCCAGGTCACGCCAGGCAGCGGGGGATGCGGCGCTCGAGGCCTGCAGGGCGAACCGGAAGGCGGCCATGGGGGGCGATCCTACGGCGTTAACCTGTAACGGTGACGAGCCCCGCTGCACCCTCCTCGTGGAGCCCCGCGTCCTGGCGCAAGTTCCCGGCCGCGCAGCAGCCCGAGTGGCCCGACGCGGACGCGCTCAAGAAAGCCGAGGCGCGGCTGGCCACGGTCCCGCCGCTGGTCTTCGCCGGCGAGGCGCGCTACCTGACGTCGCAGCTGGCCAACGTGGCCAACGGCGAGGCCTTCTTGTTGCAGGCAGGCGACTGCGCCGAGTCCTTCGCCGACTTCAACGCGGATTCCATCCGGGACAAGCTCAAGATCATCCTGCAGATGGCCGTGGCCCTGACCTACGCGGCCGGGGTGCCGGTGGTGAAGGTCGGGCGCATCGCCGGGCAGTTCGCCAAGCCGCGCTCGGCCGGCACGGAGCGGATCGGCGACGTGGAGCTGCAGTCCTTCCGCGGCCACATGGTCAACGACGAGGCCTTCGAGGCCGAGGCCCGCACGCCCGACCCCGGGCGCCTGGTGGCCGCTTACCAGCAGTCGGCCTCGACCCTCAACCTGCTGCGGGCCTTCACCAAGGGCGGGTTCGCCGACCTGTCCCAGGTGCACCTGTGGAACCAGCAGTTCGTGGCGTCGTCGAGCGAGGGCCAGCGCTACGAGCGCATCGCGGCGGAGATCGACCGCGCCCTGCGCTTCATGGCCGCCTGCGGCATCGACCTCGGGGCCGAGCAAGGGCTGCACCAGGTCGACTTCTTCACGAGCCACGAGGCGCTGATCCTGCCCTACGAGGAATGCCTGACCCGTGTCGACTCCCTCACCGGCGACTGGTACGACTGCTCGGCCCACATGGTCTGGGTCGGCGACCGCACCCGTCAGCTCGACGGAGCGCACATAGAGTTCCTGGCCGGCATCAACAACCCGGTCGGCGTGAAGATCGGGCCGAACTGCAGCCCCGCCGAGGTGGTGACCTTGTGCGAGCGGCTCAATCCCGACCGCCTGCCCGGCCGTCTGACACTCATCACACGTCTGGGCTCCGAGCGGGTCACACAGCTGCTCCCGCCCATTGTGCGGGCGGTCGAGGCCGAGGGCCACGTCGCCGTCTGGGCCTGCGACCCCATGCACGGCAACACGTTCACCAGTGAGGGCGGCCGCAAGACGCGGCGCTTCGACGACATCCTCTCCGAACTGCGCTCCTTCTTCGACGTCCACCGGGACGAGGGGACGTGGCCGGGCGGAGTCCACGTGGAGCTGACGGGAGACGACGTGACCGAGTGCCTCGGCGGCGCCGAAGAGATCTTCGAGGGCGATCTCGATGCCCGCTACACGACGACGTGCGACCCCAGGCTGAACGCCCGCCAGTCGCTCGACCTCGCCTTCCGCGTGGCAGAATTCCTCAGAAGTTGATCCGCCGCCTCGTCCTCGCCCTGCTCGTGACGGCGCTGCCGTTGCTGGCCCTGATCGGCGTCGCCGCCACGGCATCGGCTCCCCCCGTCGCTGCGGCAGTGAACTCGCCCACGCCCGCCTACTGGCTGGCGGCCTCCGACGGAGGCATCTTCAGCTTCGGCGGCGCGCCGTACTACGGCTCGACGGGCGGCATGGTGCTGAACAAGCCCGTGGTCGGCATCGCCGCTACCTCCGATGGTGGCGGGTACTACGAAGTCGCCTCCGACGGGGGTGTCTTCAGCTACGGCGACGCCGCGTTCTATGGCAGCACGGGCTCGATCCACCTCAACCAGCCGGTCGTCGGCATGGCCACCACGCCGAGCGGGCACGGGTACTGGTTGGTGGCCTCCGACGGAGGCATCTTCAGCTACGGCGACGCCGCGTTCTACGGCAGCACCGGCAGCCTGGTCC